>VAPH01072394.1_pt1 | contig 35343 bp, 33 predicted proteins | sample 3393861 | NCBI WGS metagenome assembly VAPH01 (sample SAMN08290439, study PRJNA428436) | hydrothermal vent metagenome | isolation source: Deep-sea hydrothermal vent chimney | place: Atlantic Ocean: South-mid Altantic Ridge | reverse complement strand
GAAAACAGGCGATGCTGTTTCTGAATTTAATGCCTTGCAAAAAGAATGTGCGAGAATCGTTGCAGCGCTTCATTTGACGTGTTGAATAATGAGCGACAATCGGGGACAGACCATGATTTACCCGGAATATTTTGGCTGGACAAAACAGATTGTAGACCCGCTTCGTGGTCTTCATGAGAAATTGGAAAAAATGTTTGATGTTGTTTGTGCGAACAATCGATAGTGGAAAAGCATAGAGGGTCATAGAATGCACCATAGAAAACGCTTTAGAAATCTCTTCAGAATGTTATTCGTATTCGCTGTAATGTCAAATATCGTCTATGCAGAGAGCTTGCCCAAACAAGTTGTTTTACCTCTGAAATTGGCCAGCCAGTCTGCTGATGCCGCTATGGCGCAATGCCGGCTCGATGGTTACAGGGTAAGCATCGCTGTCGTTGATAGATCAGGTATCCTAATGTACCAAATCAGGGATGACGGGGCCGGGGTACATACCGTTGACAGCAGCCGACGCAAGGCCTACACCGCCGCAAGCATGGGGGCTCCTACACAATTCTTCGCAGAGCTTATCGCTCGTGTTCCGGAGGTACAAGGGCTTAGGGATATGAATGACTCCATTCTGATTCTGGGAGGTGGGATACCTGTAAAAATTTCGGGTGAGGTTGTGGGAGGAATTGGCGTAGGCGGGGCTCCCGGCGGTCAATTGGATGAAGCCTGCGCACGGGCTGGACTCAAGGCTATAAACGCGGATCTCTATGAGAAGGCTGAATAGCATCCGAACAAACAAACAACGGGGTCAGGTCTATATTTTAGACTTTTAGTATAAATTATAGACCTGACCCCAATGATTTATCAGTGAGAAAACTAACAATATATCTTCAGAATAAACGTCTACTAAAATACAGCGCGGTTTTTATCCTGCTTGCTGCAGTTTTTCTTCGCGCGTTGTTTATGTATGCCAGCCTTAATTATCTGCCGGTCACCACTGACGAAGCCATGAGTGTCCTGGCTGCCAAGCGGATTTGGGGCGGTACATGGCTGATTTTAATGCCGGGCACTCCCTATTTTTTTCCTTTCGAATCATACCTGCTTTCACCCCTTGTCGACTTGATGCCACGCAATGCAGTGGGTGTACGCTACCTGCCATTCTTACTTGGTTCTGTTTCAGTTGTCGGATTTCTATACATCGCGAAACGGTGCCTGCAAAAAGATAGCCGATGGCCGGCCTATGTCTGGATACTCATTCCGTCTACATACGTGCTCATGTACCAGTCCGGTTACATTCCAACAAATTATGCGGTGACCATAACATTCGCATGGGTTGTCGTGTTACTTTTTGACATGGGCCAAAAGCGTGCTTATCGTAACTTTTTGATCTTTGTTGTTGGCGTGCTTGGTGGTCTTGCATTCAGCACACATATCCTGTCGATTGCCTTTGTATTTCCTGCATTTTTGTTCTTGTTCCTTGGTGACAACGCCAGACACATCGTAGTACGTACTGTATCCCTGTCAGCGGGGGCAGTGATAGGACTACTGCCCTTTCTACTGTCATTAATTGTTTACCCGGAAGCGCACCGTGCCGTATCACAACTTACCCCATGGAATAAAATTCTTTATAAATTATGGAACCCAGGACTCACCGAGACCCTGCCAGGAGTACTTGGAATTAATCCAACGTTATTCCCTGATTTTGATGCTTACCTTAACCAGCCCCATTTTCTGCGAACTACCGTCGCTTACGTTTATCTGGCTATTCTAATCCTGGTTGTCGCAAACAGAACGGTGCTGTTTATACGGCGTGTTCGTCTGCACCGCTGGCCCTCATTCGAGGTACATGATCTGTTTGTTGCGGCGTCAGTCATAGCGATCGTACTCTATTCAATGAACATGCGGGCACAATCGGAAACTTATCGTTATCTATTGATCCCAGCACTTTATTTCCCCTTTCTACTGGCTTACGCCTATTCAATTAGCCAATTCCACGTCAGAGTAGCCATCGGTATATTTACCGTTTTCCTGGTGCTTTTTAATATAACGACCTCTGCAAGGACAATCCGTATATGGGGATTACCGCATTTTCCAGGAGAGATTGCCAGGACACCGCCCATCACCGAACTGATTGCGACCCTCAAAAGAGACAATATAGACAGATGTTATGCAACGTTTTGGCTGGCCTATCGGATTACATACGAGACAGACGAGGCAATCGTATGCTCACCTCCATACAATGAACGTTTTTTAGGCTGGCCTCAACCTTACAAGCAATTGGTTGACCAGTCACAGAAAGCCCCGTATGTTCTGTCAACCGGATTTGACACACGGCTACCAGTCGCCACTTTTGAAAAGCATATGGCGGCATACAATGTGTCGTACGAAAAAAGGAAGGTAGGCGCGTTCACTCTATACGAAAATTTTCTCCATCCACCCTCGGCACATGATATAACTGTCGCAACAACTGGTTATACGCTTACCGGGACTCATAACGCATCAACACTCTCAAATTTAAGTGATGCTAACGAAAACAGCGTATGGAATAGTGGTATTCGTCAACAAGCAGGTATGTGGTTACAGGCTGATTTCAGAAACAAGATAAAAATACAAAGGGTAACGTTGGTTTATCCTTTCCTATATCCTAAAATCCCGGATGATTTTGCTGCGAATACAATCAGGATTTATGGCAATATCGACAACTCGTGGACTATCTTAGCTGATAACATTAAACATCAGTTTGACAGGATACGTTTCAAAAATGGCCGCCCCATTTATGGGGGTGCCCATCAGACAGTCTGGTTTAATCCAGCCCTGGTGAGCGCCATCAAGGTCGAGATTCTTGTGCCCAGAACCGGGAAGACCTGGAATATAGGGACGCTTGAATTCGGTGCATACAGAGAATAAATAAAATAAGAATGTAACAAAAACTTTACTGAGATGACGGAGGTACAATCTCAGTGTTCGCCAACAGTAAAAACAATTCAGGTCTGGCCAGCTGCTGTTTTGAACCCCTTAGGGTTATGAGCGACTACTTGCTTGTTAAAGCGACAGAAATTTATTTTTAATGTCTAAATGAATATTTATCAGGTTTAATTTATTTTCTTTTGGCAGTGCTGATAAGGCTTCAATGCGTTTGTCGTAGTCGTCAGTGATCTTCACAAGTCTTTCAATGCTGTCGAATAGTATTGACCGGGCGATACCTAAATTCTTACTAAAGTGGAGCAGTGCCGTTGGGAAATCGATAAAGCTACCATCATCATTCATGTCACCGTAGTGACCAAAACTCATGCCGGGTGGGGTGAGTTCGTTGTGAATACTGTACGCACGCATAGGTGTTGGGTCGTACACCGGACTGAATGCTGTTTCATCGTTTTTTTCGAGGAAGGACAGATTTTCCAGGTGCAGGTCGCCGTTGCCGGTTAGCATCGCTAAGAGCAGTCGTTCAAGTAAATGGTGTTTTGCTTTAGCGCGGTCATTGACCAAACCCACATACGGGTTATCGATGGCACTGGCAATATGGTCATAACTGGTGCTGTAGTGATTTGTGATTTTATTGCTACCGGATGCAAGTACCGAATATACCGATTCCATAAATACTGTACCGCCTGTTCGAGTGCGGTCAAAGCGTTCGATTGCAAGTGCAGCTAACCCTTTAATTTTTACCGGCCAATAGCGTGGCACATCAAAACCTGCTTCACGATGCACTTCTAAGCCAAGCTGTTCTAGCTCAATGATGCCTGGATACTGGGCATTGTTCTCAAGTTTTAAAATAATGTCTGTACGATCGGTATCACCAAATCGCGTAGGTAAACCAATTCGCCCATCCCATCCTGATTGAGCAATTGATAACATCAGTTTGGGAATGGCGCCACCGACAGTAGGCGTTGGTCCCAGCAGGCCGATGAGAATTCCTGCATCATCATCAAACCAGGCCATAAATTCTTTTAAGCTGAAACCAAATTCATCATCGAGTTCAATCAGCCCTTTCTTTGATGGCGTGGCATACCACTGTATCGCTATTTCATCGCTTTCAAACACATCGAGATGGCCAATGGCGCCATGACCAGAGCGAATCAGAATATTCCAGTCGGTGTCGAAGCCTGGTTGGGTATCAAGGTTAATTTGTTTTAGATATTTCAGTACCAGAGCACGTTGAAAGTTGTGTTCACTGCGAGGTGGGATCAGGGCCTGCAATGGCGGCATTAGGTCAAAGTATTCGTTACGTTCACGTACAATCGTACTGCTGAAGAATGCGGGGGCATAGACCAGGCCTAATCCCCGTAAACCAGTTTCTGTATAACCCTCATCGTAGGTAAACCTGCATTCGATATCAGTAACGGCAAGGGTTCCCATCTTAACAGGTTGTGGGCCTAGCCTGGTCCAGATAACAGCAGAGCGATCTTTCATGGCCTTGAAAGCACGTTAGAATAACTGACCTTTTCGTACCAGTGAGGGTATATCGGTATTATCATCAACCCATATCAGCTTTTTACCTACGCTGCGGCCAAGCTCCGTCAGTGTGCTCAATTTTGCATCGTCGGCCTTTTTTAGCCGTGATAAAGACACTTCTCCCAATGAAGAGATTTCGGCCAGTTGTTTCTGGGTCATACCGTTGGCTTTTGCTGCCTGCAGTACTTCGAGTACCAGTTCGTGCAATGGGGTGTCCATAAATTACCCAATATGATAATTGATGAGCAAATTATAATAAAAGTAATCGCAAATGTAAATATGATAATTAACATAAATGTTAATTATTGTTTTATATTAGGTATTAATTATCATGTTGGATAAGTATATTTCAATAAAAAACTAGAGGGATCGGCGCCGATAGTGGCTCCGACCCCGCTGTTCAATACGGATCAGTGATCTTGACTGCCACGCGAATTCGATAAAAATCCACTTCGTCTGCCATCGCTCATCGGCAAGCGGTGAACCCGACGATTACCTCGCGGGTTAATATGCCGCTGATGACAGGGTTTTGCCCAAGTTGTCCTCAGTTGACGACAACCATCTGGTGGCCCTCGCCACGTACCTTAATTTTACCGATTACCTTGAATTGCTTCGCATCAATGACCCAGACAAAAGGCTTTTCCCTGCTGGATACGTAGATCTTGCCTGTGTTTCCAATCACCTTGACATGATACGGCGCTGGATTGAGCTTCAGGGTTCGCACCTTTCCAGTTTTGACATCGACAGCTACTAGCTTGTTGTCCTTCTTCGTACTCGCGTATAAGGTCTCACCATCAGGGGAGATATCAATACCGTGGGGATTATTACCAATGGTAAATGTTTTCACCACCTTGAGTTTTTCCAGGGAAACCTTGGATATCGTTCCACCACGGCTATTATTGGTATAGACAAACTTTTCGTCCGGAGACATCACGATGTGTTCCGGACCCTTGCCAACAATTATATTTCTACTGACAATCCAGTTTTTGGTGTCGATTACACTGAGTGTATTATTCCCTGCATTACTCACGTACATCTGCTCACCGTCCTGGGAAAACGCGACATAGTTCGGTTGTGGTCCCGTATAGATGTTGCGAAATATTTTCTTCGTTGCCAGATCAATCAAACTGATCGTCCCGGCAGTTGTGTGAGCAGATACGGCATATTTCCCATCCGGTGTAACAAAGGTGTGATGCGCCATACCCCTGACCTTGATGGTAGCTTCCAGTTTGTTATCCGCTACACGAATCAGTGAAACTGTACTGATCCCCACAGCGGGAAGCAAACCACCTGCCGAGGCTGCATGGTGCTTTTTGTGATCCTTATCTGACATGCCTTTAGGCTTTGCCATCCCGGGCTGGCCAGGTTTGCCCGCACCGCCATGGCCTTTCATCGCAGGCTCAGCCATTGCCTTGGGTTTGCCGCCCATTGCCGAATGACCCTGTGTCTTCATGCCAGCACTCGGCTGTGGATGATGTTTGGCATGATCTGCCGCCGATACACCGGAAGGTTTTGCCATCACCGATGGAACAGGTGCTGGCGCTGTTGTCTTTCCATACCCCGGCGCGGGTACGCGGGCAGAACCCGCCATCGTTGATGGGGCAGATTTTGACATGCCTGTCTTGCTTGACATTTTTCCATGTCCCCCCATTTTCGAGCGACCCGCGATCACCTCATCGTTGGAGCCCGCAACCAGATACTCACCATTTGGTGTCAATGACAGACCGTGAATATTTTTGAAGCCAGTGATCTTGCCAATTGCCTTGTCCGTTGCTGCATCCACGATAAGTATTTCATTCGCAGTACCCAGTGGTATGTACACGGTCGGGCTTGCCAGTGATGTCAGCGGGGCCAACATAGCGCCTCCACCGAGTAGTAAAAATTTAAGTGTATTCATGCTGATCACCTTTTAGTATTAGTAAAAATAAATGAGTAAATTGTCTGTTACCGATCGGTTACTATCAACCTTGCTGGTCGATCAAAACGCGACTTTTACTACTGAAGCCAAGTATAAAACCTAGGTGTTACTTACAGGTCAAGCTATTTTAGAAAATTGTAACGACTACCAATGGGGTAAATCTTGACACAATAGATTAAATTTATCACCTACCTGAAGATTTTTCTCCATTAGATGATTTAACAGCCCTATAAAAAGCAGCGGAATCAGATTCGATAGAAAAGAGTTGTCAGGGACCTCCTGCCTTATTCGTCACCGTGAGGAAGGTAGTGACAAAGAAGTCTCTAAGGAATCTCTAATCATTTAGCTTTTTTTTAAAATTATCATTCGGAATTAATCAGAGATTCCTTAAAACGGTAATTTGATACCAAACAACAATTTACTGGAGTTCAGTGGGTCATTCGGTTCTTTAAAACCCCCATTAGATAGATGATGATATCGATACTCTACACTTAAACCGAACTTGTCCAACAGTAGGTTCAGGCCTATTCCTGCTTGATAGGAGCCTTTCAGACGGGAGCTGGTTCCAGGTATTTCCGCTTTTGTATAAACTGGCCCACCCCCTATTAAGATAAAAGGTTGCAAGCGCTGGCTTGCAATGAACGTCCAGTTCACATTCATGGTAAAACCAATCATGGCTGGTTCATCGGGTTCTCGCAACAGTGTCAACGGTATTTCTACCAGTACTGACTTGCGGTTCAGGTACCAGGATTTCCCACGAGTCCTTGCCTGTGGATACTGGCGCCTCAGGATGATGTCGGCAGTGTCTACTTTTTCCTGCGTGGCACCCCAACCCGGATGAGAACTGCCTGCACCGACTAGCAGGTACCAGCTATTACCGGAGAACTTTTCCTGTTTATCCAGATTATCACCCGCAAACCCCGGTGACGAAACAATAAAAGTGGCCAATAATGAGTATAGCCGCAGAAGAATGATTTGCCGATGATGCATCTGTAAACAGGATCTAGTCTATCAATAGTAACGGCTGTCTGTTTAGTTGCACTTTCCTTTTAGTACGGTGGTAATTGCATTCTTAAGATTCTCCATCCACGAATTGGCATTCGGGTGAATCTTTTCTACCCCTGCGCTATCAATCGAATGCTTCAGGTTATTACTGCTTTTATATTTGATATCGAAACGGCTATTAGTGTAATTAATATCAACCACCAGCGTATGTTTGCCACGAACAACAATCTTGCCCTGGGTGTAACCTGTTTGCTCATTAGACGGGATCCAGTTCCTGACAAGCAGGCCGGCATTAATACCTTTCTTTACCTCAGACATGCTGAGGTCACATCCCCAGGATATCGAACCCGGGTTTAGCAGAGGCACTGCCCATCTTGCATTTGCAGTATTAACGACTGATAGACTTCCGATAACAACCAGTAACAATCCGAATCCTGTTTTTTTAATCATTTATTTTTCCTCCATCCTTGTTCAGTTTCTGTTGATTAAAGGCAGCCCCCTGTGTCGTCCTTGCAAGAAATCTGCGACGAAGCAGTCTCCAGTCCCTTATATCGATACTGTGATACGGCTACGCTTTGCTCACAATGACGGGCAACACCAAATAGCAGAGACACCCTGATTGATTTATTGCCGGCACCTATTATCCTTGAACTATCTTATCTTATCCAGCATTCGATGGTTATGCGTCACCGTAGCGTATATCCGACCGGCCCAGTACCAGTGTAGAAAAAGTGTTTCTGTAAGCAGTTTGACTAACGGCAAATCAATCGATTCTTCAGCTGCACAGGGTCGCGTTACAAAATCAAGTCCACGTGCGAGGGTTTGAAGGCGTTCAAGATGATACCGATTGCTAACCAGTACTACTTCATCAAACAGGCTGAACCAGCATCGAGAATTCTTCATGTTTTCTAGTGTATTGGTGGATGTCTCTTCCATTGAAATAGCGGTAGCAGGGATGTCCTGTTCAATCAAATATTGATTTCCTGCCTGAGCCTCACTGATACCCAGGCTGGGGCGCCCACCAATTATCCTGATAATGGCATCATCTGATTCACGATAAAGATTAGCCACACGATCAAGTCTTAACTGGTAATCAGTTGAAATTTCTCCATTTTTAAGCTGATGTCCGGGGACCGCAATAGCCGTGACATTATTGCTAGTATGTTGAGAAGTCATTGCGCGCTTCCTGACGCGGAGAAAAACAAATACATGGCTCAGGCCCAGTGTCAGTGTACCCACCAGTAGTGACAGAAATAAGGTGAACCTGGCATCACCATCAAATCCTTTTCGCCTCAAGTTTTTCATTTCTCTTTTGCGATAATTACTCGATAAAAACCAGGTAGGTTCATGCCCTTGCGAAATAGACGCCCAGCCACCATTTTTGTAATTCGCATGATGTCATTAACCGATTCAAAATGGCTGGGGCGCATGGATTCAGCATAAATAGCGGGTATCTGTACGGCTTTAGTCCTGATTCCTTTTGAGCCTGCTTCAATAAGGATTTCACTTTCAAAAACAAAAGATTTATCACGGGACGTATCCAACTCGATACCTTTCAATAAACTTGCGGGGTAATAACGAAAGCCTGACTGCGAATCCTCAATTGGATAACCTGAAGCCCAGGCAATCCAGAAATTAGCAAAGCGGTTGGCCCTGTATCGCGATATTGGTATCGAATCCCGATCATGTAACCTGGATCCGATAATAATGGTATCAGGGTTGTCTATGGCCAGTTGAACCAACTTCGGTATATCCTCGGGTCGATGTTGGCCATCACCATCAAGCGTTATAACACCCTCAACACCCCTGGCCAGCGCTTCCTGCATTCCCCTCCAGAGAGCGGCCGCCTTGCCCATATTTGTTTCATTTCGAAGTAAACATACTGGCAGGCCCTGCAATACCCCACTTGTCTCATCACCTGAACCATCATCAACGACGATCACTTTTTCGCATTGAAGAATTGATCGCTCAGTGACATCGCGAATTGTGCCTTCTTCATAATAGGCAGGAATAACGACAGCGAATGAAATCATAGTTCTATTTCCAATCCTTAACAGGCCTGACTAGAAAAACGGCCTTCTTCGTATTGCCTCATACCCTTTCGGTATCATCGGTATGGGCGAGTGCAAGCCCAAAACATCATGACTTTTATTGTGCAGGATAAAAACAATACACAAATTTTCATGTTTGCTCCTGGCAATATAAAATGGGATAAAATGCCTCCGATAATACCACTTGATTATTTTTAATGTGCAGAGGGGTTTATGAAAAGGCCCCGTTGAACAACCCAGCTTAAGAAAATATATGTCATATATACAACGAATAAACACCTGCAACAACGCACGTCTCAAAGAGTATGTTCCTTTCATAATCAGTGGCCTGCAGGTGGGGTGGCTAAAGCCTCACTTTATCGAACAACTGGCCGAATGGTCGAATATTTTCCATCACGACGAAAAGTCGGTACAGCTTAATGACAACATCAGGGGTTTCAATGAACGCAGCGAAATAGTGGATAAGCTTATTCATATACTGGTACAAAAGCAGATTATTAAGGCTTACCTTAATGAACCCTACCCAGTGACGGCGGGTGATCGCAGTGAGGCTATAATGACACTGGATAGAAGTGCCGTGTCATATTTCGGTATCCGCAGCTTTGGCCAGCACCTGAACGGTTACGTGCTAAAAAGTAATGACATTCACCTGTGGATAGCTCATCGTGCCAAAGACCGGTACATCGCCCCCGGCAAGCTGGACAACATGGTTGCCGGAGGCCTTCCCTGGTATACCACATTAAAAGAAAATCTGATTAAAGAATGTGCTGAAGAAGCCGGCATGAACAAAGCCCTGGTAAGTGAGACACAAGCTACAGGTACCGTCAGTTATATTGCGGAGTCAGTAAATGGCATCAAGCCTGACACCCTGTACTGTTACGATATTGAACTACCCGAAGACTTCGTGCCTGTTTGTACCGACGGAGAAGTCGAGTCATTCGAATTAATCCCCGTCAACGAGGTCATGGAGACTGTCCGCAATAGTGAAGACTTTAAGCCGAATTGTAACCTGGTCATCATCGACTTTCTGATCCGTCATGGTTTACTGGATCCTGATCAGGCGGGGTACGCTGAACTGGCACGCAAGCTCCACCAATAGGCTCGGCATACCTCTCCAGGTACTTCTCTACCGTCCTCTGATCTCTGGATTCAATCTGATTATTCATGAATTAAAGATGTCCCCTTACTTTACTGTCAGGGATTAATCGCTCGTCACCGGCCTGTGCTCGCTGCATACCGAGGGTCAATTGTACCCTACGGGCATTTTCCACAGGATTCCTGGCAGTCGCGAGCAACGGAACGCGGCGATCTCATGCCATACAATCAACTACTTAGGGAACCTCTGATTTATTCACATTGCAAGGAACACACTGACGAAGCAATCTCTAAGTGGTTGATTACATTGTATGAGATTGCTGTATTTCACTCTCAATGAGGTGTTTTTTTGAGTTAATCAGATGTTCCTTAGGTTATAATCGTCCGATATTACAACTGTATGAAAAGTGGAGTAGGGGTTAATGTCGGAGTTTGAAAACGAAATAGCCGAGATGATTATTGAAGTATTGAATCTGGAGGATATCTCAGTGGATGGTATCGATGCAGAGGCGGCGTTATTTGGTGAGGGTCTTTGTCTGGATTCTATCGATGCACTGGAACTTGCGCTGGTAATCTCACAGCGCTACGGTTTTCAGGTTAAAGCCGATGACGCCGACAATAAAAATATTTTTAGCTCATTGCGTGCACTTGCCGGGCACATAGAAGCCAACCGAGCAGGCTGATTCATACATTGAACAGGGAGATACAGTTATTTTTTCCCATCTTGCTGCTTACCTATCCCGCAGTACTTCATTTCAGCATTTATTCGGGTCATATTGATCTGGCGGTCACCTATCTCACGTTTCTGTTAAGTCTCCCATTTCTGTGTGCCGTGCTCAGGTGGAGGAGACCCGGCCCCTGGCAGATTGTCGCGATCGTCCTGGCAACAATTTTACTGATCTCAGCAGCGGGCAATGAATACTATATCGTTAAGTTAGTTCCATTAAGTGTAAATGGTATTTTACTGTGGTTTTTTGCCTCAACACTGCTTAATGGCAGCACCCCATTGATAACCCGCTTTGCCAGCCTGATGCGGCAGGATATGCCGCCTGCTGTTCTGGTCTATACACGCCATGCGACGGTTGCATGGGTGATATACTTTCTGATGATGTTTATTATTTCATTGCTACTCGCTTTCTATGCGCCGATCGAGATGTGGTCTTTTTTCAGCAACATTCTTAGTTATATTCTGTTGTTGTTGATGTTCCTGGCTGAATTCACAGTGCGAAGAATGTTGCTGCCTGAACATATGGACTACGGTTTTATTGAGTTCATACAACGTCTACGGAAGCTGGACTTCAGGCGTGTCATTAAGCAGTGAACCCGTATCCGTTAATAGCCAGAAATGATTTCGACCGAGTCTGGATTATTACAGCAGAAGATCAGTTGACTGTCGGTGAAGTTTTGTTCCAGGCAAGAACCCTGTCACAGCAATTGCCAGATCATCCATGCTGTCTTTTGCTTTGTGAACAACGCATCAATTTTATTATTGGATTTCTGGCGGCTCTGTGGCGCGGGCAGACTGTACTGTTACCGCCGAACCGCTTGTTTGACGTTACACTGTCATTGCTTGACGATTATCCTGATAGTTACTGTTTGACAGATACGGATGCTGGTGTCTGTGATGCAGAGTTATTTCGCTATGATTATGGCACGGCTGTGCAGGGTTCCATTACTGAGGTTCCTCTGATTGATTCCACACAGCTGGCCTGCCTGGTGTTCACATCGGGTAGCACGGGTAAGCCCGTAGCCAATGCAAAATTATGGGGCGACCTTGTTAGGGGAGCAAGGCTTTTACAATTACGTTACGGTTTTACCGAAAAAGACTATTTAGTGGCAACGGTGCCTCCACAGCATATGTATGGGCTGGAAACCACGGTATTGCTACCGATGATAAATCCTGTATCTGTATACGGCGGTATGCCTTTCTTCCCGGAAGATATTCGCCAGGCACTGTCACTCTCCAGTAAGCCAGCAACCCTGTTTACTACCCCCCTGCACCTGAGAATTTGTGTACAGGCTCGGCTAAGTTGGCCTGAACTGCGCCAGCTTATTTCTGCTACCGCACCGCTGAGTAGAGAAGATGGAATTCGGGCTGAACGGGAATTTTGTGCAGGACTGAGAGAGATCTACGGCAGTACCGAATGTGGTGCGATTGCCTCACGCAATACGGTCAATGAGCAAAGCTGGACCCTATATGATGATGTGAAACTACTGTTTGATGAGAACGGTGTCAGAGTGCTTGCACGTCATCTACCGCATAGGCCAATCCTGTCAGACAGGATTGAAGCTGTTGATGATGAGCATTTCCTGATGTATGGACGTACATCGGACATGATAAAGATTGCGGGTAAGCGTGTCTCCTTAGCGGATCTGAATCACAAGCTCAATGCAATACAGGGTGTTGAAGACGGTGTGTTCATGCAAGTTGAGGCGGCATCAGGTGATGTTTCACGACTGTGTGCGGTGATTGTCTCGGCTGAGTTGTCTCAGGCCGATGTCATTAACGTCCTGAGACAGCAGATCGATCCGGTATTTCTACCCCGGCCGGTGTTTAAAGTTGATACACTACCTCGGAATGAAACAGGAAAAATACTGCGTTCAGAGATGGTCAAGTTACTGTCAATTCTAATGGACCGATGAGCAGCGGTAAGAGGATACTCAGGCAAATTAGTTTTTCACCGGACCATCCGAGTCTGGCAGGGCATTTTCCCGGCAACCCGGTACTGCCAGGTGTGGTGATACTCGATTATGTCCGTCAGTGTATCGAGGAATGGAGACGCCTTACAGTCGATGCATCGTGCCTGAAGTCAGTAAAATTTTTATCCCCCGTATTGATGAGTGATACTTGTGTACAAATTATGGATATAACGCTGGTCGACAAAAGTACAGATATTCTGCAAACCATAAAAATTGAATTCACCTGCCTGCAGAATGATAATTTGATTGCGCAGGGATTATGGGTATTCCAGGCTGATCGTTCCCAATGAGCCAGCCGTGGGTTAGTCAGCCCGAACGCGGGAATATTTTCTGGTTAAACGTAATCGGCTGGATAGCACGCCACCTGGGCAGATCGGTGGCCTCTTTATTTCTCTATCCCATTACGCTGTATTTTTTTTCTACTTCTTCGGTGACACGGCGGGCATCCAGGGAGTTTCTCCAGCGTGTACAGGGCATGGAAGCTTCATGGCTGGAAGTTTTTCGTCACCACCGCTATTTTGCAGCAACCATACTGGACAGGGTCTATTTGCTGTTGGACGGAGAGTCACAATTCAATATCGAGACGTTTAATGCCGAAGAAGTCCTCGCATATATCGAGAAAGGGCAGGGTTGTTTGCTGTTGGGTGCTCACCTCGGCAGTTTTGAGGTCTTACGTGCGACCGGTGTGCATCATTATCGCGAAACCTTTGAGTTGCGCATCCTGATGCGGGAGGAACAAAATCAGTCGATTACACAGTTTCTCAATGTGTTGGCACCTGAAGTAGCAAAAACGGTATTACCCATAGGCCGCCCGGACACAATGTTACGGGCCAAGGAATGCCTGGACGCTGGCGGCCTGGTGGCCATGCTGGCTGACAGGGTGATGGACGATGACAAGCGCATCAGTTGCCAGTTCATGGGTGAGGCCGCAAATTTCCCAAAAGGGCCGGCCATCCTCGCGCTGGCCTTAAAGGTGCCTGTGTTTACATGTTTTGGTCTCTATCTGGGTGGCAACCGCTATCAGATTTATTTTGATTTACTCAGCGATGTTCCAGATGTGAAACGTGAAGACAGGCCGCAGGCGATGGAAGAGTTCACCCGCCGATATGCCAGAATACTGGAACAATACACCAGCATGGCTCCCTACAACTGGTTTAATTTTTATGACTTCTGGCAGCGTGATTAAATATTTTCTGCTGGCAGGACTGTTTGTATATCCCCCTGCTCAGGCTGATGAACTTGAAAACCTTATGCGGAGTATGGCGGCAGTAAAAAACCGTGTCGTTGTCTATAAGGAAGAGAAGCAAATGGAAGTGCTGGAAGAATCATTATACAGTGAGGGCAGACTTGAATTTATTGCCCCCAATAAACTGATTCGTTGCGTGATAAAGCCTGTAAAAATATGTTACACCATTGATAGCAGACAGCTGACAATCGAAAAAGCTGGCAAGATGCAAACGCGCAGTCTTGATAATTTCCCACTGGTTCGGGTTTTTGTTGAATCCTTTCGTGCTGTCCTCGCCGGTGATCTTGCTACGCTGAAAAAACACTATTCCATAATATTTACTGGTGATCTGGCGGCATGGGAAATAACTCTGCGCCCGAAAGACAAAAAACTCACCACTTATGTAAAAAAAATTGAATTATCAGGAGTGGGTGACGGTATCCAGTCGTATATCGTTGAAGACAGTAACGGTGATCTTACACGTATGCAGCTTTACCAGACTGATTCTGAGGCGATTGAATAGTCATGGGGGTCAGGAAGCTGCTCCTGATACGATTGACCTGGTTTATTCTCCTGACACTTGCTTTATTACAGGTGTTCATCAACACACAGGTACAGACTGATATTGCGAGTTTTATGCCTGCGGGTAAAAATGAGCAGCAGCGACAATTACTGGAAGAATTTCAGCAAGGGCCCGCGGCCAGGCTGTGGCTGATTGCCATTACTGGTGAAGCGAGTGATGCTGACGCGCAGCAGATTATCTCTCAAAGTAAGCAACTGGCCGCTAGTCTGCGAAGATCTGGCCTGTTCTCTTCAGTCGTCAATGGGTCAGTCGCAATCGGTGACAGACTTTCTAAGCGCCTGTTCAGTTATCGTTACTTACTTGATGATTCGATAGATGAAGATTCATTCTCGGTGACAGAATTAAAACTCACTTTTCAGCAGCGCCTGGATGAGATGACCTCACCTTTTTCCAGTTTCAGCAAACAATTGCTTATCCATGACCCGACTGCAGCCATGCGTCGTGTTTCAGCCCGCTTGCAGGGTAATCAATCAACGCTTGAGAGCCAGGATAAGGTCTGGTATTCGAGTAAAGAAAAGGAGGCACTTCTGATTGTAAGCAGTAAAGAATCAGGCCGTAATATCGATGCGCAGAAGAAGGCATACAATCGTATTCTGAGTGCATTCGAGCAGGTTCAGGGGAGCATAAACTCCTCCCTTATAGTGAGTGGTGAACCTTTGTTCGCCATTGCTGCACGGGATAGCATTCGCAAGGAAAGCCAACGGCTGTCCATAGCAGCGAGTGTTTTCATGCTGGCCTTTATGTTTTTTGTGTTTAGAAATGGGCCTCTGGTGTTATTGAGTTTGCTGCCATTAGGCGCTGGCCTGTTAATCGCTACTGCAGCGGTATCACTGCTGTATGGCAGTATTCATGGGATTACGCTGGCCTTTGGCATCACATTACTCGGTGTTGCGATTGATTACCCTGTGCATCTTTTTATGCATGCAAAAAAAACGGGCTCCCTGCAACAGGCCGCGACCAGGGTCTGGCCAATATTGAGGCTTGGTGTGTTGACGACGGCGCTGGGTTATGGCGCCATGATATGGACAGGTTTTAGCGGACTGTCTCAGCTGGGTGTATTTTCACTGGTTGGTTTGATCACCGCAGCGCTGGCTACCCAGACACTATTGCCGGCTTTGAAGCGAGATGTCTCCGGAGAAATACCCGTGTTACAGAGGCGAGTGTTGTCTTTAATGAACGGCAGATTGCCGTCCCTGGTTGGAATCACTCTGCTTGTTTTCATGTTAGTCAGTCTGCTTGGTCACAAATTCTTTTTACCGGATGATATCTGGTCCCGTGATATCGCTGCATTGAGTCCGGTGCCGACAAAACTTATACAGCAGGATCGCATGTTAGGCAGTCGTTTGGGGCTACCGGGAGTGACCAGCATGATTCGGGTTGGGGGGAGTGATGTTGAAGATGTCCTGAGAAAAGAGGAGCGGTTGAAACCTGTGTTGGAGCAGGCTATTCGGGAAAAAACTATCACATCATTTCGCTCAGCCGCAGAGCTGTTGCCATCCATACACATCCAACAGCTTAGGCAATCACAGCTACCCGATCGGGAGGTTTTATCCAGGCGGATGGACAATGCCTTACAGGACTTACCCTTTAAAGCAGCGAGTTTTAAGCCTTTTCTTGATGAAGTAGAAGAGTCAAAATCCCTGGCTATTCTAAAACCCATGGATATGCGGGGTACTGTCGTCGGGACGGCACTGGATGGTCTGTTATCAACTGGTGACCGGGGAGCTACAGGTCTCATTTATCTGACCGGGTTGCAAGACAACAATGCAATAGAAAAATTAATCAGGGCAGCAGCATTGCCGCAGGTGACTTTTATCAATATCAAATCCGCTACCAATGAACTGATGCAGGGCTTTCGTCAGGAAATTCTGCTGCGGATGGCCTGGGTTGCTGTGATTATTATGCTGGTGTTGTTGATGGGTCTTAAGAGTATCCTGCAGAGTTTTAGGGTGATTACACCTGTGGTGTTGGCGGTACTGTTTGCCACACTGGTGCCGTTGTGGCTGGGTGAAGCCTTAAATATATTCCATCTTGTTTCCCTGTTACTGGTTGCCGGCCTCGGTCTGGATTATGCGTTATTTTTTAACAGTATTCGTGATGATCAGGAAAATGCAGATACAGTCGTTTATTCATTAGTCATCTGTGGTATCTCAAGTCTGGCCGTTTTTGCTATGCTAGCAGTTTCGAGTATACCTGTACTGCACGCGATAGGAATCACTGTCACAAGTGGAGTCGTTGCGGCTTTTGTATTGTCCTGGATGTTTTCGAGTATACAAAGGGGAAAGATGAAGGATGAAGGGGGGCATTGCAGGGAGCGTGCCTTTTCGGCAAAAGAACTTAATTAAGCAGCAAATGAATAAAAATATCTCACTTACGGCCTTTACCGTGACGACTGCCCTCGGCGCAGGTCTGTCGGCGAATCGTGAAGCCCTGAAACAATCACGAACCGGCCTGAAAAAGAATGGTTTTGCGGGGATCGAATTTGATACCTATATTGGTCAGGTTGACGGTGTTGATGATGTCATTCTGCCCGAAGAACAGGCGGATTTTAATTGCCGGAATAATCGCCTGGCTGAGTTAAGCCTGCGGCAGGACGGTATTTTTGATGCAATCGATGAACTTAAAGTGCGTTATGGGGCGAATCGAATCGGTCTGTTTATCGGCACGTCTACATCCGGCATTCAGCAAACAGAGATGGCCTATGCCATGCGCGCATCCGAAACGGATGAGCTGCCAGCCTGGTTCAAGTACGAGACGACACATGATGTCTTTTCACCGGCAACTTTTCTGGTCAACCGATTGGGTTTGTGCGGGCCATCACAGATTATTTCAACCGCCTGCTCATCAAGTGCTCGTGTGTTTGCAGCGGCTGCGCGGCATATACATGCAGGTCTTTGTGATGCGGCCATAGTCGGTGGCGTTGATAGTTTATGCCAGATGACGCTCTATGGTTTTAATGCTCTGCAGCTGGTTTCCAATAAGCTCTGTTGTCCGGCGGATGTAGACCGGGATGGCATCAATATTGGTGAGGCAGCCGGTTTTGTCCTGCTCGAGAAAGGGCATCAGGAGGATGCATTAAGCTTGCTTGGGGTTGGCGAAAGTTCTGATGCATGGCACATGTCTAGCCCCCATCCACAAGGGGAAGGCGCGGTACAGGCTATGCAGCAGGCACTTACCCGCGCAAACCTTGAGCCTGCTCAGATTGACTATATCAACCTGCATGGAACGGCAACACCGGTCAATGATTTCACAGAAGATCAGGCAATGATGACGGTGTTTTCGGGCAATAATCCCTGTTCATCTACCAAAGGATTTACTGGCCATACGCTTGGTGCTGCCGGTATTGTGGGGGCTGTGTTTTCGTGTCTCTTTATTGAAGAGAATCTGCTGCCGATCAGCCTGAATACACAACGGATAGACAGTAAGATTCATTCGAATATAATGCTCGAGGTAAACTCAGAAACGAAGTCAGAGATTGATATTGTCATGAGCAACTGCTTCGGATTTGGTGGCAGTAATGCAAGTCTGATCATAGGGCGACCCACATGAAAACTGTCGGCATAGCCGGGATTGGTCTGGTCGCGCCGGGTATAGAGTGCTGGGACAGCGGCAGAGATTTACTCGCATCCGGGGGGCATTATGAAATCTCTGCTGAATTCCCGGTACTAAGGCCCTCTTCTCTTTCTGGCAATGAAAGGCGTCGCACTACTGACACTATCAAACTGGCGCTACAATGTGCACAGGATGCTATGGCTGACCAGTCTGTAGTGGGGGTTTCAGATCCTGAGCTGACATCGGTATTTGCCTGCTCCAGTGGAGATTTAAATATTGTCGACCGGATACTTTCAACCCTGACCATGCCCGGTAAGCCGGTTTCTCCAACCCATTTTCATAACTCTGTTCATAATGCACCAGCAGGCTACTGGTCCATTGCCTCGGGTTCACAAGCGGCGACAACCAGTATTGCAGCCGGTGAGGGAACATTCAGCGCTGGCTTGCTTGAAGCAATAACACAGATACTGGCAGATGATCACCCTGTTCTATTGATTGTTTATGATGCACTGCCACCTGCTGTATTACTTAAACACAGAAAAATAACGGTCGCTTTTGGCGTGGCGATATTACTGGTGCCGGAAAAGACAAAGTACAGTCTATCGGTAATAATCCATGATGGAGAAGCCTGTTGCAGTAAAATGATAAATCCGGGCTTTGAGCGGTTACGACAGGCAAATCCTGCGGCCCAGTGTCTGCCTTTGCTGCAGAATCTTGCGCTACAACAATCTACAAGCCTCAAGTTTCCCTATCTACAGGGGCAGGGGCTCGTTCTGGATCTCACAATCAATGAATGAACGGGATGAACGTTGCAGGCGAATACCGCATAGCGGGAGCATGTGTCTGTTGGACCGAGTACTGGAGTGGGATAACAAGACCATAATATGTGAGGCTGTCAGTCATAGAGATAAGGGTAATCCTTTAAGTTGTGATGGGGCCTTATCCTCGGTCGTCGCTATTGAATACGGTGCACAGGCCACGTCGGTACACGGCAGTCTGCTCGGTGCAAAGGATGAAAGAACAGGCCAGGCATCCTATCTGGCTGCCGTGCGCGATGTGGAATTCAAGGTAAGCTGGCTCCATGACATCGATCACCCACTAACGGTAAAAGCAGAACGTCTAATCGATGATGCAAACGGTATAATCTATCGGTTTAGTCTCTATGCCCTGTCCCGATTGCTGGTACAGGGGAGGTTTACGGTGATGATGTCTATGGACAGGAAAATCAAGGTGAAGAAATGAAGCAGGCGCTGGTAACGGGCGGCAGTGGCGATATTGGTGCGGCCATTTGCTATAAGCTGGCTCAGCAGGGGCTGCATGTCATTGTTCATGCAATGAATAGACCAGAGCATGCCGGGGATGTCACCGCTTCAATTATTGCGTCCGGTGGTTCAGCTGAAGCCATCTGTTTTGATGTCAGTGATGCAGAGGCAAGCAGGAAGATTCTGGAGAGTAAACTGGCCAACCGCCCGATTCAGATCATTGTCAGTAATGCTGGCATCCATGATGATGTACCGCTGGCAGGTATGAGCTATGAGCAATGGCATCGCGTCATTGATGTCTCCCTGCACGGTTTTTATAATGTGACTCAACCCTTGCTGCTACCAATGATACGTACTCACTGGGGTCGTGTGATTGCGATTTCCTCCGTCGCTGCCCAGTTGGGGAATCGTGGTCAGGCTAATTATGCTGCAGCCAAGGCGGGACTGCATGGTGCGGTTAAGTCACTGTCACAGGAACTGGCTTCCCGCGGTATTACGGCTAATATTGTGGCACCGGGAATTATCCAGGGTGAAATGACCGACAACATGTTTGATAAAGAAACAATAAAAAAAATGGTGCCGGCACAACGCGCTGGATTGCCGGATGAAGTGGCGGATCTGGTGGCCTTTCTTGCTTCAGATAACGCGGCATATATCTCAGGGCAGGTTATTGGTATTAATGGTGGGATCGTGTAGTTTGTTTTTTGTACGGATGGGAGGCCTAATAAAGAAAAAAGAGATGCATCAAGCGGCAGGCTTGCTACATTCAAACAAGGTATGGCAGATGCCTATATTGTCGTGAATCTTGCCAACATCGAGGCCCGCTGCATTGATACATTTTATTAACACGTCCGAGTGATACATCCTGGAGTTGCCGCTGGCCATGGCGGTAAAGTACAGCGATGTATTGACCAGCGAGTAGGCGGAAGCTTCATGTTGCTGCCGGTCCCAGCAGGTTTCTAAAATATAGAGGCGTGCATTGTCTCCCATAGCACCGGCGATGCGCTGCAGTATGTTGATGATGTCCTGTTTGCCGAAACAGGACAGAAACTGACTTAACCAGAAGGCATCAATACCTCTCGGAAAGCGTTGCGTCCTGTCCAGTAAATCCATTGCCAGTGAATCAATGCGTTCAGTCAGGTTTGCTTCCGAGACGTTATTGATCGCATTCTGTAATTGATCTGGAAGGTCTACCATGGTGATGTGGATATCAGGATTGTACTTTGCGGCAAGAATTGAAAATTTGCCTATATTCGCACCCACGTCCATCATTGTTTTTGGGCCAGGTTCAAAAATAATGGGAAGTACTGCCGGGTAGGCAGAATCCGAGTAAAAGTGGTCAAAGGCATACCAGCTATTTTTTATGTCTTCAGGAAGGTGAGGTAACGCCTGATAGAGTGTCTCCCATTGTTCCCCAAAAACACGCAGACCGGCTGGCTTTCCCCTCTTACATGCCTCATCAAGATGGTACATGCCCCGGTAGCAGATGTAATGATTGTAATCCATATTGTTTCGGGTCATTTCATCATGCAGTAGATAAAAGCCCGTCTTGCTCAGGTGATACAATTCATCTTTATCAATATCAACGACACCGCAGCTCAAACCGCTCTCCAGTAGTATTTCTACGGCATAAAGGCTGAGCTTGAGTTTTTCAGCCACTTCCTTTGCGGATACTCCGGCTTTATGTTCATCCAGCTGGGAGAGTATCCCGAGTTCACGCATCGTCCGCACGGCCTGAAAAACCAGTGGGGCATAGGCAATCTTCTGCGCCTCATAGATAGCATCATAGGCCGTGAGTGGCTTGTGTTTGAACAGGTCTTTTTTCATCTTTTTCCAGTTGGATCATTGTTGAAGCGTTAAGACGCAAAGACAGGCACTGTCTATGAAAAATATAATCGAGCCGTCATTGTGGGTGAAGTGTGGCAATTTTCTGTATCAGAATTCGTCAGATGAGATTGCTTCGTCCCTCGCAATAGCTAGCTGATAGGTGCCATGATGACAGGATGCCACTGAGCGGTCATGTGACCCTTGCCCTGATAAGGCAAGTTCCAAATCACAATCTGACATATCTAGAATTAATAGTGGCACCCCAAAGCTATCCTGTCCTTTTGATAGCCTGAATGAGATGTTTATTTTTGTGCAGCAACATCTCCTGTTCCGGGTTTTCCTGCTGTTTTATTGTTGTTATGAGTCTTTATTTTCCAGTAGCCGCCGGCTGTTTGGTTTTATCCTCGTCCAGCTCAAAGCCCCAGAAATCACTTAATAAGAATCCGTATCCTTCATATTCAGCCTTATCGGTAGCAATCATTTCCTTTCCACCTGCAAACCGTTTTCGTAGATTTTCTGTTGCCGCTACACCTTCCGGGCTAAGCAGGGCTGCCCGTATTTCCTGCTGGACAGCTTCAGGTATTTTGGGGCTTGCACTGATCGCTTGATGTGGCAGGCCTGTGCTGTGAAACAATATCCGGGTTTGCTTTTTCTCATCCTTTTTATTGAGCTTATTGTAAATTTTTGCCGGTATGACAGCGGCATCACATTTACCGTTAAGCATTGCTTCGTATACATTTTTAAAACCACGTACCACCACGATTCTTGGTTGTCTGGCCGGGTTTTGGAACTGATCCTGCATGGTTAATGTGGCGAGGTTGGGTGGAGCATGACCACAAATGGGTTTGCCAGCCAGATCCTGCAGTTTGGTTATTTTTGCATTGTCCTTTCTGGAGATCACTACGAATGCCAGTTTACCGGGTAGACGAACCAGGGGTGTATGTTGCAGTGCAGCGACCCGCCAACTGACAAAATGTGGGCCATCGAAAACCAGATCATATTTACCCAAACGCATCCCTTTCATATAAGAGAGCCAGTTGTCCGGGTGTTTATAGGTAAAGGTATGATTTGTTTTTCTGGTCAGGAAATCGGCTATGGGTCCGTACATTGCCTTGCCTTCTGCAGGTTTCTCACGTGGGGGGGAAGTGAAGAGAAATTCACCGGCTTGTGCTGTAGTCAGGCCCGAAGAGGCAATTAGAAGACTTGATACCAAAATTTTAATAAATTTCATCGAGACACCCAATAAATAGTTGTAACTATTTGAAGTGCACATTTATTGATAGATTTTTTATCTACTGAGCACTTTTTATCATATATTTTTTATACTCATGATCACCGTGACGAATTGTGATGATCGCTAGCATGACTCAGTAATTACTTACAGTCAAGGTGATGTGTAGGTGACGACAGTACATGGAAGTTTGCGGCACATGACAAAGCTATCCAGCAGTGACGTACGATGTGAAATTTTAAGTGGACGGCCTAGATGGAATTGAGCATCCATTTACAGCACAGGCAAAATACCAAATGGAGGATGTAATGAGGGTAATTTATCAATTCAGTATCTATTAAGATTTGTCCCGGATTCTCGTGCAGGGCATGATTCGATGTATTTATAATTAATTCATGGGTCTGTTTAAGGAAATCACCTCGTTGTATTTAATTACGACGAATTTCATAATTGATCGTCGATTTATGCCCCCCTAAAATTTCAGTAATGTCAGTTTACTTATGAGCTGCTTTCATTAATGTCCAAATCTGGTATCGTTGCTCATGGACAAGTTGCATGTAGCCTTATTGGCCTTTTCATTTACTTGATGGCCATAAAAAGCCACGATGTTACTTCAGCTTGACCACTAAACCGATGAGTTAAGTTGCACTTCAAAGCTAAATCCATAATACAAATTTTAAGGGAGGTTCCATGCAAGTCTTCAGGCCTATTGCCACACGTCTATTAAGTGACGCCGATATATCGATTAACGGTATTTGTTCGCATGACATCAGGGTTCATGATGATCGTTTCTATCAAAACGTGTTGTTGAAGGGGTCTATGGGCCTGGGTGAAGACTATATGGATGGTGGGTGGGACTGCGAAGACCTTGAAGAGATGTTTTTTCGGCTTATAAACTCCGGTCTTGAGGGACGGACTCGGGGGCTTCCTGTAAACTTCTTGCCGAATTTATTTGCACAACTGAAAAATCAGCAAACACGAAATAAGTCCCTAAGAGTTGCTGAACGGCATTACAATATGGGTAACGATCTTTTTTTCAGTTTTCTCGGAAAATATAAGAACTACAGTTGCGGCTACTTTAATGGGACGACTAAGTCTCTGGATATTGCCCAAGAACAAAAGATGGATCTTATCTGTCGTAAGTTAAGCCTGTCTAGCGGTGATCGCCTGCTCGATGTAGGAGGGGGTTGGGGTGAGATCGCTCGGTTTGCTGCAGATAACTATGGTTGTCATGTGACCAGTATCAATATATCGGATGAACAGATTGCCTATGGTCGAGAATACTGCAAAGACAGCTCTGTCGATATCCTCAAGTGTGACTATCGCGATCTGGAAGGAGAATATGATAAAATAATCGTCATCGCAATGCTTACCCACGTTGGGCACAAGAACTATCGGGCATTTATGGAGAAGATTCACTCTTGTTTGAAAGATGGCGGCAGTGCCCTGATCGAAACGGTAGGCAGTGATGTGGCCCGTAAGCATTGCGAGCCATGGACCAACAAATATATTTTTCCTGGCGGACTTATTCCCTCCATTAGCCAGCTTGGTGAAGCGATAGAGGGGCTTTTCGTAATTGAGGATCTTCATGATTTTGGACCTGACTATGTTAAAACACTTCGTTTGTGGAACAAAAATCTTCAGAAAGGCTGGCCAGGTCAGAGTGAGATATACAGCGAGCGGACCCGACGGATGTTCGAGTATTTTTTTCTTTCGGTAGCTGGGGCATTTCGGGCCCGAAGCTTACACAATTGGCATTTGGTATTGACTAAAAATGCGATTGATAAACCCAACTGTCGCGTAGTTTAGACAGGTTTGCAGATTCTTCGACAGGAGCATCATGAAGGAGACTGAGTATTGGCTCAAGAGCATAGGCTTCGAGCGTTACACCAAGCTCTTCAAGGAGCATGCGGTCAAATTCAAGCTACTTGCCCAGCTTAAAGACGATGACCTGAAAGAGATGGGTATCGCCCGGCTGGACGATCGAAAGAAGCTGTTGTACGCAATCAATGCCCTGCGGGATAAGCTACCACAAAAAAATATTTCATCGCACCCGCAGGAAAATTCTCATTTGATGCGGGATGATGAGGAGTTCCGGCAGGTAACCGTTTTGTATTCCAGTCTGGTTGATTCGACAGAACTCGCAAAAAAAAATTCTCCGGAGGAATTCCGCATTATCATGCGTATCTTCCGCGATGCATGTGAACCGATCACATGCTACGAAGGCTGTATCTCAAAGTTTACAGAAGACGGTATTGTTGCGTATTTTGGCTGGCCTAAGGTGCATGATGATCATGCAGAACATGCGGTACAGGCAGGACTTGATCTGGTAAAAACCATCCAGGAAATAGAATTTCCCGGTATGCTCAAGCTAAGCGTGCGGGTTGGGATTGCGACTGGAGAAGTTGTTATCGGAAATATCTTTGATGAGACAACCGTAGATGTTGACACCCTGTTGGGCGAGACGACCAGGCTCGCAGAAGGCCTCCAGTCCCAATCAGAGCCAAATCAAATAGTACTCGACTCAGACACCAGAAACCTGATCGATCAGTCGTTTCAACTCTATGAACTGGGTGCACAACCGGTAAAAGGACACATTGAGCCAGTACAGGCATGGAGCGTCGTCGGTAAGACAGCCATCAAGGTCGACTCCGAGGGGAAGGCCGCGCCTTTGGTGAAATTTGTGAACCGTAAGCATGAGCTTGCTGCCATGCTGAGGAGCTGGGAAAAAACCAAAAATGGAAATGGCCGAGCCATAGAGATACTCGGTGATTCAGGAATCGGCAAGTCACGGCTTATTGAAGTCTTTCTGGAACACATTGCGGAAGACACTCCTTTAGTAATTCGCTATCGCTGTGCAAGTTTTCACGATAACAGTGCCCTGTTCCCAGTGATTCAACATTTGTACGGGTTGATAGGTTATTCCGGTAAGGAATCGCTAGACAGTGCATTTGATGTGATCGAAAGGATATCTGGCCTGGATTCATCAACGGATACCAGCGACCTTCGATTAATTGCCAGTCTGTTAAACCTGGACTTTGAGTCTCGTTATGGATCGATCGAGATTAACCCACAGGAGCGACAGAGACGGTCGCTTGAGGCGCTGAAGCAACTAATATTGAAAATTGCCGGGTCGAAACCGCTGCTTATTATTGTTGAAGATAAGCACTGGCTAGATCCCACGACCAGTGAACTTATTCGTAAGCTTGTAAGTGATCTGGCTGCTCAAAAGGTGATGGTTATTACCACACATCGGGCAGAGTATGATTCAGCTTTTCAGGCCAGTAAACATGTCGATCGCATACTTCTTCATTGTCTCAATAAAAAGGATGCTGTCGAATTGGTGGAATCAATCAATAATGGTTCTCTTACTTCAGATGTCGTTAAGAGAATTGTACACCTTGCCAATAGTGTCCCCCTGTATCTGGAGGAAATCACTCAGTCGACAATGGCGTCCTCCGATTCTATATCCATGCCACTTATTCCCACAAGCTTACGGGCATCCCTGATGGTAAGGCTGGATCGATTGAAAGATGTCAAAGAGGTCGTGCAGGTCTGTTCAGTTATGGGCCGGGAATTCGAACTAAGTGTCTTACTGGCGGTTATAGAATGGCCAAAGATCAAGCTAATCGAGGCGATTAATAAACTGGAAGATATGGGTTTTGTGCGCAGGTGTCACACTACGGCAGGTATTAAATATGAATTCAAGCACACCCTAATCCAGGATGCCATCTATAAAAGTATACGGACCCAGGACAGAAAAAGGTTACATAAACGCGTCTCTCTGATTATGAGAGATCAATTAGAATATTCTGTGGCGGCTAACCCGGAACTTCTAGCCAATCACCTCTTGGCTGCTGGCAATTTGGAGGATGCGAATTTCTACTGGCTGCAAGCAGGGCGACGTGCAGTAGACGTTTTTGCCTATTCTGAAGCAATCACGCACTTCACCACTGGACTAAAACATCTTTCATCTATGGCCGATGACAAGAAAAGGAAAGAACTTGAATTCGAACTCAGAGTGGGTTTGTGTACGCCTCTTATCGTCACACAAGGTTACACCAGCCCCAAACTAAATGAAGTCATTAATCGTGCCATCCATCTTAGAAAGGAGATCAGTAGTGTTCAGGGGATATATCCTGTGCTATACGGTAAATGGGCCTATCTATTGACATTGGGTCGCGGACTCGAAGCATTGGCGATGGCCAGGGAATATTCTTTGCTGGCAGAACAACAAAATGATGAAGATGCACTTTATATCAGGCACAGAATGCTTGGAGCATCAAACCTCTTCATGGGAAAATTGTCTACGGCGAGCCGGTATATAGGACTCGCGATCAAGCAATATGAAGAGAGCAAGCATGCAAGCTTCGCTACCTCGCAGAGTGTTGATCCTTATGTGGCATCACACTGTTTCGAGAGCTTTAATAGTTGGTTATTGGGCCTGCCTGATCGTGCTGTGGCCTCTACGAATTCAGCCTATCTCCATGCAACTCGACTCAAGCACCCGCACAGTATTGCAATGTCGATGTTTTTTCTTGCTATGGTGTATTTTTGTCGCAAGGAGCCCGATAAGGTTTACAAGTATGCACAGGAGTTGATCTCCCTGTCTGAGAAACACATGATCGGTAGTTGGCCTTCCCTGGGGAGGTCGTTGCTCGGTTGGGCGATGGTTAAAACCGGTGATAGCACTCATGGTATGAAGAATATTTATGAAGGCCTCGATCACGCGCAGCGTATTGGAGTTTGTATGTGGGTACCGGTAATTACAGCCGGGCTGGTCGAAATCCTGATAGACGCTGGTAGCCTTGACAAGGCCGCCGAGCATCTTGTGCGGGTTAGGGAATATATGGAAAGCAGTGAAGAGCTGAACTACCTCGCAGAATTCGAGCGTCTGGATGGAGAATTGCTTCGGGCTCGCGGTAAGGTGAGATCGGCTGAAAATGCGTTTAACAATGCGCTGGATGTGGCTCGGTCACAACAATCGCTTATGCTACAACTTCGAGCCGTCGTTAGCCTGGCGAGACTGTACCAGGATACGGACTGGAAGCAGGAAGTCGCTATCCTCGTAAAGCCCGTGCTAGACAAAATATCAGAGGGTGAAACGACACAGGATGTAAGGGCCGCACAGGACCTGCTTCTTCTGAAGAGATAGGCGGCCTGATAATCAGGCCTTCCGTCTCAGTGTTGTAAAAACATGTTGTTATTATTCCCTAAGTTGATTACTTACTGTGCGTACTCCTTGATAGCCTTAAAATCAACGATCTTAAAGTATTCTTTGAGTGCTTCTGGCGATACCCTTTTATCACCATCTATTTTTACCAGGATCTTGTTGGCAACCATTGAAGTAAGAGAATTCTCGCGCTCATTGGCAATGGCTTTTTCACCATCGATGACGGTTAATTTGTTGTTCTGACCCATAAACAAAGGATTGGAAAACATCATACCCATTGTTTGAATAAGGGGTGAATCTGTTGTGATTGAGATTGTCAGTCCTATGACCTTGCCGTCAGTTTTTTTCGTATATCGTCTTTTGGCACTAATTCCACCACCAAACATGCCAGCGGCCGCCGCACTACTTTTAGCTTTTCCTGCTTCCCAGCCGTTAAGTGGTTCAGGCAGGAGCTTGCTGACCAGTTCGCCTTTTTTCTGCCTGATCAGTGTGGAAGCAGAATCGAGGGCAGTGATGGCCGTGTTGTAGTCATTTTTTTCATAGGCCTTTATCGCCTCCTCAATCTGGTCTTTGACATCATCTGCCAGCAGCGTAGAAGAAAGGCTGAGAAATAGCGCAAGTGAGAGGGGTATCAGGGTAGACAGTGTGAGCGTGTTTGGCTTTCTTGTTAGAAGTAAGGGCATGGATAGCTCCGTGTGTTGTGATGGTTTTTATATTGAAAATAACCTGGAATTTTGATCATAAACTAAAAAGAAGAATACATGCCAGTACATTATTGATAATATCAATCGAAGACAAATGATCAATTTAGGTGACGTATGACTCTGACAGAACTCCGTTACATTGTTGCAGTCGCCCGAGAGCGACATTTTGGGCGTGCGGCAGCGGCCTGTTTTGTCAGCCAGTCTACATTGAGTATCGGAGTTCGTAAACTGGAGGATGAGCTAGGTATGCCTTTGTTCGAGCGCTCGCGAAATGAAGTGATGCTGACGGAAAAAGGTGAGCAGATTGTAGAACAGGCGCAGCGTGTGCTTGAGGAAATTGATGTTATTAGGCAAATGGCCGAGTCGGGGAAAGGGCCATTGGTGGGCGCTTTGCGTATAGGTGCCATTTACACGATTGGCCCTTATCTATTTCCCGGATTGATACCGGTACTGCACGAACAGGCACCGGGAATGCCGTTAGTGGTGCAGGAAAACTATACCGCAAACTTGACAGTACTGCTTAAGCAGGGTCAGCTGGATGTCATCATCATCTCTTACCCTTATGAAGAGCCGGGGATAGAAACCTTACCCTTATATGATGAACCGTTTGTTGTTGTCGTTCCCTCCGCGCACCCCTGGGCAGGCAAAAAAACTATTTCACGTGAGATATTGCCTGAAGAAAATATCATGCTGTTGGGAGCAGGCAATTGCTTCCGTGACCAGGTTCTTGATTTCTGCCCAGATTGTTTGCAGGCCTCACAAAAAGATATTGGTCTGCAGCAGACCCTGGAAGGCAGCTCACTTGAAACTATTCGGCATATGGTGATGAGTGGCATTGGAATTTCAATTTTCCCTATAACGGCTGCCGGGGCCCATGAATATTCGCATCGGCTGCTTGCAGTCAAGCGGCTGTCGGGTAAACAACCTCTGCGTCGAGTTGCCCTGGCCTGGCGAAAAAGCTTTCCCCGCCGTTTGGCCATTGAAACCCTGACCATGGCCATCCGGCAAATTGATCTTCCCAGCGTAAAGATTCTGAAAGATATACCCGAACAATAAGGGTTTATTGATGAAATCAATCAATATATTTGTTACATTCAATTGGAACAATTCATCCAGTTTTTCTATTATCCATTTCAGCGGGTAAAACCGTTGGATTAATTCACAGTAACAACCTTAATGAAGGAGTTAATTATGTCACTAAAAAACAGTAAAACTGAACAGAACCTGAAAGATGCCTTCGCCGGTGAATCACAGGCCAACCGTCGTTACCTGTACTTCGCTGCAAAAGCAGATGTTGAAGGATATAACGATGTTGCAACTGTCTTTCGTTCAACCGCGGAAGGTGAAACGGGTCATGCCCATGGCCATCTGGAATATCTGGAAGAAACCGGTGATCCAGCAACAGGCCTGCCTATCGGTAGTACCTCGGATAACCTGAAGGCATCCATTGCTGGTGAAACCCATGAGTACACCGATATGTATCCGGGTATGGCAAAAGATGCGCGCGAAGAAGGTTTCGATGAAATAGCCGATTGGATGGAAACTCTGGGTAAGGCGGAACGTTCACATGCCAACCGTTTCCAGAAAGCCCTCGATACACTTGATGACTGATCAATTTGTTATTGAATAAAGGGAGGGCGTGGTGCTCTCCCTTTGGCCTCCTTTAATCAGTCAATGAACAATCAGACAGGGCTAGAATAATGGCAACAGTACCGAAAGAAGGAAATCTTCAGGCACCAACCCGGCATCCTGTTAACTGGAAGGATCCGGGGTTCCTTAATGAAGGTGCTCTTTATAAAGAGCTTGAGCGTGTTTACGACCACTGCCATGGATGCCGCCGTTGCGTCAGTCTTTGTCAGTCTTTTCCCGTGTTGTTTGACCTCGTTGATGAATCCCCAACCATGGAAGTGGATGGCATCGATAAAAAAGATTATATGAAGGTCGTTGATCAGTGCTACCTCTGTGATCTTTGTTACATGACCAAATGCCCCTATACACCGCCTCATGAATGGAATATTGATTTCCCGCATCTGATGTTGCGTGCCAAGGCGGTAAAATTTAAAAAGGGTGAGGTGCGTAAACGCGATAAAATACTGACTTCTACCGATACCGTCGGCAAGCTTGCGGGTATCCCGATTGTGGTTAACGTTGTCAATGCTTCGAACAAAAATTCGGGCATTCGAAAAATATTGGAGAAAAAACTTGGAGTGAGTGCCCGTGCCCACGTACCTGAATACCATTCAAATACCTTCCGTAAACAACAGGGAAGCCATACGGGGATTTCAGCCAGAGTGGCAAAACCGGGTGAAAAAACCAACGGGAAGGTGGCACTGTTTGCAACCTGTTACGGCAACTACAATGAACCCACAGTAGGCCGCGATATGGTCTCTGTTCTGGAGCACAATGGTATTCCTGTCACCCTGCTGGAGAAGGAACAATGTTGTGGTATGCCAAAGCTTGAGCTGGGTGATCTGGAATCTGTGGAAGCGGCAAAGAATGTCAATGTGCCTGCTCTGGCCGCGATGGTTGATGCCGGGTGGGATCTGATTTCACCCGTACCTTCCTGTACGCTGATGTTCAAGCAGGAGTTGCCACTGTTGTTCCCTGATGATGCGGAGGTTAAAAAAGTAGCCGATGCATTTTTTGACCCATTTGAATATCTGGCGCAAAGAAATAAAGAAGGGCTATTAAAAACGGATTTCAAATCAGCTATCGGCAAGGTGTCCTATCATGTCGCTTGCCATCAGCGAGTACAGAATATAGGGCCCAAAACGCGTGATGTATTGAGTCTTATCCCGGACATTGAGATCGATACTATTGAGCGCTGTTCCGGTCATGATGGTACCTATGGTGTGAAAGCTGAGACCTTTGATTTTGCGGTCAAGATAGGCCGTCCGGTGGCGAACAGAATCAAGAAAAATGAACCAGATTATTTCACCTCAGACTGTCCGATTGCTGGTCATCATCTGGGAAATATTCTCGGTGATAACAGTACACCTACACATCCAATGAGTCTGCTTCGTATTGCCTATGGGTTAGGAGATAAAAAATGAAACAATTACAACGATCGGATCTCTATTCTCTGGAAAACTATGCCGTCATTCGTGATGAGTTCCGTGCCGAAGTAATGCTGCATAAAAAGAATCGCTTTATTCAGTTAGGGGAAAACCTGCGCCTGCTCTTTGAAGACAGGCTGACCATGCAGTATCAGGTACAGGAGATGTTGCGGATAGAAAAGATCTTTGATGCTGAAGGGATCGATGAGGAACTGGGTGCCTATAACCCCCTGATTCCGGACGGGCAGAACCTGAAGGCGGTTATGATGATCGAATTCAGTGAGGTAGAAGAACGAAAAAAAGCACTGGCTAAATTGATTGGGGTAGAAAGAAAGACCTGGCTTAAAGTAGAGGGTTTCGACAGAGTATACCCCATTGCCAATGAAGACCTTGATCGCGAGACAGATGAAAAAACTTCATCAGTACATTTCATGCGTTTTGAATTTTCTGAGGCAATGATAAAGGCGCTGAAGGAAGGGGCATCGATGAATGCAGGTGTTGATCATCCGGAATATCAGCACGAAATTATGCTCGATGAGTTTGTGCGGGAAAGCCTGCTCAGTGATTTTGACTAGGTTCCCTTAAGCCATATAATGGGCTAAGATCACCGTAGCTGAGTTCGTGATTTGCTTGTGGCTATAATATATTAATAATGAGAGGCAGGTGCTATCGCATGAATACTCACAGTACGTCACAGGCAGGATAGTACAAACCAACGATATGAAGCCCAGGCTTAAAGTACATTCTTATAATGAAACTGAGGCACTTAGTCCATCTACTGTCCCTGAGTTGGCCAACTGGTTGACATCCACAGCAACTCTCCAGGTTTCCGAGCTTGAAGCCAAGATAAAACAATTCCATTACGTCGAATGCAGCGACCACCAGCGACTTGAACTGCTGGACTGGATACGGCCATTATTAAGCAACACAGCCTATGCGGTAAGGGATGCCATCGGAGACGGGAAATTACCTTTGCCTGATCATGTGCTGACACATATTGATGCTCTTGGTCGCATCTATGCCATTATGGCTGACTTGTACAAAGGCACTATAATGAGCCTGGCATCAAGGGTTCTGCAAAATTCGGAAGATTCTCAGAAAAATCGAAAAGTACTGCATGAAGATCTGATTCTGGCCTGCTATGGCGCCATCAGCTTTCTTGCTGAGCAACTGCGTGCCTCTTATGAGGGATACAAACCGGCTCTGGATGGAACCTGGCATGAAATCCATCATATCTATAATTATTCACGATTTATCCTTGATATTAATTGCAACGGCAGTATCAATGAAGAAAAAATGTGTGATGAGTTTTTCCTGATTGAACATATTTATAAACGCAGTTTATTGCTCGGTCTTTGTAATCCTTACCATTTTCCAGTGGTGGCTTTTGGTGAATTAAACAGGGCTCTGAACAAGTGGGCACATTTGTGCAAGCTTGAACACAATGTACACACTGCAGAGCAGCAATGCATGTTCAGTGTAGATGCCGAGAGTGATTACCCCGCAGTACCCATCTTGTCACATAGTGGGGACCTGGCCACTGCTGAGCGCTTTTCTGTATTAACGACCAAAGAGCTTGTAAATACATTGAAACGTGAAATTGATTTAATGGGTCATGAGGCCTTTGATGGTCCGGTTACAGATCTATCTGAGAAAGCTATGCATAGACTGGAAATGTACCGCCGTTTGATTATGAACTGGGGCAAGCACCCTGTGAGGCAAGATATTCGGCGGGATAGAGAAGGTCAATGTGAGGCCGTAGCAGGTTATAGTCAGATTATGGAAAAAATGGGTGGCCTATTGGTGAGGGCAATTAAAATGGAGCCATTGAATGATCAGCGTAGCTGTACGGTAATTGATGCCAGTGAAATGGGGTGTCAGGTAGAAATGCGCACAAACAGTGACACCCGTTTCAAGATAGGTGACATGATAGCTATTCGGGATGACAGGGATCTCAATCAATGGTCACTCGCCGTTGTCCGCTGGGCCAGATACACGGCCAGTAGACACATAAGAGTGGGTATGTTTATTATGGGTCAACAGGCAGAAAGGTTTAAATTACAGGTGGAACTGTCGTCTGATCAAACGATTGACGTGATGTCAATTTTTGGGACCTCTAATTTTCCCCGTGAAAAGAAAATACTGTTAGTACCGAGTGGTACATATCGCCCTGGAAGGGTAATGGAACTAATCGGAGGAGAAAGTCACCGCATTATTGCCAGGAATCTTATTATGTCTGGTGCTGATTTTGATGTCGTCGATTACCGACTATTAAACTAATAAAGTAGGTTTTTCTTCCCTGTAATTCTCTTTTTCATTTTGTGTCGGCACGTGTCTGATGGTTTCGCCCGTGAAGGCCGAAATTAACGATTTCCCGTAACCCGCAGCGCAAGCCTGTTTGCATCACCAGTGAGGATATAAAGGTATGCCGGTACAATGGTTTCAGCTGCTGGAACTGTAGATGGATCCTCACCAGGGAAAATACGTGCACGCAGTATTGATCTGACGGGTCCTGTATCCAGAGTATTCATGCGTACAGATGTGTTGATTTCAAGTTCATCAGCCCATATTTGTACCAGCCCTTCCAGTGCATAACCCGCAATACTATACCCCCCCCAATAGGCTTTGCCCTGTCGAGCAACCTCTGAGCTGGTGAAGATGACGGGTGCATCATCAGCCTCACGCAGTAAATCCAGGCAGCATCGTGTTAGCATGTAAGGGGCACTGAGATTTACCAGTAATGATTTGTTTAGCAGTTCCATTGGGTACTGTGACAAAGGGGTCAGAGTTCCTGGTTCAACAGCGCAGTGAATGATACCGTCCAGTCGGCCAAATTCTGTTTTAATCAGTTCAGCCATTTCTTCATACTGTGGTATACCGGCTGATGCAAGATCCAGTTCAAGTTTGATGGGTTCTGCACCATTGGCATCGGTTATCAGATCATAAGTTACATCCAGTCCCTTGCTGTTGCGGTCGATAAGGATAGTCGTGGCACCAATAGTTCCCAGAGCAATAGCTACAGCAGCCCCGACAGCCCCCGCAGCACCGGTGATTAGGTAGACATGGTCTTTCAGCTGGTCGGTGTTTATTGAAGAGTCGTTTACATTGTAGTCAGTGATGTTCATGTTTTCAGTTTTCAGTTTTCAGTTAAAATCTATTTAACCACGGAAGCTCCTTAGTCTTCATCTTTTGATGTTGTCTGTTCTACCTGCCTTGCGCTTTTCTCAGTTTGTTCGGGGGTTTCGATTTCTTTTCGGGGCTTTATTCCCATTTCGGTGAATTTTACCGCGCCGGGGATTAATTTGCTCTGGAATGATCCGACGGCTTTGTTATAGTGGGTGACGCTGCTGTCGAGGCTGCGGCCGACTTTGGACAGGTGTTCGCTGAAGACCGCCAGCCGATGATACATCTCTTCACCCAATCCTCTTATCTTCTCAGCATTTTCGGTCAGTAGTTCCTGACGCCAGCCATAGGCTATTGCGCGTAATAATGCCATTAAACTGGTCGGGGTGGAGAGGATGACT
>VAPH01078600.1_pt1 | contig 35457 bp, 49 predicted proteins | sample 3393861 | NCBI WGS metagenome assembly VAPH01 (sample SAMN08290439, study PRJNA428436) | hydrothermal vent metagenome | isolation source: Deep-sea hydrothermal vent chimney | place: Atlantic Ocean: South-mid Altantic Ridge | reverse complement strand
TCTGTAACGTAGTAAGCCCAGCACCTTGACGAAGCATTGATAGTACTCCAGCCTTATCATCTGTAGCTGATCCAAGCAATTCTTCGTTAACTCCGGATATTTCCATTACTTCTCTAGCTAGAAGTTCTGACATTTGAGTCATAGATGGAGATATTTGCGCAGGAATTATTGGCAGTATATCTGTCATTTGAGCTGTTTTTTTAAGCGCTATACCTTTACCTTGCCCTGTTTGGAAAACATCTGCAGGATTAACAAGGGCATCCTCTTTATATATATATCCAGAGTTAAGTTGTGATTCCATAATATCTAATTCAATATTACGCCGTCTGTTATATAAATACTGCGCATCACGTAAACCGCGAACAACGCCTTGAATTCTTAAATCATATGATGTAAGTTGTGGAGCAAAATAACCAAGAACTGGGACAAATGGATATTTATCTATACCCATTGGGTTTTCACCATCATAAAGAACAGCTCCATTTATAATTATTGCCATTCTTACTGTAGGTATCTCGTGTTCAGATACTTCAACAGTTGGAAATGCTTGAAGGTAATCATCTAAACTATCCTCTGATTCAGATTTCCACTCAAGCACCTCACCTGTTTGTGTGTCTATTAAAAGTTTTTGTTTACGATAATCTCTATAATAGTATTCATCATATGTGAATAGGCCATTGTTCGATCCGTCTTGTGATTCAGGCATGTATGAAAATTTTGTCTTATCAAAATCTGTATTTGATAACTCTTCTATTTCTTTTTTTTTGTTTGGCATCAAAGAAATAACTTCAGCCTGAGTTAAAAAAGATCGTTTCCACAAACCATTACAATCAGAAAGGTCTGATTTCTTAAAATAAGGATCTATAAGAAATGAGTTATATGGTAAATTATTTATCTTTATTGTTCCAGAAACAGGGTCATCACGATAATCGGTCCAAACGTGTAATAAATTTAATCCTGTTACAATTGCGCCGTTGAAGGCCTCTGATATTGTTTCAGATACGCCTTGATTTCTATTTATATGAGATAAAATTTTTGTATATTGATCTGCAGTTTGTTGATCTCCATTAGACACAGGTGTAACAATTGTAGATTTGCGGTTCTTACGCTGAAATCCAGAAATCATATTAGTTACTCTCATTATTCTATTAAATGAGAACTTTGGACGCTTATGCTTTGGTGTATTAGGATAATATTCGTTATAAATCGATTGATCACCAGCATTAAATCTTGTATCCATATCAGCTTCATTCCAGAAAGCCTGATTCATTGGAAGTGATTTATCATAGAAATTTTCCATTCTTTTTTTTATATCCTCTCCCTTATTTGTAAATAAGTTAGAAGGGGCATCCCTGAATAAAGCCATTACAAATCTCCTAGATAAGTTTTAAATCATTAAAATCTGTTGTTATAGATTACATAAAGTGCGCGTAAGTATGATAACACGGTGAATATCAGGATTACAAATACGACTATGTTTTGTAAATGAATTATAGGATGAACAACTACTGTTCCACAAAAGAAAATAACAAAAAAAGTAACTAAGCTAAGAAAAATAACCTTAATAGAATGTTCATTCATTGTATTTCCTTAAAAAAAATCATTATTTAGGGATTGTGAAATGTCGCCGTATATTGCCTTACGGTATCTTGCATCCAATTCTTCTGGTGACGAATCATTTGAGAGTTTCTTATACGTAGACAATCCGTAGCGTAATGCATCGATCCTGTGGCAGTGGATATCGTGTTTTGGACGGTCTTTATATACATTTAACCTCTCGTCAAATTCTCTTGAATAGTTCTCTATTGAATTTATTAATTTCTTGCACTTGTTCTTATCGATGTATGTTTTTGGAAGGGCTGATCTTATTGCTTCTATGCCTTCAGAAATTGGAAGTCTATCTACGATTGAAACATCGATATTTAATGATTGGATCGTCTCGTATCTTGATACTCCTGTTGCCAGCTCTCGAACTCTTCCATCGTGAGGTATCCACATTTCGGTATGCCCATATGGCTTGTCTTTAATAATATTAACATAGTGCGAAAGTGGTTCAGAGTGTGATTCATAAAAATCAATAATATGAATCGCAGTAGAGGTTAATTGTATCCATATCATAGTAAACATATCTGACATTCCTAGATCGACAAAGCAGTATGTAGATAGAGATGGATCGAATGGAACATTTGTTATTTGGTTATTAGCAACCATTAAGTCTAATGTTTTTGCAAAGTAAGATCCTGAATTAACTGAACTCCAGGAACAATTGTGAACAGCTCTTCCACCAACAACATAACTCTCATCATATTGAATACCGAGATTATATACAGTTCCATCATATTGCTTAGATGTAATGTTATTGATTTTTGCAGCAATACAGTTTTTAGCCCTTAGTAAAAAAGCGGCTGGCTTATTTTTTCCTGGATTAGGAGTGTAAACATTTAAAGTATACGATTCTCTGCAGTTAACACGCCTACCTTCTATGATACAATTATTCTCCTTTCTAATTTGGACCCCAGAAGCATAACTCTTTCCAACTAAACTATGAGCAAGTAATTGCATTTGATACACAAGTCCTTTGCTTACTGTAGAGTAAGAAATCCTTTCGTGTCCATTACGAATTCCTCTGCAACCATCTCCAGCAATAACTTCGTAGAAAAAATCCTCTTCATGCCCGGAAATTAAATCAAACGGTATTTTTTTGTCATACGATATAGACCCACAATTAACTTTTAAAAAATCAACGAAGGAAGTATTGTAAACATATATATTGGAAACCCCGTTTCTATCGATTAAAACATTTGATTCAAATCCTAAATTATTAAGAATATTAATAACTCTATTTTTATCTTTATCAGATCCTAGCGTAAACGATACAGCATTCTTAGAAGAGGACCCTTCGGTTATGTACCACGCCATAATCATGCATAAGTCATATGAAATTACTTTGGTGTTATTTTTGATGTGTTTCTTGGGGAAAACTAATCGATCATCTTTAGTTATGTTTTTAGCCTCTTTCCATGAGTATGATTGCGATGAAGTATTATAAACTCTTATTGGGTGATTTTCCGTGCATACAATAGGCTCGCAAGATCCATAAGTATTTATTGTTATTAATTTTCCACTAAATTCTCTGGCGTAAAGCTTTTTGACGGTCCTGAATCTCCCAGAATGAGATAGAACCATTTCATTTATATTAACGTCTTCTATGTTTTTTAAGCCATTGCTCATTAAAACTTGTTGTCCAGCTGGAAAGCACCAATATTCCTGTTGCGCAAGTTCTCTTGATATTATTCCAGAGTTTATATCTTTTTCGATTCTTTCGATTGGAATATGCTTGGTATCTTCAATTGTTAAATATGATACATACCAGTCATCGAGATTCTTTGCAGTATTATAAAGATCATAGAAGTGGTTGTGTGACCTTGGGGTTGATATTGCCAAGAAGAAACCATTAGAGGCGGTTGTCATTGGTCTTAATAGGGATAGTCCACGTTTATCTGCGAGTGCGGCTTCTGACACAACAATTCCCATTGCAGCTGAACCAACAACAGAGTCTACAGAGTCTGAGCCTATCATATTAATTATTGATCCATTTATTAGTATAAGTTTCATTTCTTGTTGATTAAATGATCTTATTAGTTTCTTGGGTAAAAAGTCCATAAAGCCCATGCCGGAATTATCATCAAGTTTTGACGACAATAATATTCTTTTTATTTGGCTAAATTTGGGGGAAGCATAAATATATGATCCCACATTCCTAACTGCAGCTCTAATTAATAAATTCCAACAAACAATATCTTTACCTGATCTTAATTTCGGCGTGGCCAGACGACCACCGCGTTTTTAACCCCTTCACTTTCAATTTTGTTTATAAGTTCTCGTTGATAATCTCTAGGTTTAAAAATATCCATCTTAATAACATCATGTTTCATTAGTAACTTTCTTTAACTGAAAAGAGTCCATAATAATAATTTTGGTTTCGGCCTTCTCCTTGTCATGATACTCGGCTTTAATCTTAGCTTCTCTAATTTGAGAATTATCAAAATCTTCATCATAAAGATACTGTGTTAGTTTTATTGCATTAAAATTAAGTTGTCCTTGGTTTATACCCTTTTCTCTGGTTACACCAATCATTAGCTTTACAACTGACAGGGCAAATTTAAGTTTTTTACCATTTTTATGGTTTATCCATTCTTTGAATGCTCCTGCTGGTATTTTCTTTTCTACAAGAAAAGCTTTATAAGCGGTCTCAGCTTTATTTTTTTCAGCCCAGTTAATCATTTCTTCTGCTAAATCATCGAGATAAGTTTTTGAGACTGGATTATTCATAAAAAAGAAATATTTGGATTGGTCTTTAGCTCGACTTGGAGTGATTTTTGGTTTTCTCTTTTTTGGACTGGTAGGCTTAGAGGTTGCTTTTGATGTTTTTTTGATATTTCTTCCCACTTTTTGTTCTCCAAATCTAGATTGTCTCAAATTTATGATTTTATTATTAGCGGCTTGACTTCAATCTCTGTCCTGGGGCTAAAAGAATATATCTTAGATGCTGCTATAGTACAAACTTTAGCATCATCTACGAAAACAATTCCATTAAGATAGTCTAATTTTTTAATTAAGTTATCAAGGTCAATTTTCTTTTCATAATATTTTCCATCCAATTCATTTTGTTTCTTTTTAGAAAATGACTTAGGAATAGGCATAAAGAAAGTAACGTCTAGTAATACTGGAACATCTAATGGATCGCTGTTCCATTGAGATTGAACAATAAAAGAAAGTGTTAGATCTTCTTTTCGGTCTTTATTGAATGCTTTACCGGTTTTGGTATTGAATCGTGGTCTAGATTTAGGCTTAGGAACTCCGGGAATTATAATCATTGAAAAACTCCTTATATTTAACATAATATATATTAATAAATTATCTAAAGTAAAGGAATGGTATGACCGAACAAAACTCTTTCATTGGATCGTTGTATAAAGAAATAGAAATACTCAAATTAAAAAATAAAGTATTAAATGTTGGAAAGAAGAAATAAGGAGATCTATAAATGCAAAGACTAGTTGTTAAAAGTTTCAAAAACGCAGTAGACATGATAGAGGCAAGTATTGCTCACGGAACGCTTAAAGGTAAATTTAAATCTCATTGTGAGTTTGTAGATGAGACTAGCAGTGATAATAATGAATATATAAAATTCTTGGATGCATTTACGATATTAAGTGGAGCCAATAATGATTGGAGCCACTATTACACTGAAAAAGCTGTAAAAAGGGGGATATTAAGAATATTTAGAAAACCCAAGTACTCAGACAGATGGTTATTGATAGACGATGTAAATAAATTGAAAGATATGATTCTTGGAATAAAAGACCCGATAACAACGAATGAGGGAATTTGTAGATTTACAGAAATATTTAATTGTTATAGGAATATCAAATATGAAAATTAATTATAGGCTTCTTACATCATTTATATTAATTACGATAATTGGTTTGCATGGTTCACATACTATATACGTTTCTGGTCCACCGGTGTACAAAAATAAAAAATGGCATAAGCAATCAAAGGCTATATATGATTCTCTTAAAAGAGAGGTTTTGAGACGTGGAGATGAAATTGAATTATTCCCTAAAAGAATATATAGAATGGATTTAACTAATACAACTGATTCATCTTCGCGAATAAATAAATATTTAACAAAAAGAGAGATGTTATCTGTTTATAAAAACAAAGAAAGATTATTAGACGATTTAATAATGTTAATTCTAAGAAGAAGTTCTCAGATTGGTGAGCCAATTCACTTAATAGCGCATGGAATGGGTGGAGAATTATTGTTAATGCTAAAAACTGGAGAATATAAGAATGTTATTGGCCCATGCATAGTATTTGATGGAGATGAAAATCTTTACGAAAGCACAAGTGGCGCTGGAAAACTTTATGATGGAGAACTTATTGATCTTGCTTTAAATAACAATGGTGAAATTGTTATTAATTTTGATTTACTTAAAACAATTGGATCTGGAACAAGCAAGACAGAACTTGCTGCATTAATTACAGCGATTATTGGATTAATTGGCGGAATAATAGCACTGTTTTAGGAGTAATAATGAAAATATTAATATTTGTTTTTATATTAATGCTTGCTGTGCCTGGATGCATGAAGGAAAAAATAGCAGATAAACTAGAGGAAACGGCTGATATACTTGAAATTACAGCTGATGTTTTAGATGAAACGGCTGAAGCCTTAGACTCAATAGCAGACGCTATAGATGGTGAGTCGGACAGTGAATAGTCAATCATAATATTAACTACTGGTTTACTGTTTTCATCGTTAATAGTAAACCGGTAGTATTTAAAATATTTTATAAAATCACAATGAAGCTTTGTTATATTTAATTGCTTTTTTTATATTATAAATTTGTCTATCAATAAATGGTATTTGCGAATCACAACATATATATTTTTTACCTTTTAACTCTATCAGTTTATACTCTAACTTAGATATAATATGATCTTTGTTTTTCATAAAATAAGAAAAAGGCATCGGTTTATAACAATTGGAATTATTTTTCATAGAAACCCCCGTATCGTGCTAAAAGTCTTGCTATGCGGGTTATATTATAATTCCATTCCACTTAAAGTCAATATGACATTATTAATCAACTACTATTTTATCTTTAAATTGCTCTAAATAACTAAGTATTCGCCTGTTGCTACTAACTTTATGTTCTTTTGATGTGTATTTATCAGGATGATCTTCCTTGTCTTTAAATAGAGAATATGATGGCTTTAAGTCTGGAGTAACAAATTTACGTATTCTATCTTTTTCTTCTAATGAAAATTTCATAAAAATCCGCCTTTGTAATTTTGATGCCAGGATAATACATGAGTGTTTGAATATAGCTTGCTACATTTATTCTTTTTTTGTTTTTTACCGCGTGTCATTCGAATTAATATATATTAATTCTTCATTACGCTTGTCTTGTATTCTTTTTTTTTATTAAAATAGAACGCTGCGCGAGCATTTGGAATAACTTCACAACACCTAAATTATACCAGCCTCGAAACTCGGACGCTCTCGCTTCTGGTAAATTTGAGATTACGCGAAACGCTCATCTCTGTGTTGATCGTTGTATTTAAAATAGTTGGTAAACGAAGCTAAACTCTTTTATTACAAATCACTTTCATTTTATGGTACTAAAAACCTGGAAATACAAAATTTTATAATATTGCGAGCGAAATGGACGGAGTCCTGAAGCTACGCATAAGCTTTTCGTATATATAATATAATCAAATAATATAGTGTGAACTAACGACTCAGAGATGTAACCGAGAATCTTAAAATAACCCAAAAGTGTAAGAATAATTGTTCGAGTCCATTTAGGTGTCATTAAGTTTACTTATTAACTGTAATGTGACACCAAATTTAATGATAAGGACATATTTCACGATAAATAGACATAATACTGGTGGGCTATTAAATAACACTTTATATGTAAGCTAAGTTAGTAATGGAATATTATATTTCTTGTGATAGTTAAAACATAAAGAGTAAAAGTAAGCTTCTTTGTTTTCTATTAAGTGCATTATATCTTGCATCTTCTTATGAGCATATCCATACGCATTATCTGAAAACCTGGATAAAGTATCACTTGGATTAATTTTTAGTATGTTTGTTATCTCAATAAATGTCTTAGAATAATATAACTTACCAACTATATTATTTAATATCTGCCTAAATATATTACTATTAACTGCGTTAGATTGTATCTCATGTAAACCATAATGAACTACTGGACTATATGCGCATAATGCACGATGTCCTCTATTTCTAACGTTTATTAATGGATTGTTATTTAACGTCTTATTAGCCCACTCTCTTGTTATTCCACAACTATTACCTATTTCTCTCTGGCTAACAATGAACTGTCCACCATTAATGAATGCTTTCGATACAATGCCTATAAATTGATTTATATGTAACAATGAACTCGACTGTAAATATGTACCTACAATCTCTTTTTCTACGACTTCTAAAGACTTTATTAAAGTTTTTTTAGATTTTACTTGATAACGGCTATGAGTTTTGGTATGATTTAATTGTTGGTTATGCATTGTAACATAAACCTAACACAAGATTTAAAAGGAATCCAGAGTAATTTGGGTTCCTTTTTCTTCTTAGTATGCAAAAAAACTTAACTAAATATTGTTTTTTTGCGTATTCTAAAAACAATTTAGATTTCTCTTGAATTTGGATTTGGGTTGTGTTATATTCTGCGTACATAAAAAATTCCTTGGGATAATTTAACCGTTATTCCTTGCATTTGGATAATTTAACCGTTATTCCTTGCGTTTCCTCTTGTTAAAATATTTTGGTTTTGAGTAGATTCAAAATAGCATCAAGTTGAAAGAATTTGAAGCCCTGGATGTAAAAATCTGGGGCTTCTTTGATTTAATCATAAAAATAGCTATAGGAATATCATGAATATAGACTTATCACTCGAAACACTTGAACGTCTTTTTATGTATAAAGAGTCTATCAAAAAAGTAGAGACAATGATGGATCTTCGTTACCATAAGAATGAGATTGAAGATGAGATTAATAAACTTGATAAAGCATCTCAGGCGATAAATGATATAGCTTATGAATTATCCGAATCACTTCTAGAAGACTTGCTTAAAAAATATTCAAACGATTTAGAATGAAGCTAATGAAAAATAACTTATATTCCTAAAATTTTCATGGTGGTTGTGATCATATTTATGTAGATTATTATTAGATAGCGCGTCTAGCAAGGCGGTTGCGCAGAACATTGGCTATGTTACAATATATATAGTTAAGTTAAGTACACGGTTACATTAATAACGAGGTATAATTATGAAAATGTCACAAAAAGAATCTAAGTATTTCATTCAAGAATACGAAAAAATCAAACACTTAATACCCAATGAATCCATTATGAATAATTACAGAAATCATAGCGAAAGCTCTTCGCATGAAGATATGGGTAAATGTATGGAATTAATCAGTCTTATATGTGTCAGTAAGCACAATATTAAATTTAAAGCCAGTTAAAGCATTTGAAAAGTATTTAGGTGATATGCCGTTTAATATTAGCTGTGGGGCTAAGGATATGAAAAACGTAGAAACAAATAAGCTTAAAAATATAGAAACTAAGTGGATAGAAACTGCTAGCAATTTAATGGAAATTAAAGACAAACTAAAATACCTAAAAGAAAAAGAAAAACTGGCAGCCGCTAAATTAAAATCTATTTCAGGAAAAAATGGACGTGAATTAAATTGGTTTATTTTTAAGCCAATGGTCAGAAAAGGACCAGTTCAATACAATAAAATTCCGTTCTTAAAAACTGTTGATTTAGATGAATTTAGAGGCAGTGATGTTGAAATTTGGAAACTAAAGTTCAGTGAACAATTTGATATATAGGAATTATTATGGAAAACAAAGTAAGCGAAATTGAAAAAAAAGTATCATCTATAAACAAAGCTTTAGAAAGGAAATTAGACTCCTTCGAAGAAGCAATTGAGAACAACAACGCGAAGCTTAATGAGATTTCAGAGGCTGTTAGAAAAACTGAACGACTTTTAAGCAAATCTTCGATACGAGAACCAATTACATTAAAAGTAAACGATGGCAATGAATCAAGCGGAGTAGAGGTGTTTTTGAGTTGGGAAAACATGAAAAGAGATGGCGCTAATGGATTTAGATTAATGTTAATAATTGGTAATTCTGATGACAACAACGATTTCAATATAAGCAGACCGTTCATAGAGACGAGAATTAGCGAAAGGATCAGGTATGTCGACAAATTAGAGACGTTAGTTGAAAAAGCGATTGCTTTTATTTCCGGTGAAAATGAAAAAAGATAGGAAAATCATGAAAACAGAAATGAGCGAAATTGAAAAAAAGTATCCACAGGCATTAACTTTTTTAAAAACTCCAAAACATACGAACTTCAAAATAGGTCAAATAATTGTGATACCTAAAAAAAATGAGGCTTATATTTTAGATATTGATAAAAGTTGGCAATTGATCTAAGGAAAATAATGGCAAGTTTTAATAAAGCAATAATGGTTGGAAATTTAACGCGTGACCCCGTTCAAAGAGAAGTGGGTGATTCATCTGTTTGTAACTTTGCAATCGCTGTAAATAGTAAATTTAAAGATAGAGAAGAGGTTTTATTTATTGATGTCACAGCTTGGGGAAAACTTGGTGAATTAGTAAACAATTTTATGAAAAAAGGATCTAATGTTTTAGTTGAAGGTAGACTTAAACTTGAAACTTGGACCGATAAAGATGGATCAAAAAGAAATAAGCATTCTATACATGCTGAAGAAGTTAGATTCATGGATAAAAAGAAATCTGACGAAGATGAAGTCTTGACCTCAAGGCGATTTTAATTATATATTACAATATCTCGTATGACTCTCCTATAAGCAGACGAGACTTACTAGCCTCGAGAAATCTTCATCTCGAGGCGCTTTTTTAATTTATATCACCAACTTCATCTTCATCCAATACTAATGTTGGAATATCACTAGCACCAAATAAAGTATTATTATTTGCGAGAATTACACCTTTAACAAAATTATTTAATTTATTATATGTCCTAAAAATACCAATAACCTTTCCACCTAGCAATTTCCTTAATGTATGATCATGAACGCCAGTTAATCTAGAAAGATCCCTTATAGACAAATCTGAAACAGATACAATTACATTAACTGAATTAATTATTGTATTGATATTGTCATGTAAATTTAAACGACTTAGATTTACCACAAATTCAACGGATTCTTTGTTTTTATTACACTTTTTCATATTACTCCAATGCCATTTGACTACTTATATATTGTTATACTATCATATAGTAAGGTATAATATTAATAATTTTAAATTAAGGGAAAATTATGAATAAAAAATACAATTTCACCATAAAGTCAATACTTATATTATCATTTTCTATTTTCAGCACCAATAGCGCATCATTAAGAAAAGAGCTAAATGAACGAGATGAAAAAAACGAAAGAAGTGTTGCAATAATAATTAGAGAATATATTCCATCGATTGAAGAACTTAATTATGAATTAAGAAATTTTCTCCTTGCTTCAACTGGAATTGAAGATGAAGAAACATTAAAACAATACAGAGAACTATTAAAGATGGTCCATTTCGTTGATTTAGACAATATGGAATATGCAATTAATTATACTTCAGGTGATTATACAAAAGTTGATAGCAACTCTTACTCAAGTAGTGATCAATTTTTTTCAAGAATTCTTTATCCTTCAACTCGAGATAACGATGAATATTCTAATTGGTTAATAAGCATACAATTAAATCCAAAAGCTCAATTCATTTTAGTAAAAGCAGCAGCTTCTTTATCTAGCTGGGATGATGCTTTGTATATTCTTTCCAAAACAAGACCCGATATAAGTGATATTCAACTGACAGGACTTAAAAATAGAGAATACCTATTAAGAAATCCAATGCCAGAATTAGAGTCTTCACAAGTTGATATTAGCTCTTCTGACTTTATTTACAATCAAGTTACTTACTGTTTTTTGTCTACTATTAAAAAACCATTTAGTGATGAAAACCTTATTACTGTAAAATCAATATTGATAAGATGTTCGGCTGTTGCAATGGAAAATCTTGCCGTCAAAATTATAACAAGGAGATAAATTATTAATATAGAAATAATAACAGAACATAAAAACTATATATGGGCGTATATTCAATGAATTACTATATAGATAAAACAAGAATTATATTTTCAACAATAATATTATTAGTTGTATTGATAATGTCTGCTTGCGATAGAAGTAAAAATAAAATAGATAATACCGATATTGTAAGAATAATTGACCTAAGAAAGCCTTTAACAGAAAAGCATGCAAAAAGAGGAATCGAGATTAGTGAAGAAGATCATAAAAAATTATTATTAACCATAAAACAAAAAGGAATATTATATGAAAAGTAAATTAATCGTAGCTACCTTTTTAGCTATAACATTTTCAGCAAAACCGATGCAACAAGCTTTTACAATTCTAGAAAAAACAGCAGAAATACTTACGGAAATGGCACCAGAAATAGCAGCTGTAGGTGGAGCTGTTTTGATGAATGAGAGATCTGATAACTACAATCCAATGCCCTTATGTGAAGAGATAAAATATAACTCGGGCCATTTAGACTTAGTATCAGAGTTCGTAAATGAAGCAACAAATAGTTGCGGAAATAAAAAAAGTAATGGAACTTGTAACTTAATTTAAGGAATTAAAATGAAAAAAATATTATTGGGATTAATTATCGCTGGATCATTTAGTTTAAATTTAAAAGCTGAAGAAGATATGGATCCGATTACTCAGACAATTTTATGGACAGTTGGTTCAGCTGGAGCAGCACTAATTGGAGCTGCAGGAATTGAATCATACAACCGATTAACAGACGATACAAATACAGATACATTTGATAACACCAGTACCGGAACAATTGACGCTACGGAAAACGGTAATTAATGTGAAATTATTAGCTATTTTATTTATAATTGCTTTTGTTTCAGGGTGTTCTAGAGAAAAGATAATATACAACAAAGAAACTTCTGAGTTTGAACTCATTAATGATACTCCACCTATCGTTGTAAATAACGAATTAGAAACAAATCCATTTATGGATGAATGGGTAACATACAATAAAAATAGATTGAAATTATTAAGAGAAATAAATAAGGATAATTATGAAAAATATTAAAATATTAATCATCGCAGTATCAATTCTATCATCAGTAAATATGTATGCAATGCAAAAGTCTGGTGGAAACGGAAATACACGCGCCGGAGTTTCAGTTGGTGCTCAATCAGCTTCTGTTGGAGCTTCAAGAAACGTTGGAAGAGGGAGCGTAAATGCAAGAGCCACAGCAAACTATAATGGAAGTGGCAGTGCTAGCGTTGGAGCAAATGTTAGAACTTCAAGAAACTCATCCGTTGGGATAAGAGGAACAGCTGGAAGTTGGGGCGGAAAATATGCAACAATATCAGGCAATTTAAATTTCAGAGCAATATCAAGAGAAATGATTCTTGAAGAATTATGCTTAGGGCTTGAAGATTAAACAAAAACAAACCCTTAATTTGTGCCTGCAAATATTGGAGTAAAATCCTTTGTTTGCAGGCTTTTTTAATGAAAATATGCTATAATAATATCTACTAATCAATACAAAACACTAACTATTTAATGGAAAAATTATGGAACAAAATAATACTGAAATCTTGGAAAATAAAGATACTATAATTGATCTTAAAAATAAGATAAACGACTTAACGCAAAGATCTGTTAAAAAAATAAATGAACTTAAAGAAGAAATAGAAACACTTAAAATAAACCAATTTCATTCAAAAACAATCGGTAAAATATCCGAAGCTTTATCAAAAGCTCAAGGTGAAATGCAAATTGCAGGGAAGTCTAGCAACGGATACAACTATTCTTATGCTGATTTAACAGAATATGTAAAAGCATCTAGACCAGCATTAACTAAATATGGGCTATCAGTTACCCAATTATTAAATACATTAAATGATAAAGATTATTTAGTTACAATATTAAGCCATGAAAAGTCTGGAGAATGGTTTAAATCTTCATTTAAAGTAACAGTCAGCAATTCACATTCAAAAATGAGCCAAGAGCAACGATTCGGCAGCGTCTTAAGTTATATCAAAAAATATTCTTACGCATCTCTTGTTGGAGTTGTTGCGTCAAAAGAAACTGATTCTGATACTGAACAAGAAAGAACATTCACAAATACTTTTAAATAGACAATCATATAAAAATGCTGGATCCTTTTAGTAAAACAAATAAGGTATTTTTATGAGCGACAGAGAAATAGAAATTGAAGATTTACTTTTAGTAGATATCTTTAAAAATAAATTTAAACAAAGAAAAATAGATCTAAGTAAAATAACAACTTATAACTGCCATCTTTCTGGGTTTGTAGAAGATTTCTTATCTAAAGAAATTGAAATCAAAAAAGGAGATCTATTTGATTATGAACTTAAAAGCAAAAATGTACGAATTAGAACTGAAACATCATTAATATCTAAGCACACTAGTATTAAAGATAAACAAACCAAACTATACGAAAACATAAATTATATTGTAGAAATAGTTAAGCCACCTAAAAAAAATAACAAAACTCAATATATCAGATATAACAATATATTTGATAATCCTTTAAGCAAAATAAAATACATTACATTTCACACAGAAGGTAATAAGTACAACAATATAAATTCATTAATACTCTCAAGAGATGATGTAATATATAGAAATAAAAGAATTATATTCAGAATAATTAATGGAATAGAATTATGATATCTACATATAAATCGTATTTCAGGAATTTAAATATATTTAAATTCCTGAAATACCTATAGTCAATATTTCTATAGTATCCTGATCTTTTCCATCAAAAACATTTCCAAAATATATGCCTCGACAATAAACATAAGGTAATCATTTAACTGAAACTGCTCCGGCTGTATGGTTTAGTTTTGCATAAGTTGAATAATAATGTGCGCATGATGTTTCAGAGAGTAGTATTTTTATACTTTTAAATCACCAAATAAATACCACAAATTTGTATCATGTTTTATCAAAACAGCACCAGAGTACATTTCATAAAGATCATACATCCCACCAGCGCTTCTTAGCGTAACGCCTGCGTCAGGCGTTACTGTAATTGTTCCTGAATCACCCTGTACTATGGCTATCATTGTTCCTGTGACAAAACTTACAGCGGCATTTGTAGGAATAGTTAAAGCTATAGCAGCAACATTTGAACATTTCACTTCTTTTCCTGAATCTAAAAGTTGAAGCGTATATGACGTATTTGTCTGCTCATTTATCTGTAAACCATTTGCTTCAAGGTTAAGAGTATTATCACCTTCTGTTATTGTTACTGTTCCGTTTGTTGATGTTAAGTTAGCCCATGCAGAATCTCCAGAATCTGAACCAATTAATATTTGTCCTTGTGTTCCATTGTCTAGGTGAACTGTAATTGTATTTGCAGCAGCGCCAGTTGTACCTATATTAGTGCCACCGACGACATTAACATTACCAGCACCATCAGGAGCAACCACATTTGCGTCATCAGTTGTATAAGTATTTGCAGCAGTTCCACCAGCAGCTTCCAAATTTATACCATTTGATGAGTTAGTAATTGTTACTGTTCCACCTGAAGACGTAATATTTTGCCATGAAGGAGTTAATCCTGTTGCTCCAATTAATAATTCTCCATCGTCGCCATCTGGTAATCCGTAAACAGTTCCATCTGCCAAAGTTCTCAATGTTGAAGTCCATGCTATTGCTTCAATAATTAAGCCGCCATCAGTTATTGTTATATCTCCAGGAGTGACAGTAATATCTGTAAATAATGCCGAACCAGGTATAGAAATATCAGTCCATGTAGCTACTCCAGCATTTAAATCAGTAAACATCCATATATTTTGTGTGTCTTTTTGATGCCATATATCACCAAATTTAAACTTCTTATAATCACTATTTGTTGGCGCTCGGCCAATCATGAAAAAGTTAGGTGGGGTAGCCGAAGCTACCCCCATATACGATAATGAATTATTAGATAATCTTGCCATTATTTAAACTCCTATTAAACACCTGGAACTGCTGTAGCCATCTCACCATTTCCACCAACAACTACCCAATATCCATCATAATATGCGTTACTCCATAAGAAATCTGATAAACCTGTTGTCCTTTGTGTCCATGTACCAGACGGTGTTGTAGCTGTTGCTAATTTTCCTGAAATCCCAGATAATACATATGATAATGCTCCACCTCTTGTCCAATACCAGCTGTTTGACGAAGTTACCTTGTTCCAAGATCCTGTTGGATCAGTTGTTGAAAAAATATCTCCACCAGAACAACAGGCAACCCATTTTCCTTCATAGTATGAAACTGAATTAATGTCTCCAGATGGAGACGTAAGAGATATAGACGTCCAAGTACCTAGTGGATCAGTAGCATATTTTATGTTACTTCCACCAACAGCAACCCAATACCCATTTCCATAATACAGATCCCTAATAGCCACACCAATAACAGAAGCTGACTGTGTCCACGATCCAGTTGGGTCTGTAGCCTTATAAATATAACCTACAGAATCTCCACAAATCCACATACTATCTCCATAGCACAATCCGTCAAGACCTGATCCTGAGCCAGTTGTGCGTTGCGTCCATGTTGAAGTTGGATCTGTGGCCGTAGCTAACTTACTGCTTCCAGTTGCTACCCAGTATCCATTTCCAAAAAAAACCCTACTCAAGTTCGTCGTGCTGAATGAAGAAGTCCTCTGCGTCCATGTTCCAGTTGGGTCAGTAGCAGTTGCAAGTTTTCCAGAACTACCAGCGGCTACCCAATAGCCATTAGCTCCATGAACACCACTAATAGTTGTTGTGCTAAAACTACTCGTTCTTGTTGTCCAAGTTATTGGTTCTCCAGTTGGTCCACGTCTTCTTTTAACCATAAATGCAGGTAATAAATTACTCATAAATTATCTCCAATAAGTTTAAGTTTTTCTAATCTTTCTCTTTCAAATCTTTTATTAGCATAATATTTTTTTAGAGACTCTTTCATCTTTTCAATGCTTTCTGGTTTATGTTTGCGCCCCTCCATACGTTTTCTTTGAATTTTAGCCAATTTATTTTTGGTTTCGTTGGATACTATATGTCCCATATGCGCCAAGCTAAGTTTTTTACAATGAGCCTCAGACAACTTTTTACCTGTGCACCAAGGAATATTCTTTTTCTTAAAACATCCAGAATTAGGTTTTCCCCTGTTTGGACTAAATCTATCTAAATGACATTTCTTGCATCTTGGCAAATAATAATCTGTTTCAGGATACTTCTTCCTATTTATCTTATAAAATTCATTTAAAGGTTTTGATATCTCACAATCTTTACAAATTTTCATAATATATCCTTTCATAAATAATATGAATATATCAAAACCTGATTAAATCTCCGGTATCTACTTGAAATATTATGCAACTACATCGCCATAGATTCCCCAAGTGTCGGTATCAAGCTTTATAAGGCAACATCCAGAGTATTGACCATAAAGTAAATATGCATCATCTGCCGACCTGAATGTAACTCCAACAGTAGGAGTCAGCGTCACTTGACCAGCTCCTAGCTGAGTTATTGCTATGACGCAACCTACGTCATACGCTACTGATGAGTTTAATGGAATAGTTAGTGTCGAAGCGGACGCATTGGTCATCGTTATCAATTTATTTTGATCTGAAAGTTGTGTGGTATAGGATGTTCCAGTTTGAGCATTTAAAGTCAAAAGATTGCCAATTGATATAGATCCTGCAGCATTTGTGACTTCTATTCCATGTTCTCCAGTTAATGTAGCAAGAGTTGGCTGATTTCCAGTATTGCCTATTGGTAATTCTCCGTTTGTTGCCTCAGCTAAAGCACCTATGGCTGAAGTTCCATTACCATAAAGTAGACCATTATCTGTCAATGTACTTGCTCCTGTACCTCCATCAGACACAGAAATATCTGTCCCGTCTGCTCTATATATATACTTAGTGCCTAAAGTTACATCAGTCGCTAGATCCATTGTTGGATTATTATTAGCTGTAAGAGTTGCAAATGTTGCGTATGATGCACCGTCAACGTCGTATGCTTGTAATAATAAAGTATCAGCAGCAGAAGTTCCCGTTCGCAAACTTCCTCCGTTGGAAACAGTTACGCTAGTCATTGCTGTAAGCGCTATATCAAGATTAATTACAGGATCAGTTGCAGTTCCAGAGTCATTTAAATTAGTTCCTGCTGTGACAGATACGACAGTACCAGATCCATTTTCTTGCCAGGTTGGCGCAACACCGACTCCATTAGATGTCAAAACTTGAGCAGCAGTTCCTACAGCCGTAGTCACTATAGAAGTACCATCAAAGTAATTAACACCATATGTAGTCACCATGGAACTTGCACTAGTTCCACCATTTGCTATTGGTAGTGTTCCCGTAATATCTGTTGTTAAATCTACAGCTCCCCATGTTGGTTCTGCTCCAGTATTACCAAGTAGAACCTGATTTGTTGCTCCCTCAGCGGTAACGCTAAGTGCAGAAGTACCAGAACCAAGTAAAACTCCGTTATCAGTAAATGTTGATGCACCAGTTCCACCTTCAGTAATTGCTAGTTTAGTAGTTAATTGAAGGTCATCTATAATAACTTGCCCTGTACCTTTTGATGTTATATTTATATTTATATCTGCATCTGTTCCGTCTGCAGATAGCGTGGTTCCAGCAAGAGTTAATCCAGCCGCCGCTACATTAGTATCAAACGTTGTCGCATTAACTGTTGTAAGCGAAATAGACGAATCTAGATTTAATGTTACGGTACTTCCTACACCAACTGTACCTATATTTGTACCACCCGCAATAGTTAGTATTCCTGAAGATGGAACAGCTGAACCAGAATCAGTATCAAATTGCGACCCTACAGCACCACTACTAAATGATATAATTTGGCTCACAATACACCCCCTTTATACGTATTTCCAAGATTTTTCATATTTTATACCTCCTACCGACTTTTACCATAAAATGATGAAATATAAACAGATCCTTCTGTTGGAGTTTCTATTCTTTTAACATTTATCTTAGTTCCAATTTCTACAAAAAATCCTGTATCAATTGTTTTATTTGATGTTAAATCTAAAATAAATGAACTTGTAGCTTTTATTGGAATATGATCAACTGAGCCATCAAATGAAATCATTAAGTCTGCATCAGTAAAATTTTGAATTAATAACATTCTAGATGCAAATTCTAAGTCTGTGCCAATCTTAGCATAAGATGCTCCAATAGAGCCAAAAGCTAATGATCTTACTGCTTCTGCTCTCATAATTATACTACCTGCCATTACAATCTCCTTAATAAAAAAGGGGCCAATTAGGCCCCTAGCGTTATTCTGTTATTGGGCTATAACATTATATATAATAGACCCTAATATATTCTAATTAATTAATTACTTATCAAAATCATCTTCATTTATAGATTCATCTGTTTTGTCGTCTTTAACAGAATTATTTTTCTCAGCTTCAAGTCTAATAGCTTCTTTCCATTTAAGAATAACCATTTCAGTTAATAATTTATACGCAATAGTCTCTATTTCACTAAAACTAGATCCATCAGGACCAGAAAGAGTAAAAACCTTTTCGCCAGTATTTATACTAATGCTAAATTGTTTTTCCTCATTAATATCTTTTTTATTCTCGTTTAAAACATTCTTAACTTCTTCTGACATGTTTTCCCTCTCAAACAATTATGAATGATATATTTTACATATTGGATCCACCATAAATCATTACAGTGGAATCCAATATTAAAATACCTATTAATTAAGAATTATCCAAGAGATGATACAGTCATTGTCCAACGCTTGGGTACCATTATTGATTGTATCTACTGTGAACGATCCCGCACCAGGTGTGCAAGCTTCCATAGTAATCTTACAATCATTTCCTGCAGATTTATTAGATACAGTAACCATTAAACCAGATGTTACTGAGCATTCTGAGTTAGTTATTGTATATCTTTGTGTTGCTCCACTTGCTGTTACTAATCCGGTTGCTGTAAATATACCTACACGTTTATTTAATGTTACTGCTGCTGCTGCTGAAGTACCTGTATCAGCAACGATATCTACACTTCCTGTTGCATCTAACTTAATACCTGTAGCTGTATCAGCTGTTGCTGTAATTCCACCAGCAGTTGATGTTAATGCAATGGAAGCTGCATCAGTTCCCTGAGTATTAACAACTTCTATTGTTTCAGTTACTCCGCCATTAGAATGTAAATATATTGCTTGGGCAGAATCAGCTGAAGATGTAACAGTATGAGTTGTACCATCAAGAGTAACAGCTCCTATTGCGTTTACATCGAATATCCCACCAGCAGAAAATGTCATTGCTCCAGTACCGGCTTGCACTGTTGTTGCAGATGTTCCAGAAGTTGACCCAAGCCTTGTTGTGTGACTTGTAGCAGATACGCCAAGATCAAGATTTCCTGTTCCAACATTCAATATAACCGATGATGCACCTGTAACATTACCAGCCGTAATCACTCTTGCTGCTGCGCCTGTACCAATGTTGATATTTTGAGCAACTGCGTCTGTACCAATTCCTATAGTTGAAGCACTAGAATCAATTGTTATTGCGCCCGCTGCATTAACATCGAATATTCCACCAGCCGTTGCAGTTAAAGCTCCAGTTCCTGACTGAATAGTTGTTGCTGATGTTGTGTTTGTTGAACCAAAAGTAGATGTATGTGCTGTTGCAGAAGCACCAACAGAAATACCAGCTGTTCCACAGTCAACTATGACTTGTGATGCAGCACTTGTATTTCCAAGAGTAAGTACACGTTGAGCAGCCCCTGTACCAATATTAATATTTTGAGCAACCGCATCATTTCCGATTCCAATTATTCCTGCAGATGAATTAAGTTCTAATACTCCCGCTGCGTCTAAAGTTATATTTCCAGAAGATGTAACGGCAGCATGACCAGTACCTGAAACAAGTGACATAGCATTTACGCCTGAATTATCACCAATAGTTATATCATGATCTGTTACATCTGCACCGATTGTAATGTTTCCAGTACCAGATGTAACAGCAACTGGACCATTTGATACTGCAAGATTAACTCCTTGAGCTCCTACATCAATATCGATTCCACCACCAGCAGCTGTTGTATCAATAGTTAAAGAGTCAGCTAATCCATTTCCCGTTTCTAGCGTTATTCCACCAGCATCTGCGTGCAAATATACAGCCCCACCGCCAGTTCCAAGCGTAGATGCAATATCTATTGTTTCATTTACTCCAGCATTTGCGTGTAAATAAATTGCCTGTGCTGAATTATCATCAGATGTAACAGTTAATGTACCAGTTGTCATAGTAAGATCGTTTGCAGCCGTAATAGAACCAACTGAAGAAATATTATCTGCAAGTCTTATCTTTAAAGTATTGGCCGTAGCGCCATCTGTTGTAATATTAGCATCGTAACCAATTACATCCGTATCACCAGTTCCATCTGGTGAAACAACGTTTGCGTCAGATGCGGTCATTGTTGTTCCTGTTACTCCAGGATTTGAAATTGTAATTGTTCCAGCAGCTTCAGCAATATTAATTCCTGCACCAGCAGTCAATGTTCCCCATGCTGCAGCCCCACCAGTTGTACCAATCAAAACTGTACCGTCTGCTCCATCAGCCAAAACAGAGAAAACACCTGCAGCTGATGATCTCACTGTGCCAGCACCAAGAGCACCGACAGTTAAATCTCCAGCAGATAATGTTAATGCTGTTCCAATTGTAGCTGCATTTGTAACATCTAGAGAATCAAATGAACCTGAACCGCCACCAGAAGCAACCCAATTTGATGAATTAGATACAATACTGCTTAATATAAAAACATCGTCTGTTCCAGTAGAATTTTGATACAGCCAAATAGTCCCGATCTCAGCCTTATCAGATGTCTTAGGGGTTCTTTTGGAAACTATCGGTTGGGGCGATGTATTTATCAAACCCTGGCTAAAACCATAACCTGTCTTAATATTTCTTCTTACTGCCATTTTATACTCCTTAAAATTAAAAATATATTCTATCTAATACAAGATGTAACATATCAAAAGAAAAAATAGCAACTAATTGCCGCGCTGTGCCCATTTGTGCATACTTATTGTTATTGGTATTATATTATTGAATACAGAAGGAACACTTATGGAACAGTCCAAATCAGATAACCTAAAAGATGTAAAAACCAAGAGATTAAATATTCACGTAAGTGAAGAAATGCATCATAAGTTAAAAGTACTATCAGCAAGGAGATGGATAACAATAAAAGAATTAGTTACAAGATCAATTATTAGATATATAGAAGAAGAAAAAAAATATGAATAAAATATCAATTTTGATACTGTTTTTATTTACAATGCCTTTGGCCACTTGCGGAAATAAGCATCAAAGTAAAACTAAAAAGAAGAAAGAAGTAAAAATCAGAAGAAGCCCAAGAGTTCTTGATATAAATAAGATCTTAAGAAAAGGGTACATTAATCATAAATAAATAACTTGGAGGTTATAACATGAAAAATATAGTTGTAATAATATTAATGATATTTGGAACACTAAATGCTCAATATTCCAAAATTCAACTTAAAAGCTTAAATAAAGTTGAATTAATAAATAGATTAATAATTGATGATAACTCATTAAATGTAGATGATCTAAATAAACAAACAAGAAGATATCTTATTTCTTTGTTTAATACAGTAGCCGAAAAACCTGAAAAAAAAGTAAGTAGAGCTATAATTAAAAAACGCGTAGAAAGAATACCGATAACTGAGAGCAAAATAGAAGAAATACATTGTGAAGGTATTATCGAAAACCCTATTGATAAAAATCAGACATCAATCGAAACAACTACTATTAACAAAGAATACTCATTAAAGAATAGGTTGGCAAAAACTACAATAGTTACAACATCAGCTTGCATACCTATATTAACTTTATGTATGTATATATACAATAGTTCGTTTAATGACAATACTCAAATTATTGCAAATTCAGAACAAATTTGGCCCATTTTCAAAATTGGAGCTACTAATACTTTTGATGAAATAATTAGTAGTTTCTTAATAATTTACGAAAAACTACCATTTTAAGTAAAAAACATACTTAAAAATATATAATAGCCTACCCATTTGAAAGAATGCAGTAGGCTATTATAATTATAGTAGTAATGGATTTTAAATGGAGGTATAATTATGTTTATTCAGGTTCTTGGGTTATTTTTCTCGTTATTAGTTTGGTTTGCCGCTTTTTCAATGGTATTGCCATTTATTGCACCTATAATAATAGTAGTTCTTCCTATTTATATATTAATGCAGGCATACAATACAACAGTATGCAGGATAAAAAACCTTTAATAATCTCCCAACCAATTAGCTAGTTTTGACAAGCCAGGACTCCAAGCAACAGGATTTAGCTTTGAGATTATTGAGCTTTTGTCCGATTCAGGTTCTGCACTTATATTAAAACCTTTTTTAAATTCTGCTGCTAATGCATCTAGTTGCGGTGATATTATATTGTCTACAAGCATTTCAATGTTACGTGGACGTCTACCATTATTTTCATTTATTATTTGATCCATTGCCTTCTTTTTTAACTTATCAGCTTCGTTATAAGCACTCATATTATTAATAACTCTAAGCTTACCTTTATCAGATTGCTGAAGAGTAGGTACCATTTGCATAAACATCTGTATTTCGCTCTGAGTAACTCGTGGCCCAAACAGGTTTTTAGCATTCTTTAAGAATTCTACGCTTAATTTTTTAAATTCTTGAGAATCAGGACTTCTTAATGCATCAAGATTAATTCCGAACCCAAATAGTCCTTTGGATACGGTATCCAATAAAGAACTAAATTGTGGAGAATCTAATTTACCCTCACGAACCAAATTTTCCATCCGGCCTATTCTTTGTTCTGTCTCTTTTGCTCCCTTATAGGCTTTAGTTGTATCCCTGTAAAAAGGCAACGTTTCTTTATCTATTTCTCGTTGCTCAGCTATAGCTTCCTTTCTAAATTCAGATCTTTCTTTTCTTGTTTCTAATCTTTCTCTTTGAGCAGATTCCTTAGCCTTTTGTTCTAATTTCATAGCAGTACCCATATCCGTACCTGCTGCTAGCGCTTGCATTGCAACGCTGCCCTCTGTATATCCATATTGTTCGGCGGGAGGTTGTATAAGCCCGGCCAATCCGGGTTGTTGCTGCGAAGTCAAACCTGGCTCAATTGATGGTTGAGTTATACCAGCAAATTCAGTTTGTGCTGCTGGTATACTAGTGTCATCAAATTGTTGTGATTGAACCTGTCTAGGAATTCCGTACATTTGTTGAAGTGATTCAATACCTCGCTGTCTCTCAATTGCTTTTATTTGTTGTGGCAAAGCAACTTTCAATAATTCTGGAGGCAGTTGAGATAACTCAGCAGCTTTCTCAGGTCCCATTAAAGCTTCTAGGCCGCTTCGCATTTGTTTCTGTTGTTGATACTGATTAAATTTTTCTGATAAAATTCCTCCAAGCATTGATGATAATCCTTGCTTCGGAGGTAATATTTGCGTATCTAATACTGTTGCCATAATTAAAACCTCCTAAATAGTCCCGAAAGACCTTTAAATATTCTTGGAGCACCATATGCCATACCCATTCCCATAAAATTTTGCATTAATCCTGGTTCACGCTCTTGCATAATTGGTTTCTGAGTAATATTTTCAAATTGTGGCCTAGCTCCAAGTCCAGCCAAGTTTCCATATTGCCCTAATCTCTGTGTTCCATATTCTGTAGATAAAGATGCTAATAACTCTTCAAGACCTGTAGCGCCAGCTGTTAATGCTCCTTGAAAACCCGATCCTCTTTGCGCCCCTGTTCCCATAGATGTAAATCTTTCAGCAAGAGATGGAATTGTTTCTTTTGAAAATCTAGTTCTTGCCTCTTGAGCGATAGGTTCAAATCCTTTTTGAGGATCCTTTATATTTTCTAATGACAATTTTAGAATTGCGTCCATTGCTGATTTTTGCGATGGAGACATTGTTGGAGCTTGCGTTATCCTAGGAGGCGGAGGAAGAACAGGCTGTCTTTTTCTACGACCAAAAATCTTACTAAAAAATCCCATTACTATCTCCTCGTATATTTGGATATTAAAATTTTAAATAATATAAAGTTACTATTGTTTTATCATATGATGTCATATCTTTACCAGTTATTATATTTATATTAGCGCTATCAATGTTAAATTCTATAATATCAGCAGCTGTAGTTGAAGAATACGGTATTTTAATCGATTTAAAAGCTGTTGTGTCGGTCGCCATTATATCAGCACGTGTAAAAACGGTGTTACTATTTATCGTTATTCCATGAGCTACTGACTTTGTTGCAGTATTTGGCAATGATCCAAAATCGATAGTGACGCTAAATTCGGGTCTTTCTACTGGATTTACATCTGTACTAGAAGAATAACTTGGGTTTGGAAAATATGTGTTACCCGTTACAAACTCAACACCTAAAGGATGTGAACCTGATGTTTTCATATTTAAAACATTAGATATATTATTTATATTTTGTTGCAGAATATTTATAAAATCTCTAAATTCCTGTGTATTTATTTCTTTTGAATCAGTATCAAAAGCTGTAGTTGTTCCAACAAACATACCATCAATAATCATCTGCCGGCCTTTTCTGTATTTAGAACCATGCCATTAAGCGTAAACATTGATTCAGCTATATCCTCATCAAGCATTTGCGTATCACTAAGAGTGATTTTCAATTTTACGAAATTTCCAAGCGCGTTAATGTTAACCTCATGCCATAATTTATCTTGATATTCCTCTAGTGGTATAACATAACTTGCACCGCTAATGTAAGCTCTTGTTTCGAGAACATTGTTACCTATATTTGAACTAGTGCTGCTTTCTTCAGAAACCATATTAAGTGAAGAAGTTGAGGTTGAGAAATCTATTAGAACTTCTCCATTTGTTGTCTTATCTACATTGAAATCAACCTTAACCAAACTTACATTTGATCCATCGCTAACATATGGATTCATATCCTTAGTTTCTACTTCTATTCTAGATACCCTGGATATCAATCCCCCACCAGTGTACGCACCAGTAAATGAAGCTGTTATTTTGATTTTATCACTAGATACTCTGGAGGTTACCTTATATATACCATCAGTAAATCCAGATATACCCTGAGGATGTTCAACTTTAATGAAATCACCTACTCTAATATTATGATCGTATACCGTTAAGGTTACATCAGGATCAGAATACGACATTTCGGTTACTGTCATTGCATGTGAATTTTTTCCAAGTGATGAATCTACTACAAAAATAAAACCTTTTTGATTGCCACAAATAATCTGCTTTGAATTTGCATCCGTTATATCTTTTTCTTTTTCTAAGTAACCAAAAGAAGTTATACAATCATCATTAAAGGCCCAACTACCAGTTCTATAATTATAGGCAATTAATGAATCGTTGTACGAATTTTCATCAGAATGTGACTGTTTCAAATAAGACCAATAAACCATCTCGTTAAAGAAATCCCTAACTCCAACTATTCTTTTTGTTCCATTTGTTGTCTTAAGTATTTCAAATACCTTATTCGGTATTTCTTCGTCTATTCTTTGAACATGAGACCCATTACAGCTATTTATTCCTGTTGTCCCGATAGTTATAACGTTTTTATCAAATATAACCGTTGAAAATTTAGCCTCAGAACCAAGCACCTGATTTATTGCCTGCCAAACAAAAGGCAATGCCTTATTACCAGTATACGATAATTCCCATGTACTTCTCTCGCAAAAAACAATAAGTCTGTCTTTTACAAAAGCAATAGATACTATTTCTTCTTCAACTGGACCGTCAATATAGCCACCTCCAGTCGCAGCATTTCCGCCAAATGTTTGATTAGGTTCAAGCCATGCAGTATTTGAGAGTGGACTTCCATTATGACAAAACCTAACTCTATTGTGATATCTTTTATTTACTGCTCCGTCGTTTTCAACAGTATCTATTAATAGCAATCTATTTTTAAACGGAATTATCATACTTGCAGACTTTATTGTGTGACCAGCACCATTAAATGTTGTTACTGTAGAAAAATTTGTCCATGTTGTTCCGTTGTAATAATACATAGGATCATCAGTTGCTGCTGGTGCTCCTGAGGTTGTTACATTAAAATTGGTTACAAACATGGCTATTAAATCATCTGTTATTCCTCGCCAATTAGAATGCCAAAAAAAGTCTGTATCAGAACCATTAAATACTATCGTACCACTCCTATTCCACGAACTTCCATCATATTTATATGCAAATTTTTTATCGAATGCGAAACTAGTATGTTCATTTACTGGACCGAGTTCAAAATTTGCAAAACCCATTACAGGATAACTAGAATAAAAAAATACATCTTCGCTAGCAGGAGCACCGACTAAAACAAGAGCACCTGTTGTTGTATCTATAGTTGCAGTTGTTGTTGTAACGGTTTCTTTCATAACCGCAGGGTTCCCAGTTACATCAATTGTATATAGTGCCGTTCCTACACTAAACATTTGTCCAACTGCTATTGTTCCTGGCACGGTAGCCGATAAATCTCCGTTTATATCGGTTGTACCAACTTTAACTCTTAATCTTGAATTTAAATTTTGATATTGATCTGTTGTTGTAGTTCCAATTAGCTTAGAGCCGAATCTTTTTTTAAGTTTACCTCTAAAAACATATGCATTATTTAATCTCGTAAATGCTTCTTCAGGAATAAGCCATGATGTCATGTTGTCTATCAAGCCGCTCTTAAATGGAGCAACAAGGAACTTATCTGCCATTATTCTACTCCATCGCTATAAATAGTAGCTGCCCTTTTACTAGAATTTTGAACTATTGTTCTTCTGTTTATTAATGTTTCCTGTCTATCGAACTCTCCGGCTATATTATTTATTGATTCAAAATCGGACCTATCTTGGAATAGTTTTATTGCAGCACCATATGCTATATATTGCCACCATTCTGCTAACTCCGGAATATCAGAATCATTTGATAATTCTGTAGGCCTAATAAAACCCTGAACCTCAATTGCATATGTTCCATCTGGTACAGGTCTCAAAATAAATTCATTATTTTTAAATAGGATTGTATCAGGTTTATCTGCTGTATAAGGAATAAATTGAATCCACACTGTCTTGCCTGATTCTGGAGCAATATCAAAATCTACATCATAGGTTCCAACAAGATAAACAATAGTACCAGGAACACTAACGTCGCCAGTAAGAGTACCAAATCCATCATCAAATACCTGTAAAGGATCACCGCCGGTATCAATACTTGAAATTATCACATTATTCTGCAATATAGGAACATTATCCAGAGTACCAGTGAAATTAGTAGTAACTCCGTCACCTGTTCCTATATCTACTTTATATTGTTCTTTAGGGTAAATGCCATAAAACTCTTCCTCAGATAAACTCAAAAATGATTCTTTCCACGCAACATATACCGGCCCGTGTATTGAAGAATACTTATTCTTAAAATTATACAGTGGATCTGTTGCATCTACAGTATTAGTAGAATATGTATCTATATTAGAAGAAGTATAAAATGTAAGTGTTTGATTCAGGGTATTCAACTTTAAAGTTGCAGGTAAATCATATAAAATAAATGTATTTATATAATCGTCTATTTGATCATCTGTTATTTGGGAAACAGATGGACTCCTAGTTATTCTTCTTATTTTTATTCTTATCTTTTCTAGTGTAGATAATGTTGAATCTGGCATTTACCGTCTCCTAATTAGTTTATAATTTTACAGCCGTAACTATACCTGTATCAGAATCATCAAAAGAATCTAAACTATTAAATGAATAACGTATTTTCATGCGACCAACTCTTACAATTGGAACTCCATTTATATCAGTTTGATATTCATGAATTGGATATCTACCAGTTTGTTTTAAGTGTTTAGCTGCGCACCTAGGAATTGTATATACTTTACCATCAACCAAAGAATAATCTTTATTAGTTCCTTTATGCTTACCAAAAGTAAAATTAAGCGTACCGCCTGGAACTTCAGTAAAACGAAACGTTCCAGTTACTGGTGTCATATCATAGTCTTTTTGCAATTTCTTTTTATCAACAACTATCTTAGCCGGTGTTATTTCATTACTAATTAAATTTTCTTGTATTTTTTTAGTTTGAACACGAACATTTTGTATTTCTTTTGATTTATTTGTCTGAGCCATGTGGTCTCCTCATGGATTAATTATCTCTGACCTTTTGAGATAACTTGTTATGTAATAACTTGTTATGTAATAACTTGTCCTGGGGCCTAATTAGGCCCCATCTTTACTATTATTCGTTATCTATAGAAAAGCTCTTTCCAGCTCTCCATCTGATAACATCGCCATTCTCACCAGCTGGTAACGCTGCACCAGGCTGAAGAACAACACCAATATAAGCTTGGTTATACAATTTACCAACAGCTTGTTGATCAACTGCACTACCATGCTCATCACCAACGACAGTTACTGAAGATGGTGTATAAGGTGCTATTGCTGGAAGTGGGAATTTAAATGCTGTAAATCCTGAAGAATCAATATCTACTGTGAATGTAGATGTTGTTACTGCTGTAATATTACCAATAAGGCCATTAATTTGTGTCATCCCTGAATCGGAGTCGACACTAAATGTAACAGCTTGCCCAACAGCATAATTATGATCAACAAGCGTTGTCACAACTGCTGAAGAAGCTTGAGTTATGTTTGCAATATTACGGTTACTTGGAGTAAACATTGAATAAATTTCAACATTTGGAGCTACGAGTCGGTATGAACCGTTTGCACCGGCAATCACACCAGGAGCTGTTGCAATAGCATTAGCTAACCTAAAAGAAGTATTAGCAACCAATGTATCTATTGAAAAATCAAGACCATTCAATGTGTCGTGATCTGTAGAGTAAACTCTAACAATAGATCCAGATGCTAATCCAGAAGTATCTCCAGTAGAATAAACTGGTTGTGTTGCATTTGTTCCTGCGGTTACTGACACTGCTGCACCAAGATCATAACTTGATGTATCAATTAATTCTAAAGAATCAACTGTATATTTAACAGCAAGAGTCGCATCAGCTGCAGGATGATAATCTACTACAGAGTAGGTGCCCATTCCTTGCTGCCAATAAAACTTACAACCATCACCATTAGTTGTTCCAGATAAATTTGTTACATTATAAATTTCAATCCAATCAATATCGGATCTCATTTTTAATGTCTTTGAATTTCCATCAGAGGTAAAACTACCTTGTAACATTATTGTTCCATCTGCCATTTTATGCTCCTTTCTTAAGCTTTTGTAGATTTAAGATTAAGAATCCACGAATCATTCAATATAGCTTGAGCTCCGGCAAATTTGTACCCAACGCTTTGATTCAAAGCAAGTGGTCCAGAATACATAGCATCTCTATGAATGAATTTAGAAGAATAATTATCTAATTTAATAGACGCATAAGCTTCCATACCTAAAATAAATGTATTATAAATATCTTCTCCGTTTGCAGAAGAATTTTCTACTATAGAACCTTCGGATGTAACCAAAAATCTTACACCACCAACTGCACCATATTCTGCAGGAGAGATATTAGATTGTGATGGGTATTGCGAAGTATGAGTAAAGCCACTCATATTAGAAAGCTCAGGCGTTACATTTACATCTGTTAATCCAAAATAAGAACTACGAACTGGAGCTGTGCCAAACTTATTTTCACCTCCAATAACAGTAGATAATTTTTTTGCATTATTCTTCATCAAAATTCTTACTGATTCTTGAATATCTGTTAACGCCATTTCAGTAGGGTTATCCGAATCTTTTACTTCTATTGACTTAAGCTCTCCAGCTGCTACTATTGTAGCATGAAGAAACAAAACAAGCAAACTGATTATGCTTATCTTGCTGGATATATTGATGGAGACGGATGCTTTTATATCGGAAAAATACGCCCAAAAGGGAGTGCTTCCTATAAGTTTCCGGCTTCCATTATTATATCTTCTGTTAATATACGCATTCTTAAAAAATTCAAAAAACTTTTTGGTGGAAGTGTCCATTCCATTAAAAATGTTATTAAAGGACATAAACAACTTCACAATTATGTTATTAGAAAAAAGGCAACGCTTGATATATTCAACTATATATATAAGTATCTTGTTGAAAAACAAGAAGAAGCCGCAATTGTAAAACTCTTTATTGAATCTAAATCTATTAATAAAAGAACATTCCTTATAGGTGAGATTAAAATTCATAAAGATATAAACAATCTTGTTTCTAAGAATCATAAAAAGTTTTTCGAATCTACTAAAAACACTGTTATCCCCTCGGAGGAAGACTATGCTTATCTTGCTGGATTTATTGATGCCGAGTGCAGTCTTGGAATAAGCAAATATAGGCCTAAAGGTAAACCTAATTTTACTTATAAGATCATGCTTCAACTCAATAACACTAAGGCACCTATTTTCAAGTGGCTCTTGGAGAGATTTGGCGGTCATATTAATTTTATTAATAGACTCAAAACTCTTAATGCAAGAAAGAATCAACTTTGTTGGAGACTTTCCAGTAAAGCTCTCGCTAAATTGCTTCCAAGAATTTATCCATATCTTGAACATAAGAAACCTGTCTGCGCGGAGCTTATGAAATTTTACAAGACAACTCTTCCAAACGGAGGCGCTAGACACACGGAAAAGTTCCGTGAATCTTACAATGAGATCATTAAGATCAGGGAAGATATTGTTCAAAAAGTTCATAAACTAAACCTCAAAGGTAATAATTAACACTTAAGCGGGGAGTCTGGTTATTCCTCCCTCAACATGTTTCCATGTTGTCAAGACTATCGCTTACCGTAAATATACGGTCCATCGGACTTAGTCGTTGCGGCTAGACATCTAATCGAATATTTTATTCGAACATGAATCGGAATGAGTGTGCCCTTGTTTATAAAACTAAGGTTACAATTAAATAAATTAATCATTGCTCTTCTTTTCCTCTTTAGACCCTTGCCTCGGGTTGCCATAGGCTGAAATGTAAGCCCTTAGGGTTCCCCGTAATCACCGACGGTTTTATAACGGCAACTAAGCGATACCGTTAACACCGCCTGTAGCGAATATTGAAGATGCAGTTGTTGCCAACATATTTCTAATTAACGCATCTTCAGTTTCTCTCATAGATTCACCAAGAAGCATTGTTGCCTGATTAATAACAGGTGATTGAGATGTTAGGACACGTAACTGTTACTTTTATGACCTATTTCTAGGCGGGGAGTCTTGTTATTCCTCCCTCCACATGTCTCCATATGGGCCAGACTGTCGCTTCACATATTGTTTAGTGTCCACTCGCCTCAGTCGTTCACGCTGCACTCTATTCGTATTATTATGTAGTAAAGTTAGAATGCATATTAAAGTTAAAAAACCTCATTGCAGAAACTACAATAAACATAAAAATAGATGCTTGCGCCCTGTCATCCTCGTCTTTACGTTAGGATTTCCAAGTCAATCAGAGCGGATTTAAAGCAGGCTGTTTTTTACATCACAATCATGTCAAAGACCAAATAATTAAACCTTAGTTAACCTGCTCATTAATATTTACCCACTGTCCATAGAAGCTTATTTTAGCGTCAACATACACACTAGATAATGCTGATTCTGATGGTGTTGTTCCGGAGTTTCCTAGTGGTACTAAGCTTTTTGTGATTTTGTCATATCGCTCCGCGCGAAATGTTTCACCAGAGTTACCTTTAATAGATCTCATATCTGCAAATTTACCGAAAATCAAATCCGGACGTTCAACTGATAGCAACTTCTTAGAGTAGCTCAACTGTACTGGCGCAGGCATTGTGCCTGTAGTAACAAGATTTGCCATTAATTATTCCTTCCTTATGGAATTGTACTGAAAGTATTTCGACTTAAGCTGGACGATTGCTTAATGTACGGTCCTATTATTGGCGAGATAACTGATCGAATGATCTACGGCCGGTTTTTGAAGTTGATGACTTCTTCATTACATCAAATGTATTATAACATAACGGAATAAGTAAATGCAATTCTTGTGAAATTAGCATTACATAAAAAAAGATGGCATAGAGTTAAGTGTCCCGCGGTAATTAAGGGAATCCGCGGGACTATCGTAAGGATTGGAGAAAGAGAGTAAACCTTACGATATTATTAGCCGCCTTTTGCCAATCTTTGCATTTCCGCAAATACTCTTCTTTTTTCTTCAGGAGAATCTTCAGCAAAGGCATTAGCGGCACCAAGTGCAGGTGATCCGGCCTTGGTTGAAGATAAAGGTCTAGGCTTAGCTATATTCTTAGCAATTCTAGATTTATTTTTAGAACCTTTTTCTACAGTAAATATATTATATCTTTTCATTGCTTCATATGCTTTTTCCGCTTTAGCATATATATCTTTTTCATTAATTATCTCATAAGCGGCTTTAGGATAAAGAGTTTTTAATATATCTACATTATCTGAAGACACAACCTCTTCAAAATCAAGATACTTCTGCTTAAGCCGTATTTCTGCTTGCATAGCCTGTGTTTGAGCGTACATTTGTTGCATATTTATTTGCTGTTGCTCATAAGCTCTACGTATTTTATCTTCATCATCTAAATCTATATCATTATCAATATTAGATTCTTTCTGCTTTTGTTGCGCTTCTTCGAAAGCTTGAAGCTTATTTGCTTGTTCAGCAAGTTGTGCTTCAAGTTTCCTCTTGGACTCTCTAATTGCTGCAAAATTTCTTTCCGCAGGAGATTCCGCAGCTTGCTCGGTTGAGTCTACTTTATCTATATCAGTATCTACAACTTCTTCTTCAGGTTCATTATTTTCTGAATTGGATACATCTTCATCAGTAAGCTGCTCTGATATATCTTCATTAGCAGGCTGTTCTACAATTTCCTCTGCAGCGATATCGTCATTGTCTTTAATTTCAATGTCGTTATTTTCCTCAATGCTGTCTCCAAAAATATTATTGCTCATAAATTTGCCTCTATATTTTTATTATATTCTACTTGTTTAACGTGTAATCGACCTTCAATAAAATCTACTACAAATGATAATAATTGAAGATCTTCTTTTGATGGGTTATATCTATTCACATACATATGAGAACATACATTATTATCAGGAACAACCCATATGAATTCCAAATCCTCTTTTTTGTGATTGTAGTGATATAAGGCCTGATCGTAGTTTGGATCTGGGCATGTTATACGCGGATGAAAATAGTTTCTATATACGCCTTCAAGTAATCGCTCAGATTTTGTTAGTACTGAAATGAAGAAATTTTTATTAAAAACCTTTTTTCCGTTCTCTACTGCGATCTTCAAATTATCTATATAATCTTCATTCATAGACTTAGATTGTTCTTTAAATTCATTTACAGACTTAGGTAGGACCGAATCGTCTTTCCTGAGTTGCTGCACTATTTTACCTATAGGAACTTGTCCTTCAGGCCTATTATTTACCTTTATTTTACCTTCTGTAGTTACTTCCCTAAATGTTGTTCTCTCTTTTAAAGTCTTTGCCATTATTCTTTCTCCTAAATTTGAGTTATTTCATGATGACTACCTAGTATATTGGTTGTAACGGTTCTTTTCACTTACGGTACTAGAATTCTTAATTTCCCTTATAAGCTCCTTATCATTGTAAAATATATCAGCTCTAACAACTCTCTGTTCACTGACTTTACCAACGTTGTCGTTATTAATAAGATTGTTAGTAAAATCTAAAAGATATAGGTGTGAAGATACTTCATTAAGTTGATGTACATATATAGCATTAAACTTGTCTAGAACTATCATTTTTGCCATCTTATAAAAGATGTATGATTGTATTACAATTGACATTAATGCAACGAAAAGCATCCACCGAATAGAATTGTTTCTATTATACATAAACATCTCCGTATTTTAATATAGGCCAGCGACCTGACATGGTTCATACTGGCCTAGTTATAAAAGAAATCTAAATTTACAATAACTGTGTCTTGCTAGGTGAATTTGGAACATCTTTTGTTGCTCCACCAACTATAGCTGCACCCATTCTTTCTACTTGATTATTATCATTTGCTTCGTTTTTAACTATTTTAGACATAGCTATTAACTTAGATAATTGATTAAGATCTATATCTTCTATCTCCTGCATTGTCTTAACAAGATTAAGCATTGCTTGAGTCTTATCTTTTTCAGCTTCAAGCTGTCTTTCTTCCATTAAGCCAATATTGGAAAATACTCTCGAATCTCTTTCTTTAGCTAATGATAGATCAGATTCAACTTTAGCCTTAGCAAGCTCGGTTTGAGCTGCAACTAGTTCATTTTGCGTTTGTAACTGTTGAGCTTCTGCTTGCTGCGCCTGTTCATTTTGAGCTTGAATAGATTCAATTAACTCATTTTTGTTTTGAAGTGTAGCTGCTTCAATAATAACATTGTCTGGAATATTTATACCTATTTCTCTAAGGTGTAATAATTGGGCAAATTGCGTTTGCTTTTGAGTTGCAGTATCAAATCCTGCTTCGACTGAAGCATCATATTTACCAAAAGCTTTAGAATAAAATTGTGGAGAAGGTTCTTCTTCTAAAATTCGTTGTATTTTGCCTGGAGCATAATTTGCTCCGATTACATCAATCATTATTCCGCCAAGCAATTTCTGAGAATGGTCCATTTGATCAAAAAGAGTCTGTAACGTAGTAAGCCCAGCACCTTGACGAAGCATTGATAGTACTCCAGCCTTATCATCTGTAGCTGATCCAAGCAATTCTTCGTTAACTCCGGATATT
>VAPH01028183.1_pt1 | contig 35705 bp, 31 predicted proteins | sample 3393861 | NCBI WGS metagenome assembly VAPH01 (sample SAMN08290439, study PRJNA428436) | hydrothermal vent metagenome | isolation source: Deep-sea hydrothermal vent chimney | place: Atlantic Ocean: South-mid Altantic Ridge | reverse complement strand
GGTGGATACCCGGCTTTCTCGGGTTCGCTGCGGGTCCATCTCCGGCCATGTAGGGTGCTGATAGTCCGCTCGCCAACACGAAAGTCCGCTTCGTGCAAGCAACTGGTTCACAGACGTTGATTCTCATCGCAGCAGCCGCGTTCGTCATACCGCTGATAGCGGGCCGGGTGGGGCTCCCGGCGGTCGTATTGGAAATGGCTTTCGGGTTGACGATCGGGCCCCTTCTGATGATCGTGGACGAGTCTCCCGAACTCATCCAACAGCTGGGTGAGATCGGTTTCCTCTTGCTGATGTTCCTCTCCGGGTTCGAGATCGATATCGGTGCCATTGAGCGCCAGGGTCCGCGCCGGGTGTTTTGGGCGTTCGGTGTCTTTGTCGCGACGTTGGTTGCTTCGTTTGCCACGGGGCTACTGCTCGGATTCGACGACCCGATATTCGTGGTGTTGCTGCTGGCCACGACTTCTGTCGGGATCGTGGTGCCGACACTCAGAGAAACCGGTCATGCTCCGAGCAAGCTCGGGCAAGCCATCCTCCTCACGGCGCTGATCGCCGACCTGTTGACACTCATCGGTGTTGCCATCTACGCGTTGGTGAAACAACAGGGTATCGGCTTCGAACTGCTGTATGTCCCGACGTTCTTCGCGATTGCCGCGGTATCGCTGCTGATACTGAAACGTGCGGCATGGTGGTACCCGGAGAAGTTTGAGCGGCTCTTCGGTGAACACGATCCGGCCGAAATGGGTATTCGGGCGTCGCTCGCATTGATGTTGGTGTTCGTTGGCCTGGCGGGCGCGTTTGGAATCGAGGCCATTCTCGGAGCGTTCCTCGCCGGAGTGGTCTTTGCCATGGTGTTCCGCGAGCGAGGCTCGTTGGACCAGAAGTTGTTCGGGTTTTCGTATGGTTTCCTGATACCGATTTTCTTCATCAACATCGGCATCGAATTCAACCTCGATGTGATGGGAGACCCGGGAGTTTGGGGGAACACCGCCAAGCTTGTCGGGGCGTCGATCTTCGTAAAGATGCTCGCGTCGATGGTCTCATTCCTGAGAGGGTTCAGCGTACGAGAGGTCCTCGCTTCCGGATTCTTGTTGTGGCCCGGACTGGGCTTGTTGATAGCGGTCGAGGAGATCGGCAGTGAGCTGGGCATTATTGATGAGGGAACTTCGGCTGGGATCATCGTGTTGGCCGCTGTGACGGCGGCGGTGTCCCCGATCTTGTTCAGGTTGGTCGCCCCGCAGGTCAGCAACGACGAGACGGCTTCAACCACCGCTCCATGATGTTCGAAGAGAGTTAGGATCGCCCAATGAGTTCGGTGAGCGTGAACCTCACAAGCAATGGTGCGAGTTTTTCCGATGTGATCGCCGTTGCGCGGGATCATGCCACGGTCGCCCTATCGGACGATGCGGTGGAAGCGATTGTACGCTCGCGGGGGATGGTCGATCGTGTGGTCGATCGCGGTGAATCGGTGTATGGGGTCACGACAGGGTTCGGGGCCCTTGCGCACACGCTGATCCCGGCTGACAAGCGCAGTGAACTCCAGAGGGCCCTGTTGCTCTCGCATGCGGCGGGCATGGGAAATCCGGTGGAGCGCGAGGTAGTGCGTGCGATGATGTTTCTACGCGCCCGTACACTTGCGCGCGGTTACTCGGGTGTGAGCCTCGGGGTCGTCGAGCAGATTGTCGCTCTCCTCAACGCTGACGTATATCCCGTAGTGCCGGAATACGGCTCCCTTGGGGCATCCGGGGACCTCGCGCCGCTTGCTCACGTTGGAATCGTGCTTATCGGAGAGGGACTCGTTCGCACGGCAACGGGGACGGAGTCCGCACGGGAGACGCTCCAACGGATCGGTCGACAGCCGGTGGAACTCGGTGCCAAGGACGGACTCGCGTTGATTAACGGTACCGATGGCATTCTGGGGATGCTCGTCATGGCTATTACAGACATCGAACGGCTTCTGAAGACCGCTGAGGTCGCGGCGGCGATGACCGTCGAAGGTCTGCTCGGGACGACCAGGCCGTTCGCATCGGAGCTCCAGGCGCTTCGGCCTCAGGTTGGGCAAGCCGACTCAGCAGCGAACCTTATGACGCTGCTTGCAGAGTCACCCATAGTGGCGTCGCACCGACACGATGATCCAAGAGTTCAAGATGCTTACTCGGTGCGCTGCACGCCGCAAGTTATCGGGGCGGCACGCGACACTCTCGCGTTTGCCCGCACGACCGCTGAGCGCGAGCTGGCCTCGGCGATCGACAATCCGGTCGTCCTGGAAGATGGCCGCATTGAGTCATGCGGGAATTTCCACGGTGCACCCCTTGCGTACGCGTGTGATTTTCTGGCAATCACGCTTGCCGACGTGTCGGCGTTGGTAGAGCGTCGGCTGGACCGGATGCTCGACGCGGTCCGCTCAGAGGGGCTGCCGGCGTTCCTCGCCCCGGATGCCGGCGTGAACTCCGGGATGATGATTGCGCACTACACGGCGGCGGCGATCGTGGCGGTTAACAGGCGGCTTGCCGTCCCCGCATCCACGGATACCTTACCGACGTCCGCGAGCCAGGAAGACCACGTGTCGATGGGCTGGAGCGCGGCGCGCAAGCTTCGCGTGGTCATCCGCAACCTCGCACGGGTGCTCGCAGTAGAGCTTGTTGCCGGTAGCCACGCGATCGATTTTCGTCGACCCATCGAACCCGCTGCCGCTACGAGCGCGGTTGTCGGCTTGATCCGCGGCCATGTCGATGAAGCCGGGCCGGATAGATTCCTCGCGCCCGACCTTGCCGCGGTGGAAGAACTGGTGGTATCGGGGGAGATTCTCGACGCCGCAGAATCGATTGTGGGACCTCTGCGCTAATCCATCACCGCGGTTCTCGACTACGTGAGTTCAATCCCGGGAAGGTTCAAACCACCGGCTGCCGCTGCATTCTTCGCGAGAGGGTACCCGGCGTCGGCATGTCGCATGACACCGGTTGCGGGGTCGTTCCACAACACGCGTTGAAGGCGTCTCGCGGCAGCGTCCGTACCGTCGGCAACGATGACCTGGCCGGCGTGTATTGAATATCCCATGCCGACGCCACCACCGTGATGGATCGAGACCCACGTGGCTCCGCCGGCCGTGTTCAACAGTGCATTGAGGAGAGGCCAGTCGGCGACCGCATCGGAACCGTCGCGCATGGACTCGGTCTCTCTGTTCGGGCTGGCCACAGAACCGGAATCGAGATGATCACGCCCGATGACAATCGGTGCGGAAAGTTCCCCGGAGCGAACCATGTCGTTGAAGGCAAGACCGAGTCGGTCGCGGTCACCGAGGCCGACCCAACAGATGCGCGCCGGAAGCCCCTGGAACTCAATGCGTTCCCGAGCGAGGTCGAGCCAGTTGTGCAGGTGTGAATCGTCGGGAATCAGTTCCTTCACCTTCGCATCGGTTTTGTAGATATCCGCGGGATCTCCGGAAAGTGCGACCCAGCGAAATGGTCCGACGCCGCGACAAAATAGGGGGCGAATGGCAGCCGGCACGAAACCCGGGAAATCGAACGCGTTCTCGACACCCGCGTCGAATGCCTCTTGTCGGATGTTGTTGCCGTAGTCGATCGTCGGCACCCCTTCGTGATGCCACTCCAGCATCGCCCTGACGTGAGTTGCTATCGCCTCGCGAGCATCGTGAATGACTTTCTCGGGATTAGTGGTCGCTGCGTCGCGCCATTCTTCGAGCGACCATCCGATGGGCAGGTATCCGTGGAGTGGATCATGGGCCGATGTTTGGTCGGTCAGCATGTCAGGCCGGACTCCCCGAGCCCGTAGCTGCGGCAGAATCTCGGCTGCGTTCCCCAGCATCGCGACCGACAAGGGTGTGCGACTCTCCAACGACTTCTCAATCCATTGGAGCGCTTCATCAAGATCGGCCGTTTTGCGATCGACGTAGCGGGTCTTCAGCCGGAAATCGATGCGCTCCTCGTCGCATTCGATCGCGAGCATTGAGAACCCCGCCATGGTTGCTGCGAGTGGTTGGGCAGCGCCCATCCCGCCAAGACCGGCGGTGAGGATCCACTTACCTGACGGGTCTCCGGCGAAGTGCTGTCTGGCCAGTTCCACGAACGTCTCATACGTCCCTTGAACGATGCCCTGGGCTCCGATGTAGATCCAGCTCCCGGCCGTCATCTGGCCATACATCATGAGACCGGCCTGGTCGAGTTCGTTGAAGTGGTCCCAGGTCGCCCACTTCGGGACAAGGTTCGAGTTGGCGATGAGGACCCGGGGAGCGTCGGGGTGTGTGCGAAAGACGCCGACCGGTTTTCCCGACTGTACGAGCAGCGTCTCGTTGTCTTCGAGAGCGCGCAACGCGGCAAGGATGGCGTCGAAGTCCTGCCATGTGCGGGCGGCTCGTCCGATACCGCCGTACACAACAAGGTCCGAAGGCCGTTCAGCAACGTCGGGGTCCAGGTTGTTCTGGATCATGCGGAACGGTGCTTCGGTGAGCCAACTCTTGCACGTGAGCTCGGGGCCGGTTGGAGCCGAGACCCGGCGGGCTGGGTCATGGCGAGGGTCTGTGGTCATGGTCTGTCCTCGATGGTGAACATGATGCATCAACGCTACCGTGACCCTACGACGGGCCGAGGCGACACGCAACCAACGAAACCGGACCTGCCTATCAGGGTCGAAGTCCGCAATGCCGCCTCGTGAATGCCGGGAGCGAATGGAGGGGTAAAGAGATGGAAACAGAATGTCTTCTGTGAACTGAGGTGACGGTGACATGAGTGACATCGCCGCGTACAGGCGGTTTGTCGACACATTCGGATCTCTTGCTGATATTGGGGGGAGTCTCAGGTCGGGGTACGACCGCCTCGTTTTCTCCCCGGCTGAACTCGCCGCGAGGTCGTGGTTTCGCACAGAGGCGGAGCGTCTCGGACTCGAGGTCGAAGTGGACGGCAATACGAACATGTGGGCATGGTGGGGGAGTGACAGGTCAGCTGCCGTAGGGACAGGGAGTCATCTGGACTCGGTGGTAAAGGGCGGGGCATACGACGGGGCATTGGGCGTCGTCTCGGCACTCCTGGCGATCGAGCGACTACAGGAAACCTTCGACACTCCGCGGCGGGCGATCGTGGTTGTTGCGTTCGCGGGGGAGGAGGGGGCTCGCTTCGGGCTTCCGACACTCGGGTCACGGCTACTCACCGGCGCCCTGAAACCGGGTGATGTGCTCGGACGCACCGATAGAGACGGCGGGGTGTTGGGTGACGTCATGGCAGCCGCAGGATTTGATCCCGATGCACTGGGTGCGGACCCCGTTCGCCTCGGTTCTCTAGCTTGTTTTGTCGAGCTGCACGTGGAACAGGGTCGGGGACTCGTGTACCAGGACGCCGCGGTGGGGGTGATAAGCGACGTGTGGCCCCACGGACGCTACCGGTTCGACCTGGCCGGTGTAGCCGACCACGCCGGAGCGGCCTCCATGGACGGTCGCGCGGATCCGATGCTCGTGTTTGCGGACCTTGTGCAACTCGCTGAAGGCGTAGGGAACGACACCATTCGAGCCACCGTTGGTCGAGTCGAGGTGTCACCGAACTCAACGAACACCATTGCGAGCACCGTCTCGGCCTGGTTGGATGCCCGGGGTGTGGAATCTGACGAGGTGATTGGTGGCGTTGCCGCAATCCGTGAGGCGGTCACTGCGCGAGCGAAGGAGCGTACTGTTGTTGTTGAGTGCGACCAAGAGTCGTGGTCACCGGCTGTCGTCTTCGATCAAGAGCTGACTGAAACGGTCCATCGTGTGGTGCGAGATATGGGGCATAGGTCGTCACCGATTCCGACCGCTGCCGGTCATGACGCGGCGATACTCGCCGGGCACGTGCCGACCGCAATGCTCCATGTCCGCAACCCGACAGGCATTAGTCACGCCCCCGATGAGCGTGCTGCTGTGGATGATTGTGTGTTGGGCGTTGCAGCCCTCACTTCAGTGCTCGAGGAGTTGGCGTGCCGATAGAGTCGTTGTGGGTACAAGCAGCGTGGCTCTCCGGCCTTGTGTACAACGTTCGAATAGTGATGGATGCCGGTCGAATCACGGACGTACAGGCGGGAGTGGATGCAAACGAGGGGGATCTGGTTCGGTCCGGGGTGGCGCTACCGGGGTTTGTCAACGCCCACTCACATGCGTTCCATCGGATGTTGCGAGGCAAGACCCACGGTGGTGTCGATTCCTTCTGGGCGTGGCAGCACGAGATGTACCGGCTGGCCGAGCTTCTGACGCCCGACATCTACCGAGAGCTCGCGACAGCAGTCTTCACCGAGATGACCCTTGCCGGGATCACGACGGTTGGTGAGTTCCACTATGCGCACCATGCGCCGGACGGGACTCCCTACGACGATCCGAATGCGATGGGGATGGCGATCATCGAGGCCGCGGCAGCAGCCGGAGTGCGACTTACGCTGATTGACACATGTTATTTGAGGGGATGGTTCGACCGGCCGGTGCAGGGTGTGCAGCGCCGCTTCAGCGATGGTTCGGTTGAGAGATGGGCGCAGCGGGTCTCGGGTTTGGAAGAGTCCGGAACGGTGCGTCATGCAGCCGGCGTCCACAGCGTTCGTGCTGTTTCGCCTGGTGATATAGCTGCGATCGCCCGATATGCGCGGGCACACGACATGCCGCTCCACGCCCATGTGTCGGAGCAACCGATTGAGAACGAAGAGTGTCTGGATCACACCGGTTCGACGCCGGTCGGTGTCTTCGCTGGAGCCGATGCCGTCGGAACGTTCTTTACCGCGGTCCACGCAACCCACCTCACCGCTGACGATGCGCAGCTATTGGGGAGCGGGGGAGCAACGGTGTGCTTTTGCCCGACGACCGAACGAGAACTGGCAGACGGCATCGGACCTTCCGCGGAACTGGTCGCGGCCGGCGCCTCGATTGCTCTCGGTACCGACAGCCATGCGGTCGTCGATATGTTGACGGAGATGCGCCTGGTGGAGCTTCATGAGCGGTTGGCGACATTGAAGCGCGGACGACATGGGACCCGGCAACTGCTCGAGATGGGGACCGGGAGCGGAGCGAGGAGCCTGGGGTGGCCCGATACAGGGCGTATAGAGGTCGGCGCGCTTGCAGACATAACGGTGGTGTCGCTGGATACCGTCCGCACCGTCGGCGACCCGTCCGGCGCCCTCGATGCAGTCGTGTTCTCGGCAACGAGCTCCGATGTTACCGATACGATCGTCGCCGGCGAAGGAGTTGTCCTCGGTGGCCGCCACGTCCGCTACGGCAACGGGGTAGAGCTCTTGCGCTCAGCTCAAGGCCTTGTCGCGGAATAGACGACCTCGCCGTCTTTGATCACATGAGCGGTGTGGGACGAACCGAAGCGGTTGATAACAAGCCCATGGGTAGGGACGTTCCAGACAACGAGGTCCGCACGCATGCCGGGGGCGATCGTTCCCCGATCTGATCCGAGATCCAGAGAGTGGGCCGCGTTGGCAGTCGACATGTTCCACACCTGGGCGTAGGACAGTCGGAAGAGCCTCATTGCTAGCTGCATGACGAGTTGCATCGATAGGCATGGGGACGATCCCGGGTTGTAGTCGGTCGAGAGGGCCACAGGAACACCACCGCTGATCATGGCGTGGACCCGTTCTACGAGGTCGGCTTTCGGGGGAGGGGTCACCCGACCCTCGGTCAGTCCGGGAATAATCTCAAGCATATGAAGGGCGACAGTCGGCAAGACTACCCCGACCGTCATGGTGTCGGCGAGTGCGGCGATTCCCCGGTCGGAAATACAGTCGAGGTGGTCTGCAGAAGAGGCTCCGAGATCAGCTGCGAGTGCTGCGGCGCCGACATCGGCGGTCTGGTCCGCGTGCAAACGCATCTTGAAACCCACTGCCCGAGCGGCATCGGCTATCGCCCGCGTCTCTGCGATCGTGAAGCCGAGTCGATCGCAAAACACGTCGCACCAATCAGCCAGCAATCGAGCCTGGGGGAGGGTCTCGATGACCCCGTCTACGAAGTTGCGCCTCTCGACGCCATCCGGGACGACGTGGGCGCCGAGGTAGGTGCGCTCAATTGAAATCGGATGGGAAAGGTCTGCCAGGATGCGCAATAGACGCAGTTCCTGGTCCGGCAAGAACCCGTAACCGCTCTTGGCTTCGATTGTCGTGGTCCCAAGCGCAAGCATCGCATCGAGATCGGCCATCGCTCGGGATTTTAACTCCGTGTCAGACTCGGCTCGAGTCATCGCGACCGTGCTGTTGATGCCCCCGCTGAGGCGTGCCGCCGCCAGATCTGTGCCGACGACGATGGCCTCGTATTCGGCGTCGCGGGTGCCGCCGTGGACAAGGTGCGTGTGAGGATCGATGAGCCCCGCGGAGATTACGTGACTGGAAGCGTCCAGGATCGATCGAGGTGTGAATCGACGCGCAACTTCGTCGTGGGGTCCCACGGCGAGAATTCGCCCGGCATCAATCGCGACGGAGGCGAATCGCTCGACGACGAGACAATTCAGCATCTCGCCGCACAGTGGGGTCGGATTCAGGGGAGCGGATATGACCTCACTGGCGTTCGTCAGTAGGAGGTCACACGAACGAACTGACATGCGGCGTTCCTGTGTTGCGGTTACACGCAGGTTACCGAAGAATGTTCTACGGCCGCCAGACGCTCTGTTCAGTCAGTGGTTCGATGTTGGAGAGGCTCTGTTCTCCGACAAAGGTGATTGCGGCAACTGCAATCACGGCGATGAATGCCATGATGAGCGCGTATTCAAGGAGGTTTGCCCCTCGTTCTTTGGTCCCCGTCAGTGACTGCCAGCGTGCGATCAAGCCGATCATGGTTCTCCTCCGAGGTCCCCTTCCCATGGATCTTTCGATCGGACCGTGTTTGTGCAATGTTCCACTCAATGTACTGATTGTCGTGTCGATGGACAATAGGTCGGTCGTCCCAATAGGGTTTCTGTTGCGGGATCCCACAGTTGACTACAGAGAGTAGCAGAAGATATACTCAGGGTGGTGGTCAGCGAACCGTTGAAAGGTGCAAACGTGTCCGAGATCACGGCAGAATCGATGGGGGATCAGTCCTTTGAGCTTGTTCGTCGCGGTTTTGAGCCCGAGGCTGTGACTGACTTTCTAAGTCAGGCGGCGGAGCGCTTTGCGGCTCTCGAAGCCAGGATCGAGGAACTGCAGACGTCGACCGGTCGACTCGCAGACATTCAGGCCAAGGAGAATGCTCTCCGTACCGCGGTGCTTGCGGCAGGAAAGGCAAAAGATGGCGTCCTCGCTGCGGCAAATGAGCAGGCGGGTCGGATTGTCGCCGAAGCACGGCGGTCAGCGTTCAAGATGCTGAACGAAACCCGTGCGGGAGCTGACGAGCTTCTTGCAGAGACTACCGCCGAACGGGACGCGCTTGAGCGAGAGGTGAACCACCTTAAGAGCATCGTCCAGCAGACTGTGTCCCTTCTCAAAGGCATGGCGGCCGGGGCGCTCGGTGACCTGGCTCAGGCGGATCGGCTCCTTGAATCGGCGAACGAGATACCGATGCCGGATGATGAGATCGCAGTCGACATTACCGACATTACCGAGGTTGCCGAGGAGCCCACCGCGCACCCGGTAACTGATCTTGTTGAGCAGATGACGACGATGATGGATGGCTCCGGTGATGCCGCCGCCCTGCCTGACGCGGTCGACAAACTTCTCGCCCAGCTTCGCAGCAGCGGTTAGACCGGTTCCGCCACAAGGTGGCGGCGCAGAATCGACCACACCTCCGGGCGCGCCAGCTCGGTATCCATGGAGCCGAGGGTTGTGAGGAATGCCGGCACGGCATTGCCGATTGCCATCGGGTTGGGGCGGGTGACCTTCATGACGTCGTCATCGGGGCGCAACACGAGGACATCCGTTGTTGGCCACTGCTGGTGGATCATTTCCAGTTCAGCCTCAAGCGCTGTCTTTCCAACCCGGTCAAACATTGACTCATAGAAGCGAGCACCGGAGCGCTTGGTATCTGATGCGAGTGGTGCGATGACTATCACGAGGTCAAGGGGCTCGGGGTGAGCGAGTACGAGATCCGCACTGGTGCCCGAGGCCACTCCTCCGTCGACGTACCAGCGTCCTTCGATTTCCACGGGGTCAAAGACCAACGGCACCGCGCTTGACGCGGCGACCGCAGTCTTGATCGGGACATCTGGAAGTGCCGTGGTGCCGAATGGTGCGCGCTGGCGTGACTTGAGATCGTAGGCGACGATGACTGTTGGATCCTCCGGCCACGTGTCGGCATCCGCTCCGATGCTGTCCTCGACCCATTCCACAAGCCCGTCGGTCCGATAGATACCCGGACTGCCGAGTACGAGCGAGAGGTCGGGTCGATGTTTCAGGGCGGGGACAATACCGGACCTGACCCAACGTACGAAACCCCTCGGGCGAGTTTTGCGATAAACCTTGGACCGGAGTCGGTCTGTCATTGCGTCCTGTGTGCGTGACTCGCCGACAAACGTCTTGATGTCGAGTTGGCCATGGCGAATCATTGCAGCGACGAAGGATCCGCACGATGTACCGACGATGACATCGGCGGACCTCGGACTCCAACCCGTCGCCATTTCCAGGGCGAGGAGTGTCCCAAAATGAAAGGAGGCGCCAGTGATACCGCCTCCGCCAAGCACAAGTCCGACTGAAACCATGGCGTAAGGTTAAGCGACCCGGACGCGATGTGTGCCAATCGTCAATGTCGGGGTGCCGCCGCTGCCGCTCAATCCCACCCCTGCGGAGCGATCCACCGCTAACATCGGGCCGATGCTCCCCCGTATCAAGAAGCTCAGTGCATCGGATCACGAAGCCGTGATTCGGTTCCTTACCCTGGTTCAGCTCGACCATGCGCGTGCCGTCCTGTCCGAGCACAAGTCCATGAGGATCGGCACGAACTCGGTTACGGAGTGGATCGTTGAGGTTGACGGGGAGTGGGTGGCGTATTTCCAGGCAGCGGAACACGGACCCGCGGTATTCGACGTCGAGATCGTCGTCCTGGCAGGCCGCGAGGGTGTCATTCCAGAGGCGGTTCACGAGGTGTGCGCAGAGCTCGGTGGTTCGATTCAGGTGTGGGCATGGACACCCGAACTCATGCTCGCTCTCGAAGAGGCTGGGGCAGAGGTGGAACGAGCGCTGCTTGAGATGCGGGTACCGCTGCCCTTGGTGCAGACGTATCCAGTCCCTGAGGACTTCGTGTTGCGCGAGTTTCGCGTCTCTGAGCACAGTGAGGACCTGCGGACTCTCATCAATCGTGCATTCGCCGGTCACCGCGAAGCCGGTGGTATGACCCGAGAGGGTTTGGCGCTCAGGTTTGACTTGCCCTGGTTCTCGGAGCAAGACGTGCTCGCGGCGTGGAGCGGTAGCCGCCTGGCCGGGGTCTGTTGGACAAAACACCCACGGCCCGGCGTCGGCGAGATCTACATCATCGGTGTCGACCCGGACTTCACAGGTTCCGGTCTGGGACGAGCTCTCGTGTCGGAGGGACTACGGCACCAATACGATCGCTACCACGTCACCCGCGGCAGTCTGTGGACCGAGGAGGCCAATACACGCGCCGTCGGTATGTACCGCTCCATGGGATTCACGATCGCCTTCGAGAACTATGCGTATGGGATTCCGACTGCTGGTTCGTCGTCGGAGGCCTACCGACGCCAACACGACCAGAGTTAGCCGAAGCTCCTGCTACACGACCTGCACGACCGGTCACCTTCGTTCGTTGCACCACCGCACCAGGGGCACGGAAGGTCAGCGTCGAGGAGCCGGGGTCGGCCACTTTCAGGTCGACCGGAGGGTCGTGTGGACATGCGTGGACGTCGCGATACGGCGGCAATTCCACTTGCCACAACTGCTCCGGCAATGAGTGTTTCGACCACTGAGGTGTTCCTTTTCCAACGGATAGGGCAAGCCTAGAGCGGTCTCTGCGTAACACTGGGTATTTCCGCGATCGGGCGAGAGATTCACCCTACGGACGCACCACTGACCGCTCGCTGGAGCTCGCTCACGAGCTGGGCATACGCCGCAGGGGTCGCATGAGTCATTGATTCAGCCTCGAAAACCAGGGCCATTCCGGTGTGGTAGACAATCCATCGATCAAGTGCGGCGTCACTCATCGTGCTGCCATACCCTTCCATGAACGCCTCTGCCGCCACCGGACCGAGTGTCGTCCCGATAAGCCATATGGCCTTGGAGAGATCCCACTCCGGTGGAGCCAACGTTGCCCACTGCCAATTGACGAGGGTGATTTCGCCGTCGTCGTCGACGAGGAAGTTCTTTGGCGAAGGGTCGGTGTGTGACGCCCGCGGTTCGCTTGCATGAGGGGGTTGGGTCGCCGCTGCTGCTCGAAGAAGATCGACACTGACACCGACACGAGAGCGGTATCGCTCAAGCCGTCGAAACGTTGACTGAAAGTCAACTTCCACCCACTCTTGATCGATACCACGCGAGAGGTTCGACATTTCGGCAGGGGCGGTGTCGTGGATGTTGCGGAGTATCTCGCCGGACCGCCGAGCCAACCCGGTGTTCTCGGGGAGCGTTGCGAGGTCCCATCGGCCACTGTCAGCAATTATCGCCCAATGGGTGTCGCCTTCGATACCTCGCGTCAGGACGGTGGGGATTCCCGCACACCCGTCGAGCGCGCCGAGAGCGTGGGCCTCTCGGCGATCGCGAGCCGGAGTGCCGTAGATCTTGAGTATCCGCGAACCGGTCTCATCATAGATCCGATAGACCTGATTTTTTCCGGAACGGTGTTCACCCATGGTTAGTCGCTGAAGCCGCGCTCCACCAGCGAGTTGTTCTGCCACTCGTTGTGCATCCACCCTTAGTCCTAACGTTACGTTGCACCATTGTGTCACAAGATCACAATTGATGTGAGCGGACACAGCCCGCCGGCGCGTTAACGTATGGCTTCGTATCGCAAAGGAAGACAGCAGTGTCAGTGAGATTGACCTATCCAGACGGATCCGTTCACGAGTTTGATGCCGGGACGACAGGGTTTGACGTTGCGATGACCATCGGCTCTCGTCTCGCTAAAGCCGCTGTTGCGGTGAAGATCGATGATACGCCATATGACCTGCATCGTCCGATCGAGTCCGATGGTGCTTTTGCCGTCATTACCGAGGCCTCGGACGACGGTCGGTTCATTGTCCGCCACTCCTCGGCACATGTGCTCGCACAAGCCGTACTTGATCTGCATGAGGGCTCAACGTTTGCGATCGGTCCACCGATCACCGATGGGTTCTACTACGACTTCAATATCGGCCGACCGTTCACGCCGGAGGATCTCGTGGCACTTGAGGCGCGGATGGATGAGATTATTGCCGAGGACCAGCCCTTCGAGCGCGACGTCCTGGGGATCTCCGAGGCGCTCGAGATGTTCAAAGACCACACCTACAAGGTCGAGATTATCGAGGCTGTTGACGACGCCCAGGGCGCCGGCGCAGACGAAGTTTCGATCTACCGAAACTTGTCGTTTGTCGATCTGTGTCGCGGTCCCCACGTGCCGTCAACCGGGCGAATCAAAGCAAAGAAGTTGCTGCGGTCGGCCGGTTCGTACTGGCGAGGTGATGAGAAGCGGGATCAGTTACAGCGGATTTACGGCACTGCGTGGGAGTCGAAGAAGGAACTTGACGCCTACCTGTTCCGCATCGAAGAGGCGAAGCGGCGTGACCACCGCAAACTGGGCGCCGAACTCGATCTGTTCTCCTTTCCGTCAAGACTCGGACCCGGGCTTGCTGTATGGCATCCCAAGGGCGCGCTGCTTCGCAAGGAGATTGAGGACTATTCACGTCGTACCCATCTCGCGGGTGGGTACGACATGGTGTTCAGTCCTCATGTCGCCAAAGCAGACTTGTGGCGCACATCGGGGCACCTGGAGTTCTACGCCGAGGCCATGTACCCGCCGATGGAGATGGACGGCGAGACGGAATATCGGATGAAGCCGATGAACTGTCCGTTCCACATCATGATCTTTGACGGCAAGGGACGGAGTTACCGTGACCTTCCGATGCGCCTCTTCGAGCTCGGGACGGTATACCGATACGAGCGCTCAGGCGTTGTTCACGGCTTGATGCGGGCTCGTGGATTCACCCAGGACGACAGTCACATTTTTTGCACCGAGGACCAACTCGGCGGCGAGCTGGCATCATTGCTCGACTTTGTGTTGTCTGTTCTGCGTGACTTTGGTTTCGAGGAGTTCGAGGCTGATCTATCAACGCGACCCGAGAAATGGGTGGGCGAGGAGGATCTCTGGGACAAGGCGGAGGAGTCGCTCGGGGATGCATTGCGCGTCGCCGACCTGGAGTACACGGTCGCCGAAGGTGAAGGAGCGTTCTACGGTCCGAAAATCGACATTCATGTACGAGACGCAATCGGCCGTCGCTGGCAGCTCTCAACTATCCAGGTCGACTTTGCTCAGCCGATCAACTTTGATCTCGGGTATACGTCTCCAGAGAACACTCGCACCCGACCGGTCATGATTCACCGGGCGCTGCTGGGGTCTATTGAGCGGTTCATCGGCATTCTCATCGAGCACTATGCCGGCGCTCTCCCCGGCTGGTTATCGCCGGTGCAAGCAACGGTGATCCCGGTCGCCGATCGCCATAACGACTACGCCAACGAGGTCGCCGATAAACTCCGCTCGGCCGGTCTGCGCGTAGCGGTTGACCAGGCCGATGACACGGTAGGAGAGAAAATTCGCCGTGCCGTGACTCAGAAACATCCGGCCGTGATCGTGGTCGGTGACAACGACGTGGCGAACACGACAACCGGGTTTCGGGTTCGCGGGTCGGATCGGGAGGAACGTGGTGTCTCGGTTGCCGACACCGTGACCAGGGTGTCCGAAATGTGCGCGGCCCCGCGGTAGACCGGTCCGCGCCAGGGCCGCATTCGTGACCGCCTCATCACGCTAGTGTGCGCAGATCGTCTGAGAGGAAGACAGTGTGCGTAGGTTTGTCCGACTGCTCGCAACGTTGGTTCGCAAGTCGCCGGTAGCGATTCTGGTCGGTTCGGTGGCACTCACGGTAGTTTTCGGAGTGTTCGCCGGCCAACAGGTCCAGGCCGAGGGTAACGAGGGGTTTTCTCCAGACTCGCCGGAGTTCCGCGCGTTCGACACCATTGCGGAGTACTTCTCCGACAACTCCGAGGAACCCGTTCAGGTCGTTGTGCAGGCGAGACCCGGCAGCGATCTCTTTACCGCTGCTGCACTGCGGGAGTATGTCACGACTATCGCCACGATCGAGGAGTCACGAGCCGGTGAACTCATGGTTGGGCGCCCCGGGGGTGATGTCATTGGCTTTTTCACCCCGGTCATCCAGGCCCTTGAGGGTCGGGCAACCGAGCTCGGGATATCGTTTGACATGCTGCTACAGAACGTCACCGACGACGATGTCAAGCAGGCGTTCTTCGGTGCCATGGAACAGTTGCCTCCCGATGTAGCCGGGGTCTTCCCGCGGTTGTTTGGCGAGGGAGCCGACCTGACGGTCCCGACCGCGAACACAGGCCTGATTGTCATGTTCCTGAATGTCAGCGAGCTGGATGATCCCGATCAGACCATCCTCCAGTCCATCGAGGTCGACATGGCCGACAAGGTGGAAGGACTCGACACCGAGGTCACCGATGCGTCCGCGTTCAGTTTCGCGCTCCTCTTTTCGGACCAGGACGAAACCACCGCAGAAATTGGTCGGCTCTTCGGCTTTGCGTTCATCATCATCATCCTGATCCTCATATTCGTGTACTGGTTCACGCCGCCGCCGGGAAGGGCAGCGTGGTCCCTGCGCCGAGCTGTTGCGGACATGTCACTCACGATGCTGGTCATTGTTATGTCGATCACGTGGATGAACGGGATCGGGGTGCTCTTCGGGCCGAAATACCTCGGGTTTATCGGCAACTTTTCGCCGCTGCTCCAGATTGTGCCAATCCTTCTGATCGGACTCGGGGTCGACTACGCCATCCATACCACGGCGCGCTACCGCGAGGAGCTTCACGAAGGAGAGACTGTTGACGGGGCTGCGACAAACGCGACACTTACCGTTGGGATCGCCCTTGTGCTTGCGACCGCGACCACGGCTGTCGGATTCCTGACGAACATCACGAATCCGGTGACCGCTCTGAAAGACTTCGGTATCGTTGCTTCGATCGGCATAATCTCCGCCTTCATCCTGATGTTGACGGTCGTGCCGTCGATTCGCGTGCTGCTCGACCGGCGAGCCGAAAAACGCGGGGTGTTGCCGGTGGAATCGCTGGGAACATCAGCCAACCGGTTCTTGCCGAAACTTATCGGAAGGACCGCGTTTCTTGCCGAGCGACTCGCGGTGCCGACGCTGCTCGTTGCGGCGCTGCTGGGCGGTATCGGGGCCTACGGGCTGACGCGGCTCGACACGACGTTCAGTTTCACGGATTTCTTGCCTGACGACTCGCCGCGCCTCGTGACCTTCGAGACGATCACCGACAAGTTCGGCGGCGGTTTCGGGGAAGAAACCGAGATCATCATCGAGTCCGACACCGTGGCCTCAGTCGCGACCCACAACGCGCTTGTTGCCGCGCTCGGCAACCTCGCATCGACCGAGAATGTCCTCCAGTTCGGCGACCAGGCAGCGGCGGAGAGCCCGGTGTCCGTCATTGCTCAGCTGGTCTCTCCGACGGAGATCCAGAGCGAAGAGTTCATGCAGTACGCATTCGCCAACGGACTCCGACAGGACCTGACGGTCGCTCCGGACACAGATGTCGCAGCACTGTACGACAAGGCGGCCGAGCTGGTACCGCAGACGATGGCGCGGGTCCTTGCAAAGGTCAACGGCTCGTACCGTTTCATGGACATCGGGGTGTCGACTCAGGCGGGGGAGTCGGGTGCGCGGCAACTGAACGCAGACCTGCGGGCAGCGTTCGCCCCCGTGGAGAACCTCGAGGGCACCACCGTTGTCGCAACAAACCAGAACATTGTTTCCGACGGTGTCGTCAAGGCGCTCGGAGACTCCCAGGTCTCCTCGCTGTTCCTGACCATCATCGCGGCCATGACGCTGCTCGTCATCACGTTCGCTATCGAGGCGCGTCGCCCCTTCCTCGGTGTGATCACGATCCTGCCGGTTGTGCTGATTGTGCTGTGGGTGTTCGGCATGATGTCTCTCACCGGCATCCCGTTCAACCCGGTGACTGCGATGATTGCCAACATCGCGATTGGAATCGGTGTGCCGTATTCGATCCATATCACCCATCGCTACCAGGATGATCGGCGCAAATCCGATTCAGCGGAGGAAGCGATGCGTGAAACGGCCACGCATACCGGTGGTGCACTTGCGGGATCCGCGTTCACGACGGCTGCCGGGTTCGGGATTCTCGTCACTGCTTCGCTGTTGCCATTTCGTCAGCTCGGGTTGGTGACGGTGTATGCCATCGTGTTTGCGCTCCTGGCATCAGTTTTGGTACTCCCGTCGATGCTTATGCTATGGGACCGGTGGCACGGCAAACGTGGTGACAGCGCAGTCGGCGAGCCGCGCTAGTCGGCCCCATTCTTGACGACCGAGGACACAACATGACAGACAGGCGAGGAATCGAGATCGACCCGGAAGTCGCTCAAGCTGCGGCGCTACCGGAGGACCTCAACGCGAACATCGTCGGTGTGTACACGGTGCCGAATACAGATCGCCGACGATGGGCAGGTCTTGTGTATCTCGTTGCTGCGGCTGGCGTCGCGTTGGCCATAACCCAGGGGCTACCGACAGGGATGTGGCTTATCACAGGCCTTTTTGCCGCGATCGGTGTGCATCACATCGCCTCGGGATGGGACCTGAAGGTTCGCGAAGCCGAGGCGTTGGACCTCGCCAACAAGGTCGTGGGGTTCGGAGTAGGCCACGCGTCTGCACAGCTCACATTTCAAGGGTATCGAGCAAGGCCCATTTGGAACGTGCTCGTGTTTTCGGCCGATGAGCCTCCGACCCGGCGAGCCTTGGTTCGCATCAACGCGCTGAGTGGCGAGGTTATCGAACAGTACGCCGAATCGGTACCGGAGGGCGAGTTGGCCTGACGCCGGCTTCGAGCGTCAGGTTTCCGGGGAACCCTATCGGTCGCCGAGAGGAACGAAGTCGAGCGGGGCAGGGCCGGTGTACACCTGGCGGGGGCGGGCAATCCGAGTCAGAGGATCTTCGGACATCTCTTTCCAGTTGGCGATCCAGCCGGGTAGGCGACCGAGCGCAAAGAGCACCGTGAACATCCGTGGCGGGAACCCGAGTGCGCGGAAGATGATCCCGGAGTAGAAGTCGACGTTCGGGTACAGGTTGCGCTCGATGAAATAGTCGTCTTCTCGTGCGGCTGCCTCAAGTCCCTTAGCGATTTCAAGAAGTGGATCGTCGCCGGCAACGCGATCGAGCACGTCGTCGGCGTATTTCTTGAGGATCCTTGCCCGTGGGTCATAGTTCTTATAGACCCGGTGGCCGAAGCCCATGAGCCGGAACGGATCGTCCTTATCCTTGGCCCGGGCGATACACGACTCGGTGGTCGCTTCGGGGTCGTCGTGGATTGACTGGAGCATGTCGATAACGGCCTGGTTTGCACCGCCGTGAAGCGGACCCCACAGTGCGTTCATGCCGGCAGCAACGGAGGCGAACAGGTTCGCCTGGCTGGAGCCCACGAACCTGACAGTGGCTGTCGAGCAGTTCTGTCCATGGTCGGCATGAAGAATCAACAGAACGTTGAGGGCTTTGACGATCACCGGATCGATCTCGGCACGATGGACCGGCAGGCCGAACATCATTGCCAGGAAATTCTCGACGTAGGTGCGGGAATTGTCAGGGTACATGTACGGCTGACCGATGGACTTCTTGTATGCCCACGCCGCAATTGTCGGCATCTTCGCCATGAGTCGAATCGCGGACTCACGAACGGCGGCGGCATCACCGGGGTTGTGATACTCCTCGTAGAACGTCGAAATGGCGTTCGTCGCCGATGACAGAATGGCCATCGGATGGGCGTCGCGTGGGAACGCATCGAAGAAACGTTTCATCTCTTCGTTGAGCAAGGTGTGGACTCGTACTGCGTCGGACCAGCTCTGAAGCTCTGCTGCGGTCGGCAGCGTGCCTTCAAGGAGGAGGTAGGAGACTTCGAGGAACGAGCAGTTAAGCGCAAGGTCCTCGATCGAGTAACCACGGTGCATCAACTGACCCTCGGCGCCGTTGATGTAGGTCAAGGCTGAGGTGGTCCCTGCGGTGTTAGCGAACCCCGGGTCGAATGTGACCACTCCGTGCTGTCCTCGCAGGGAACGGATGTCGAGTCCCTCGTTGCCCACGCTCGACTCCACAATCTCGAGGGGGTTATCCTTACCGTTGATCTGTAGGTTTGCTGTTGTTTCAGCCACGGTATGCCACTCTCCCTTAGAAATCTGTAACGTTTGTTTGGCCCCCGAAGTCTCTCTGATCATAGCGACAGGGTTCGATGCTCGATTCCGCGCTATCTTGTCGGGTCGTATGAGGAGTTCGTAATTGCTCGATTTGAGAGGGCGTAACATGCTCGCCCCAATTCTCGACCCGATAGCGAAGGCGCTGTCGAGGGCGAAGCTGACGCCAACGATCGTGACGATCGTCGGACTGGTGGTGTCCATGGCCGGTGCTGTCGTGATCGCTATGGACGAATGGGTCATTGGTGCCGCAGTGGTCGCCGGTGGGACGCTGCTCGATGCGCTCGACGGCCCCTTAGCGAGGTTCCAGGGCACGGCATCAACCCGGGGGGCGTTCATTGACACGATGTCTGACCGCTTCGGCGAGTTGGCAGTGTGGGGTGGACTCATTTTTGCGTTGCGGGGAGATGAACTCTCGCTCATGCTGGCGGTCTTCTCCCTCGGGTTCGCTCTGCTTATTCCCTACGTGCGCGCGAAGGCGGAAAGTTGGGACGCAGAGGGGCGCGGCGGGTGGATGGGTCGCGCAGAGCGGATGATCCTGTTGGTCGGTGGAATCTTCATTTCCGGGCTCGGCTTCGATGTGATTCGACCTATGTTGTGGATCATGGTTGTCCTCACAGGATTCACCGTCGCGCAACGAATTCGTAACACGTGGGTACAGCTCCCCGAATGAAGGGCTGGCTTGGTTACGCCGCATACAGGACGCTCTCGGGTCTGTTCGGGCTGCTGCCCGAACCCGCTGTGCGACGTCTTGGCAGCGGTATCGGTCGAGCGGCGTCGTATGTTCTTTGTGAACGTAAGCGGCTCATTCGGCGTCATCTGACGCGGGTTCTCGGTGAGCCTCCGTCTCCTCGCCTCGTGCGGGATGCCTTTGCGAGTTACGGCCGCTACTGGGCAGAAGTATTTTGGGTTCGTCCCCGTCGCAAAGCCGCATTTGTGGCCGGCGCTGAAGTCGAGGGTATGCACAACGTCCGGGACGCGGTGGACGTCGGTAACGGACTCATCATGGGTCTCATTCATTCGGGTAACTGGGAGGTTGCCGGGAGCATGGCCGAAGAGGTCGGTCTGAAGGCCCTCGCCGTGGTGGAGGGTCTGAAGAACGAGAGGATTGTCGCGTGGTTCAAGTGGTGCCGCGAGTCCATGGGGATTGATGTCGTGGTCGCCCAGAAGGGGTCTGCGGTTACGAGGGACCTTCTGAAGAAGTTGCGCGACGGAGGGATGATCGCGCTCGTATCCGATCGAGATGTGGGCGGCCGGGGAGTGCCGGTGATATTCTTCGGTGAGGAGACGACCATGCCGGCGGGACCTGCAGCACTCGCGGATAAGACCGGAGCGGCACTACTTCCGGTTGGCAACTTCTTCAAAGACGGACCTGGTCATCGGATAGTCGTGGGCTCACCTATCGAGATACCGACCGGACTTGGCGACAAGACCGAGCGTATCGCTGAGATCACGCAGCGTCTTGCTCATGCGTACGAGGACCTGATTCGCCAGAGTCCCCAAGACTGGCATATCTTTCTGGAGAACTGGCCGAGTGATGCCAAGGATGAATCGTGAAAATTGCGCTGGTATCCCCGTACGACATGGGGAAGCCGGGTGGAGTGCAGGATCAGGTGGCCCTGCTCGCACGTTGGCTCATGGGCTCCGGTCACGATGCGTATACGGTAGGTCCCGGCAAGATTCGTGAGGACCTGGGCGCGATTGAGCATCGCAGCGTCGGTGGCTCAAGGTCGCTCATGGTGAACGGATCAACTGTGCCGCTTGCCATGGGCTGGCGGGTGAAAGCGGCGACGGTAGACGCCATTGTTGATGCCGATGTCGTTCATGTGCATGAACCGTTTGTTCCGACTGTGGGGACCGCGGCCCTCAATGGTGCGAAGCAACCCGTCGTAGCGACCTTCCATGCCGATCCGGCGAGGTGGACACGTCGGGTCTATTCGCTCGGAGCGTCGGTCGCACGTCGCCTTGTAGGTCAGGCTGATGCGGTCACGACCGTCAGTCCCGTTTCGGCTTCGGCAATCGAATCATTCGCGGACTACGAGACTATTCCCAATGCGGTGGACCCGTCCTTGTACCGACCGGGAGCCAAGGTGCCGTCCCAGGTAATGTTCCTCGGTCGCAACGATCCACGCAAGGGCCTCCACGTGCTGCTTGAAGCGTGGCCGACAGTACAAACTGCCTGTCCCGAAGCGACGTTGCTGGTCAATGTCGATGGTGACTCAGCAATGGCGGGCGTACGCTATTTGGGCAGGCTGTCCGAAGAAGCAAAACAGCGTCTCTATTCCGAAAGCGACATCTTCTGCGCACCAAATACCGGCGGTGAATCATTCGGCATTGTCGTCGCCGAAGGGTTGGCCGCGGGATGTGCAGTTGTGGCATCTGCTATCCCCGCATTTGTGCATGTGGCCGGGAGTGCCGGTGTATTCGTGCCGGTCGGTGACGCCGACTCCCTGGCTGACGCGTTGATTCGAGTTGTTCGCGACGACGCACTCAGACAGGCCAACCAGGCTGGCGGTATTGATCGTGCGGGGCAGTTCTCGATCGATCGCGTCGGACCCGCTTACCTTGCAACGTACGAGCGTGTTCTCGCTCGGTGACCGGCAGCCCGTTTGGAGAGTGCGCCGGCGCATGAGTTGCGGTCGTTTCGTCGACCCGGCGTTTCACACCTTGTGCAATTCAAGTATTCTGTCTGTGTAAGTCGCTCGTGAAGGAGACCGTCCTGTGAACACCCCTGCCGGCGAAAGAGGCACAGACACCGTGAAACGTGGTCTGGCTGAAATGTTGAAGGGTGGCGTCATCATGGACGTCGTCAACGTCGAGCAGGCGAAGATTGCAGAGGCCGCCGGCGCCGTCGCGGTAATGGCACTCGAACGGGTTCCCGCGGATATTCGCGCCGTTGGCGGTGTCGCCCGCATGGCTGACCCGAGCATTGTGGAAGGCATCGTTGCTGCCGTTGAGATTCCCGTTATGGCCAAGTCGCGCATCGGACACTTCGTGGAGGCGCAGATTCTTGCTTCTCTCGGCGTCGACTACATCGACGAGAGCGAGGTGTTGTCACCAGTCGACAAATTCCACATCGACAAGTGGTCCTATGACGTGCCGTTTGTTTGCGGTGCGAAGGACCTGGGCGAGGCGCTGCGTCGCATCGGAGAAGGTGCCGCCATGATCCGCACAAAAGGCGAGCCGGGAACCGGTAACGTCGTCGAGGCGGTTCGACACATGCGGACGATGACGTCTCAGATCCGTTCGCTGACTCTGCTCGGCGCCGACGAGATCATGAGCGCTGCGAAAGACCTCGCGGCCCCGTACGATCTCGTGAAAGAGGTCGCCGAGACCGGAAAACTCCCGGTCGTGAACTTCGCCGCCGGTGGTATCGCCACCCCGGCCGACGCGGCATTGATGATGCAGCTTGGCTGCGACGGTATCTTTGTCGGGTCAGGGATTTTCAAGTCCGGTGACCCCGACGCCCGGGCTCGAGCGATTGTCGAAGCGACGACTTTCTACAAGGATGCCGGGAAGATCGCCAAGGTTTCGCGCAACCTCGGTGAAGCAATGGTGGGTCTCAACATCGACACGCTGAGTCCCGAAGAACTTATGCAACATCGAGGACTCTGACCATGCCACTCGTCGGAGCGCTTGCGCTTCAGGGTGACTTTCGTGAACACCTCACCATGATCTCAGGGCTTGACGTCGAGGGCATCGAGGTCCGCACCCCCGAGGATCTCGCAAAGGTTGACTGCCTCATTATTCCCGGTGGGGAGTCGACGGCTATCGGGCGGCTCGCGACCCGATACGGGATGATGGATCCTCTGCGGCAGAGAATTCGCGAAGGCATGCCCGTGCTGGGAACATGCGCGGGCATGATATTCCTCGGTTCATCAACGACGGGCAAGGCGCAGCCGCAATTGGGCGTGCTTGATGTCAGGGTCGAACGCAACGCCTTCGGGCGCCAACAGGAGTCCTTCGAAGCGCTCCTTGATGTCAAGGGCTTTGACCGTCCGATGCCGGCAGTGTTCATACGGGCACCCTGGATCGAGAGAGTGGGAGAGGATGTGGACGTCATGGCCGCCGTGTTTGACCCGACGAGCGGACGCGAGTTTCCCGTCTTTGTTCGCAGCGGCAACGTCATCGCGATTTCATTTCATCCTGAGCTGACGAGCGATGCCCGGGTTCACGAGCTGCTGCTTTCGCTTGTGGGTTCGGTCAACAACGAGGAGCGCTGATGGCGGGGCATTCAAAGTGGGCGAACATCAAGCACCGCAAGGGCCGTCAGGACGCCAAGCGGGGGAAGCTATTCGCAAAGCTGATCCGGGCGATCGAGGCCGCTGCACGTAACGGCGGCAGCGATATCAGCGCGAATCCGACGCTGGCGACCGCCGTACAGAAGGCGAAGGACAACTCGGTTCCGAAGGACAACATCGACCGTGCAGTCGCCCGCGGCGCAGGTGAACTTGATGGCGTTGCGTACGAGGAGATTTGGTACGAGGGTTACGCGACCGGTGGAGTCGCGGTGTACGTGCACGTTCTCACCGACAACCGCAACCGCAGTTCGTCCGATGTGAGGTCGGCATTCAGCAAGAACGGAGGAAGTCTCGGAGAACCCGGATCTGTCGGGTACCTCTTTGATCAGAAGGGCCTCATCATTGCAACCGGTGATGAGGATACGATCATGATGGCCGCGCTTGAAGGAGGCGCCGAGGACATTAGTCCAAGCGGTGAGGGATTTGAGATCATCACTGAAGCCGGAGATCTTATCGGGGTCAGAACCGCGCTCGAAGATGCCGATGTCGTCGTTGATCAGGCCGAGATCACACAGCTACCGGCTGTGTCCGTTGATCTCGATGCCCCGGGCGCGGCCAAGGTGTTACGGCTGATTGACGCCCTGGAGGATCTCGATGATGTCCAGGATGTGTATGCGAACTTTGATGTTTCCGAAGATGTGCTCGCGGAACTTGAGTAGATGAACGTTGAGTGTTGAGCTCGGCTGCGGTAGGGTGGGGAACACATGTTCGTACTTGGCATAGACCCCGGCCTCTCAACCACTGGCTACGGCCTGGTGGAAACCTCGCGCGGCGCCATGCGAGCAGTGACCGTTGGAGTGATTCGGACAGACCCCGCAGATCCAATTGCGCTCCGGCTGGCGGAGTTGGAGAGCGACCTTGTGGGGATTCTCGGTGAGTATCAGATTGACGAGGCTGCGATCGAGACGGTTTTCGTTAACCAGAACCGACAGTCCGCGATGAGTGTTCTGCGCGCATCCGGTGTTGTGCTGATGGCGCTCGGGAGGAGCCGTGTTCGGGTGACCGAATACACACCCAGTCAGATAAAGGCATCGCTCTCGGGTTATGGCGGTGCGGACAAACAACAGATGCAGCGAATGGTACAGAGTCGGTTGAATCTTCCCGCTCTTCCCGAACCGGCGGATGCCGCTGACGCACTCGCAATCGCCATGTGTCATGGCCAGACGCTTGGCATGACTCGTGCCGTGGAGCGTGCTCAATGATCGGCCGACTGCGGGGAGTTATCGCCCACAAGGAGTTCGACACGGTGCTGGTTGACGTGGGTGGAGTCGGTTACGTCGTGACCATCCCGCCGAAGGTCCACGGTGAGCTACCGGCTGTCGGCGCCGAAGCCGTGCTTCATGTCCATACCCACGTTCGTGAGGACCAGCTTGCTTTGTACGGATTCGCTACCGTCGAACAACGCGACGTCTTTCGAGTCTTAATCGGGGTGTCCGGCATCGGCCCGAAGGTCGGTATCGCCATCCTTGGAGCTCTCGATGTCGCCAGCCTGCACCGGGCGGTCATGACCGATGATGTTGACACGCTGACGACGGTTCCCGGCATCGGAAAACGGTCTGCACAAAAGCTCTTGCTTGAGCTCAAACCGAAAATGGATCTTCCGGACGCGGAGGTCGTTCCCGGAGCGAACTCGGTGCTCGGGGAAGTTCGCGATGCTCTGGCGGGCCTCGGGTATCAGCCGACGGAGATTCGCTCGGCAGTGGCCTCGTTGCCGGAAGATGGAACCGTTGAAGTGCTCCTGAAGTTGGCCCTCCAAAACCTGGGCGGCACCAATGCGTGAAGAAGGCATCCTCTCGACGGACCCGTTGCCGAGCGAGGACGTGATAGAAATATCGCTTCGTCCTCGAACCCTCGATGAGTTTGTCGGTCAACACGGGTTGAAGGAACGTCTGGGGATTCTGATCGAAGCCGCACGAACCCGCAACGAGAGTGTGGATCATCTGTTGTTTTCGGGACCCCCCGGGCTTGGGAAGACGTCGCTGGCGTCCATCGTCGCTCACGAAATGGGGGCGCAGTTGCGGGCGACGTCCGGACCCGCGATTGAGAGACCCGGGGATCTCGCTGCGGTCATAACAAACCTTGATCACGGCGACGTGCTCTTTATCGACGAGGTACACAGGCTCCCACGGCAGGTCGAAGAGGTGTTGTACTCGGCAATGGAAGACTTCCAGCTCGACATCGTGGTCGGGAAGGGACCAGCCGCACGATCAATCCGTCTCGACGTTCCCAGGTTCACTCTCGTCGGTGCCACCACGCGGGTTGGGCGCGTGGCCCCTCCGTTACGTGATCGGTTCGGTTACGTTGCGAGGCTTGACTACTACGACGACCAGTCGCTGGGACGTATCGTCGAGCGAGCGGCATTGATTCTCGGGGTCGATATCGATTCCGAGAGCGGACACATCATTGCAGGTCGAAGTCGCGGAACACCACGTATTGCGAACCGGTTGCTGCGCCGTGTTCGCGACTACGCAAGTGTTCGCGCAGGCGGCATCATCAATCCGGAAATTGCCGACACCGCTCTCGGTGTGTTTGAAGTCGATAGCGAGGGACTCGACAAGGTTGATCGATTCATCCTTCGCGCCCTCATCGAAAAGTTCGACGGTGGACCTGTTGGGTTATCGACGCTGGCAATTGCCGTCGGCGAAGAACCCGAGACTGTGGAGGACGCCTACGAGCCGTTTCTCTTGCAGATGGGCCTCCTGAAACGAACCGCCCGCGGTCGAGTCGCAACCGTACGAGCGTACGCACACCTCGGGATCGCCCCACCTGATCCGGCCGCGACACCCGAGGTCCTCCAGCAATCTCTGTTGGACCCGCAGGAGTAGCCTGCTGTCCGACATGCAGGTCTCCGATTTTTCCTACCATCTGCCGGAAGCGTCCATCGCCCAAAACGCGATCGAGCCGCGCGATGCGGCGCGCTTACTCGTGACTTCGACGCTCTCATCTCATCGATTTGCGGACCTCCCGAAGTTGCTGCTCGACGGTGATCTTCTGGTCGTCAACCGAACGCGGGTGCGAGCCGCCCGGCTGCACACGGTTCGGCATGGCACCGGTGGGTCCGTCGAGGTGCTTCTCACAAAACGTGTAGATGAGACCCGCTGGGAAGCTCTACTCCGCCCTGCGCGCCGCATAAGGACGGGCGTGGTGTTGCAGGCGGGCGATATGAGGATCGAACTTCTCAGCAACCCGGTGCACGGTGTTGCATCGGTTAGCTTGACCGCGAGCGGCGATATCGAGCAAGCGATAGCGACGGCCGGGGAGGTTCCGCTTCCACCGTATTTCCACGGCGAACTCGACGACGATGAGCGGTATCAGACAGTCTTTGCCGAGACGACAGGCTCCGCGGCGGCACCGACATCTGCGTTGCATTTCACGCCACGACTTGTCGCTGAATTGAAGCGAGGTGGCATCAGCATCGTTGCGGTGGATCTGAACATCGGCCTCGACACGTTCCGACCGATGGCAGATGGCGCGGTGGCAGAGCACGTCATCCATCGCGAGGAGTACTCCGTTCCCGTGGAGACAGCAGCGGCGATTGATGCGGCCAAAGCCAACGGGGATCGCGTTGTCGCGGTAGGTACGACTGTGGTCCGAACGCTGGAGACAGCCGTTGGTGCCGACACGACGGTGCGGGCCGGAGCCGGCGAAAGTGACCTCTTCATCGTGCCCGGTTTCAGACCCCGGATCGTGGACGCGATGATCACCAATTTCCATGCTCCGCAGACTACGTTGATCGTCATGATCGCGGCGTTGCTCGGCGACCGGTGGAGAACCGTCTACGATCACGCTCTCGCTGAGGATTACCGTTTTCTGTCGTTTGGAGATTCGATGTTCATTGACGAGTTCGTGCGATGAACCCGGTGACGTGGACGGTTCAGGGCACCAGCGACTCGGCGCGCTGCGGGGTTATGAGTACGCCGCATGGCGAAGTCGCGACACCCGCGTTCATGCCCGTCGGGACCCGTGGAGCGGTAAAGGGGATCGACAGGGACGACCTCTCGGCATGCGGCGTGGAAATCATGTTGTCCAATACCTATCACCTGATGTTGCGACCCGGAGAGCAGGTTGTGAAGAAGCTCGGCGGTCTTCACAACTTCGCCGCCTGGTCGCGACCAATCCTGACCGACTCCGGTGGGTTTCAGATCTTTTCGCTGTCGTCCAAGGTTACCGAAGACGGTGTGGCGTTCCGATCAACGTACGACGGATCTCATCTGATGCTCACACCGGAGCGGGCGATACAGGTGCAGGAAGATCTCGGGTCCGACATAGCAATGGTGCTCGACGTGCTGGTCGGTTTACCCGCCGAACCCGCGGTCCTCGCTGATGCACTTGAGCGGACGTTGCGGTGGACGGAACGGGCGATCGGAGCGAAGCGGCGCGACGACCGTGCTCTCTTTGGGATAGTTCAAGGTGGCGTAGATGCCGAGCTGCGCAGGCGATCAGCGCGCGGTACCGCCTCGCTCGCGGTCGACGGCTTTGGAATCGGTGGTTTGTCGGTAGGCGAGTCGGCAGCCGAACGAAACGCCGCAATCGAGGCCACCGTGCCAGAGCTACCGAGCGACAAAGTTCGTTACGTCATGGGTCTGGGTGACACCGAGGGAATGTTGGACGCCATCACGAGGGGCATCGATCTGTTCGACTGTGTTCTTCCTACCAGGCTTGCTCGCCATGGCAAGGTGCTCAGTCGTGACGGCGACTACTCGATCAAGAAAACCGAATGGACCTCATCTCCTGATCCACTGATGGAGGAATGCCCATGTTTTACATGTCGGACCTACACGCGGGGCTACATTCGACATCTCTTCAACACGAAGGAACTGCTGGGAATGCGTCTGGCGACGATCCACAATCTCACCTACACGCTGGGGTTGATGGCCGAAGCGCGACAGGCGATTGTGGAGGATCGTTACACAGCGTTTGTGGCTTCAGTGAAGAGTCGGAGGGCCCGGGACTTTTAGACTGCGCCGACCGGAACTAACCTACATGACTGACGTCCCGCACGTTGATAACCCTTGGACATCTTTTGGAGGAAAAGTGCTGCCTGTCGCGTTTCAAATTGTGGCTCAGGCTGAAGATGGAACCGGCTCCACCTCGGCTATTACTGCGCTGTTGCCAATCCTGGTCATTGGTATCTTGTTCTATGTTCTGATGATCCTCCCGCAGAGGCGGCGCATGAAGTCCGCGCAGGCTCTGCGCGACTCCGTCAGCGTCGGCGACGAGATTCGCACCGTTGGTGGTATCTACGGGAAGATCATTGATCTGGGTGACGACGACCTAACCATTGAGGTTGCCCCGGGCTCGACGATCCGCATGACGCGGCGGGCCATCGGGGAACGCCTCGAAGGCGCTGACGAATGAAGCGCAATTTCCTCGTAAGAGCTCTGGTGGCTGCGCTCTTCTCGTGGTTATTGCTTGGCGGTCTCATCGCCGCGGGCGACACACCGAAGCTTGGACTTGACCTGCGTGGTGGCTTCTCGGTTGTGCTTGAAGCGCCGGAGGGCACTGATCCGGAGGTCATGGCGAAAGCTGTCGAGATTATGCGTCAACGCATCGAGGGTTTAGGTGCCGTGCAGGAACCGGAGATATCGGTCCAGGGAGACAACTCGATTCTTGTCCAGCTTCCGGGAGTGGAAAACCGCGAACGTGCCCTTGAGGCCGTGGGCACCACCGGAACGCTGTCCTTCCGACCGGTCCTGGCGCGCAGTTTCGTGAGTCCGGCGTTCCAAGACGGAACTCTCGCTCCTCCCGAGGAGCTGCAAACAACGTCGACGCTGCCGTCGTCCCCCACGACCACGGCAGCACCGGGTGATCCCGGCAGCCAGCCGGCAATCCCCGACAACCTGGATCCGGAAACCGGACTGACGATTTCCGACTCGCCCGACCAGACGTCCTATTTGGCCGGCGATGATGGCTTCGTCTATCAGGTGGGGCCGGCTTTCCTTACCGGAACCGACATCACAGGAGCAACACCGCAGTTCGGTCAAATGACCGGTGGTCGATGGGTGGTCATTCCGCAGTTCACGTCCGAGGGCGCCAAACGGTTCGAGGACGGTACTGCATCGCTCACACTCTTTCCCCCGAACGATCCGCGGCGCGCGATGGCCATCGTTGTCGACGGGGTCGTCACGTCGGCTCCTACCATTGACAGTCGCCTCCAGGCAGGTGAATCGCTCGACGCCTCCGGAGTGCAGATCACAATTGGAACGTCTGAGGACCCCCAAACGGAAGCTCAGGACCTCGCCTCAATTCTGCGATACGGCGCTCTGCCGACCGAGCTTGTGCGGCAACAGTTGGAATCTGTGTCAGCAAGTCTCGGTGAAGATTCGCTCAGAGCAGGCCTCATTGCGGGGCTTGCCGGACTCATCATCGTCGCGTTTGCTCTCGTGGCGTATTACCGAATCCTCGGGGTCGTTGCGGTTCTGGGCCTGTCCGTGTTTGGTTCTCTCCTGATCGCTGCGCTGATCCTGATGGGCAATCTCCAGGGGACAACGCTGACTCTTGCGGGAGTGACCGGAATTATCGTCGCGGTCGGAATCACGTCCGACTCGTACATCGTGTTCTTTGAGCGAATCAAGGAAGAACACCGCAGGGGGAGACCGTTGCGTCCATCCGTGGACCAGGGGTTTGAGAAGGCCTTCTCGACGATCCTTAAGGGCGACACCGTGACCTTCCTGGGGTCGATTCTCCTCTGGCTTCTGGCCATCGGGCCCGTGAAGGGTTTCGCAATCACGCTCGGCGTGGCCACCGTGATCGATGTCGTCGTGGCGTACTACTTCACACGTCCGGCGGTTATGTACTTGGTGCGTTCGAAACTTGGCGAAGGGGGAGCGCTGAGTATTCGTGGTGCTACCGGCCGAACGAAAGATGAAGTCGGGGGGGTGACCGCATGAACTGGGCGCAAAAGATGTACCGCGGTGAGACTTCGATTGATTTCATCTCGCGTCGGAAGACCTACTTCATCGTGTCCGGTGTCCTGCTCAGCCTGATTTTCGTTTCGCTGTTTCTCCGAGGGTTCGAAGGCAGCGTCGACTTCACGGGAGGCGTGATAATCGATGCCCCGAATGTTGCGGGGGCAACTGTCACCGAGGTGCGAGATGCGCTAGACGAGATCGGCCTTTCGGCAGCCCGCGTCCAGTTCACCGATAGCGGAGCGGGGGTCACAAACGTACTCATCCAGACCGAAGCCCTCGACAACGCCGGCCAGGATGCGCTTATCGCGACGGTGGCGCAGATCACAGGTGTGAGCACCGCCGAGACGAACCTGTCTGCGGTCGGGCCGACCTTCGGTGCCGAAATCACTGCCCGAGCGATCAGGGCCCTCGTCATCTTCCTTATCGTCGTCGCGGTGTTTATCTCGTGGAGGTTCGAATGGAAGATGGCAGCTGCCGGACTGGCCGCACTGTTTCACGACCTTGCAATCACAGCCGGCATCTATTCGCTGTTCGGTATCCAGGTAACGCCCGCGACAGTTATCGCGATCCTCACGATATTGGGCTACTCCCTCTATGACACGGTCGTTGTGTTCGACAAGGTCAAGGAGAATATCGACGAAATAGGGACCCGGCATAGTTTTGCCGAAATCGCAAATCTCTCGATGAATCAGGTACTCATGCGGTCGTTGAACACGTCGATGACATCCTTGGTTCCGATCGGGTCGCTCCTGGTTGTCGGGTCGCTGCTCCTTGGCGCAGCGACGCTACAGGAGTTTGCGCTCGCTCTGTTCATCGGTGTTGCCGCCGGTACGTACTCGTCGATCTTCATCGCAACACCGCTGCTCACCGTGTGGAAAGAGCGGGAAGAGGATTGGGCTCGCGCCGCGCGCCGTCGAAGTGGCGCCGGCGCGCTGACGGCCGCCGAAGTTACCGTCGAGGCAGCCAAGGAACGCGTGGCGACAGCTGCACCTGCGCGGCCGCCGAAACACCGTAAGAAGCGTCGGTAAACTGAGTCTGTCCGGGTTGGACTGTCGGGCGGTGTGTCGCGGACCGCGCTGTATGCACCGAAGCCGGCGGCCCGGGACGCAGAGATTGCCTCTGCGACGCCTCACGAGAAAGGGAGCGCGACTGTGGTGACTGACACGTCTAGGACGGGCAGGCCGGCACGCGAGATCCTTGCCTCGGTCGTGTCGCTGTACCGGCGGCACCATGGGGATGACGCGGCACGGGACACCCTCGACCGCGCTTTCGACCTGGCCGTGGCTGCGCATCAGGGTCAGACGCGCCGCACCGGAGAAGAGTACGTGACGCATCCGCTCGCTGTTGCCGAGATCCTTGCGGATTTCGGTATGGACGGCGAAACCCTCGTAGCGGCCTTTCTCCACGACGTCGTTGAAGATACCGAAGTAACGCTTGATGACGTCGCCGCGGAGTTCGGCGAGGTCGTTGCGGCTCTGATCGACGGCGTCACCAAGCTTGATCGCATCAAGTTCTCGTCGCGAGAAGAACAACAGGCAGCAACGATTCGCAAAATGGCGATCGCGATGTCTCACGACATTCGGGTACTGATCATCAAACTTGCAGATCGATTGCACAACATGCGGACCCTGGGTCCCCTGCCGGAGGAGAAGAAGACCAGGGTCGCCCGGGAAACACTGGATGTGTATGCACCCCTTGCTAGCCGTCTCGGTGTGCAGGAGATCAAACACGAAATGGAGGAGCGCTGTTTCGCAACGCTGTACCCGAAGCGCATGGCCGAATTGGAGGACCTGGTTCGTAGCCGCGCACCGAAACGTGAACAGCACATCGAGGACGTGATCGGCGAGCTCACCCATGAGCTCGACGAGGCGGGCATCGATGCAGAGATCACCGGTCGCCCGAAACACCTGTACTCGATATACCGAAAGATGATCTCGTCGGGCCTTGAATTTGACGAGATTCACGATCTCATCGGTGTTCGAGTTCGGGTAAACGACACGCGAGACTGTTACGCCACGCTGGGTCTTGTCCACACCATGTGGAGGCCGATAGACGGGCGGTTCAAGGACTACATCGCAACTCCGAAGTTCAATCTCTACCAGTCGCTCCACACGACCGTCGTCGGACCCGACGGGAAGGCGCTTGAGATTCAGATCCGCACCCACGACATGCACTACATGGCGGAGTACGGAATCGCGGCACACTGGCGCTACAAGGAGGGAGTGACCCCGGCGGCCGACGACTTCGTGGCTGATCTGCGGTCACTCCAGGAGGAGTCGAGCGACCCGGCCGAGTTCCTTGAGAACCTGAAACTCGACCTCTATCAGGATGAGGTGTTTGCAATTACTCCGGCCGGGAAGGTCCTCACGCTGCCGCGCGGGTCAACTCCGGTCGACTTTGCCTACCTGGTACATACAGATGTCGGACACAAATGCGTGGGGGCGAAGGTGAACGGGCGTCTCGTACCGCTCGCGACCGAGCTTGAATCGGGCGACATCGTCGAGATCATCACATCGAAGTCGAAGGCCGCACATCCGAGTCGCGATTGGCTGGACTTCGTCAAGTCGTCACGGGCCGCGTCCAAGATCCGCAACTGGTATACAAGAGAACGTCGCGGGGCGGCGCTCCAGGACGGCAAGGATTTCGTTGCGAAGGCGATTCGTCGTGAGGGTCTCGGGCTATCCCAGCAGGGTCGTGAGAACCTGCTCAACGAAATCGCCGGAGACATGGGGTACGACGATGGCGACGCCATGTTCATTGCGGTGGGTGAGGGGCGTCTGAGCGCCCAGACGGTGTCCAACCGCCTGGTACGGCTGCTGTCCCCCGAAAAGACGGACGAAGCGGATGAGGACCTCCTGTCACCACCGGTGCACCGCAAAGAGCGGCGCCCCAAGAGGTCCATCATCGTGGAGGGCATGGACGACCTGTTGGTGCGCATAGCTCGCTGTTGCGCGCCGGTTCCCGGCGACGAGATCGTCGGCTTCGTGACCCTCGGACGCGGTGTATCGGTCCATAGGGCGGACTGTGCGAACGTCGGTGCCCTCGGAGAGCGCTCCGAGCGTCTGATCGACGTAGCGTGGGCTCCACAGCAAACCGGATCATTTTTCGTCTGGGTGCAGGTTGAGGCGCTTGACCGACCCTGGCTGCTACGCGATGTGACGTCGTCACTGTCAGCGCTCGGCGCCAACATCCAGGCATCTTCTTCGGCGACCGGACGCGATCGGATAGCTGTCCTTCGATACGAGATCGAAATCAGCGACGCACAGGCTCTTGATGGGATTGTGAAGGAACTCGCTACGATCGACGGCGTGTTTGATGCCTACCGGCTGGTGCCTCAGACCGGGGATCAGTAACTTCCCACGGTTTCGGACGCCAAAGCCGTTGGTTGAGGGTGGGACTAGTGCGACACCTGGTCACTCCGTTCACCGCAAAATGGCGCTGTCCACACACGCCGCGAATACTCAAGAAATCGCCCGTGTTTGCCGACACATATGCCATGGCAACACTAGAGGACCGGTTCCGCGTCCGTTTGGAGGGCGCCGAGGATGGATTCACCATCGTCGAGTCCATGATGGCGGCGGGAATCCTGCTTATCGCGATTGTGCTGACGATTACACCGTTGGCAATTTCGATGCGCACGATTGACCGAGCGAAAGACACGACGGTGGCCGAGAATATTGCCCAGGCGCGCATCGAGGAAGTACGTTCACTCCTATACGATGATGTAGGAAACGTCGGTTACGCCCCCGATGGGATCCTTCCACGTACTGAGACGAAGACCGTGTCGGGACGCGACTACACCGTCGAGACGAAGGTGCAGTACGTCGGCAGCCTGACCGGCCTCAACGTCATTGCCCAGGGTGGCGATGGTGTTGAAGGCACCTACGACCTGGGTGTTAACTACAAGTCGGTAGTCGTAACGGTGTCACCGGTCGTCGGTTCAGCAAAGCCGGTCACGATGGAGACTATCGTCTCGCCGCCGACAATCGGTGCGCTGGAGACCGTCGCCGTGGTCCAGGTGGACCTTGACCTCAACGAGCCGTATGACCCGTATGGCGATCCGCCGCCGACGATCAAAATTGTGGGGCCCAATACCTACGTATCTACCGATGCGAACCTCAGCCAGTACTTTGCAGGTGTCGATCTTGGAACGTACACGATCCAGACATTCGGATCGACCGACTGGGTGATTGATCCCGTATCGATTTCGAGTGGAGCGACGTCCGTTGATGCGATCGGAGGGTGGAACGCGAGACGTACCATTCGTCTGTATCAACCGGCGTCGCTGACAGTGACAGTGGACGACCAGGACACCGGCCTTGCGATAACAGACGCATCTCTGACCCTGCTTAACCTCTCGTCGGGGTGGACATACACCGGTTCGCTGGGTGAGTACAGTTTCTCCGACCTCGTGCCGGACCTGTATCGCGTGACTGCGAATGCCTCCGGTTACGGCACAACGTTCATCGATCTTGATGTCCCCGGCTTCGGTGGCGGTACATCAGCAAGCGGCACGATCGAGATGGAAGCGCAGGCCTTTACAGGCGTTGACTACGTGTTCACCGTCAACTACGTCGGATGGTCGAGCTACGTGATCAATGGCGCAAAGGTTGAAGTGGTTCATCCGACGCTCGGGTCATGGATCGGGTACACCGACGAGAACGGGCGGGTCACCCTCAGCATTCCCGCTAGTACCGCGGGCCTCACCGCGACTGCGTCGACAGTGTGGGGGCACGGCGATGCGGTGTGGAGCTTCTCCACCGGGACGGGCTCGGGGAGCAGGACTCTCCAGGTCAGCAAGCCCAGTGGGACCGACCGCTTCCGTCTTCGTTACGGCCCGGTCGGTCCCGACGGATTCTATGAATATCGTCTCGGCGGCTCCAGCGAAACATGGGTGCGGATCCCGGCCAACTACCTGGGGAACGTGACGTTCATCGTGGAGGAGAACTACGGCCAGCTCGTGGAGCTGAAGGCATTCTGTGACACGGCCGCATACCCCGGGTCTCCATTGAGTAGTGCGAGCACGACTCTCAACAACCGGAACAAGACGTGGTCAGTGCGCTCATCATGTTGACGACTGTGACACGACGTCTGTGGTCCGAGGAGAAGGGGATGACCCTCACCGAGGTAACAGTCGCGACC
>VAPH01068321.1_pt1 | contig 36179 bp, 54 predicted proteins | sample 3393861 | NCBI WGS metagenome assembly VAPH01 (sample SAMN08290439, study PRJNA428436) | hydrothermal vent metagenome | isolation source: Deep-sea hydrothermal vent chimney | place: Atlantic Ocean: South-mid Altantic Ridge | reverse complement strand
TCTCCGGCGTCTACACCATCGGCAACGTCACGGCAAACACCTATGAACTGACCGGGACCGATAGTACTGCCTGGACAGCGTTCACGACCGGCGGGACCGCCCTGATCGTCTGCGAATGGACTTCGGCGGATAACGTAATCAACGAACTGACAGCGGCGGACTTCCTCGCGTTAACCAACGCGCTGAACAATTACAGCGACCTTTGCTTCCGCACCGCACGTCAACATAAAAATGCAATCACCGTGCTCACATCAACGGCCAACGTGAGCGCATATGATATAACAACAAATTGGCCGCCCAACGTTTATTAAAGGATAATATTATGCGTAGATCAAATACTTCTCGGAAATCGAGTACGCCGCGTAAGCCAAGTAAACCAGTGAAGGTTGTTAAAAAACCTGTCAAGAAAAGCAAGTAAGTGTTCTCATTTGTCATAATTGGAATAGCTCTGATCGAGGTAATCTCAACATTTTCGTTGGAGTGGCCTCAAAGTGCGTATGAACTTCTATTCCAGCTTGAGATAATCGCCGTTGTTCTCGCAGGACTGTCCGTTAAAGGCAAACGCGAGACGGCGGTGCTTACTGTTCTCGTCGCTTGGTTTATCTTGCAAGCGGGAACTGATTTCTTATTCACTGACTTGAACTCGATGTTTGTCAATATCGAAACAACGGTGTTTATAGTCGCGGTGTTTTTCACCCTTCTCCGGCCTTATTACCTCCCATCAGCGAAGCTTACCACGGAGAACATTATGCTGGCATTTTACAATGGAGGGAAGTCCCCGGTCTTGTCCCGTATTGGATCAATGATTGGGCTTCCATATTCCTCCCTGGCTATAATCGCTGGAAATAATATTCTGTGTTCGGGGAGGCGCGGCGTCATGAGAATGGGTAAGACCAACGCCATTGTTAACTCAAACTTTTATTTCATTGACACGGGCCATAAAGTTACTGACGAAATTCTTAAATTAATGACAGACGGTATCGGTAAAACAACCACATGTGCGACGTTGTTTCGGATTAAATGTGTTGCAAACGTATTACCAATTCTTGTTGCGCTGAACGTCCGACCGAAGAATGTGTTTTTCTATATCCCGTCAATTTTTCTCTATCAGTGTCTCAAGAAGTTTAGAGGTTAATCATGCCAGGAAATGGACCACAACTTGCAGATTTTTGGGTGGGCATGGCGTCTATACCTATCCTTGGTACTATCGTCACATTAGTCTTTCGTAACAGGGCTGCATTGTCTGCTGAGATATTGAGTTTGCAGAAATCTCTCGCGCAACATCAACTCGACGTCGCCACTGACAGGGCGAGTAATACCTATGTTAAAGATGTTGAAACGAGAATTGATAAAAGGCTAAATCGTATCGACGATAAGCTAGACACTATACACAAGTGTATAATGAAATGAGAGGGCCAAATGACGGGCAGCTTTTTAAGCACTGGCGGGAAGCAACTTCATTACATGATGACGCGCGGTGGCCAAACTTTACGTTTAAGGAACTTTCTTGTCCCCATTGTGATGAGTTTTATTTTGACAACTGGATGTTCGACGCAATTCAATCCGTGCGATATACCCTCGGGAAGCCTGTCAAAATTAACTCCGCGCATCGTTGCAGTATCCATAACAAGCACGTCGGAGGTGCAAAGAACAGTCGCCATTTGCGGCTCGCCTTTGACATCAGCTTACGGGGGCTTGAACCTTCGAGGCTTATATGGGCCGCCAAAGGGGCGGGACTGACAACTTTCGGATTTTATAGTACGTTTCTTCACGCTGACGACAGACCGGGGCGTCGATGGTCAACAAAATCAGGGAGGAAAACGTGGGGACTTCTAACGGAAGGGTGAGAATATGTTTGCTGCACTCATAGGACCGGTACTCAAGGGTATCTTTGGGCTAATCGACAAAGTTGTCGAGGATAAAGATGCCGCCAATCAACTCAAGGCTGAGATCACTGCGCGTCAGCAGGAACTAAACACCCTCGAACTTCAAGGGGCAATAAAGATCATCCTGGCCGAGGCCACGGGTGGATGGCTCCAACGGAACTGGCGGCCCATTCTGATGCTCGTCGTCATTGCTATCGTGGCGAACAACTACCTTTTGTTTCCTTACTTAAGCATGTTCACGGATAAAGTGGTTGTCCTTGATTTACCGGACAAACTCTGGACTCTCATGACTGTCGGAGTCGGTGGGTACGTTGGTGGCCGGACAATCGAAAAATCAATTAAGACTTGGAAAAACCCAGATCAGTAAGAAAGGAAATGACAATGGAAACCCTTAAAGAATATTGGACAACGACCCTGCATTATCTCACACGGTATTGGGCGTATATTGGCCCTGTGGTTGGCTTCGTTGTGGGGTGGATGGTGGGTTAAGGCCTCTTCCTTTTTAACCCACCACCCTGCATCAGGTAAACTTTAACGGCGTCACATAAAGCATCATGGCAAAACCTCTCGTCCTCGATATACGTTCGGCGGGAACTTCCAATAATAAGGGAGTGCCATTTAAGCACTGCCTTTATGAGCGCCGAGTCAAGTTCTGTTTTTGAATTCATTCTTGTAGTTTTCATTTCCCTGCCTCCTCGCAAAAGGCGGCAAGAATATCAACTGTCCGGGGCACTCCAGCTGGTCCTTGAAGACGGACTCCCATTTCAATGCCAGTAAGCACTGCCTCGCATACCATCTCGTTTGGCATTGGGACGGTCACTTTATAAGTATCTCCGCCCTGACCGTAACGAGAGAACAATCCTATGATTAACAACCACTTCATCACCCTTCTCCTTCTCGTTTTTCGGACCCCAAAGCCGCCCGCGCCTCGTAGATGATGGCGTCGATTTCGACTTCAATCCGCCGCTTTGCTCGCCAGACGTATCCGCCGTGATCAGCGAGACACATGTACCTCAAGCCCAGGATTGCCGCGTGCAGTCGCTCGATCTCGGCGTTCTTCGCGTCCAGGGCCTTGAAAATCTTCTTCTGCGTGTCTCCGGTATCCAACCCTCCACAGGCTTCCTTGATGCCGAGGCGGTCGACGAGGCCGAGGACAAACGGGTCGATGGCGGCGAGCACCTCCTGGGCTTGCGTGCTGGTTGTGCTGCCAAGGACATTATTGATCGTTCCATGTTCAAGAACTTCGTGAGCAATAAATCTCATATAGTTAATATGATCTTCTGCAGGGCCTCCCCATTCGTTGCTGGAGGCGATTTCATCAAGCACCACTCGTTGTTGATCTATGGCGTTGAGTAGGCTAGTAATAACTTCCTGAAGTTCCACCAATTCTTCAGTTAATCCTACATGGTGGTCAGACATTTTCATATCACTATTTCATTTCAGTACATACGTTGCGCCATATCTTCTACTCTTTAGAAAGGTTTCTGACTCCGGCTATTACCCAAGCGCCGGACCATACAATAGCAACTGTGAAACCCATAAAAGAGTGGTTCCCGACTTCGTAAATAGTTTCGCTAACCCAGCCAATTAATGGCCCTTGAGACGCAAGCATAAAAAACAACCAATAATCAATCTTTACTGTTTTTCTCATGTTTGTTAAGTTACTTATAATTATACTCCTTTAAGTAAGATTTATTACATTATTTGCTGTTGGCCCAAAGTTCCAGCGCCAGCGCAGGGCCGTCAACATGCCAAGCCTCAAGATATTCGGTTTCATTTCCTAACCCGTGCAAACCCCGGTGGCACTCTGTGCACATTGGGATGCACCAATTATCACCGCTTTTCCTTCCTGTTCCACGAATGAACGGACCCCTAAGAAGATGATGGACCTCAACCGGCCACCTACGGCAGCAACAACATGCCTTCTCCGCCACTCGTGCTAAGTGGGACTTATCCACTAGGCGCTTGGGCTTTACGCGGCCTATTTTGCGTCCCTTGGGGAGTAAAAGGCTCATTTACTTGTCCTCCTTCATTATTCTGTGCAAATCGGATATTCCTTGCTCATTTTATCCCACCAATCCCGCAAATTTCCTTGATCTCGTTTAGCAAGTCGGTTTTATCCATTCCTGGAATGATATCCTTAATGATGATATCAAGAGAGCGGTTAAAAAACTCGTCAAACTTGTCTTGATCCATGCTTGAAAAGTTAATCGACTTGGGCAAATAGGCCGTGTTCCCGTTCTTCATAGGGATTGCTGTGGCGTATCCTTGGGCCACTTTTAGGGCTGCCAGGAGAACGTCAATCGACGGGTAACGATCCTGATTCTGCATGACAAGGTGGAGCAAGGCGAAAAACAAGCGGTGTTGCTTTCCATGCCTGGGCTTACGAACCTCCACCATGATTTCGTCTCCATCCTTGTATTTATCAAGGGCAGCCTGTCCGAGTTCGTCGCACGGCATGAGCCCGCCGTTGCGCTTTTGGAGTACGGTTTTCATATTCCCCTCAAAACTTCCAGCACCCTGTCCCGTTCCTCGATTAGCTTGGGCAATTCCTCTGCCAATGCTTTTTGCAAGTCGGGATCGGGGTACTGTCGGATAACCAATAAAGGAAGCTTCGGAGAGTAAAAAACGAGGTCGCACCATTTCTTTGCAGCCAACCATATTTGCCCTTGGGTTTGTTGAACATAAGTTGACGGGCACTTGCCGCCGTGCTTGTCATGAAAAAGGATGGCTTTTGTGTGGTTGTTCCCCTTTAGGCACTTAATCTCAACCATCCCATTTTCCCCAACAAGGCCGTCCGGGCTGGCCCCAAAACGGTCGTCATCATCCGTAATGAAGCCAACCCTTAAGACCACCACCCCCCTTGAAAACTCATAGAGGCTTATCGCTTCCGCCTCCTTTTCCTTCCCACGCTCCGTCCAGACGTTTCCTTCGAAAGCGTCAACAGATTCCCCCGCGAATAATTCGTTAGCAAGATCAACTGCATACGTTGACATTGACCCGCTCGGGGCTCCTTTGGAAGTTATAATTTTTGAGAAACATGACGCCGTAGGTTTGCCCAATCGCAGAGCCAGCCACTCTGGTGTGTTTTGCTCAACGTCATGAATTTTCATTATCTTTACACTCCCAAAATTTTTGTGGCGCCAATTTCTGCGCCGCCTCATATGCACAAGCGACATCTTTCATTTTATTCTCCCGTGGCTTTCTCTGATCCATACTCATTTCGGTTTCCTAGCATTGAGCGCGTTGACGGCCTTGCCGTAGTACTTGGCCGGAATTTGATCCATGGAATCAACACCAAAGTGATTGAGAAACTTCTTGGTGTCCCCGTCACACTCGCGCATGAGGCGGATTAGTTCGTCCTTTTGTTCTGGCGTGATGCACGGTCCAGCGGCGTTCCCATCGTCGTCTTCATCTTTCATGGAGACATCGAAAATCATAAGCTTGAGATACCGTCTACCATAACTCATGGTCGATCCGAAACCATGAGTCGCAGTTTTATTCGGGTTACCTTTTAATCCGGTCATATCTGTCGGAACGTCGCCATGATATTCCCGTGAGAACCCTTTTTCATGTGCAACTATACACGTTACTCGGTAATGACCATCAATCGGTGAATCGGCTGTGCCGAAAGACATCGAAAATCCGTTCTTTGAGACTGTTTTTGTCATGGCCTTGCTTACCGTTTCAAGGCGAGCATATTTAGATTTTGTTTGAGGATTATATGCATCCCTGACAACTTGAGGCATTTCGGCCTGCGCCGACCGCATTGCACGGTTAAACGCCTGTTCCGCTTCCCGGTCCAAAATACGTTCCTGCATCGCCAGCATACGTTCAAGTTTTTCAACGTCCACATCCGGGTTTTGGAGAGCCCGGTCAATGACCTGGACAAGGGCTGTCGATTCCGAATCGATAGGTGCAAGAGTTTCAATCTTGGTAATTTCTGCTTCATCAGCCTTCACAACTTCGCTCATTTCTTCCTCCGGTTTGTTCATTGCATCCTCGCGGCGTCTTCCATGCCGTATACGCTCTCAATCATAACCATCTTCCGGCGGCGCTTGAAAAGGCGGAAAAGGCGACGTATGTAGGCCATTCCGAATTAACTCCTCTTTAAAGTGGCGGCCCCCGGAGCGCGGGCATCGCGCAAGCCCATAATTACATAAGTCGATGGGTTAGTATAAAATTTTGACGTTAGGGATTTCACCTTTGGCGATTGCCTCAACAATAACCTTGGCGTTGGATTCGCTGATTCTGCCTAGAAACGAAATCGCGTTAAACGCTAAATTGTTTATTTTCGCCCGGTGCTTTTTATTCGCCTCGCGCTCTTTGGCTTGTTCCTGCTCGGCCTTTTTTTCGGCCTCAATCCTGCCCCGCTCGTCTTGCGCGGCTTGTTTAGCTTTACATTCGGCGTCTTTGCGGGCGGCCTCGGCGGCGTCAATCTTGGCCTGGTCTTCGGTGGCCTTTTTCGCTGCGGCCTCACGAGCGATCCTAGCTTTGCGTTCTATCTCATCACGCTCGGCCTTCGCCCTTTTTTCAGCTTCAGCGGCTTGTCTTGCGGCTTTTTCTTCTGCCTCTTTCTGTGCTTTCGCTGCGGCCTCACGAGCGATCAGTTCTTCGCGCTCTTTGAGTTCGCGGGCCTCCTTTTCACGCCGAAGCTTTTCCAGTTCGGCCTTTTCGTCTGCTCGCTTTTTTGCTTCTTTTAGGGCGGCTTCCAGCTTTTTTATGGTGCTGTCGTGTTCAGCGTCCGCGCGGTGTTGAAATTCTTCCCAGTCCCGGCCATAAATTTTGCTGGCCTTTTTTATCCGATCAGCCGTTTCGCCAATGTCTTGATTGCTCGGCAGGTCGGCCAACATAACTAGGTCATTCAGGGCTTTTTCGAGTGCCTCAACCCGGTTTTTTTCTTTATCTTCCCACTCTGTTAACGGCTTGCGAACCTCGTCTTTCAGGGTATCGAGTCGAGCGCGCATTTTCCGGCGATCAGCATCAATCATTCCTATTTGCTTGCGCGCTTCATCCGTGAGGCCCTTGCCCATTGCATCAAGTGTTGTTTTGGTTTTTGCAACCTTGTAGGCAATCGACGCGACATTCTTTCTCCCCGCCGCCGTTGATATATCCAGGTCGATGGACCGGATGTCCCTTTCAAGATTGTCCAGTATTTCATTAAGGGAGTTTTTCGGCCCAAATAATTCCAGCGGCGTTTTGTTGTTGACCAGCACTAAAGCGCCCTGTCGGGTGTCGGCTGTGGCTGGTTTGTGACTATATGCAAGATTGCTCATTATTGGCTCCTGGTTCCGTTTACTTTAATATCCTGTTAAGCGACAACCTAGGCCTAGGGGAAAGGCATGTCAAGACATTTTGACCTTGACATTAAATCTAATCCATTTATAAAGGTGGCATGGTTACAAAATTCATAGTTACCCAACGGCGGGGACTAATAGAGGGCTGGGCCTTGGATTTAGGGGCGCACCCTCACAACATCAACAAGTGGAGACAACGAGGCGTTCCGCATAAATATCGGCATGACTTGAGACTCCGAGCGGCACAATCAGGCATAGAGCTAAGGGAAATTGACTTTGATCCATTAGGTGGAAAGGTTGAGAAATGAAAAAAATCATATGGGCAGCAATATCGTTTGCTTCAAGTTTAATAACAATAATTTTAATATTATTGTTACTCACGGCATATTACCAAAACGGCTCTAATCTTGACGCACTCGAAAAGCGCATTGATGGAGTCCAGGAATTTCAGAGCGAGATTGCACGGAGCGTCACGAAGGCGCTCGAGGCAATCAAGTAATCCCGCACTCAATAACGGCCTACGGGCCATAACAAAGGAGAAGGACATGAACATCAAAGACCTTACAATCAAGGAATCCCGCGGAATTAACAGCGGGATGATCGGAAAATACGTGATCGCGCGCTGCACCAGGGCGGGGGTCCACGCCGGAATTTTGGTGGCACAAAGCGGACAAGAATGCGTTCTGAAGGAAGCCCGCCGTCTCTATTACTGGAAGCCCGCAAATAAGGCGTCCTTCCTCTCAGGCATTGCAACTGAGGGGTTACATGCCGACAGTAAAATCGGCGCCCCAGTCAAGGAACACTTACTAGAGGTATGTGAATTAATCCAATGTACTAATAAAGCGGCCAAGTCCATTTCAAAAATAAAAAGCCATGTGCAGTAAAAATGGCAATGGTGATGGTTCAAGCGCTGACTTTAATCCTAGTTATAATTTTGATGCTGATGCCAGTTTCAGCTTTGGTCAAGACTTTAGCTCTGGCTTTGGCCCGGTTGGTACACCAAAACGTACTATGGTTTGGGAGAAATTCATTTCCGGGATGAAAGCCATATATAATAAAAACGGTGCTGGTGCCAGTTTTGGCGGTAGCTTTATCTATGGTGATGGTTCTGGTACTGGTGCTGGCTATGGTTATGAGACTGGTGATGGTTCTGGTGCTGGCTATGGTGACGGTGAAGGCAGCATCAATGGTGAAGGCGCTGGCGCTGGGTATGACTATGGTTATGGTATTTTGGATGGCTCTGGCTAATTTCAATAGATATTTTCAAGGATGAAAAATTATGTGCAGTAAAAACGGCTATGGCTCTGGCTCTGGTGCTGGCTCTGGCTCTGGCGATGGCTATGGTGATGGCTATGGCTCTAATTTTGACTATGGCTCTGGTGCTGGCTATGGCTCTGGCGATGGCTATGGCTCGGGCGATGGCTATGGCTCTGGCGATGGCTCTGGCTCTGGTTGATTTCAACAGACATTCGCGCCTAAGGGTGGCTTTCAGAGCCTTTGGCCGGTTTGTGGCCGCTCAGCATTATTGGAGGGTTGTATGTCTGAAACATTACGCGCACATGATTGGGTTGAAGTCAGAAACACAGAATTTGACAAGCCTTGGGTAAAGCCAAGATTTGACGAACTAGTGACGGGGCCGGTGGACAGTATCCACATCGAGCATCTTGATGAAACCATGATATGGATGGCGATTAGGAAGGGAAAAGAACGGCAAATTGTCATTTTTTCAACGCCCAACGGTCGTTCTACCGTTGAGGCCAGAACTGAGGCCGAGTAGGAGGAAAGAATGAAACAGCATTGCCAAAAGTGTACAATGAATTTTACCGTCGGGATGCCTATCGGATCGAAACATACGGGGAGGGTTGTTTGCCCGGATTGTGGCATTTCATTCCACGATGGCAGCCGCAAGCAGAAGGGCCGGAAATATAGTACTGAGCCAGTCCGAGTATGGATTGACGGTCCATCGAATGAACTTTCCCCTGGCGAGTGGCAGTTTACGAAGGTGCGCAGTAATGGTTAATTCATGCCAGAAAGGAAAGCGCGGAGAGAGGGAGGTTGTTGATTTGCTTAGAAGTTTCGGCTTTGAAGCTAGGCGTGGGCAGCAATTCAAAGGAACCAATGAAAGTCCTGACATTATTCACAATATAGAGGGAATCTTCATAGAGGTTAAATTACGGCAGCATTTAAATTTGCATGCCGCTTTTGAAAAGGCCTGTTCTGAAAAATCTGATTTTGACACGGCGGTTATCTTCCACCGAAAAAACAAAGAGAGGTGGCTTGTGACAATGGGTGCAGAAGATTTTCTAAAGGAAAGACAAGGAAACCAAACAGGAGAATAACATGAGCAAGAAAAAAGCAACTGCGCGGAAGACGACTTTTATGAGTGGTCAGGGAGACCTCGCCAGTCGAAAACCTGCGAATCACCGTGGCAAGCTGAAGCGTGGAAACAGGCGCTCAAAGAGTAGGAGAAAATCATGATTGGATTCACAACAGACGAAATACAGCGTCTAGCCGATGCTGCGTTTGAGGTTTCAAAGCGGCGTGGTCAGAACCTCAAGCCTTTCCAAGAGCGCCAGGACCTGGCCTTCTCCGACATGGTTAGGGCCAGGAGGAATCGAGCAAAACAAGCACCGATGCATGAACTCGTTCGGATCAGCCAAGCATTGGGGTTGTACTAATGTCGCCTCCTAGAAAACTACTTACACCAGAGCAAGAAGGTGCTTTTATTTCTGACTGGAATGACGGAATTAGCCTTAAAGTTATGGCTGAAAAAAACGGGGTAAGCCCGGCGTGGATATCCCAACATGTCTCAAGTCTAGGAATAAAAATGCGGCATAGAAAAAATAAGTGGCCCGATGATGTTATAAACAGGTTTAAGACAGATTGGATAAACGGGGTCAGCCGGGCTAAGATGGGAGAACGGTACAACCTTAAACCTGCGTCCATATTATGGAAGGCAAAAAAATTAGGACTCACAGAGTTCGGACATGATATTGGAAAAACATTATCTGCATCTGAACGGCATTGGACAACTGAAGACCGTGACAAATTCCGAGAGGACTGGCTATCAAAAACGCTTCTACGAAAAGAGGTTGGAAAACGGTGGGGTGTTCAAGGCCGAACGGCAATGGGTATTGCCATCAGGATGGGCTTACCCAAACACAGAACCTGGGTGTTACAGAATTTTTCACATGCTAGTAAGGTTGAGGTTGAGCCGACTATAACTCTTAAATGCTTGAAATGTAGAAATGATTTTGAGTCAAAAGATAAATCCAAGAATCGGATTTGCGCACCCTGCAAGGGCTCTGCGGCCTACCAAAGTGGTAATGATTTTTCGGAGTGTTGGTAAGGATTAAATATGCCTAAAGCTTCAAGGCGCTTACCGTGCCTTAATTATGAAATATCAATCATCGCAGGCAAAGACCATGACGGGAATGAGATACGGCATATGTTTGACGTGTCCCTGGCGTATGATGAACACAGCGGACTATTACGGGAAGTTGTTTTTGTCGGCCGTGGAAAAGTTGGCCACGGGATCGACATAATGTTTCATGATCTCGGGATTAAATTATCGCGTGCCATCCAGGGCCGCGACCCAGAAACAGGAAATGAAATATATGGGAAAACGATCTAACTTCAAGCGGAGGGTTAAATGGATTCCTGTCTCCAAAATGACAGGCAAGGACAATTGTGCTTGGTATTTGTTCGATCAGAACAGAGAGTACCACGGCACATATTTTGTGGGCAGGTGAAAATGCACATAACCCCAGAACTTCTGAAGGCGTGCGACGACGTTGACCGGTGGGTGATGGACGGATTAAGCCCCTCTGAGGCGCTTCTATCACTCGGGATAGGCCCGAATACAGGACAGGAACGGGCAAGGTGTGGATGGGGCAAATTCGATAAGGTTGAAACGGACTGGATCACGCCGCCAACCTGGGACGATGTTCGGAAATATGCGACGGCAATTTATAGGGGAACATCTTGATGACAAAAAACCCAAAAATAAGAATAAAGAATTGGCAGAAATTCCAACACTTTAAAGACCGGCGGCCCCCTTGGATTAAATTATACCGGGAGTTGCTTGATGATATAGATTGGCACAATTTATCTGGCGATGATGCCAAGGTGTTAATTATGGTTTGGCTTATCGCATCAGAAAACGACGGCGCTATTCCTAGCGCCGACGAAATAGCATGGCGTATCCGTTTACCTGAAAAAGACATTGAAGCCGCAATAATTCGTTTGTCTGGTTGGTTCACAGACGACGATTGCCATGACGGAGAACAGTGGTCGTCACGCTATGTTAGTAAAAAACTTAGGCTTGAATTGTTAGACGAGGCAGGAAATAAATGTGTGAACTGTGGGAGTGGTTTGCGCTTGGAAATAGATCACATTATTCCTATTTCGCAGGGTGGTAATGGAGACAAAGATAATCTTCAAGTGTTGTGCAGGTCGTGCAATAGGGCAAAGAGAACAAAATCAACACGTTACGACGGCTACGCACATGCGGAGCGTGATGATACAGACTTAAAAAATAAGCGTAGCCTAGAGACAGAGACAGAGACAGAGACAGAGGATATAGATATAAAAAAGGTATCTAAAGATACCCCAAAAGATTTGGTTTTAATTAAACGTGAAAATGAATTAAATCAGGAAGCAATAAATTCCTGGAACGAGTTTGCAGAACGGAATAATTTTGCTAAGGTCCAGAAACTCACCAAGTCGCGGAAATCAAAATTACAAAACCGTTTGAACGATTGCGGGGGGATTGATGGATGGAACCATGCACTAGAGAAAATCAAGGACTCGGATTATCTCATGGGTTCCACGGGGTGGAGGATGAACTTCGATAGTCTGATTGGCGAAAAGTTTTTTGTGAAATTAATGGAAGGGGGCCACGACACAAAAAAACAATCCAACGAGTGGACCAAGGCTTTCAGTGATTTGAGAGGGAATATGGAATGAAGAATTCCAAAATAGGCTGGACCGCGCCGCGCCGCCTTCAATTAAGCAGGAAGCGGGGTTTCCGCTTGCAGGAAGCGAGCCGGGCCTTGAACGGGCTGGCAGTCGTTAAGGTCGCCAGGATGTCGATTTGGGGTAACCCATGGCCGGTCGGAGTGGTGACGCTTGCCGGCGAAACGCTCACGGCTGACAAGGTGGTTGAGAGATATGAGGGATGGGCCGAAATGATGATCTCAGATGGGGTGTTCGATTTGGAAATGCTGAGAGGAAAAAACCTGGCTTGCTGGTGTGCTCTCGGCGCGCCGTGCCATGCCGACGTGTTGCTGCGGCTGGCCAACGCTCCAGGGCCTTGTCCTGGTCATCGGGTACACAGTGGGGGAAAACGATGAAAAATATGGATGGATGTTCCAAAATGAACGATCAAAAGGAATTGGTCGCACGTGCTCCGGCAGGGGTTGGGTTGAACGCCATGCCGGTTTTCTCGGAATATAGGATTCCGTTATCGTGGGGGGACTACCAGAAGCCCAAGATTTCAAAATACACGAAGCTTTTGCCCAAGGACATTTTGGAAAAAGCCGAAATCGAACTTGAAAACGCGCTCTACCGTGCCAGCCACGACGAAGCGGCCGGATATGCGGAGAAGCTTCTTGGTGCCCAGGCGTATCTAAAACACCATAATCCAGGTATCCTTGCTGCCAGTATAGCCGCGGCGTTTCGCCAATTTCCGCCGGATATCGGAAAAGCCTGTGTGACATTTCTCACATTTGAGCACAGTTTTATTCCTGACGCCGCTGACGTCACGGCGGTATGCAAGGAAATGATTCGAGAGCGAGAACAGGGGCTGTTGACCGCGAAAGAGCAACTTGAGGAGTACAAGCGCCGTCAGAACCCCCCTAAGAAGTCAGACATGCTCCGTGGAGAGGCATATCGCGATTGGCTTGCCGGAGAGTACAAAAGGAACGGCATCGTGTCTGACGGGCCGCAATGCTTGGCGAAGATGGTGCGTATTTTGGTCGAAAGGAATGAGAAAAACGACTAACTCGCATTGACGGCATCAAGTTCATTCCGTCTGCGTTCCGCGATATCGAGTAGAGCGTCAATCGCATAATCAGGGACAGGTGATTCCCCGGCGCACCATCTCTCAACAGTGCGCCGGTTGACACCAATCCCAGCGGCAAACTCGGTTTTCCACCCAGTATCCCGGCCAAAGACTGCACGGGCGAGGGTCAGGAACTTACTTACTGGTAAGGTACTCATTTATTTATCCTCGATCAGCTTTCCGCCTTTGGCGATGTACCACACTTCAGGCTTGAGTCCTTTTTCCCCGACGCACCCAGTCGCAAAGCCGATGCAGTTGCCGTTATGGTTAAATTCAGCGAGAGATATCCACGTCCCAGCGGAACCTTTTGCTCTTGTGTTTTTACCAGAAGCGGCAATCACAGAGTTTTCGCCCGACGAGCCAATTTTCGCGTATTCTCCCGACGAGCCAATCTTCGCGGAGTCTCCCGACGAGCCAATATTCGCGGAGTATCCCGACGACCCAATCTTCGCGGAGTCTCCCGACGACCCAATCTTCGCGTATTCTCCCGACGAGCCAATTTTCGCGGAGTCTCCCGACGAGCCAATCTTCGCGTAGTCTCCCGACGACCCAATCTTCGCGTATTCGCCCGACGACCCAATCTTCGCGTAGTATCCCGACGAGCCAATCTTCGCGGAGTCTCCCGACGAGCCAATCTGCGCGTATTCTCCCGACGACCCAATCTTCGCGTAGTATCCCGACGACCCAATCTTCGCGTATTCGCCCGACGACCCAATCTTCGCGTAGTATCCCGACGAGCCAATCTTCGCGTAGTCTCCCGACGACCCAATCTTCGCGTAGTATCCCGACGAGCCAATCTGCGCGTCGTCTCCCGACGAGCCAATCTTCGCGTAGTATCCCGACGACCCAATCTTCGCGGAGTCTCCCGACGACCCAATCTTCGCAAAATTGTAGCGGGTGTTTTTTCTTTTTGTTTTATCAATAATCCAATCAATACCGGCATCAATAAATTCCGGCAAAGATAGTTCGGCGATGATGGTAATTTTTGCTGCGGAAATTTTGGTATCGTCAGAGTGTTTGTCAATTTTTCCAGCCATCGTTACCGTTCCAAAAGTGCTTTCGTGTGGACCATAATATGTCCATACATCAAAAGGGCTTTCACAACCGTGGAATCCGTTTTTACAAACGGAAATTGTTCCAGTAATTGTATAGGTTGTCCCGACTTCAAATTTATGCCCTCGGCAAGAGAAGTCCTTATCGAAGCCTTTGTAAACCAGTGTGGGTTTCTTTGACATTTTGATTGTCTCCTTACTAAAGTTGGTCGGGGTGGCAGGGTTCGAACCTGCGACCTTCCGCGTCCAAGGCGGGAATTCTACCAACTGAACTACACCCCGTAAATTGCATCACCTAAGGCGGCATCAATTTCATCCCGAGCGTATTGATCGCGATAGAAGAAATTGAAGGCCGTTTTTGAAAGAGGCGCGCCTGTTTTCGTCCAGTATAGATCAACAAGTTCAAAAAAAGGCCATGGGATTCCAACGTCCTGATCGGCGGGCTGGTGTTGGCCGGAAGCGGTTATAGCCCAAACGTGACCAGACGCGCTTTCGATTTCCACGTCAACTTCAATCATTATTTTGTTCCACCTTTGGCTTTGGCGATGGCGGCTTTGGCCTCATCGGCGTCACCATCTTCTAAAAAATCTTCTGCCCAGTAAACTAGGTGTTCCAGCGCCTCTAACAAATCTGGAGCCGCGGCGATAAGGTGGGCATTGGCATTATCCTCATCTGGAGTGGAGCAGAAAATATGTGCGATGGTTTTGGTTGTAATAGCTATTTCGTGCCAATGGGGCTTGGCTCCACAACAGTCGCCGTTGTGGCGCCAAGGCCCTGGTGTATGTTTCGTGTCAGTCATTGGCCGGTGGCCTTCTTGATTGCGGCGCTGGCTTGTTTCCAGTTGCCGTCATTTTCGAGTTCGCTGTGATGGTCCACCCCGGCTAGAACCTCATTTTTATAAGCAATAAGCAAGCCCTCCAGCGCCTCTAACAAATCTGGAGCCGCGGCGAGTACGTCCGCATATTCGGAATCAGCAATTTCAGCCACATAATCATCCGTATGGGTACCCGGCTTTAAGATGCGAATGTAATCATCGCCGCGATGAACCTCCAAGGGTGTCAACGTGTGCTTCGTGTCAGTCATTGTCTTTCTCCTTAATCATTATGATCATTATGGTGCACGCCGAACTGTCGTCGTGATGGGGTTTTTATTCAATGATAACGCGGCGTTGCCGAAGGTGGAGAACCTTCCGTTTCGTTTTAGGGTTGAGACGCGTCGCCTCCTCAATCCAACCATTCATGATGAGGGTGCGAATATCTTTCGTGCCAGAACCCTTTTCGCCGGTTATGTCTGACTTTTTTACCCATTTCTGTCCGATATCGGCATACAATTCGTAGGCGTTATGAAGTGTCATCATGGTTTGTGCTCCTTATCCTGATATGGTTCGCTTTGATATGTCCCACTATAGCGATATATGTCCCAGTGTCGAGACATTAATGCGCATGGCAGGTATGCGCTGGGCGCATTGGTAATAAGTTGACTTATTCGTGTAAGTGTGTATTATTATTTCTGACAGCGCACCATATTCGATGGTGGCATGCTATATCGAACATAACCCAAATGGAGGACACAATGCGAAGTCCAATCAAAAACCGAGAATTTTACGGCAATATGAAAAATATGAATATTTCGGCCAAGACCAACGGCGTCCGGTAATAAGGCCGGCGGCAAACCACAACGGAGCCCGCCCTAACCGGCGGGCTCTTTTGTTTACAAAGGCCTTCTTGGCATTAGGATAACATGGGCAAATTTCAAACGCCTATCAACAAAACAAAACCCTGTTCGGCCATGAACAGGGTTTGTTAGTAGGTTGGAGTGGTATTTTACACCAGCCTCTAAAATAGAATGTTCTTTCAACAATTACAAGCTGTTTTGCTATTGACAAAATGAAGGAAGTCAACTAACTTACTCATGTTATCGCCCCTTATAGGTGATGGAGGAAGAATGCGAAGTCCAATCAAAGCTTGACCGCCCGGTGGAGTAGAAGCCATCGCCTAGCTGGTGTAGCGCCCAGCCCGCAGCATAAAGGGGGTGAACTAAATGGATTATTCTAAAGAGGCCATAAGTAACATTCGATTGAATTTTAACTTCGTGGGAGATGCTGCCTTTATGGAAAATGCTGCCATTAAAGAGCTTTATGGTGGCCCTTTAACTCTGGACGAGCAATGGGTTCTTCGAGACTGCTATCAAGACAAGCGTAATGCGCAGAGAGCAATTGATTGGTCGCTAAAGCTAAAGGTGACGGGCCGCACTCTGTTGACCACCGTGACGACAGACGATATAATCAGGCAATGACAGTTTTTCCGCATTCATTTCTGTATGGTCATTTCCGGAAGATTAAGAAGGAAACGGTTATAGTTCCAACCTTCGATGAATATTATGTAGAAAAAGAGAGGGACTGGCTTGAATATTTTGACAGTCCACCGAACGTAACGATGGAATATGTCACAAAAATAAACCAGATAGCTAGGGTGGATTAGATGCGCAAACAGACTAAACCAAAATTCGGCGGCCCACTCCTCCGCCGAATTACTCGGCGCGTAGAAGCCTTTCACTCCTTATTGGCTCCGCGCTGGGTGTTCTTTCGGGGAGTATAAAATGAATAAAACAGAAATGTCAGAAACCGAAAAAGAGCGATGCTCCAAGAAGTGTGAAAGATGGGGGCAAAAGCCTTGCTTTGAGATTCTTGGAAAACTAATGGAGCCCTGCGATAATTGCAAAGACGGCAAGAAGGATTGAGAGGTGACAACCCTTAACCCAAAGCAAAAGAAGTTCGTTCGGGAATACCTGGTTGATTGCAATGGAACACAGGCCGCAATCCGTGCTGGATACTCAAAAAAAACAGCAGGGCAAATAGCGGAACAATTGTTGAAAAAACTTGAAATCAATGAAGCACTCGAAAAAGGACAGGCAAAACACGCCGAAAGATGCAACGTGACGATTGACAGTTTGACTGACGAATATGAAGAAGCGCGGTTTGTCGCCAAGGGTGAGAAGCAAGGCGCTGCAATGGTGAGCGCGACGACCGGCAAGGCAAAGCTTCATGGCATGTTAACGGATAAGAGTGAAGTTGATGTGACCGCCACGGTCAATTTCAACACATACCGGCAGCCAAAGCCTGACGATGCCTAATTATGATTTCGAACTACGCTGGTATCAGACAAATTTTTACGACGCGCTAGTCGAGCAACGTCAAAAGCGATTAATTGAGATAGCCCATAGGCGTTGGGGCAAAGATGAAGTCGCCATGACGGGCTTCCGCGACCTGTCTCGTCGTCGACCAGGAACATACTGGCATTGTTTTCCAGAATATGCCCAAGCCAGGAAGGCAATCTGGAATGGCGTGAACGGCCATACTGGTAAGCGCCGCATTGATGAAATGTACCCCCCAGAAATCCGCAAGCGTATGAACGACAATGATATGTTCATCGAGACTGTATGGGAGTCGACTTGGCAGTTGCTCGGGTCCGACCGATATGACGCCACGGTCGGCTCCGGTCCAGTCGGCATAGCCTATTCGGAATGGGCTTTGTGTAACCCGTCGGCATGGGCCTACCACAAGCCCATGCTCGAGGAGACAGACGGGACAGCGGCATTTATCACCACACCACGGGGTAATAATCACGCGAAGTCCATGCTCGACCACGCGAGGAAAAGCGACGATTGGTTTTCTGAGGTGTCAACCATCCTCGACACCAAGGGTTTCGACGCGAAGAAATTAGAGGGGATTCGGCTGGAATACGTCGCTCTGTATGGTGAGGACTTTGGTAACAGCCAATATGAGCAAGAGTATTTGTGCAGCTTCGATGCGGCTATCCTCGGGTCGTATTATGGCGGAGAGTTAGCTAAGGCCCGTCAGGAAGGCCGAATCAAGTCTGTCGAGTGGGATGAGAGCCTGCCAGTCGTCACCATATGGGACATTGGTTGGACGGACGACACGGCAATCTTGTTTGTCCAAATGCTGGCTGGTGAGGTCAGAATCATCGACAGCTACCATGCCAGCGGTAAGGATTTGGAGCATTACGCCAATATTGTCAACGATAAACCATTTACATATTCTCAGCACTGGCTGCCTCACGACGCGCAGGCCAAGACATTAGCGGCTGCTGGACGGTCGGTCTATGAGCAGTTGACAAAAGACCATGGTTTGGAGCATGTTAGGATATTGCAAAACCGGAACACGGAACAGCAAGGTGTCATGGCGGTCAGGCAGCTATTTCCGCGGTTATGGGTCAACGACGCTGAGGATACGTTCCTAAGCGCCATTGCCCAATTCAGGCGGGAATGGGATGATGAGCGGAAATGCTTTAGAGATCGGCCAGTGCATGACTGGACAAATCATTTTGCTGACACTCTGCGTTATCTAGCGTGGGTGTGGAAAGAGCCCGCGAAGCCTGTTGAGACCAAGCTTAACCCCATGATAACGATTGGCGGCAAGAGCACAGTAACCATTAACGATCTATTGGACACCGTGAAAAAGAGGAAAGCGAAATATGACTGACTGGGTTAGGCACACTGTGCTCATAAAAAATAACCTTACGGGTGAGGTTGTTGAACATATTGATGATTATGGAGACAAAGACGACGATGTTTTTATTTGGGAGGAGGGCAACAATTCATGCGACTGTAACCGGATACTGTATTTTTACCGGGCTAAAGGCCTGTCGGAAGATGAAATTGACGAGATGGACGTCCATTGCACCGGGGATATGTTTTCCGTCGTTTCGATAACGAACGCGGCTGGTAAAATTATTTATAGTGAGACCTGCGAATTTACTATAGTCAGGCACCGAGGCGGGGTGAGTAAGGCAGATTCGAAAATGGATATGGCTGACAAGGCTGAACAACTCCACGGGCTCTTATTAAATGCGGCTGCCTACTGTGACACCAAGGTTGAGCGTCCCGCTGGATACTGGGGCCAATGGAAAGGGTACGGGGATTCCATGGGAGATAAAACCGGCCCTGAATGTGCCGCATACATCCGCAAAATAATGATGGAGAAATGAAAATGGCTTATGCATTCGGATTTATCATTGCGTTTGTGATTGTGGCAACCTTGGCGCGGGTGTTTCTTGGGTAGCCCCTTGCGCCTATAAATCTTGTAGGTTAATATAATGGTGAAGCCACAGCGCAGTGATGCTCCGTATCCCTTTGATGGAAAATGCTTGAATGACTGACGTGACGGAAGCCCAAGGCGGCGCTTTAGAAACAGTTAAAGACGCTGGTCCTGGTCCAGAAGGCGTTTACAAGCGGTGGATGCTCGAACTGGACCTTGCCGACAAGGAAGAAAAATATTGGCGCACAAGGGCCAAGGACGTTTCAGACCGTTACCGTGACGAGAGGGCCGACGGTCAGGCAGGTGGAACGTATTCATTGTCGAATGGGCGTTATTCAGGGTCCAGCCGATTCAATATCCTCTACTCAAATGTTCAAACCATAGTCCCCGCCCTTTACAATAAATCGGCCAAGCCGGACGTTCGACGCCGCTACCGTGACGCTGACCCCACCGGCAAGACGATTGCCGAGGTGTTGGAGCGCAGCCTGTCATATACGATGGACGAGGAAGACCTTGATAGGACGATGAGGCTGGCAATTAAAGACTGCCAGTTAACTGGCCGCGGAGTAACACGGATTAAATATGAGCCGTATTTCGAGGATGATGAAGACGACGAGGGGGAAGTATTCCAGGCAAAGCGGTATGAGGAAGTTGAATGGGAACATGTGAATTGGAATGACTTCCGTCATGGACCGGGGCGGACTTGGGAGGAATGTAAATGGGTCGCTTTTCGTCATAAAGTAACGATGGAAGATGGTAAGGAGCAGTTCAAGGATATATTCGACGACGTTGGACTGGATTACACACCCAAGGGTATTGAGGACGATGAGGACACTATAGCGGACACGTTCAAGCGGTCCATCGTATGGGAGATATGGGATAAGAAGACTAAGGAGGTCATTTTCATTGCGCCATCCCTCAAGGAGCGGCCCCTTGACACGAAGGACGACCCGTTTGGACTTAAGGGTTTTTTCCCAATCCCGAGGCCGTTGTATGCGACGGAAAACACCGATTCATTAACACCAGTTGACCCGTTCCGTTTTTACGAAGACCAAGCTGACGAACTTGATGAGTTGACCAAGCGGATTTCAGGTATCGTCAAGGTATGTAAGGTCAGGGGTATTTACGATAGCACGATCAGCGAGTTATCAACGTTGATGGATGCCAGAGAGAATTTCCTTATTCCGGCAGGAGACGTTCTGCCGTTAATGCAATCGGGCGGGCTTGAAAAGGCTATCTGGATGTTCCCGATTGAGAAAATCGCCGTTGTGTTGGGCTATCTCTACACTCAGCGAGAGGCGGTCAAGACGACCATTTACGAGATAACCGGCATTGCCGACATTATGAGAGGCACGTCACAGGCACAGGAGACGCTCGGGGCTCAACAGCTTAAGGCGCAGTTCGGCACGATGAGGCTCGACGATATGCGCCGGGAGGTTCAGCGGTATGCGCGTGATCTTATCAAAATGGCTGGAGAAATTATCGCAGAGAAGTTCAGCGCGGACACGCTCGCGATTATGACTGATATGCAGTTGCCTTCGCCAGAGGAAAAACAAATTGCGGAGATTGCTGCCCAGCAAATGCAGCAACAAGGCCAGCCAGTTCCTGAAAAATTACAGAAGCTACTCGATGACCCGACTTGGGAAGAATGCCTCCAGGTGTTGAGAGACGACAAACAGCGGTCTTATCGGATTGATATTGAGACGGATTCAACAATTGCCGGGGATCAGGCTCAAGATCAGAAGAACATAACCGAGTTGCTGACTGGGATATCGACGTTTATCCAGAACGCTGGCCCCGCGGTCGAGGTTGGTTATTTACCGCTGGATGCTGCGAAGTCGTTACTTTTGACGGCAGTTCGTAAATTCAAGATGGGCCGTGATGTCGAAGACGCTCTTGATATGATTGGCGCAGACGACGGCAAAGATAAACAGCCTGACCCGCAAGTTTTGCAAATGCAGCAACAATTCCAACAATTGCAGCAAGAACACGCGCAAATGGCGCAGGAAAACCAAGCGTTGAAGGCAGATAAGGAAGAAGCGCAGGCCAAGATTAGCATGGAAGGCCAGAAGGCGCTTAAAGCGGCGGAGCAAAAAGACCGTGAATTGGCATTGAAAGAATTCGAAGCGCAAAAGCCCGTTGTTGATGATGCGGCAAAGATCGAGGCTGATATTATGATGCAGCGTGAACAACGGATGTTTGACGCGGATCAGAACGAAAGAGACCGCCAGCTTGAACTTGCCAAGGTTTTAATCGCGAGTGAGATCGAAAACAAAGACACCGCCATGAGCGAAGCCGCCGCCATGATGGGGGCCGCGACTGAAACAATGCAGCAAATGACGGACGTTATTGTTGGCGAGGAGCCGCCGGAATGACCACCCCATAGGTGTCATATAAGGGTATTGCAATTATGCCACATGTTAGGGTAGAATTACCACATGAGCGAACACAAGGATAAATTAAAAACAGGCCCGAGCAGTAAGGCTTATAAGGATAATTACAGTCTTATTGACTGGCAGATAAAGCCTAAGAGGCCGAAACGGATTGTTAAACCGCATGAAAGTAAGCGTGCCAATTTTGCAACACCTTATATTTCGGGCGATTATGAGGCTTACGAATGTCCGGTAACGGGCAAGATGATCGAGGGCAGGGTTGCCCACCGTGAAAACCTTAAGCAAACTGGGTGCAGATTGCTTGAACGTGGAGAATTTGAGGACGCGAAGAAAAACGGCGAGAGGTACCGTAACGAGAAGCTGGATGCCGCCATAGACAAGTCTGTCGATGAAATAGCGCATACATTGGATATTTAACTTAAACCGCCCGTCGTGAGACGCGCCAAGCCCACGCCGCAAGGCAAGATGGAGATTATTATGCCAGAGGAACTGCAAGAACAGTCCACCACTGAATCCGGACAGGAAGCCCCTGTCGATATGGATACATTCATTGGTGAGCAATTTGACGCCTTGGAATCGGCTGCCGATGAAACGGGTGTGGCTGATGCCCCCGTAAATGTCAAAGAAGAAATCACAGAACAAGAAGCGCAGGAACCTGAAAAGGATACCGAGGCGAAAGCTTCGGATGAAGTCGACGAGGCTGAAAGCGATGAACCAGACGAAAGTCTGACCGTCACCGCGCCACAGTCTATGTCGGCTAAAGACAGTGAAGCGTTCTATGCCCTTCCTCCCGAAAGCCAGAAATGGTTATCGGACCGAATGAAGGAGCAGGAATCGACATTCACGAAAAAAACTATGGAACTGGCAGAACAACGCAAATCGTTCGACGCTTTGGAAAAGGTCATTGGGCCCCGCCGGGAACAGTTAGCATTAGATGGAATGGACGCAGGCACCGCGGTCGGTCAGCTTTTCGCTCTTTCTGATTTTGCCAACCGTGACCCATTGGGGTTTACTCGTTACCTTTTGAACCAGCGCGGCATTCCGGTGTCTGCCCTGACTGAACCCGGAGATGGCATTAACGCCACTCCTGATCCACAATTACAAGCCGTTATGAGCGAAATCAACGGCCTAAAAAATTCAATTACACAACAGCAAGCGCAAGCCCAGGACGTTGCGGCTAAATCGATTTCCACCACTATTGACGAATTTGCCAAAGATAAGGCGTTTCCGTTTTATAGCGAACTGGAAGGCGACATGGTTCCGCTCGTTGCGAGCTTCCGCCAAAGCCAACCCGGCCTTTCCAATAAAGAATACCTGTCGAAAGCCTATGCGGCTGCCCTTGCGGGTAACGCGGAGATTTCGGCACGTGTTGCAGCGGACAACAAAGCCAAGACAGAGGCGGCTCGTATCGCCAAGGCCAAGAAAGACGCGGCAAGGGCTAAGAAGGCGGCTGGAACCAATGTCAAGGGCGGCGGGGCACTCCCGGCGGCTGCGGCAAAGGCAAAGAGTGTGGATGAATTTATCGGGGCTTTGGTTGATGAGCGCATGACGGCCTAACATGAAAGGTTAAGAAAATGGGCGCGAATGCTTCATTTACTGAGATTGCGGCTTTAACTTACCGCCATTTCAAAGACAAATATCTTACTGATAACGTCAGCAATCACACGGCCCTGCATCAGCGGTTGACGGAGAAGGGTCGCATTGACCTCATTTCCGGCGGCTGGGAAATCCAGTGCTCGCTTGATTACGCCGAAAACGGAACGTATCAGCGGTATTCTGGCAATGACACTTTGGACGTTTCGCAGAGCGAAGTGTTCACGGCTGCCAACTTCCCGTGGAAGCAGATTGCCATTAATGTTGTGGCGAACGGCCTTGAAATCCGTCAGAACTCGGGCAAAGAAGGCGTTATCAAGCTGGTCAAAAACAAGCTGAAAAACGCCATGCGAACCGCCGGGAATAACTTCTCAAGCGATTTGTACTCGGACGGCCTTGCTCCCAATCAGATCAACGGTATGCAGGCCCTTGTGTCCGACGCCAGTACTGGCACGGTTGGCGGCATCAATTCGTCCACGTATAGCTTCTGGCAGAACACGGTCCAGTCGGCTGCGGCTCCTTTACAGGGCGGTGGTGCCATTACTCCGAGTGCAACCACGATCGAGAGCCTCATGCTCCCGTTGTGGCTGAACCTGCGCCGGAATAATGACGATCCGGACTTGATTGTCATGGACGACACTTATTTCACGTTCTACGACAATTCGCAAACCAGCTTGAAGCGTTATACCAATACCACCGACATTACGGGCGGCGCTACGTCCCTGAAATACAAGGGCGCTGATGTTGTTTATGATTCGTCTGCGGCTGGTATGCCTGACGCTCACGCATACTTCCTGAACACCGACTACATCGGCCTTACCACCCACAAGGACGCGAACTGGACGGAAGTTCCAGAGAAGTCGTCGGTTAATCAGGACGCGCAGGTTTTGCCGATTATCTGGCAGGGCAACATGACTGTCAGCAACCGGTCCCTCCAGGGCGTTATGCTCGCTTAGTCGAGATGAAAGGAAAAGAAAATGTCTGACTTTAAAGTTACGAATAACCTCGTTGGCCCTCAGGGCATCGGCGTTACCTCGACTACGCAAAATCATCCGCTCGGCACTATTGTCGATGCGGTTGATCGAGCGACTACCGCTTACGGCGCGGGTGAATTTATTTACCTGCAGGGCGTTGCTTCCACGGCTGTCGGGTCGTGGGTGATTTTCGACGACGATGACGGCTCAACGACGTTGTTGGCGGCCAACGGCATCGGGCCGGTAGCCACTGCCATGTCCGCGAATGTGGCCAGTCAATACGGCTGGTATCAAATTCGCGGCAAGGCGGTCGGCAAGGCGCTCGCGGCTTTTGTCGATAACGCCAATGTTTACGCCACTGCTACGGCGGGAAGCATAGACGATGCCGTCGTCGCTGGTGATCGAGTCAAGGGGGCTAAGGGTGCCTCTGCGGTCGGAACGCCGTCCACCGGGCTAGCGGAAGTTGAAATCAATCGTCCGTTTATGGACAACGGACTCGCGGCTTAACAGGAATTGGGGCTGGCTTAACGGCCGGCCCCATTTTCCACAACCCAAGGAGATATTATGTCAGTTGATATTCTACCTACCGAAGCCCACGGATTTTATGTGACGTTTGAACAGCGTCCGAAAGAGGACCGGGAACAGACGATTGAACAGGGGATGCCTATTTTCAAGGACGTTGATTTCGCCATCATCACGATGCCGGGGGGCGGCCTTGTCGTGGACAAGGAAATCACTCAAAAATTGCTAAATGAATGGAAGTTTGGCGACGGGCGGAAACCGCCTTCGCAATTCGCCTTGACATCTTATGAGGCATGGAAAGACGGCCTAGAGGCACCTGTTGACGGCATTGACCTGAAGAACTGGCCCGGAGTTACCCCGGCGCAGTTGAAGATGTGCCACAACGCTGAAATCAGGACTGTTGAACACCTCGCAGAAGCCAACGCCGACACGTTGCGGAAATTGGGTATGGGCTCGGTTGCTTTGAAAGACAAGGCCGTTGCTTATCTCGGGGATGCTAACGGGAACAAGGCTAGCGAAGAAGTGGCTGCTTTGAAGGTCGAGTTTGAAGCCATGCAGGCCGAGATTGAGAAGAAAGACAAGCAGATTGAAGACTTGCTTGAACAACTGACGGCCCCGAAAAAAAAGCGAACCCGCAGGAAGCGCAACCCTGAGACTGGAGAACTTGAATAGGCCATGTCTCTCCTGACCCTTGTGCAAAACGCTACTGACACGATTGGGCTTTCCAGCCCAACGGTTGTCGTTTCGTCTACGGATAAGAACGTTAAGGCGTTGCTTTCCTTCGCACAGATTGAGGGGCGGGAGTTGCTTGAGAGATTTGCGTGGCCCGTAACCCAAATGGAAGTTACCCATACGACGCTCGCGGCGGAGTTGCAGGGCGTTATGTCGACGATTGCGCCGGGCTTTGGGTATATGATTAATGGGACGTTTTGGAATCGGACATTAACACAACCTGTTCCGGGCCCACTGTCGCCTGTTGAATGGCAAGCACTCAAGGCCCGTACAGCCACGGGGCCATATTCGCAGTACCGGATTAAGGGCGGGAACCTTTACGGCTATCCAGCGCCCTCCGCTGGAGACACGTGGACATTTGAATATCAATCCACATACTTCTGCCAATCGAGCGGTGGAACGAACCAATCTGCTTGGGCGGCTGACAATGATGTTGGTGTTCTTGACGAAAACCTAATGGAACTCGGGGTTGTGTGGCGGTGGAAGAAAAAGAACGGTTTAGATTATTCAGAGGATTACCGTATTTACGAGCAAAAGCTTGCTAATGAAATGGCAAGGGCCGGCGGCAAGAAAACGCTTGATATGGGTTCTGGTGGTGGCATGTCTGGTGTTTATATTCCTGAGGGAAGTTGGTAAATGCCGACGATGCAGGAAGCCCTTACATTAGACCAGCGTATGCAGGACTTTGGCATGGACCCAAATGCCAAGAGGCTGTCAATCCTGCCTTATCCGCAAGGAGCATTAACCGGGCAGCAAGGCCCGATTGATTGGTCAAACTGGACGGCGCCACAATGGGCGTATGACACGGCTAAGGCGGCGGTGCTTCCTGGGCATGTCGCCCAAGGCGGACAGTATAATCAAGGCGACGTGACAAATATGGGGCTTGCTTTGATGGGAACTGGCGCAACCGCCGGAGTGTTGAGTGGTGTGCCTAAAGGGTCTTTGGGGATGGGGGCAGGGAGCATTAAGAATATTGGCAAAACGTCTATGAATGACGCCTTGGGAGGGGCTTCGATATCGCCGGAAGCGATGCGGTTTATGGCAGAAAACGGCACAAGCGTCCCGAAAAAAATGGCAGAGAGAATGCGGAAATCTGATGTTTTTGAAGGGTCGTCCTCAGATATTACGGACACGTTAAAAGATATTCGCGGCAAGCAGAAAATAAGGTCGGAATCAAGAGTATTGCCGGGAAATGCTGACCCTCTTATTGTTGCGAAGAGAACGCGTCCTTATCGTGCAAAAAAGATTGCCGTTGAAAAAGATACTAACGATATGTCAGGCGGATTGTGGGGAAAAAAGTTTTTGGACGATGTAATTACAAGCAAGGGAATTGAGCATAACGTAGAAGGGGCTGTGAACCGTGCCAATATGGAGGCCGTGCCACGTGCGCTGAAGAAAGAAGGGTGGACAATCAGGCATGGGTCAGTAAGCGGCGGGAGAAAATCAAGCCGTTATGTTGTATCTCCTGACGGTAAGTTCGAGGTTCGTCTTTCTGACCATTATTTGCCGGACACGCCACAACGGGCTTATTCACAAAGTCAATATGGGACTCGTTGGAATGATGAGATCGTATTAAGTGGTGCGGAGCGCCCGCAAGAAATTATAAGCGAGATAAAACACCTTTATATGTCCCAGGCGTTAGGCAGTAAATAATGCTCGCCCCCCTGAAAAATAACTCACAGAAGGCCGCAACGGCTATTTCAAAATCTACTATGTCCCCTGTTAAGGGCTGGAATTCAAAGGATTCCTTAGCAGACATGGGGGAAGGTTGGGCGATTGAGTTGGAGAACTTTTTCCCAAATCTGACAAATGTTGAATTGCGTGGTGGATATGCTTCTCACTCGACGGGCAACGGCACAGGGGCCGTAGAGACGCTTGTCGAGTATGCTGGCCCGGTCACTCGGAAACTGATAAGCGCGGCGGGGTCTGTTATTTATGACGCCTCGTCGGCTGGTACTGCAACATCTATGGCGACTGGGAAAACCAATGCTCGCTGGCAAACAACCATGTTTGGAACGGCGGGAGGCAATTTCCTTTACATGGTCAATGGTGCGGACGCACCTATTTATTATGATGGATCGACGTTCACAACGCCAAGCCTGACGGGCGTCACGGCGACGGATATTGTGCATATTATGGCGCACCAAGATCGGCTGTGGTTTATTTTCAAGGATAGCATGACAGTTGGGTATTTAGCTGTGAACGGAATCGCCGGAGCGGTATCAACAATAGAGTTGGGAGGCCAATTTAATAGGGGCGGATATTTACAAGCAATGGGAAGCTGGACGCTCGATGGCGGCGCTGGCCTCGATGATGTGGCATGTTTTGTATCGTCCGAGGGGGAAGTGCTTATTTTCTCTGGAAGCGATCCGGGGTCAGCGTCGTCATGGTCACGGGTGGGACGATTCGATATCGGCAAACCAATCGGGCGGAGGTGTGTCGAATCCGTAGGTAAAGACTTAATTGTTATTACCCAAAATGGCCCAATTCCGTTATCTGTCGCGCTCCCAATTGGTCAGTTGGGAGCACAAGGAGCGGCGGTGACTGATAATATCCAGAATCAGTTTATTAAAGATGCGCGGAGTTATGGGTCAACATTCGGGTGGCAATCCATCCATTATCCCCAAGGTTCATACGCCTTGTTCAACATTCCTATTCGCCCGATTGCTTCATATCAATACGTGGTCAATACGCAGTCAGGGGCGTGGTGCAAGTTCTCTGGCCAAAATGCCGCCTGTTGGTCACTTTACAACGGGGATTTATATTTCGGCGGCCAGGAGGGCGGGGTTGTTTATAAGGCGGACATTGGGACTTCGGACAACGGCTCTAATATTGAGTGGAAAATCCGGCCTGCGTTTAGCTACTACGGGGCGAAAGGCGTTAACAAACTATTTACAATGTGTAGACCTCATTTCATATCTAACGGATCACCTGCTTATGCCATTGATTTGAACGTTGATTTTTCTAATACCAACGCGACAAGCATACCCTCCGCGGCGATATTGAACGTTGCATTATGGGACGTTGCATTATGGGATGTTGACAATTGGGCCGACGAAACGACCATTGCGCAATGGACTACGGTAAATGGCTTTGGTGACGCGGCTAGTCCGACAATCCGAGGGGCTGATAAGGCATTAGACATTACGTTTGAAGCTTATGATATGATGTATCAACAAGGGAACGTGCTTTAACTTTATATAAAGGGAATAGTTATGCGTGATATATGGACAAAAGGGACTTCTGGCAATCTTGAGGTTGTAAAGTCTACATCAAATGCAATTCATTCAGCTGGAAAGACCGAAAATTCATCTGGCAATCTTGAGGCCTTACGGTCGTCGTCTGGCAACCTCCACGTCAACACAAGGGGGGCTGCTTCTATCGACGTAAACAACGGCGTTATTGCTGACGTTGAGCCGGCGGTCGCCGCGGCTACTGGTCTTGTTCTTTTAGGTTATTCATGCCGTGAAGTTGCAGGAACGCCGGCTGCGGCTGCTTTCAATATAATCCACGGAGCTACGGTTGCAGGCGGGGTGAAAACAGTTGTCGTTGAATTGGCCGCAAATGGTTCTGAAACTGTATGGTTCGGGCCTGATGGCATTGCGGTTGATTCTGGAATTTCCATTGATATCGTAGCCGGTGCGGTTGATGTTGAAATCTTTTATAAAACAGTTACTTAATGACGACGTTGATTTTCAATCGTGACGACGAACTCGCGGCATGGGCGGAGGCCGAATATCCAGACTGCGCACCTCTCGCCAGACCGCTAACATCTATAGGAATACAATCAAACGACGGTGAATTATTGGGTGTTGTTTTTTATCATGATTTTCGATATCATGATGTAGAAGTATCAGTTATCACTGCGACCCCTCGCTGGGCCACGCCAGGAAATATACGGGCAATTTTACATTACCCATTTATTCAAAGAGGCGTGAAGCGAATGACGGCGAGAACCCCCAAAAAGAACGGCCACGCAAGAAAGATGCTTGAAGGACTTGGCGCAGTCCTTGAAGGCGTTCACCCGTATGGTGATGGCGGTATTGGAAAATCATGCACGTATGGGCTTTACCGTGATGTTGCGATCAAGAAGTGGTCATTAGAATGAGACCAAGTAGCCCCCCCCCAGCCCCTGATCCCGCCGCTACGGCACGTGCGCAGGGCACAATAAACAAAGAAACGGCTATTGCTCAGACGCGGTTGAACCAAGTTGATGAATATACGCCATACGGAGCAAGCGTGTTTACACCAACGGGCAGCCCTATTGATGGAATCCAGCGATTCCGACGCGATACGACGTTAGACCCGGCACAACAGGCCATTGTTGACCAACAGACGGCCATATCAGGTAAATTGAATACATTGGCTGTTGACCAGATGGGGCGTGTTGGGACGTCACTTGCAACCCCGTTTTCGTATTCCGGAATGCCGTCCGCTCCCAAAGCTGACACGGGGGCTCGTCAACAGATTATTGATGCCTTGTATGGGCAGGCAAAATCACGTCTTGACCCGCAATATTCACAACTTCAAACGGGCCTCGAAACCAAGCTTGCCAATCAAGGAATTGGTGTAGGATCGGACGCCTATAATTCTGCTTTGGAGAGTTTCGGGCGCACTCGGACGGACGCTTATAATACGGCGCTTAATCAAGCGACGGTTGGCGGCGGGTCCGAACAATCACGCCTTTTTGGGCTACAGGGCAATGAGCGCGAGCGGGCAATTCAGGAAGCCGCGTATTTGCGCGGCATCCCATTGAACGAGGCTTCTGCATTGATGGGGTCTGCTCCGGGCGTCACGATGCCGCAATTTAGCCCAACCCCACAGACGGGCATTGGCGCGACGGACGTGACGGGGCCTATCGCTTTGCAATACCAAGGCAAAATGAACGCGTATAATAAGCGAGTTGGCTCTCGCAATGCCGCAATGGGCGGCTTGTTTGGCTTGGCCGGTTCTGGACTCGCGGCTATTTCTGATAGGCGTGTGAAACAGAACATTTCCAAGGTCGGGACATTGGATAATGGTCTTCCTGTTTACAACTTCCAATATAAATGGGGTGGTCCGCAACAAATTGGCCTTATGGCGCAGGATGTTGAGAAGGTTAATCCGGCGGCGGTTACAGAGATCGGCGGCACTAAGGCGGTCAACTATTCGGAGGCCGTCCTATAATGGCAAAGTCAAAAAAAGTATCGTTTTATGGCCCCATGCAAGCGGCCCTTGGCGGCGACACAATCCAGCGTGATTATGCCAACGATCCACGGCGGCGTATTGCTGAAATGCTCATGTCACAAGGGTCAAGTACGGCCCCCGTCCAATCTCCACTTGAAGGGATAACGAGGGCGCTCCAAGGCGGGCTTGGTGGTTATTTTAGTGGGAAAGCCCGCCAAGATATGCAAGGCCGTGAGGCGAAGTACTCAGAGGATATGGCTAAGGTGTTGGCAGGGGGACAAGCTAAGCCGTGGGTTGATCCTGAGACTGGCGTGACAAGCGGACAACCAGCCGGTGGGATTGCGGGTATGCTTGCGGCTTCCCAGGGCATTAATAATCCAGATATAATCCCAACCATGCAGCAACTGCAAATGCAGCAAATGGCGCAACAGCAAATGGCGCAACAGGCAGAACTTGCGCGGGCGCAGGGGCTTGAGGATTATAAATCAAAGCTTGAAATGAAGCAACAAATTGGCGGAGATGCAAAATACGGGAATACCGTTATTTGGGGTAGGGACGCGCAGGGTAACCCCGTCGCCTTACAACCTTCAAGCGCGGGGGGAATTAGACAGGCCAAGACTCCGGAAGGCGTAACACTTGAACGTGGCGGCGTGAAAACAGTTGATCTTGGCGATAAATTTGCCGTGATGGACGCGAATGGCAATTTCTTGGGATATAAGCCGAAGGGCATTGGTCCGTCACGTCAGATAAAAGACGGTCAGGTTGTTACGCTTCCCGCTATTCCCGGCGCAGGGCCCCAAGGACCTGGGGGTAATGGCGTAGACGTAACTGCGCAGGGGGGTGCAGAAACTTTCGATTTACCACAGTCTCAAAGACTGAAGGATAAAGCTGAAGCCCGTCGCCGTCAAAAGCTAAGAGCGGGCGGAACTGTTATTCAGGATTTGCAGCGCGGGCTTGATATTCTTGAGAATGATTGGAGCAGCGTTTCAGCGGCAATATCTGGCGTTGCTAAAAACATACCTTTGACAGACGCGAAGGCTTTGGACGGATTTATCCAGTCTGCACTTTCTAATGTTGGTTTGGATACGTTGCAAACAATGCGTGAAAACTCACCAACGGGTGGTGCGCTTGGTCAGGTTCCTATACAGCAGCAGAAACGGTTAGAGCAAGTTCTTGGTTCGCTTGATATCTCTCAAGACCCTGAGATTGTTAAGGATAATATCAAGAGAGTTATTAACATTTACAAAGACATTGCGTATGGAACACCGGAAGAAATACAGGCGCTTGTAGACCAAGGAAAGATTACGCCGGAAATTGCAGCGCAAGCGTCGGATAGGTATCAGTTATCATTTGACGTATTTGGAAAGAAACTGACAGGCGGCAGCAACCCCGCCGGTGTCGATCAAAATATTTGGGACGCCATGCCCCAAGAAGATAGGGCGTTGTTCCAATGACCGAACATACACTTGCACAAAAACGGGCGATTGCGATTGCAACGGCTAAAGCGAAGATTGGGGGAGGCGCGACTGCACAACCTGATAGCAATCCTCTATGGGGCGGTATTGACCAGTTTTCGAGCGGCATATGGCAAGGTTTGGGCGATGAAATTAAGGCCGCTACTTCGGCGGCGAAGGAGAGTTTTAGCCAGGGCGGGCTGCCTTTTGGCGAGGCTTATAGCCAAGCACTGCCACAATATCAACGCGCTCGTAAGGCTTACAGGGAAGCTAATCCAATACTTGCACCTACGCTTGATATCGGCGGGTCAATGGTGCCTTGGATCGCATCGGCTGGTTTAATCCCACCGATGGCTCAAGGCGCGAGCATGGCACAGAAGATAGTCCAAGGCGCAAAGATAGGCGCGCCAATAGGGGCTGTTTCTGGGGGGTTACAAGCGGAAGGAGATATAGGTGACAGATTATCCGGCGCTGGCGTCGGCGCTTCCGCTGGCGGGGTTCTTGGCGCGGCTGCTCCCAAGGTCTTGGAGGGTGCTATTGGATTGGGGAAAGGTCTTATTAATCAGGTGGTGTCTCGGCTTCCTTTTCAACAGAGGTCTATGGCTGCTCGGAAGATTGCGGAGGCTTTGGCGCGAGATGGATTAACGCCTAACACGGCGGCGGCAAAGTTGCAGGAAATGGGCCCGAATGCGTCAATTCTTGATCTAGGGCCAAATACAAGGGCTCTTGCCGGGGCTGCCCAACAGACTCCTGGCGAAGGTAAAAAGGCAATATCTGATTTTCTTATTGCCCGGCAAGAAGGTACTCGCGGCGCTGACAAAGTATTGAAAGGTGGGCAAGTCAATAGAATTACGGGACAGATTGAGATTTTAGTCCCCGAACAGTTTGGGGACACGAAGACTAAAATTGAGTTGGCGCGTAAAGCGTTTGGAAAAAACTACAACGCGGCACGAGAGGGCCAAGACCTTGTAGATGTTTCCCCTTTGTTAAAAGACCTTTCAGACGACATTGCGGTGTCTAAGGGCGGCATTAAAACAGCCTTGAAAAAGATACAATCGTTGATTGTTGACGAAAAAGGACGGCCTGAAATTACGATTGATAGTCTTCACCAAGCGAAGATGGCGATTGATGAACTTATGTCAGGGGAAGCAAAGTTTTCAATGGGCAAGATTGCTAAAGCAAAAATACGATATTACCAAAACGCCTTGATTGGTGCCATCGAAGAGGCGGGAAAAAGCGGGGCGGCGTATAAAGCTGGACGCTTAGGGACTCGTGGTGAATGGATGAAACAAGAAGCCCTTGACCTTGGCACGGAATTAATGAGCGGTGGCTCAATGATGGGTAAGGCAACATTCCAAAATCCAGAAGAATTAAAGGCAGTATTGTCGAAAATGTCGCCAGATGAGTTGCGCACATTCAGGATTGGTGCTGCGCAAGCACTAAAACAAAAGATTGGTGATTTAGTCAATCGTGCCGATGCCACAAAGAAGCTAATGGATATCCCTGCGCTTGAGCAAAAAATCAAGGCGGCGTTTGGAACCGACGAAACGTTTCGTAAATATATCACCAGCCTTGAAGGCGAGAAGGAGATGTTTAAGAGTTATGCCATGATGGGCGGCTCTCAAACGGCGGAACGCGAAGCGGCGAAGGCAGACGCTGTTGTTGATCCGTCTCGGATTATCAGTGGTTTGGCACGGTTTAAGTCTCCTAACCCACTAGATTGGGTTGGTGGAACTGTCAACATCCTAGGCGGGGCGAAAGATCGTTTGATGATGCCAGCGGGCATGTCTCAAGCCCTGGGTTGGGTTATGACGGGCAGGTCAGTGGCTCCCTTGCAAGCCCCATACCGGGCGCAGGGACTAAATAAAAAAATGATTGAGGCTCTATCCAAGCGTTTATCAATTGGCGGCGGCGTTTATGGTTCGCCTCTGCCTGACCAAATGAACCAAGCACTAGGAGGTCGATAGCATGCCAAGAGACGGAAACGGAATTTTTACGGTCCCAAATCCTGACTTTGTGTCTGGAACCGTCGTGTCATCCGATAAGGTTGATGCGAATAATTCTGATATCTCAACTGCGATAACGCAGAGCATTGCGGTAGACGGGCAGACGACAATTACGGCAAACCTACCGATGTTTACGTATCGCCATACTGGTGTTGGGAATGCTTCTGCTCGTACTGATTACGCATCAGCCGGTCAGGTCACTGATGGAGCGTTGACATGGGGCGGAACTGCTGGTGGAACTGCTGACGCCCTGACGCTTTCACTCTCTCCGGCAATCACGGCTTACGCGACCAATATGCGGATTGGGTTCAAGGCCAGCGCTAGCGCCAATACCGGGGCGGCTACGGTCTCAGTTAATGGGCTGACTGCGAAGGCGATTGAACTGAATGACGCTGCCTTGGCTGCGGGCACAATTTTGGCGAACAAATATTATGAGATTTATTTCGATGGAACAGCGTTTCAGCTTACTCGTCTTGGAGTGTCTTTGACCAGCATCACGGCGGGGACGGGCCTATCCGGGGGGACCATCACAACTTCTGGAACCATAGCTATAGACACAGCCGTCGTTCCACAACTAGCTTCCACGAATGTATTTACTGCGACACAGACAGTCCAAAGTGCTTCTGGTGGCGAGGCGTCAATAGATACAACGGCGACGACGGCAGGTCTAACAGGATCATTGCGTTTCAGGGGCTTAAGTAGCACGTCAGTTGCACGAGATTATGGGGGAATTAAGGTAACATCGTCTGATACGACAAATACGTCTGAAGACGGAAGGGTAGACTTATCAACAATAAGCGCAGGTACTTCAGCGGTGCGCACTTCTATTGCTAATGGTTTGTATATGGCCGGCGCGACTGGTGGAGATAAAGGCGGTGGCTCAATCAACGCGGCTGCACTTTATGAGAATGGATCACAAATTATTAATGCGGGTTTAGTATTAATCGGAACTGTGGCTGCTTCAAGTAGTGCGTTTATAAACGTCACGGGACTAGACAGTACATATGACACGTTCCTGATCGAACTAAGCGACATGGTTCCGGCAACCGATGGGGATGCTGCATGGTTGCGGGTCGGAGACAGCGCGGGCGTGGATAATGGAGTATCAGATTATTCTTGGTCCAGTGGAATTTTAAATGTTGGTGATGCGAGTATATCTGCGAATATGGCTGCAACCGACGCACAAATTGTTGTAAGTTCTGGTTCCTATAGTGTTGGTAGTGCAGCAGGTGAGGGGTTTGGCGGGTCGTTCAAACTACACCGCCCAGGTGATGGTTCAGTAAGGCCAATTATATCTGGAACAATGGCTGCTACGAGTATTACTGGAAACCATTTTGGGGGATGGATAACAGGTTCAAGGCTTTCAGTAATTACGCTGGACCGCGTACAGTTTCGTTTTTCAACCGGTAATATAACATCAGGCCGTATGACGGTATGGGGGCTCAAACATGCCTAGAACTTACGTTGAGACAGGTCCTAATCCTGCTTATAATCCAGACATAAACTCTCCAACATATGATCCTGAGCGGTTCATAACAAGGACGGTTGCTTTCACGCCGGCGGAAGAGGCCGCCAGGGACGCCGAAGTTGCAGCGGCGTTAAACGAGGTTCTACCTAATGCGAAAAAAACAAAGCAAAAGGCGGTTAACAAGCTTAAGTCTTCAAAACTTAAAACTGGAATTACATTTAAGACAAAGATATTTGACGCTTCTGATATGTCCGTCGGCGCTATCGCGGGGAAATATGAACAATTGAAGCGTAAGAACGCTTCTACATCAAGGACAATAACGGGGATATCCTTGGCTAATCCTTGTGTTATCTCAAGCACGACGCACGGGTTCCGCAACATGGACCGTATTGACCATCAAGGCGTAGGCGGGACCGTTGAACTCTCCGGCGTCTACACCATCGGCAACGTCACGGCAAACACCTATGAACTGACCGGGACCGATAGTACTGCCTGGACAGCGTTCACGACCGGCGG
>VAPH01078483.1_pt1 | contig 36182 bp, 55 predicted proteins | sample 3393861 | NCBI WGS metagenome assembly VAPH01 (sample SAMN08290439, study PRJNA428436) | hydrothermal vent metagenome | isolation source: Deep-sea hydrothermal vent chimney | place: Atlantic Ocean: South-mid Altantic Ridge | reverse complement strand
ATTTTTTTTTTATTTAGAAACTCTGACATTCCTAATTCGTCGGCTGCGTCTTCAATGTTTTTATCTTCAGCTTTGTTTGTTTCTTTATCTTCGTTTGTATTTTCCGGCAAAGATAATAATTCGCGAATATATTTATCGTCTGCTTCGATTGCTTGTAAACCACCGCTTTGAGTAAAGCGCTGATATGCTGCTGAAAGTTTTTCTGTATCCACTCTTGAAATTCCGTTATAATCCAGTTCCGGGTATTGTTCTACATTCTCAAAGTTTAAGTCGACGAGTTCTTTAATGGCGTATTTATTTACAACTTCGGCAAAACTGTTTGCGATTGCTTCGATTGACTGTAAGAATAAATTTGTATGGTCTGTTGATAATGCGCGGCTACCATTCGAGCCACTACCAAGATCGAGGAATTGCGCCAAAACTGCAAGCACAATTTCCCTGTTATGATATGCGATTGTCCTTGAAGGGTCGCGGACTGTCAAACCTTTCATGTCTTTAAATTCTACATCCATGTCGTCCGGCTCGAGCAAATATCCTTTTTCACTTGCGCGCAAGTTTTGCAAAACTGCTTTTGCGCGCGTTACATCCGCTTCGGTATATCCTACTGGCATTTTTACAAATGGTACGCCAAGTCCTTGTCGCTCGTGTGCTACCGCGTCAATCTTTTCAATTTTATATTTTATATCGTAATGCTTATAAGCGGCGCGAAGTAGTGAAGTACCCCACCAGTTTTCGCCTTCAATCTCGTTAACAAATACAAGTAGTTTTTCAATCGGTATTGAAACATTTTCGTCAAAATTTGGCGCTGCTTGTTGTATTCCTTTTCCGCCTGCTTTTGTTTCCCAGTGAGTAATACTGGCTGGCATTCGTGGCGCAAACTTTTTCCAAATAACATGCTGTGTTCCGTCAATCTCTTTTATCTCAAATACTTTTTCAAAAACCATTACTCCGTATGGCAACATCAAAAGCGCTTGACGCAAGAAGTCGTCCCAAGTAATAGTCATTTCGTCAAATAATGCTCTTTCTATAAATTTGGATATTTCGATATCTTTCTCGTCTTCACTCGCCGCCTTAATAAACCAATTTGCCCGGCGTATCGGAAGTTGGCAAGCTGATATAGCAGCCCTAACTGTTGCGTCCGATTTGCGCATTCTATCATAAATCTTTATTCCCTTAATATCCGAAAGGTCGGAGTTGTATTCTTCGGTTATAATTCCCGAAAAAATGTTTGTGCCGGAAACTCCGAGCGGTGGACGGACAACTTCTTTTGTTTTTATTTCTTTAGCCATATTCTTATTTAAATTATACCATAAAAAATTACTAATGTTGTTTGTCAAGTAATCCACCCCTTGTCGACTGTGCAAAAAGTGGGTCGTTTGATAACACTCCTTCTTCTAGTTTACTATTTTCCGGGGGGTTTTTGAAATGTCCGCGTTCTTTTCCTAGTGGCCAATGTCGTAATGCGCACATTGTCGCGTCCGGTATGTGGTCGTCTTTTTTAACTGGACTGTTTGTCCCTGCAATATATCTATATCGTTTGTGTTGCCATTTTGTTTCTTGAAAGTGTGTCGGTATTTTTATTTTATGTCTTTGAAAATGCGCGCGGTAATTTCCTAGCATTTCTTCTTTTGCAACCCTAAATACTACTTCTATAACTTTACAACGCAATCGCCTTTTAATCAATTCTCTTTGTAGCGCGTCATTCTCAAACTTTCCGGCGCTGTCCGCATATATTATATTTATTCCAAATTTTTTAACATCGTCGCAAACATCTTCAATAATTATTTCACTTGCAACCTGTGTGTAATTTTTCTCGCTCAATTGGACTTTGACTGCGTCCGCATGCTTCATAAGCGTCACCCATGAAGTCATACTTGAAAATCCCCAGTCAAGCCCTCCGACAATTTCTGCGCCTGTAATATAATTATACCGTGTTTCTGTCTTTCTATCAAACATCGCGGCTTCAACATCTATCGGGTCATTTATCAATCCGCTTGCGCTCGGTCTTGTTCCCATAAATTCTACCAAAAACCAGTCGATCGTCCGCTTACCTTGCCACGCGTCAATAATGTTTTCTATGCGCACCCAACCAGAAGGGTCGCCGGTTCTACCCTTCGCCAGTTTTTCAAGTTCGTGCAAGTCCGGTATCCGTCTGTTTAATTCCTTGTCTTTCCATATTGCTTTATCAAATGATTTTGTTACATCAAAAATATCCCAAGAAAAACGAGTGTATCCCAACTCGTCCGCTTTGTCCCATATTTCTTGGAATGCGCCGAATATTTTATGAAAGGTTGAAGTTAAAATTGTTAGTGGATTTTCGCTTGAAGTCACCATAGGTAAAGCGTCCGATATAATATCGTCCTTTGCTTCGCAAACTTCGTCGCCTAGCAATATATCCGGGTGCGGGCCACGGACGGCTTTCGGTGACGCCGGTAATGCTTTAAAGTAATTTCCTTCCTTGCTTTCCGTATGTTCCATGAGTGGGTCTTTTTTGCAAAACTTTAATGCCGGCTCTGTTGAATATACAATGCTTGAAAAATATCCGTAAACAATCTTTGCTTGCGCGAGTGAGCCGCCCATATCAACGATCGACCGTTTTTTTAAAAGCCAAAAACAAAAGCCAAGCGCGCCCATAAGTACGCTTTTACCTCCTCCACGCGGTCCGGTTATAATTATTTTCTTTCCGGCTTTGTTTAACCATATTTGCGCAAAAATGTATCTGAATTTCGCTGGCCATAAAATAGTCGGATAATATGTTTTCAATAATGTTATTGGCTTTTTTTCGTATGTATCAAAAAACAGATTTGGTTTATTTGGATTATTCGCGACTGCGTTTTTAAGTTCTTGCAATTTTTCTTGCTTGCTCTGCTTCTCCGATAAGGTTCGTGAGTGTGTCATAAAAATGCTTTTGTTTATTTTCCGGCAAATGTTCGACCAAGGAGCGAATGTCATTATCGCCTAGTTTCACTTCTTGCAATATTTCAAGCACATGTTTTCTATCCCAACCCTCAACATAGAGCAAAAATAATTCGACATCGTACGCCATACCATATCTTGTACATCGTTCTTTTAATCCTTCCAAAACATCTGCCGTTGCGTCGCTTAATCTAAATATTTGCGCTTCTCTTTTTAGCGCGTGAAAGTCCGGTCGTTTTTTCCACCGGGTCAATGTGTTCTCGTCTATTCCGTAATGCTCTGCGAATACCTGTGCGGTTGGTATGCCTCCGGCTTTTCTTTCTTTGCTCGTCAAAGCTTGCCATTGAACAAAACGAGTATAAATATCATTTTTGTATGGTTTTGCAACCCCCCTCTTTTTTTCTGTTTTTTTTGCTTTTATCATATTCCCTTAATTATACCCAATACCTTTTATTACAACACATATTCCTTTTTTCTCAATATCTGTAAAATGTCGACTGCTTTCTTTAATCCCTATTCTTATACTAGCATAATCTGTTTACAATGTATTGGTGTTGTGGTATGTCTATCTCTATGTACTGGTATAACTTGCGAAAAAAGAAATGCCCTAAGTGTTCCGGATTTTTATCGTTAGATCGAAGACTTCGGATTATTTACTGTGTCAATGAAAAGAAATGCGGTTTTTATATATCCTTCAATCGCTACAAGGAAGTTGTCCGGAATATTTGTTATGCTTAAATCTTCATGTTTTTTAATATGTGTTTTACTACCTTTACATTAAACGCGTTGCCTAATGTTTCTTTTCGGCGCGTCTTTGATACTCCTTCGGTAAAGTTATCCGGCAAACCTTGTAATCTTTCGCATTCTACTGATGTTAGCGGACGAAAATAATCTTTTAATACAACCAAGCTATCCGTTGAAACTTTTGTCATTGAATTTGATTTGCCGTCTTTTCGTATTTCAAGTTGCTTTGTCCTTTTTACTCCTTCTGTTTTTGTTCGTGGGTATGTTCTTAATGCTCCGCCGGTAATAAGATACAATCCGGTTTTTGCGCCTCGTCCTCCGCCTTTGGCTTGCAAGCAAACGCTCTTGCCGTGGATTGAATAAATCCTGTCGGCTTGACCACCTTTTCCCATGCTCGCTATTCTTATCGGCTTATCTTTGAAAACATAATTGCCTTGATGTCTTTTGATAAAATCGTTTATGAAGTCCTTTTGACTTTTTGTTAAGCAATATGCTTTTTCTTTTACCGCCTCGCCACTTTCCAAAATATCACTTAAATAAATTTGTCTATCGTCCGGTTGCTTAACTCCTTTTATATTCGTCCAAAATAATCTTTTGCGTTGTTGAGCTGATACAAGTTTTGCGTCGATCATGATTGGCTCAACGCCCAATGCTTCCGTTATTTCTTCTTTTGCGCTTTTTGGCATACTCGCGACATTTTCTAAAACAAAATATTTCGGTTTTACTTCTTTAAGAATGCGGGCATATTCCCAAAATAAACCGCTTCGTTTTCCGTCTAGTCCTTCTCTGTTATTTTTGGCAATACTTAAATCTTGGCAAGGACTACCGCCAATAAGAAGGTCAATTTTTTTAGAAAAATAACCTGTTTTATTATCTCCAAGACATAATCTTTCATTGTATACTGACAATTTGGTTACATCCCCGACTTGTATTGTTTTTGGATAATTCTTTTCGGTAATTTCCAGCGCATATTTATCAATTTCGCTCGCGTAATATTCCGGGTCATATCCTAGCGACCGCAAAGCTACTTGCGCGCAACTTATACCGTCAAACAAACTTAATACTGTTATTTTTTTCATATCAATTTGTTTTGTGTTATTTTTAATCTCGCTTTTATTATCTCAATATATTCTTCTTCTCTTTCAATCAAGATATAATCTCGACCTGTATTTACGCATGCAATGCCTGTTGTTCCTGACCCGGCGAACGGATCGAGGACAATTCCGCTTGTTGGTGTTTTTGTTAGCATGCAAAGATATTCCATAAGTTTTATTGGTTTTACTGTTGGGTGGAAGTTTTTTGTTGATTGTATTTCTTTATTATTTCCCTTTAAAGACGCTCCGCCAAGTTGCATTTTATCTGATATATTTGCAACCATTGAACCACCCCTTTTTTCCTCTAAATCTTCACATCCGATATTTTTTTCCGCCTTGCTTGCTTTTGCTACATAAAAGAAACGCGAAGCGCCGCCCTTGTCGGAAATATTATGTGGCATTCGTTTAAATCCCCAATTACCGTCTTTGTCTAATTTTTTTCCGTCTGCGATTGGTCTTGGTATCGTTTTACTCGTTCCGCTTTGTTCGTCCAACATATAACAAGGACAATTTGGATTTGTATGTATTTGGTTTCCGCCCTTGTAAGTTCTGCCGGCTGGCTTGCCTTCTGACTTGCTCCAAATTCCGCCTTTTACTTCTTCGGGTTCTTTTGTTTCTGTTGGTTCGATTATTACCTCGTCACAAATACATTCAAAGATTATATTCGCTGGAAAGCGGCCATTTGTACTTTCAACAAATTGCTGTCCTTTCTTTTCTGCTGATTGTTTAATTCTTGCTCCTTGTTCTCCGTGAAATGTTGTACCGTTTTTATCGGCATTATATTTGTATCCCGGGTTTTCGCCAACTCTCGCGCCGTCAATATTCAATCCGCTTACTCCATTTTTTAGCGCGTTCTGCGCGTAACTTCCTTCGTTCGGTTTCATTGCGACGATGATTGGTTCGTATGCCGGCTTTAATCCGTGAGACTTCCAACCGCTCCAAAGTTTTGCGTTTTCGTCTGTCGGCTCTGTCAAGTTTCCATTTCCAGTGTGTTGGTTCATATCTTTTAATGTTCCTCTGTAATTTTCTTTATTTCTATGATTTGGATTTTTACCTACAATTTTTGGTTCTTTGCCTGATTGTTTTTGTAGTTGCTTGCTGATGTCTGCTGCTTTCGGAAATCCGCTGCCATAAAGCCACATGATTGTATCTTTCAACTCGAATCCGGCGTCCTCAATATTTACGGCCATTCTGTGTTGAGTTCGCGAGCCGGCAAAAATCAAAGCCGTGCCGCCGGGTTTTAATACTCTCAAACATTCTTGCCAAAGTTCTACACTTGGTACATCGTAATCCCATTTTTTACCCATGAAAGAAAGGCCGTACGGTGGGTCTGTTATTATTGTATCAATAGAATTATCTTGTAATTTTTTTAATTCCTCTTGGCTGTCGCCATGTATTATTTTATTCATTTTTTTACTTGATTGGTTTTTAATTTCAACCCCCTTATTTTTATTTGACCTATGTTTTACTTGGTTTTCTTACTTGATAGGAAATTAAATGCCGACCTTTATTTTTAAATTGTAAACAAGGGGAGTTTTGGTACTCCCCGGACCTTTCTTTATGCCCAACCTGCGCCAACACAATTACAACAATTATTTGTGTGGAATATTATTACCTCCGCTTTTTCATTCCAATTTATTCCACCCCTTTTTAATAATCTTTCGTTGGCGTTTGTTTTGTCGAGCATACCCACCGCGCTACACTTTTGGCATTTTACGATAAAGTATGATCGAGCTTCAGTTAGACAACTTTTGCAAAGGACAATTTCTTCGCCCTTCGTTTTGTACAACTGTTCGCAATCCGTAAGGCACATATAGCAAAGCATAATGATACCTCCTCTTTTGGATTTGAATGCTTAATGCACTCAATGCTTGGGACAAAACATTATGTGATTATTTTTGTCCGGCTTATGAATAACCAATGAATAAATTAAAACACCGCCACAATACCGTTTTCCAAGCATTGAATGTATTAACACACTCAATTTCGGAGACGAGTCGTTATGTGATTATTCTCGTCGGGCCGTTAATTAACCAGTATATGTTAAAAAAATACCGCCACAATGCCCTTTTTCCGAAATTGAATGTGCTAATTTTTTAATGTGCTGATAGGTAAACTTTATACCTATTTTATACCTGTACTATGCCTATTTATTTATGTTTTTTTACTTTTTCCATATATTGTTAGGCGAAGTAAATTTATAATTTTTATCGTTTCTTTATAAATTGCCAATCTCCTAGTTACCGTACTTCCGCCGTCGCGCAAATTAAAAAGTTCTTCCTGTAAATCTTCAAGTTTTTTTAACATTTGTTCTGCTGTTTGTTTTTTCATGTTTTTATATCTTCTATTTCTCTTATAAGTTTTATATCTGCCATGGTGTAGCCGACCTCGAGTCCTCTGTTTATGGCCTCTCTGTATTTTTTTGCTCCGGCGATTTGAGCTTCTTTATTAACCTTCTCAAACAAATCCCTCAATCTTGTTTCCACATCTCGCGAGTCGCCGTCAAGGGTTGATAATTTCATACCGACCGGAAAGATAAGTTTTATGATGTTTTCAAGTTCTTCTTTTTTATTCATTGTTTTTTTATTAAGTTGATAATGTCTTGGAGGGCTTTGTTGTGAGCTTTTTTTTCAATATTCGTAACTGTGCTTTCGTATTCCGTCCCATCATTTTTCCATACAAATTTCTCCACCTCCCTCGCCAATTCTTCTTCCCTCTCTTGGAGGAGTTGGGAAATGAAGGTTTTGATTGCCCCAAGTTGAGAATTGTTTTTATCAAAGTGGAGAGTATCATCTTTTCCAAGAATGCCTGCATTTTCCACATCCAATACAATAATGCGATTAAACATTTCGTCAAATTTATCTTCCCACTTTTGTTTTGGTTTTATGTTTTTCATATCATCTGCCATACTCCTGTTAAATGATTTTGGGAATAATACTTTTGGATAATTTACATCTTTTGAAATTTTATTATTCATTTGATTTTTCTCTTAACTCCGCAAGAACATCGGTAAGGATGTATTGTGCTTCCATCCCCCAAAAGTCTTTCTCCGCAATCTCCGCAGTGTGGGGCTTGGATTTTTACTTGTTTGTAGGTTATTTTCATTTGATTAAATCTTTAGCCAATAATTTTTTGAAAAGAAGACCAAGGGCTTCAGCGGGGGTGTCGGCATTACTACTCGCTTCTTTATTGCCAAAATTTAGACTGTCCGTCTTGTTGGTTGGAAAATGAATTGCAGAAAAATGATATTTAGAATACGGTGTTCTATACATATTTATCCTAAATTTTATCAACATCTCCAAGAGTTCGTCTGTTGTATATTTTTGATATTCTACACTCATTTGTCCACTATGATTATAATAACCGCCTTCCGTGGACTCACTCTCCGCCAACCTAACCCCCTTCTCTTTCGCAAGGTTGTGTATTTCTTTTGCTAGTTTTAGTGATATTGTTTTCATTGTTTTTTTATTTTTCATTTTTTCAATATATTACCTTTCCAATAATTCGACCTTTATTTTTATATTCAAGTAAGCTTATTTGGTCTAGCACATGCCATGCTTTTTTTTCTGCCATTACTGTCGCCGGCTCATAACATGCAATTTCATATTTGCCACATTTTGTTTTCATTGTCCAGCAATATCGGAAATCTCTCGTCTTATAAAAACTTCCCGGGTGTCTGATAATTATTGGCTCAACTGTAATTCCGAACATATATTTTATTCTTTCTTGCAATACCAATGTTAGCGCTGACGGCTTCGTTATTCTTTCCGGGAATGGTATTTGCTCGAATATCTTCACTTGTCAAAATAGTTAATTTTTAGTGATAATCCGACACCAAATAAAATAACGCCCAAATCATACCGCGCCAAAAATTGGTCGTGGTCGACATAAGCGTTTATTAAATCAAAAGAAAACGGCTCGTCTTCTTCTTTTTTCCACTGGTTAACAGTATGTAAAAATACTGTTGGTGTGAAATATAGTACTATTTTGTTTTGCTCATTTTGTATTTTCATGCTCTTATTGCTCGTTAATTTTTATGCTCCTTTTTCTTCTCGTTCTTTGCGTCGTTTTATTCTGCAATCTTGACAACGCTTTGGCAAGCACATGTTTTTGTCTGTGTAAAACTTTGCTTCGCCTTCTTCGATCATGAATGTATTATCACAATCTTTTTCAATACATTTTATTTCTGTTTCCATTTTATTATTATATCACATTATCGATTGAATTATGGCCTTAATTACTGGCGTTCTTTTCGCTCCTTACAGTTACAACATAATTTGTTGTACCACTTGGGCGTTGTTTCGCCCATTACACAAGGCCATGACTCAACCGACAATGTCGGTTGATAAATTGTTAATTACTCTTTTGCTTCTTCTACTACGGACAAGTCTTCTTCCGGTTTTTCTTCCTCTGCCTCTGCCTCTTTTTCGTCTGTTGCTATTTCGTTAATTGGACTTGGTATTTTGTGGATGTCTTCCCAAGCTGTTTGCAATATTCCTTGTTCGTCTATTGCCAAAAGTTCGTCAATAATTTCCACATACGCCTTTGCGTTTACTGCTGCCTTTCTGTAATTTTCTATCATTTCGTTTATGCCGGTGTATTTTCCTGTTTGCGTATTTTGTCTTTGGTATGTTGGGTCTTCTTTTTTAATCCTTTCGTGCCTCTTCAAATCCAATACTGTTTCGATCAATTGTTTTTGAAAGTTATTGCGATGTCCTGTTAATACATCTTTGTCCGGTGTCAATAATACTTCTTTTGTTTCATTATCCATGTTTTTAATTATAGCTAATTTTTAATAATTTGTCGCCGTTCGAATGGCGTTGCCTTGTGCCTTCTTTTGTGTGGTCAAGGTCTTTTTGCTTAAACGGATTTTTTTACTTTTTGGTAATATTCCGTCGCCGGCGCGAAGTAGTGAATATTTTCCTGCGTTTTGCGCAATGTTTCTTTTTTTCTCATAATCTTTGCGCAACTTCTTTGCCTTTAATTGCTTTCTCGTTTCCATATATTTATTTCTCTCCCTTTTTTTCGCTGTCGGCGTTCGACCCTCCACCGCTTTTCTCATTATCCGGTTTTTCGATTTTCTTTACATATCCTTCGCGCAACTTTTCCAAATCCGTTATTGCTCTTTTCATAAGCTCCATAAAATCGGTAATTTCAGCCACGGCTAATTCGGGTTTTGATACTTCAATATCAAACTCAAAATTTACATTGTTTGAATATTGGAATTTTCTTGTTTCCAATGTTTCAATTTTTTTCTCTTTTTTTTCTTCTTCCATTTTTTTATTATTTAATTGATAATTTGTTTTTTAACGCTTCCAATTGCGAAGCAATATCGACCGTTTGCTCTTTTTGGATAATTTGTATACTGCTGCTGAAATACCGTGTCACATATCCGTCCAGTTCTTTGTCAAATTGTTCTCTGTTTCTCATTTTGTTAATCAATGAATTTAACACCGTTGAAGACATTATTGTCGCGATCGACGGGCCTAGGTTTCTATAATTCTTATCGGCTAGGAAATATAATATCATTTTTTCAATTTGTGTCTGTTGCATTATATTTGCGTCCAAAATGTTTTTAAGTTGCTTTGCGTCTTTCGGACTTATTCTTGGACGGAAGCCGCGTGTCTTCAATGTTGTATTTGAAAAAAATTCAATAAGTTTTCTGTGCGTTGTTTTTTCTTTCATAATTTTTTGCTCTTAACTGACAAAGTCCGCTCGTGTCAAGACGATAGCGGACAATGTAAGGGGTACTAATACCCACTCCCATTATACCGTCTTGACATGTATTTTTCAATTATACCATATCTGATTAAAAAAGTTCAAACTTTGTCGGACGCTTTTGAATGCCATATTTTCCGATAAGATAATTATATAATTGCTCCCAATTTGTCTTTTTGTATTTCTCTAATTCCTCCGGTGTCGCGCGCGCTAATGCAATATACTGGTTTTTGTCTTTGTCCAAATTCCCGGCGTCTTGCCATTCGTCTACATCATGCGCCCACGCGCATATTGATATAATTGCCCACTTTTCGTTTATCTGTTTTCCGGCGTGGATAAAAGCATGTTCAAGCGTTAATCTTCCATTGCATATATGGTCGTTAAAAAATGCTTGCCTCATGCAAAAATGATATTCCTGGTCGGCTAGCATTTCTTGCTTCATTTTTTCCGGTATTTTTCGCATAGCTAATCTTTTGTAATCTCATAATCAATATTGTTGTCGATCAAGAAATCAAGTAACCATTTAAGTTTTTCTTTGCTTATTTTTTTTGTGTCAATTATTATTTTATTCATGTTTTTAATGATTACCCCTTTCGCTAATTCGTGTTTTTGTAATCTCTTGTTCTCGCCACCTAACTTGTGTCTGAATAAACATCACAACCCGATTGCATATATCCGCCGCTGTTGCATAATTTTTTGCTCTTTGTTCTCGCGCGATAGCGTCAACTTCGGAGTCTTGTGTCGATCGTGAAGCATGCGCCTTTGCTGCCGTCACTGTGTCGTATTCGCCTTTACTTGCCAAAGTTAATGCGTCCCGGACTGATTTAAAAGCAATTTCTGCGATTTTATATTCTCCCCATGCTTCGTTTGCTTTGCCGTCAAGCACGCCGGCATATTGCGCAAGTTCATTTCCTTTGCGTAATAACCAGTCTACATTTTGCGCGCGACTTCCGTTGTCGGCTATCATTTGCCTGCTTATGTTAAATACTAACCCTACTATTTCGTCACTTGCTTCAAACTCTTTTAGGGTTTGCATTTTGCCCATAAGGTCTATGCGCTTTTTTTCGTAATCTTGAAATACACTCATTTTATCTTTCGCCGAAATTTGGCATTTTTGCTTCGGCTTCAATTTCTAATAATAATCCTGCATACTCTGTCGACCTTGAATGAAATCTCATGTGCGCTTCGTCGCTATCTTTTATTGCATTTACCATTTCCTTATATATCCGGTTCGCTTTTGTTTGCATTCGTTTTAATCTTTTGTTTTCCGGATAGTCAATTGTGTCCTTTTTTTTCTTTGTCATTTTAATTATATTTTTCAAAGTCACCGGCTTCAATCCTCGTAATCATCGAATTGAGTCTTGCTATAAGTCCGTCAAAATCTGCCTTTGTTCTTTTGACTTCAAATATACGCGGTATGCCGTTGTTTGAGTTAAAACTTTGTAATTTCATTTTCGGCTTTTTTTTGTTTTTCATATGCGAAGCCAACATTTGCCAAGTTAACTGGACACTATTTTTAACGGTCTTGTCTGTCCACCATGCGCCCATTTTATTTTCAACAATAAAGTTGTTGTCTTCGCCGTCTAAAATACAAAGCAATTTATAATCTTTAATTTTGGGGTGCTTTATCGTGATTGTTTTTTCTGTTTTGCTCTTTGCCATTCTGATTGTTTCCGGGTGCGATAAAGCCGTTTTTATCACGCGCACCTTGTCTGAAGTAAAACCGTGTTTTTGCAATTCCTTTTCATAATTATATTTTTTATCGCACCATGCTTCCTGAAAGATTTTGCCAAAGCTCATTTTTTTCGTTGGCTCGTCAACCCTTGCTACGAAATATTGTTCATAATAAGCCATTGGGTCGCGTTCAAACAACATAAGTTGCGAAGGGGATATATATTGCTTCGGGAGTTTTAATTTGCTCATATTTTTTTAATGTAACCCTTTATCGTTGTTTTTATTTTGCCCTGTTGCTCTTTTGATAATGGCATATTATCAACTTTTTTTAATGCTCCTTCCAATGATTTTTTATTATCTTTTATTTTCTTAATTCTTTCAAGTGTCGCGATATACATTTTTTCTTTTCCGGTTGTTTTTGGTTTTATCATTCTCGTTTCTGTCTTCGGCGCATCTATCTTTTCCACCGCGCTTTTGTCTTTTGATAATTGGACAATCATTTTTTCAACGAGATCGACCGGCAAAAGGTTAAACATTGCATTTCGTTGAGCTTTACTCAATGCCATTTCAAGCGCGAAGCGATTATTTACCGTACTTCCCATTCCGTCATTTATTGGTTTTTGCCACGCTTCAAACTTAATTCCCCATGAGCCGCCGCCACTCTGAAGATCGACTGCATATATTTGTACTTCGACTCCGTCTGTTCCGTGCATGCTTACAGCTCTGTCAATAATTGGCGGTCTGTCGCTTACTTGAATTATATGGCCGCTTGTTTTCATTCTGTTAATCACTCTTACCGCTTCGCGCACGCCGTGATATGATAGGCCTTTTATAATTTCTTCCTTTTCGTTTTCGTATTCGTATACCATTGTTTTGGTTGTCTGTCCCAAAACTTCTTTCTCGATCAAGCGGTCGTCTGCCATTTCAGCGGCAACAAAAAACTTTGCGTCTTTTTTAATCGGACTTGAAACTTCAATCAATTTCTGTTTCTTTGCGCGCGGTTTTCTTTTTATTGTTTTTTTATTCTTGCTCATTTGTTTTTACTTCTTTAATACTAACACGGGGCGCTAATTCTTTTTCTTCAAATGCTGCTTGTTTAATCTCAACCGGGATAACTCCCTGCTCGACCAAATCTTCAAACTTTGTTTTGTCCAAGCTGTGGGTTATCGCGTTTGCGTCTTCAAGCGCTTTACGCATTTTTGGCGTTGTCTTTTCCATAATCACATCGTACTTATATCCTTTCCTAAATGCCGGCGAATATGTCACCTTGATAAATTCATTCGCTATTGTCATTTTGTGATTTTCTTTGACATCAATTTTTAATATCTCTTCTGCGTTCTGTACCGCGATTTTTAAACTGTCCAGTTCGTCAAGTATTTTTTCATTTTTTTTGCGATAATCAACAACTGCTAACATCGCGCCGGTGTACTGTTCTAATGTTTTAATTTTACTCATAATTTTTATTGTTAATTTTTAATAAGCATTCCTTCCTTGTCTTTAAAGTTCCCCATGATTATTACAATCAAGTCTACAAACGCCCAAATGCTAGTTATCATAAGTCCGATGATCGAGATTGATAATAATAGCATTGCGATTGCCGACCCTGTCCTTCCTGCATAAAATCTATGCGCGCCCCATATTCCAAGAAATAATGCGAGCAGTATTGTTGTTGTCAATGATTTGTTTGATGTGTCATTCATAATTTTTTTTTATTTAATTTGGTATGTGCCGTCCTCGACATTTACCAAGTAGTTAATAATATTCTTTCCCTTGATTTGATATTTACTCTGCCGACCTTCTCCAATAATTACGGTTTTAAGCAAATTGCGCGCCTCTCTGTCTGCAAGAATAAAGCGCCTATATGTCGCAATATCTTTACACCAGTGGAATAAACGCGCTCCGACCATTTCGCTTAATGTATACCATTTATTTGGTTCAATAAACTTTTCTTTTTCTTTCTTTGTCATATTGTTATTATATCCTAGTTGTGTTTGGTTGTGAAGTGTTATGTTGCGCAACTGTGGATAACTTTTTAATTGTTAAATAATTTACCTTCTTGGTATCCTGAAATCTCGACCCATTCGTTTTTATCGTATGCGCCCATTGTGTCGCGGTAGTCGTCAATTTGCGCGTTTCTGTTTCTTCGTTTGTAATCTTGTATTCGTATTATGTATTTCTTGCGGACTGTTTCAAATGTTGTCTGTGTTTCTGATCGATCAATAATTTTACCGCGCCAAACGATTGTTCTTGCCGGTATTTCTTCGCCTTTTAATGCTTCAAATCCTCGTCTTGTTATAACCCATATTCCCCTTGTATCTTTGCCGTCTGTTTTATTTTTTGCAACAAGTCCCAATTTTGAGCATTTTGTTGTTCTGTGCCTTACTGCGTCTGAAACTTGCAATGTCGGTATATAAATTTTATTTGCTTCTGTAAATTCTTTTCCTTCTTCAATTCCTTGGCGCACATTTTCGCCCATTGCTATTACAAGCGCGACATCAAGTACATCAATATTATATTCATATTGAGCCATTGACGCGTCGCAATTCGCGCACCTTTCTTTGTCTTTTAGCTCCGGGATATTTATAAACACGGTGGCTAATAGTCGATCATAGTCCTTGTGTAAACTCGAATCATTTTCAAGTATCCGCGCGACTATTTGAATAATTGGTTTTATTTTCCCGGGGTTGTATGTTGTTTTCATTTTATTGGATTATTTTACAGTCCGGACAATCAATTTCCCTTATGTCGTCAAATTGTCCTTCTGTGACTTTTCCTGTTCTGTCGCATGTTTCGCACAAGTTATTTCCGCAAGTATCTTCATGCTCCGCGTCAAAGTCTGTGTCAATGTGTTCTCCGCAATGTTTACAATTTATTATGCTCATTATTTTGTATGCTGATATAATACTCGTAAAAGATTGCCATAATCGCCCGACTTTGCTTTTTTGACAACCTCGCTTATCTCTTCTTTTGTCCACCCTTCTTTTCTTGCTTGGCGATTGAATGCTGCTATTAAAGCAAAAGCATTTCCGTCAATTTCGCACAAATCTAATTTTATTTTTTTATTCATTTTTTTAATTTACTAAACTTTGTAATACCGACCGATAATGTTCTGTTATCATGTCGCCGCCTTGGTATCCTGTTGCGACTAACAAAAGGATAAGAAGAAGTCCGATAAAGTAAAGTGCGATTGCTGAAAGTATTATGTCCGTGATATTGTCCATTATTTTTTTCATGTTTTTATTTTATAATATCTCAATAAAATCTGTTAAAGTATTGCCTTCACATAAAGCGTCTATCATTTGGTGCATTTTATGTTCTGCTCCACTAATACAGAACGATTGCCCATAATCATAAGACATCCATTTTTCTTCCCACCCTTCAGCCTTACCGACCGCTTCCCACGCTTTGGGGTCAAGAATAAATTGATAAAAATAATGTGGATGGTCAAGACAAGCAGGATTTGTCAATTCGCAAAGTTCTCCGTCCTCATTTTCTGACATCCATTTATACCACCAACTTTCTGTTTTTGTTTCCCAATACATCTCTACATCCTTTCTAATTTTCCACCCTCCCTTTATTGCAGAACTAATGAATTTTTTAATAGTCATATTATTTTATTTTCATTATTTTTTTCATGTTTCTTTTTTATTGATTAAAATATTAAGTTCTTTTGTTATCAACTTTTTAAGCAAACCTTTATCTTTCAAAAGTTGAATTGCTTTTTCTACTTCGTCATTTTTGTAGAGGGGGCGGTGGGCTTCTATTTCGTCTCCTAATAAATCACTGCAATCTTCATAGTCTTTATTTTTTGCAATGTTTATATTCCATTTTCCGTTATACCAAGAATATCCGTGAACTTCGTGCCAATTGCCACAATACCTCACTTCGTCACCTATTCCTATTCTCACTCTGTTATGAGAGAGGGGGATTAAGGGTTGGGTGTCGGAGAAGTTGAAATGCCACGATACGGTTTTGTCTTTGTCCCAGACTGTCATTGTTTCATCTTCATAATTTTTAGTCCTCACTTCAAAAACACCTCCAATCATTTCTCGTGTTGTATCGTTTGGAGCATTGTTAGAACTCAATATCCTTACTTCTTTTTTTTGTTCTCTAATTTGTTGTAAATTCATATTTTTGTTTGATTAAATCTTGTAAATTACATTAACTTTATAATTTCCGATAAATAACTCAAATATTTTATTGCTCATTTTTATTTGCTCTTATTTTTAATTGATAATTCTTTCATTTCTTGCAATATTTCGTCAAACTTATTTTGTAATTTATGTACTTTTTCTACTTCTATATGTTGGCCGTATTTGTTATATTCTTTGCCTACCAATATCGCTAATGCAATGGCTTCTTCTTCTGTTGCTTTTGCTTCGTATATTGTGTTGCTGTTGCTTTTCATTCCTACCGGGTTTACTTTGTATATACTATCTACTTTTATTGTGATACTTCTTGTATTATATTTCATAATTTTTTGCTCTTTATTTTTTTAAATTGTAGGGGAGTGACTAGCGCCCCTTTGCTCTTTCTTGATTATCTTTATTCTATACTTGTTGTGATTTGTTGTCAAGCGTTATGGGTTGTCAATGTGGATAACTTTATACACGGCTTAAAATAAGGGTTTAATCACTCCCCTGCCCTCTCGTGGTGGTTGCAATAATTCGAGAAGAGTGAAAATCGAGGTACCCCATGGGTGGGGGATAGGGAAGTTGTAAAATAAAAAACGCCGTAATCTCTTGGCGTTTTTTATTTCTGTCGACAAGCATATCGTTGGACACTCCAACCGGTACCGCCTCACTCCCGAGCAATAGAAGCCAAGATACATGAGTGTAAACTTATTAAGGCAAGCGCCTCGAGGTCTTAAAATTGAAGCGCCCAACGATACGCTCGCTGTCATTATTCCCCTGTTTTATTTTCCGGCGAATTGTTTTGATGTATCCCCTTTGCTTGAAAAATAAAAAGCAAATGTCATACCTGCCAAAACCATGAATTGGTCACCGGTAATCTTGCCTGTGAATAATGCTGCAACAACCGCAAGAGTCATTACGATAAAAACGATTTTGCTCGCGCTTTCAAAAAGTTTTGTTATTCCCATTTTTTTAATTGTTGAAGGGTTGGCATGTAAATTTTTGTATTTTCTCGCCTTCCCCTATGCTAATAATTATATTCTTTTCCGGCTCGACCGGCGCCGGTTTTTCTGTTGTTGGTTTTTCTTTCCTTTGCTTTGATAATTCCATAAGTATCATTGCTCTTTGTATTTCGAGATTTGGCTTCCTATTATCTATATCAAAATGCGTTAGGATATTATGATTGCCAAATTGTTTTCCTGTTTTTGGCTCGATCACATTAAGGATGTACCACGCGCATTCTTTAATCGCTTGTGGCGAATATAATTTTTCCCAATTTTCAAGTTTTCCGTCCCTGTCAATATCGTATCCTGACGCAATTTCAAGCCCCAATGTTCGTTTGTTTGGATTTTTAAGTTTTCCCCACCTCGTCTTCGGTAATATGGCTTTCGCGCGCGGTGACGGCTTGTAAACTACCCCGGCGTGCCAAGTTGCCCTATCGGGTGGCGCAAGCTCTGTAATCTCCCCCAAACGGCCAAAAACGGCATTTGCGGAGCTGTACGACTTCCTGCCTGTTCTTAATTTCCGTTCTTCCGGGGACATCATAAGCCATTCAACAGCCCCTTCATATCTTCCTAGTGTTGTATGCAGTATTATGGCCAAAACATCGCCGTCTAGCGCGTATTGGTTCGGTGTGCTTTTTATTGTAATTTTGCTCATGTTGTTTGATTGATTATTTTGTTAAATTTGTCGATCGTGCCGTCAAGGTGCGCCAATTGTTTAAGTTCCCCATTACAAGGCCTTCGGCTTATTCCGTGTATTGTAGTTATGCTCAAACTTGCAAGCATGATCGACCCGGCGATTGAAAATATAAACAATGTTTCAATTATTATCATTTTATTTTTTTCCTATTCTCTCTTTTATAATCGTTGATGTTTCAATAAGTTTATCGACCTTGGTCACAAACTCGTCCCATATCCATTTTGGTACTGTGTTATTCATTGTGTATCGCCATTGGTAAACAATAATCCCGGAAAGAAGCATAACAATTGTTGCTAAAATTGCAATGGTTGGGTTTTGACTATTTGTTAGTGTTTCAAAAATATTCATTGTCGTGTTGCATTATTATTCATTGTCGTTTTTTAGAAGTAATTGTGTTGCGCTTATTGCTCTACCTATTTTTTTTGAAACTGTACCCGCTGATGTTGTGATTGCTCCTGCTGTATTTGATAAATAATAAGTTGACGCAATTGTTAATGCTGTAAAACCAGAAATATCATTGCTTATATATACCTTTGCACTAATTCCTGCTGCAACATTATCCATTACGAAACCAATAAAATTATTTGCAAATTGGTTATTACTACTTGCGTTTGTTAAATAAAAATTACCTTCTACTGTTATGGTTATTCCTGTTGAATGTTCGAATGGCCCATTACTTGCTGACCAAGTAGTACCTCCATCTGTTGATATATTTGCTCCCTGACTTGCTAATGCATCTCCTTTCATTGTCAAACCAAGCCCAACAGAATCAACTGACCAGACAATATGATAATCTGTGCCAGCATCAACTGCTAATGGCGTACTAAATGTAAATACTAGGGTGTCTGCTGTTGTCACATTAAAATTATGGCTATCTGTTGCCGATGCTAAAGCTGCTCCTGTTGGTTGACCTCCGCTATCTGCATAAATTTTACAAGTAAAATTTATGCTACCTGAACCGTCTGGCGCGTAAAAATATTTTGATACGGAATTTATTGTTTCCACAACTGATGGCGTTGTTATTTTTTGTGCATATTGATAACTTGTATTTGTAAAAGCATAATTTGTTCCTGTTCCACCGCCTGTCAATGTGCTAGTTGATGCTGTTGCAATCATAACCGCTTTTGGAGTAGTCGAACCATCGACTGCCTCTCCTGCTGTTAAAGTCAAATAATTCCAGTTATCTGGCCTGAATGAATTATCTAATTTTCCGCTTGCGTTTAATTTTACGCCCTTTCCACTATCGCCGGCGCCTGCTGACGCGGTTATAAAATCTCCTGCTAAAATGTCATTGCCTGCTGCTATTGTCATATTTTTATTTTGTTCTTATTATTTTTTTACCTTCGCCAATTCGTTTCGCGACATTGTCATTTGTTTCCGGGTTTAATTCTGTTTTGTCTTTTAACCATATTGGCTTTTTTGGTAAATCTGTATCACTCACGCTGTCGACCTTGCGCAAGGCAACTTTTGGCAAATCCGTTTCCGGGTTCTCAAAAGTTTTTGTTTTTGTTTTATACTTTACTGCCGTAATTGGTATTTCTCTATTTAATTTATTAAGCAATTGAAATAAGAAAATATGCGCCGGTTTATCGTCGTTTAATGCCGGGTCATAATTAAAAGTCATTTCAATTGTTAAATCTTGTTTTGCCATAATTTTAAGTGATTGTGTAAGTACATGATACCGTCATACTTTCGCTTGATGTTTTTACCCAGCCACCGGTAAGCGCATGCGTAAACATTTGCCCGGTGTCTGCTGAAGCCGTGCCGTCAATGAAAGTTCCAAATTCTTCATAAGTTCCGTTTGTATCTGATTTGCTGTAAAAGAAATCAATAAACGCTTGGTTTGATGTGTCGCTTGCTGAAGCGACAACTTTTCTGAAAACTTCCGTGCCGAGTGTTGTGTTTCCATTTACCGGCGTTGCTGAAGCCGTGCCTAGCGCGCCATAATTTATTACTCCGGTATATGTCGTATCGTTTGCCAATCGTTGAGCGACAACAGCTCTTCCGGCTGTGACAATAATGTTTGTAATTTTATATTCTCGCACCAAAAATAACTCGCGCATTTCTTTTACGAGCGATAAATATTTTTCTCTGTATCCTTGAAATCGCGGGCCATTTACAAGATCGACGATTGTTTGCTCGAGTATATTTGCTTCCCGGCTTGTTGTGTCATAAATTGACACCGTCATTTCCCCTTTTATTTTCCCTTTTTCTTTTATTTTCATTTTATTATTTTGATTAAGCCCATTCTGAAGCCCCCCAAACGCCCTGTGGCGACCCACCAACTCCCCATTGGAAAGGTGGCGTATTATTTATCTTGCTTATGCTTTCGGCTATTGTGGCGCTTTCTGCGATTGATTTTAAAAGACTGTCGCGCTCTATCGTTTCAGCGATTGTCATTTCTTCAGTTATTGCTTTTATTGTGTCAATTTCTTCAGTCGCAAATATCGGGTCTTCTTTGCTTGCCAAGCTTTCAAGAAAACTTGCAGCGTCCAATAATCTGCCCCCAAATCTTATATTATAATTATACTCTATATCCGTGCCGTCCTCAACAAGGGTAATGATAACTTCTTGAATAAGATATTTTGTATCTGTTGAAATTCCCCAACTTGGCGAATTGACTGTTAATTCTTGTCCCGGCTGAAAAATACTTCCTGCTGTTAATAATCCTGTGCGTGTTTTAAATTGTCCTGTGACAATCGGGTTTGCATATTCCGCCAATTCTTTTAGCGCGCGCTGTCTTGCTTCCGCTTTTGACTTGATCGAGCTTTCAATAATTGTATATTCGTGTAATCCGTCGCCACCTTCAAGCGCCGTCATTGCCGTAATGCTTGACGCGCTTTGGAGCAATACAATAACCGGGACTTCGTATTTATAGGAAACTTCAATATCTGTTCCGGAAGCCGGTGTCGGGTCTGCCGTGACAACGCGTACATATTTTTCCGCTTTCTTAAACATGTAATCGTTGCCGGTTTCTTCGTCTGTCGGGTCTTCGCCAAAATTTTGCGCGACTGTTGCTTCTTTAATATATTCTACATCCGTTGGTTTTTCTCTTAATTGCCATTCACGCGCGACACCGTCCGCTTCAATTGTTTGCGAAAAATATGTACTCGTTTCTTCTTTTCCGCCACGGACAATAATTGAATTTCTGACTTGCGAAACATCCGTTTTAATATTTAAACTTTCGTGATTTTTTGAGCTATCCGTTATGCTTTCCGGCGCGGACACCGAGCTTTTTGTTTTGAAGTTTACATCCTTTTGGTAATCTATCCACCATTCATACCCGGTAATTTTACCAAGTTTTTCAAATGCTTTTCTTAAAGTAATATGGTTAAAGCTTATGCTGTCGATCGTTGGGCCTGTATCAACTCCTGTCGTTGTAAGTCCGTATCCGCTATCGACATAAGTACTCAACAAATCTACAACAATTGCTTTGAGCGTTTGATTTGTGTATGTTTTTTGAGCATTTTTATTGATAACAATATATGTGTAATCTGTTGCTTCAACAAAATATGTAATCAAATCGCCAACTCCTATTTCTACCGGTTCTATTCTTGAAATAAAACCGCCGAATAAATACCTTGCTCCGTCTTTAAAAATTATCTCCTTTCCTTCTGCCGGCGCTGTATCGCTACTTTTTTTAATAATTTGTAGCGACATAATATTCCCCCTGTTTTGTAGGTTTTCTGTAATCTTTGCTGAATTTGTTTTATATTGTGGTTTAAAATCTGCTCCTCCCACCGTAAGAGTAATGGCCATTTTTTTACGCGCTTATTTTATGATTGATAAGTAGTGGCCTGAAGTAAGTATCTAACATTCGCTTCATGCGTTCTTCGTCATCCTCATTTCTAAACTGCGGATTATTTATAACAAGATTGAAACTCGACCCACCTCCACGCGATTGATTTGCCGGTATTATTTGCTCTTGTCCGTGCGCCATAATCGGTACAGGTTGTCCTTTCGGTCCGGGTACTCGTCCTCCGTGTTCGAAGCCAAGCGCACCGCCTATCTTTGAAGCCACGCCGGAAATAAAACTGCCGGCTGCTTTTATTGGTCTTGAAACAAGTGACTTCATTCTATTATACGCGTCAACTATTGACTGTATTTTTCTTGATATAAAATTGATTGTCGAACTTATTGTTTGCTTAATTCCACTCCAAATATCATTTGTTGTTTGTTGTATTTTTTCCCATACGCCAATAAAAAATGCCGCGAATGTTTGTATCTTCCCTTTCATAAAATCAATAACTTCGCCGGTTATTTCTTTTATCATGTCCCAATGTTTAATCACTGTGACTATTGAATATACAATAGCCGCAAGCGCGATAATAATAAGGCCTACCGGGCCAAGCATTAAAGTAAACGCCGCGCCGATTGCCGGGGCAATTAAAACAATTTGTCCAAGAATAAATAATACCGGGCCAAGCGCTATCGCAAGCGCTGCTCCAATAAGCACAAACTTTTGCGCTTTTGGCGAAAGATTGCCAAACCAAACCGCTAATTTTCCGACTGTTTTCCCCACCTTTTCCATAACATCTTTTAATGTTGGCATTATTGCCGTTCCTAGTTCGATCATAGCTACATTAAGCTGGTTTTTCATACTTTGCCATAATGCGTCAAATGTTTCTTTCTGTGCAGCGAATGCGTCATCGACTGCGTTTGCTCCTTCTTTAATATCTTTCATTGTTGTATTAAACGCGTCTGCTTGGTTCCCTGTAAGCGCAAGAATAGCGCCAAGTCCTTCAACTGAACCGGCGGCTTTTGCAAGTAGCATTTCATCGCCTGCTGTTGCTTCTTTTAATTTTTTGAAAGCGCCAACAAGTCCTCCACTGTCTTTTATAAGTTGCTTAAACGAAGACACCCCAAGCGTGTCAAATAATTCGATTGCTTCCGCTGTCGGTTTCAATAGGGAAGACATGGCGGCGCGGATTTGCTGTTGAGCTACTGAAGTTTTTAAACCTGATGTTGTTAGCGCTGCCGTGGCGGCCTGCAATTCTTCAAAACTCACTCCCATTTCTGCGGCCACCGGAGCAACCATACCGAAACTTTGCGCAAGTTCTGCCACTGTTGTTTTACCGTTTTTTACTGTCTTAAAAATTATATCCGCAATTTCATTTGATTTGCTTGCCTCTAACCCAAAAGCGTTAATTGCTGAAGTCATAAGGTCGGCCGCCTCGCTTGTTTCTCCCAAACCTGCTACGGCCAGTCTTCCTGATTGTTCTAGCACCATTAAAGCTTCGCTTGCGTCTGAAATTCCAGCCGACACAATTTGATATGCTGCCGCCCCAAGTTCGTCACCTGACTTTGGTACTGTCTTCATTACATCTTTAAGCCCTTTCTCAAATGTTGTCATGCTTTCCGTTCCTTCTCCTACAAGTGTTGAAAGGTCGCCGAGTGATTTTTCAAAATTGCCGGCGGCCATTACTGACGCTGTGCCGAGCGCAATCAATGGAGCAGTCAAGCCAACCGATAAAGATTTACCGGCTGACTTCATTCCTTCCCCGGACTTCTTGAGCTTTTTTTCAAGGTTATTAAAAACCTTGCTCGCCTCGTCCTTGGCTTTGATAACTATTCGTAATGATTGGTCGCTAAAAATTGCCATAATTTTTTATTTTGTTTGCCTTGATTTTGCCAATTCTGCTTCCGCTTTTTTCGCGTCAATTTTCATTTTCTCAATAATCAAATTTAGAAACCAAGACGGTTGCGCAAGATAAGTGTAAAAATCCCATGAAAAAATCTGACAAACTTCAACAATTACCATGTCGCCGGACAACTTACCGTCTATGTAATCGGTAATGGCTTTTAGTTGTCGGCTTGTTCTTTTTTTGGCTCTGTAAGTTCTTTTACATAATCCATTATTTGCTCGCTCTCTGTTGCCGGCAAATTAAGCACCGCGTCAATAATATTTTCACTTGCTCCGTCAACTGAAACTACAACGGCTTTAATTTGCATATCTTGTCGATCTGACAACATACTTCCCTTGAAGCCGGTAATCTCCGGCGTTCCGTCTTTTTGGCTCATTTCCAATTTATCCATCATCGCGCTTTCAATATTGCGCATTTCTCTACCGGTTACATAAGTATTTACTATAACCGTATGTGTTCCGATTTGTAGTTCTTTTGTTTCTCTTGTGTTTTCACTCATGTTTTTTTAATAGTTAATTTTAATAATTGCTTCCTGCGTCTGTATTTGTCACAACAACATTTATTTCATTATCTGTTGCTCCATACTCAACTTCAAATTCTTGGTTAATTACCAATAATCCGTCGATATTGTATTCGACCGGTGGGCTTGTCAATACAAGTTTTGCAAGGTTAATTCTTATTTCTTCTGCTTCGCCTACACCAATTAAGCCGCCGGTAAATTGAATAACTGCTGCGTTTTTTGTATTTGCTTTATATTTTGCAAGTTCTGTTGTGTTTTCAAAATGCAATGAATATGAACCAGTGATTTGCATTGGTCCGGCGATAAGTCCGCTGCTCGTGATTGTATTTGCTCCGCTCAAAAATGCTTCGTCAAGTTGAACATTGTTTGAGATATTTAAGCTGAAACTTTTAATCGGTGTCGCGCTTTGACTTGCAGCGTTTGATACTGAAGTTCCGAATTTAATTGTCATTTGGTGATATGCAAATTCCGTTTCTTCTGTGTAGCTTTCTGACATTGTATCTGTTGTTGCAAATTGTCCGATAACTTCCATTGTGATCGAAGCGTATCCGTCTGATACTTCAAGATTTAAGCTGTCGCAAACAACATTCGTATATTGAGTTGTCTGTATTGCGCCTTCCTTGATTGTTACCGTTGCTGTCTTCATTGACGCGTTTGTATTTTGTACTGTGCAAGTATGCTCGTACGCGCTGTCTACCGGGCCAGTCGTTGCGACCGTTCCAAGCGCCATACCGAAGAAGTATGGAGCGTTTGCTACATTTGCTATTGCGCTGATCGAACCTTGCGCGTATCTACGCTTTATCATTGAGTTCGAGGCCATATTCCTTACGCCTCGCGCTGAATTAAACATCTCTTTTTCTGCGACTGCTTGGACGCTAAAACCTGTCCATGGTAAAAAGATTGTTTCCGCAACAGCTGTGCCGGCTGTCGCTTCAATACCTAGTCCAATATTTACTTGTCTTCCTGCTGTTTTTGCCATAATATTTTTTGTGTTTAATTATTGATAATTATTTATCGTCGCCTTCGTCCTTGGCAGCGATTGTATCTTCTTTTACTTCTGAAATTACCGGGTGCGCTAAAATTATTTTTTGCGCTTCTTTATCTTTTGGTAATTCCCTTTTGTCCCCTTTTGTAATTCCCCAGTTTAAACTTGGAAAATCAATTGTCTTTTTGCTTGTAACTATAATCATATTTTTATTTTACCTTAATTGTGTAAAATGTGCTATAAATTCAAGTTGCGCCTCGACCGCCCACGCCTCTTGTTCTCGTTTTCCTACTGTCATTCCATAATCAACGCGTGTGATACTTTCGAGGTCTGTTCTTAAACCAAGAGAAGTATCGACGCTTAAATTGTTTCTCAAAATATGTAGAAGGGATTTTGTCTTTAATTTTAATGTGTCGCTTTCTCTTCCTTCCATTATATCATAAAGTGTTGATGTTCCGGGCGCAATCTCAGTATCGTCGTTTATATCGGCGCGAATATCTGTAATCACTGTTAAAGTAAGCGCGATTAAGTGTTCGTCGTCTGCGTTCGTTAAATTGCTTACTCGTGTTTCGTCTTTTGAGATTATAAGCGCCGGCAATCTACTGACTGGTACTCTGATTGGGTCGCCATAATATACGCCCTTAAAAAAGCTTGTTCCAACTACGCTTTGGATAAGGTCTATATATTTTTTAATTATGGGGTCTTTGTATATTTCCATACTTTTATTATACACCCTTTTTAAGTTTTTTGACAAAGTGGGTGTGAAAAATCTTTACTATCATTGCTTTTTGGTCGTTGCCTAGCTTCATCATTGCGCGGCGCGGAAGGTTGCTCGATCGTGGCTTGTTTGATTGGTGGTATTTTGCGTATGCGACTGCGTTCCATATTGTCGCGCTGTTTGCGTCAAATTGCGCTTTGAATGCTTTTTGCATTTTACCGGTTTTTATAAGCGGTGTTGCTGAATATCCAGCGGCTCTTTTTTTGGCAAGATACATCGGTTTTAATGGTGGCCAGTTTTCATCGATTGCTTTTCCTTTTGTTGCAAAGACATCATTTGCAAAAACCTTTTTTAATTCTCTTGCTGTCTTCCTGAATGCCGGCTTCCAGTTACCCATACCTTCTTTTATTCCGCGCAAGTTTCGCAAAAGTTGTTGCTCGCCTTCTATATTCCAACTTAATTGAAATGCCATTTTAATATTCTTTATCAATACTAAATAATCGTTCCGATGTGTCCGTATCTTCTGTTCCGTCGTTTTGCGGAAAACTGTGTAATTTTCCTGTGTTTGCATTTGTCGAAAGTTCGCTGCCGTCCACTCCTATAAGGCGCTGTGTTCCGTCCATTATTCTTTTTAATATTCCACGCGCTTCGCCAAGCCATTTTTTGCCTTCTCCGTCCGGGCCAAACTCTTCAAAATTTATATACCCGGCGGCCAATAAATCACAAATGGTATTTAATAATGGTGGGACTTCTGACAAGGGGAGTGGATACCGCGCAAAAATTGCCGAGTTAATCTCGTTTTCCGCTTGTTTTCTTTTTCGCTCTAACCGGCTGTCATTGATAAAAGGATTATTTGTTAGTCCGGCTTGTACCCGGATTTGATAAAGTGAAGTATACCGTTTGCTTTCGTCTGCCTCTACTGCTTCGCTATCTGTTATTGTTGTTTCGTCTGTTGTTGTTTCATTATAATATACTGACTTAAAAAATAAATATCCTTCGCCGCCTGTATATTCAAGGATTGTTCCTTGTGGGTCATCAACCTGTATATCTTTTGGCGAACCGTCCGCGGTTAATTCTGTGTATGTTCCGGTTTTTGTTAGCGAGCCGTAAAACTTCCTTTGGTTATATCTGTAAAGTGTTACCGGTTCGCCTTTCTTGTGATCGAATTTTAGTGTGGCAACTTGTACGCTTGTGCCGGCGGTTACTGCTGCATTTATGAGTTGTATTTCTGCTTTTTCTGACCCCTCGCTACCAATAACTATATAGCTATTTTGAGCCAGTCCGTCATTGTTTAAAAGTGTAAGCGCCACATTTGAACCTGCCGAAACATCCGCGTCAAGTTTTGTGCGTTCTAACTTTATAAAATCCTCTGTTGGCGCTAATAGTGTTTTTGCCATAATATTTTTATTTTAACACATTTTTATCTTTTCTTGAAGTGCTTAATGTGGTTATCTTATTTGTTGTGCGCAATATCGTTGTTTTGGCAGTTGTAAGCAATATTGTTATTCCTTTGCTGAATATTCCTTTAAGTATCTTTGTGAGTGTATCCGTGACTGTTATTATCTCTGAAAATGTCCGCGTTGCCGTTATTTTTTTGGTAATGCTATCAAGCAATATAATGGCTTCTGTGAATGTGCTTGTCGTTTGTTTTACAATTTTATCGCTTAAAGCTATTATTTCTGTATATATTTTTACAAACATTTTTGCGTTTATTATGCTGTCAATCAATGTTACTGTTTCTGAAAATATCTTTGTAATTTTACTTGCCATAGTATCTACAAGTTTTATTGTTTCTGTAAATACTCTATTTATCTGATTTGAGATTGTGTCAATAATGGTTATTGTTTCGATCAAGCTTTTTGTGAAAGTAAAGATGTTGGTTATTGTGTCTGTGAGTTTTAATGTTTCTGAAAATGTTTTTTGCGTTTTGGATATTACATTATCAACAAGCGTTACAATTTCTGTTATTGACTTAAAGAAAACTCCTTGTATTGCTTTTGTATCAATAAGTTTTATTGTTTCGATCAAGCTTTTTTTAGCTTGTCTTATTATGCTATCAATAAGTTTTATTGTTTCGTTTAAAACTTTGTAAAAAATACCGGTTGCGCTGAATGTTGCAATTAAGGTTATTACTTCCGTAAGTGCTTTATTTGTTTTTTGCTTTATGATATCAACCAAAGTTAATACCTCGCCAAAAGTTTTTTGCGATTGAAATGATTTTGTATCAACTAGCGTTATAATTTCTGCGAGCGTTTGAGTATATGCTGTTGCTGTATCTGCTGTTCCGTCATATACAATTTGGTTAAATTTTGCGCTATCAAACATAGTTTATTATTTAACTTTTCTCATTCTCTCATTTTTTAATTCATCAATTTTTGTATCAAGTTCTGTTTCCAATTCTGATACTTTATCGTCAATCTCTTTTCGCTTTGCTGTGTCAAACACTACTGTTACAGGTGTTGCTGTTGGCACTATTACGAAAGGCTCTCTATTGTCTGCTTGCTCTTTGAAATCTAAAGCCATTCTTAAATCTCTTATTGTTTCCTCTATTGTGTCTAATTGTTCTCTTGTAATCATATTTTTATATTTAATCTATTAAACTATTACCTCTACACCCTCAAGCACCGCCGCCCAACGAATTGTTTTAGCCGCTTCGCCTGTGACTGTAATTATCAATGCTTCGTTTACATCGTCTGCTGTTATTGCCACCGACCAAGCCAATACTCCGTCCTTTGCAATTTCTGTTACTGTTGGCGTTCCGACAAGTGCTGTGTTTCCTGCCCCGTCACGCTTTATCATTCCCTCTATTTTCCAAGACATACCTGCATTGTTTACATTATCTCTTGCAATGACTATCCCTTTAAAAGCAAAGTGTGAGCTTGCACGGATTGTGAAGCGTTGCCCTGCATATCCTGCCGCTAAAAGTTCTGTTGCTGTTGCGTCTGTTGTTTGAATTGTAAGTCTACCTTGTATTGCTTGATTTTTGTATGTTGATTGTCCGTCAATGTTTACTGCTGTTTCTCCGTAGCGTGAACAGGTTGAATAATATCCTAATGCTATTGCATATCTTTTTAATCCACTATAAGTATTGCGACCGATAGCTATTCCATAAGTGTTTCCGTATGAATTATAACCAATTGCTACACCATAGCTACCTCCATTAGCACCATAACCAATAGCAGTACCATAAGTACCTCCGTCTGTAAATACTCCAACGCATACACCATATGTCGCACCATAAGAATTATAACCAATTGCTACACCATTTGATTGACCATTTGCACCAGAACCAATAGCAGTACCAGAAGCATAAGCTTTTGCTTGATAACCAATTGTTAAATTAAATCTTTTAAAGTCATCTTCTCCACTTCCGTTGTCTGCTGAAATCCAATTTGTACCGTCAAATACAAATTCTTTAATTGCTCCTGCATATATATAATCTAAAATTGTTGTACTTTGTTTAATGTTTAGATAATAAGAAGTATTATACGCTCCATTATTTCTAATCATCCACCTATCACCAACTTTCGCACTTGCTGTATCAAGTGTGATTATTCTATTCACGCCGTTTGGGTCAAGATACTGGTACATCGGGTCTGTGCCTGCAACAAGTGTTTTGTCTGCACTTAATGTTTCAACATTTATCTTTCCTGCTCCTCGTTCCAAGTTTTCAATCACTCCTGCTGTTATTCGTAACTCTACTGCATCGCCTGTGAGAGCGTCTGCCGCGGTTGTACCCTCTTGAGCTCGTACTACTGTAAGCACATCGCCTGTTCGTGACGAGCAAAATAGTATTTCATCATTTATTGTTACATTGAAGTTTGTAGCTGGAAATAATGCACCATCGCCTGTTGCTACCGTCAACGATAAGTCCGCCGCCAGTATCCCTGACGCTAGTGTGCTTGATGCTCTATTTTTTACGTTTAGAAAAGACATAACTTATTATCTATTACTCCTAATCAACATCAATATCCCAAGTAACTTGAAGACTGTCACCTATGGCGACATTGATTGCCGAAAATATTTGACGACAAAGCAAGACACCGGCGCTTGCCGCGTTTAATACTCCGCTTTCTGTTACCGCGAATGAAGCTGTAAAACTAAAAGTGTTTACTAGCGTTGCTGTGTCATTCGTCACATCTGTTGTTGTCCTTGAAGCCGTCGCGCTTGCGCGTTCTCCGCCCCCTGTCGTAATTTCTGACCCGAGTGTTGTATCTGTAACCGCGGCAGCTGTTGCGCCTATACCGATTGCAATATATGTAAACGCTGCTTCTGCCCCGGCGCCGTTAATACGGCTCGCAACTCCTGCCATACCTGCATTGGTAATAAGATTTGAGATTGTCATGCTCTCCGTCCAATGTCCTGTCAAAAATGGTATTCTGAGGCCATTAAGCGCTATGTATGCGCGTAATCCACTTTTTTGTGACCCGTCCTCGTTATACGCGCTATATCCTTTACGCATGCTTTTGAGTATTGCGCGTCCCAATTTATTTACAGCAAACAATGATTTTAAATTGCCGTCTTTGTCGCGTAACTGATAATTTACATTTTCAGTTAAACGCATTCGTCCTCTTTCTTTTTGTGTTATTTTCATATTTTTATTTTGTTAATTATTTGCCGGAGTTTCGACTTTTTCTGTTTCCGGTTCAATTGTTGAGCCAACAAGGTTTTTTTGTATGTCCTTAATATTGGCATTTGCTTTTTCTTTTTCTGCGTCAAGTTCTGCGTTCTCAACTTCTCGTCCGTGTTCTGCAATATGATTATTAACTTCCTTGACAATATCTTCCTTTGTTGAGTTAATATCCATACCGATACGCTTGCTTGTTTGTATGTTTTCCTCTTCGTCAATAATATTAAAGGAAACTTCCAAAAACTCGCTGTTGGTTGCTTGATGTCTTATTTTTTCTGCTTTTGTTATTTTTGCTTTATACATTTTTTTACTTTAAGAATGCTTTAACTGCATATGTAAATGAAGCGTCTGCCCCTGACGGATCGACGACAACACCTCGCATACGCAATCTGTCTGCAATTCCAATTTGTCTTGTAGCCCCTGCTGACGCGTCTGATGTTACATCAAATACTGCGCTAGCGCCCGGGTTATCTGCCAGTAGCGCCATAACATATTTTTTAGTTCCACCATTGCCCAATACTTGGGTAAAGTGTCCGACATTAACCCATGTTGTGCCACCGTCCGGCGATACATCAATGTAAACATCCAAAGTATCGTCAACTGCCGTGGCGGCAGCAGTTACATCAAGCAATATCAATGCTTCTTTAAAAACCTTTTGCAGTTTTACTTCTGCGCCGGTTTCTGTTCCAACTAATTGCGCGCCTGACGCTCTTAATGTTTTTATTGCTGTTTTCATGGTTTCTTTTTAATTAAAGATTGTCTCCTGAATTTTTGTCGCCCTCAACATCGTCGCCACTTTCGTCGCCGTCTTTATTTCCGCCAAAAACCTTGCTTAAAATTCCTTCTTTCTTTTCTTCTGTTGGCGCGTTATCTTCGTTGTCGAGATTGTCGCCCGGTTGTGGCTGTTCGACCTTCCCCGGTTCGATCGTCTGGTCGCCCTCAACATCGTCGCCTTCGCGCGTTACCTTGTTTACCGGCTGTTGCGGTGTTTCCTGTTCTTCGTCCTCAATTTCTTCGTCTTGTTCTGCGATAATCCCTGCGGACAATAAATTTTCTGCTACATTTTCTTCAAGCTCAATTTCTGTTCCTTTTTTATATTCTTGTCCGTTGTGCTTTATGTTTGATTTTACTTTAAATATGCTCATATTTTTATTATTTGTTAGTCGCTAATAACATACTCCACAAAAATTACTAATTTACCGGCTGTTAATGCTTCAACGGCGACGGTAATTGTAATTTCTCTTTCTGCCGTTAATTTGATAAATCCGGCAACAATATCTTTTGCATTTACAATTTGTGTTCTTGTGTTCGGTGTTGCTTCTGTCAATGTTGTTGTTCCGGCGGTCAATGTTCCATGTATGCCGGAGTCATAAATATTTGACGCGTTTGATATTGCAAGTGCTGAAACAAGGTCGTTTGCTGTCTGCACCTTAATCGCGATTGTCGCCGCGTCTGTTGCGCTTACGAATGTTGTAACAACATCGTACCAAGCGTCCGTGATAATTGCATTATCCGGTAAATAAACACCTAGTCCGTGCGCTGCGATTGTTTTGTTTGATACTCCTGAGCTATCGTTACCTGCCGTATCAAATGTAGCCGTCGCAATTTTCTTTACGGTTAGCGCGTCTTGGCGCGTAACTGTGCCTCGTTTCATTTTGAAATCCGGCGCGCTAACTCTTTGTCCAAATCTTCTGTCTGACATTTTTTTTTGTAGTTAATACAGCGGTCTTATGCCCTCTATGCTCGGTCGGTCGGAATGGCCGAGCATGGGGGGCATAAGCCCCACCATAGTCCTAAAACTAACTAATAAAGTTTAAGCGACTGCGTTCTTTATCAAGTAAGCTGCTTCCGCCGCAACAAACTTTTGAACATAATTCTCGTTCGCTCTCACAAATCTTGCTTCTGCGTCTTCGTCATCCCACTTTTTAACTTTCCTGTCTTCATACTTGAAAGTGAAACCAAGTGTGATCGAGCGCAATCTAGCTGACGGCGTTATGTAAATAAGCCATGCGTGCTTTCCCCAAATATACCCAAGACTGTCGGCCGCTCCTTCTGTTGCTGAATTGTAAATCGCTTCTGCAACAAGTACCTTTGATACATCAAAAATACGCGCCAATAGTTCCGGTGTTACGGCTGCGCCAAGTGAATACTTAACGCGCTCAACAATATCCGGGTGGTCAATAAGTTTATCGTACACTTCTCTTCCTAATACAAGTGTATTTGGTTTTCTTCCAATGGCTTGTTGGACTGTCTGAACACCGGACCTAATGTCGCCAATAGGGTCGGAGTTTGTAAAGTCGCTCCATTGTGAAGTTCCGGACAAAGTCGTATTCTGCGTAATCGTGGAAGTGCTTGCCATTGAAGTTGCAAGCGCAACTTCTTTGTCGATCAACAGCTGTTCTGTGATGTTCTCTGTTGCGTCCATTTCTGGATTAAGCGCGCTATCTGCTTGCTTAATTATTTCCCAAGGTGTCTTCTCTTTCAACGCGTGGTCTTCTGTCGTATATGAAGCCGTGGAAAGTCCGTACTCAACTTCATTTGCCTTTGCGCCTGCTGCGCGTTTCGTTGTGTTCCTTCTGAATTTTGCTTTATCGTACTGGTAGTATTTGCCACTTTCTTTCGCTACTTTAAAGCTAGGAAATAACATATCCGCAATATACATTTCGTTTTGATATGCCTTAGATACATTTGACAATACTGGGTCTACTACTACATCGGTTCTTGTTAACATAGTTTTAAAAAATAATTAAATTGATAATTTAGTATCGGAAGTTCGTTAGTTGAATTTCGATAATGTCGCCGTCTGCGGCTGCTGCTTCCAATGCTCGACCGATAACGACATTTCCTGCCGTTGTTGTTGTTACTGCTTTACCTGCTGCCGTTGAAGTTACATACGCACCGATTGCAATCGCCGCGCTAGCAACAACTTTTGATGTTCCTGCAAAACGATACAAAGCCGCTTCGCCGGACGCTGGCTTGTTCTGAAGCACGCCAACCAAAAGGTCTGTTGCTCCTTCTCCTATCTCAATGTCGCCGGTTGCTGACAACTGCACAATGTAATATTTACTTGCTGTCATGCTTTCTCCGGCATTTCCTGTTTTTTCGAAGTCTTTTAATGCTTGTGACATATTTTTTTTAAAAAATTAAATTGATAAATTATTTCTCTGTTTCGTACCTATTTGCAAGCGACGGGTTTTCTTCGCATACGCGCTTTACTGCGTCTGTGTAAGTAATTGCCTTATTGTCGCTCATCAACTTTTTCGCTTTTGTTTCGATCTCTGCGAATGCTGTACCATCTGCGTTTCCACCGTGGCCAACTTCTGTAAACATTCCTGCTTCGGGAATAGTATTTACTAATTCTGCAAATATCTTTCTCTGTCCTTCACTCAACGCCTTCATAAAGCTAAATACTTTTTCGCTTTGTGCCGGCAAAAATCGTCCTTTTGAGTTCTGCTCTGAAAAGACGAGTTTGCTTGTATCGCTTCTAATTTCTGACTCTCTCAATTTCTCTGCCGCCTCGTATCCGTCGTTTGCTTTCTTTTCAAGTGTCTTATAAGCGCCTTGGCTCATTTGAACCAAGCCGTTTTTTATAACAACACCTTCCGAAGCATTTTGCTGTCCGCCTTCTTCTCCGCCGGCGTCACCGCCTTCTGGTGCTTTTTCTGTGCCGTCCTCATTTTTTCCGGCTTCAACATTTGCCGCCTTTTCTTCGTCTGTCAATTCTTTTGTTGACCCGTCGCGATTAAGTCCTTTGGCTTCGTTAGCGTCGCCTTCTTCTTTTTCGCGTGTTTCTTTTTCTTCGGCTGTTTCTTCAACCTCGAGTACTGTCGCAAAAGTTGTTTTCTGTTCGTCCGTTAATTGTTCTTTATTTTCTTGCAAAAAAGTTTTTTCTTCTGCGGAAAGTTCCTCAACTTTTTTTGCTAATATATCTTGTAAATTCATATCGTTAAAATTAAATTGATTGTTAATGCTATGTTCGCTTAAAACGACCGCTTCAAGCTCTTTGAAATATGGTTTGTTTGTTAACGCGCCACCTACGAGTACATTTTCATGTATCGCCCGGGTTTCCGGGTCTTCGTATTCCGAATAAAACTCCGGCGAAAAATACTTAAACGCTTTTTCGGACAATAGGGTTTTTCCCTTTGTTGTCCATTCGATAGTTGCGTATAATCCGTTCGCGCCCCTATCGATAAGCTCTGTAAACCAACCTATTGCCGGTAATTCTCCACTGAAGCCATTGTCGTGGCCTTCCGTAATGGGTATGCCTTTACGCAAGCCGTTATCAAAATTGTCTTTAAATACTGATATATCTTCTCGATCAATCGTTATCGGTCCATATGCCGGGTGATTCCATTTTCCTACCGGTAAAACATGTATCTCTGTTGGTATTCCGCCTTCGCTTTCTGTTTCTGCAAAAGCTTGAATGTCTATCGGAAAAATAATCGGTAGTCTTTTGATTTTTTCTGTTGCTTTTTTCATGTATGTTTTTATTATACTACAAAATTGGAAAATAAAACAACCCTGTGGATAACTATTTTCCTGCCTTGCCTTTATTGATTGCTTTTGCTGCCGAGCTTCTTTGTTTTACTATCGGATTTTTTGGTTGCAATAATTCATTTGTCGCGTCGCCAACCCTATCTCGTATGCTGTTTGGTACTCCGCCAATCTTTGGCTTGTTTTCTTCGTCCTCTAATATCTCAACCCATATACCCCGGCAATTACTGTGAAAAATACCTGTCTTTGCCAATGGGTCGTCTTTCTTAATAATTCTCTCGTCAATACTCAAACAGAAATTGCATGTTTTGCTATCCAATATCTCTGACCTTTGGAGCGCATAAATCTTGCTTTGGTTTTTATCAAATACAGTTTTTCTTCCAAGGTTAATATGTCCGGCAATTACTATGCTCGCTGTATCTCTCGTCACTTTATCAATAACTTTCACAATGGCCGCGTCCATTGCGCCGATTATGTTTGATGTGCTTTCGCCTTTTGCCAGTTTATCAACCAAAACAATTTTTGCGCTGTCCGTAACTGCTTGCGCGTGTTTGGCCGCTATCGTGTCTGCTCCTATGCTGATCGAGCGTATAACATCCTGATTATCTGCCGGTGCTTTAACTCCCATTTCGCGCGCCGCATTATTTTTTGCGAAGTTGTATGATTTGCGCATTATGTCATTTAATAGCGCTGTGTATTTTGTAGTAAATTTTGCTTCCAGTTTTTTTATTGCGGCGACATTTCGCTTTTCAATGAGTGGTGTTAATTTTTTAAGGTAGTCGTCTTTTGCCGTGTTTAGTATTTTCTTGCTTTCTACCGTTAAATTGTTTTCAAGTTTATTTATTTGAGATTGAATACTTTTTAAATTAACTTTTTTTTCCGCAAATGTTAAAGGTCGCCAACCTTCAAAATCATTGTGTTCTTGAAAATAACGCCAAGTCAAAATACTATGTTCTTGCGCTAATACTGATGTTGCCATTGAAAATAATTCGCGGTGTTTTTTTATTCCTTTTATTTCTTCAATCTTGTTTGCTGTAAAATCAATCTGTTCGGCCGTGTCCATTTCTGATAAAACATTTTTTATTGCTTTCTCAATTTCTGTTGACGATATTTTTTTTTTATTTAGAAACTCTGACATTCCTAATTCGTCGGCTGCGTCTTCAATGTTTTTATCTTCAGCTTTGTTTGTTTCTTTATCTTCGTTTGTATT
>VAPH01000320.1_pt1 | contig 36313 bp, 37 predicted proteins | sample 3393861 | NCBI WGS metagenome assembly VAPH01 (sample SAMN08290439, study PRJNA428436) | hydrothermal vent metagenome | isolation source: Deep-sea hydrothermal vent chimney | place: Atlantic Ocean: South-mid Altantic Ridge | reverse complement strand
TATGGTGCATTCGGGATCGCCGGGAATGCGTTCTTGCAGCGCCCCGTTGCGGTTGACCCAAACGACCCTTAGCCCGAAAGACGCCGCCCCGGCCACATCCCAGGCATTGGACGACATGAAACAGACGGCGTTCGGTTCCGTGTTCCAGTGATCGCAGCCGTATTGATAGACCGATGGGTGGGGCTTGTAGGCCTTCACGGAATCAGCGGAGAGCAGGCCGTCCAACAGGTCTTCGATGCCGGAGCTTTTCACCGCGGAAATCAGCATGGACGGTGAGCCGTTGGACAATATGGCCGTCTTGAAATCCCTCTCGCGCAGGGTTTCGAGGAGTCCGACGACTTCCGGATAGGCGTCCAGGTTCAGATAAAACTCCATGAGCCGGGCGCGCAAAGACGAAGACGTGAGGCCCAGGGATTCCATGGCGTAGTCGAGGCTGTGCCCGGTCACCTGCCAGAAATCATCGTATCGGTCCATGAGGGTAAGCAGCCTTGTATAGTCAAGCTGCTTGGTGCGCCACAATTGGGCCAGGGGACCGGCGGCATCGCCCAGGTCGTCCCGGCAGTGCTCGGCCGCCGAGGCGACGTCGAATAGGGTGCCATAGGCGTCGAAAAGGCAGACGTCGATGCCGTCAATGATCGTCGAAGGCGCATCAGGCATGATTATTCTCCATCGTTCCTGCGTTCCAGGTCATCGCCCAGGGACAGGGCCACTTCCGTTTCGGCCAGCCGGAGGCGGTAAATCTGTAGGTTTTCCAGGACCCTTTGAACGTAGTTCCGTGTTTCGTCGAAGGGGATCATCTCTATCCAGTCGATGGCGTCGATGTAATTTTCACCCATACGTCCCCTGGGGTCCCCTATGGCGCGGAGCCATCGCCGGACCCGGGCGGGGCCGGCGTTGTAGGCGGCGAGACCGAGCACATAGGACCCCCTGAATTCCTTTATCAATCCGGCCAGATAGGTTTGGCCGAGGATCAGGTTGTAATCCGGTTTGTCGGTAAGTCCGCGGCGCGAATAACGGATTCTGAGTTTCTTTGAGATTTTTCGCGCCGTATTCGGCAGGATCTGCATGAGACCGAGGGCCCCGGCGCTGCTGATGGCTTCGGTGTAAAAGGCGCTTTCCTGACGGATCGTCGCCAGAACCAAGGGAACCTCGACCAAGGACTTCCCCTTCGCATCGGTGACGGGAGGCGGTATGAGGGCGGGGAATCCGGTGCTTACCAATTGGGTTCCCTCGCGGCCCGATTTCTTTGCGATCGAAACGGCAAGGTCGGGGCGGCCGCTCCTTCGCGCCAGGGCGGCCGTCAATATCCTCCAACCGGGCGACGTTCCGGCCCCCTGCAGGGCATGGATAAACGGCGCGAGGCGTTTACTTTCACCCAAGCCCTGCAACAGGCGCACGGCGCGGGTCAGTTCGTTTTTATTGAACGCTTCCCTGTCTTTTCGGTTCGGGACCGGTTGGGACGGATACCAAAGGGTTCTGTCGGCTCCCGAACGTTCGTTCAAGCGTTCATTGGCGAGTTGGCCGTAATATGCGGTCGGATAGGCGGCGGCCTTTAGGTACCACTCGTTGGCTTTCCCGTCTTTTCCAGACGCCTCGAGGGCCCGTCCCGTCCAATAAGCGCCCCGGGACCGGCTTATGGGAAACTTCACGGCCTTAAACATGGCTCGGAAGTGTTTTTCGGCGATTTCCGGTTCTTTCATGAATCGCAAGGCGATCCATCCGGCCAGCCATTCGGCTTCGGCGAAATCCGCCCCGCCTTCGGTGAGGCCGTGGTTTTCAGCCAGGCGGTAAGCGTCCGTGACATAGCCCTTTTGCAGGAAAGTCCGGATGATGGACGTTTGTTCGCGCCACCACAATTCGGGACGGATCGGGGTCCCTTGCCGGTTGTCGAGCAATTCGAGGACGGAGTCGATTCGTCCCTTGCGGAGCCGCCACCGCAAGCGTTCGTAGGCTAGGCCTTCGTGATCCTTCAATTGGCTGGGAACGCGGGCGATGGCGGCATCGACGTTGCCCCTCATCCGCCGCAGCAGGAGCCTCGCCTCGGCCAAGGCGCGCTGATCGGAATTGACCCTCCAAAGCATGCGCCTGGCCTGCCAGTAACGGCCTTCCCACAACAATCGGTCGAGGCGCGCCAGATGATCCCCGCGGGTCAGCATGCGGCGGTATTTCCTGTAAAAACTCTTTTCCTGGCGCCTGCCGAAAGAGCCTTCGACCCAGGCCTCCCTTATCAAGCGGCGGCCCTTGGTCCGGTCGCCTTTGGCGAGAATGGCTTCGGCCAGCCTGAGCCGTCCGTCCATGCCGATGGGGGCTTCGGTTTCGAACCATTTGAAAACCGCCTCGGGCGCGATTTTGCCGTCCATGGCTTCCTCGGCCCGCCGCCTGAGCAGGGTTCTTTGGGGCCAGCCGGGATTGTCTTCGAGGAATCGGGAAATTTCTAAAAACGACGCCGGGTTGTTGGGCGCGCCGTAGACGGTCCAGCGGATGATCCGGGCCAAAAGCGGGTCTTTGATCTTTTCGCCGAGCCCGAGCGCCTTCTTCCAGCGCTTCAGGTCGCTCGCCTTGAGGGCGGATTTCACCAAGCGCAGATCGGCCCCGGAAACGACGGCCCCCGAGGGAACGTCCGCCCGCGGCAAAGCGGCGGGATACGCCGCGACGAAAAGCAAGACGAACACGACCCGCCTTGTCAAAGTCCCCATTCCGGCCCTCCGGGTTGTCTCTTTGTTACGAGCTTAATCCGAGTTCCACTCTACTGGGGAAACATTACGACGACGTTACCCGCGCCACAAGGGGCGGCGCCACATACAGCTCCTTGCCGGGACGGGCGTGATGGGGGTATTGTCGCGGCGCAAACACAGGGAGAAGATCATGTTCAAGGGGTCCATCGCCGCCCTCATCACGCCGTTTAAGGACGGCCGAGTGGACGAGGCCGCGTATCGTTCCTTCATCGAGTGGCAAATCGATGAAGGAACGGACGCGCTCGTTCCTTGCGGGACGACCGGCGAATCGCCGACTCTCGACCATGGTGAACACATGCGGGTGACGGAAATTTGCATCGAGACGGCGGCGGGCCGGGTTCCCGTTATCGCCGGAACCGGATCGAACTCGACCCATGAGGCCACGGTCCTCTCCAAGCACGCCAAAAAGGCCGGGGCCGACGCCATCCTGGTGGTCACTCCCTATTACAACAAGCCGACCCAGGAAGGCCTGTACCGGCATTTCAAGGCGGTGCACGATGCATCCGAAATACCGGTCGTCATCTATAACATTCCGGGGCGCAGCGTCGTCGATATGAACGTCGAGACCATGGCGCGCCTGGCCGAACTTCCCAATATCGTCGGGGTCAAGGATGCGACGGGCGATCTGGCGCGCCCCTTGCTGACCCGCCATGTCATCGGTTCGCGTTTCTGCCAGCTTTCCGGCGAAGACGCCACCGCCGTGCCGTTTCTGGCCGCGGGCGGGAGCGGCTGCATCTCGGTATCGGCCAACGTCGCGCCACGGCTTTGCTCGCGAATGCAGCGGGCCTGGCGGGACGGGAACGCCGCCGAAGCCATGGAGCTTCAGCACAAATTAATGCCCCTTCATCTCGCCATGTTCTGCGAATCCAGCCCCGGCCCGGTGAAGTACGCGGCCCATTTGCTGGGCAAATGCGGGCCCCATACGCGCCTGCCGCTTTGCGAAATCGCCGAGGAGAGCAAGAAAAAGGTCGAAACCGCCTTGGCCGAGGTCGGACTGCTTGGCTAGAGCGGGTAAGGATCGATAGGGATCAATTTGATGGGAATGGATCGGTTCATTCGGGCAGGCGCGGCGCGCAGCGCGATGCGGGCCCATCGGGCAAGCGCCGCAACGCAGCCGAGGGGCCGATACGCCCCACCTTCGGCCGGGTTCTTTTGTCCCGGTCAAATGGTTCCTATCGATCCTTACCCGCTCTAAGGCTTTCGAAATGAAAAAGAAGAAAGCCCCGCCCGGCGCGATCGCGGCGCAAAACCGCAAGGCGCGCCATAACTATCATATCGAGGAAACCTTCGAGGCGGGCATCGTGCTGTCCGGAACGGAAGTGAAATCCTTAAGGGGAGGGCGCGCCACCATAACCGAATCCTATGCCGCCGAGAGCGCCGGGGAGCTTATGCTCTTTAACGCCTATATTCCCGAATACAATGCCGCGTCCCATTTCACCCATGCCCCCCGGCGGCCGAGGAAGCTGCTTATGCACAAGCGTGAAATCGACAAATTGATGGAGGCGATCAACCGGAACGGCATGACCCTGGTCCCGCTTTCACTTTATTTCAATAAGCGCGGCATCGCCAAGGTGCAGCTGGCGCTCGCCCGGGGCAAACACATGGCCGACAAACGCGCCGCCACCAAGGACAGGGATTGGAAGCGCCAGAAAGCCCGGATCATGAGGGGCAAAGGGTAGGGGGGACATTACGATACGTCCTTAAATCGAGACAGCAAGTCGCCGTAGTCCGTGACATGGGGGAACTGGGGGAATTCCTCGATAACGTTAGCCGGCGCGCGGAAAAGGAAACCGTGGTCGGCTTCTCCGAGCATGGTGGTGTCGTTGTAGGAATCACCGGCGGCGAGAACCGTGAAATTGAGGTTCCTGAAGGCCTCGACGGCGCGGCGTTTGTGGTCTTTCATGCGCAGCTTGTAATCGGCGATAGCCCCGTCTTTTACGATGAGGCTGTGGCAAAACAGCGTCGGCCAATCGAGTTGACGCATCAAGGGCCTGGCGAATTCATAAAAGGTGTCAGACAGGATCACCACTTGAAAGCGTTCCTTGAGCCGGGCGATAAAATCCTTGGCCCCTTCCATGGGGCCTAAGCCGTCGATCACGCTTTCGATATCGGCAAGCTTGAGTCCTTTTTCATGGAGGATTTTAAGTCTCCGGCGCATCAGAACGTCATAGTCCGGAACGTCGCGGGTGGTCGCGCGCAGTTCCTCGATGCCCGTGCGCTCGGCAAAATTGATCCAGATTTCGGGAACCAGAACGCCTTCCAGGTCCAGACAGACGATATTCAAGGGTTTATCTCCTCATTTCAGGCGCGCCGCGACCGTCTCGAAGACCGCGTGGAACATGGATTCGGTCAACCGCTTGGTATTGGTGTTGTAGCGCGAACAATGATAGCTGTCGATCAGCGGGGGGGCCGTTTCGAATTCGTGGACGGCGCCGTGAGCGAAAGGATAAGCGCTTTTCCTATGGCCGAGCGTGGTGAGGACGGCGTCGTGGGCGACCCGGCCGAGCGCCAGGATCACCCTTAGTTCAGGCAATCCCTCGATCTCGTCGTTCAAAAAGGGGCGGCAGGCGGCGAGTTCCGGCCCTAGGGGCTTGTTCTGGGGAGGAACGCAACGAACGGCGTTGGTTATGCGCGCCTTGACGAGCCTCAGGCCGTCCTCAGGGTCGGCTTGATAACGGCCATGGGCCAGACCGAAGCGGAGAAGCGTCGGGTAAAGAAGGTCGCCGGCGTAATCGCCGGTAAAGGGCCGCCCCGTCCTGTTGGCCCCCTTGAGCCCCGGGGCCAAACCGACGATCAGCAGGCGGACGTCCTTAGCGCCGAAAGAGGGGACGGGGGCGTTGTGCCAGCCGCAATGATCCCGCCTGTTTTTTTGTCGGAATTCCGCCAATCTCGGGCAAAGGGCGCAGTCGCGCGCCGGTTCGTTCATGAAAATCGACCCGCAATCAGGCGCTTTCGTAACGCTTGGGAGGGGCGGAGACGATTTCTTCCTCCTCGCCCGGGAATTCGTCCTCTCCCTCGTCGGTGTAGTCGCCGTCTTCATTTTGGGGGATGGTGCGCTCTCCCGAGCGGCGCGCGATTTCCGACTGCAAGTCCACGAGATCGATGAAGAAATCGGCCTGGCGGCGGAGTTCGTCGGCGATCATGGATGGTTGGGACTTGACGGTGCTGACCACAGTCACGCGGACCCCTTTTCGTTGGATCGCCTCGACCAAACGGCGGAAATCCCCATCGCCCGAGAAAATAACGATATGGTCCAGGTGGGGGGCCATCTCCATGACGTCGATGGCCAGTTCTATGTCCATGTTGCCTTTTATTTTCCGCCTGCCCGCCGAATCCGTAAACTCCTTGGTCGGCTTCGTGACCATGGTGTACCCGTTGTAGTCCAGCCAATCGACCAGCGGCCTGATTGGAGAATATTCCTGGTCTTCGATAAGCGCCGTATAGTAAAAAGCCCTTATCAGTCTTCCTTTGCGCGAAAAGAGGCTGAGCAGGCGCTTATAGTCGATGTCGAACGAAAGGGATCTTGCGGCGGCATACAAGTTTGACCCGTCAATAAACAAACCGATGCGTTCGTTTTGATAAAATTCCATATTACAAAATCCCTTTAAAACAATTTTTTATGGTCATCGTCATCGGTTAATGCGCTGTCCATTTTATTATTGATTATTCTTAACAAATGTAACCGGTGATGCCGATCAAAAAGTGACCATAGTCTTATACTATGTACTTAAACGTGGGAATGCATCCAAAATACCGCAAGGGTAAAGGAGAAAGATACTGATTCTCATCGCTCTCGGCGCAAATCTTTCAAGCCCCCGTTTTGGCCAGCCGAGGGCCGCCCTGGGTGCGGCCTTGGCGGCCTTGGAGGAGCGGGGGATTTCCGTGCTCGGGCGTTCGCCTTGGTATCGGACCGCCCCCGTTCCTGTATCCGACCAGCCATGGTTCGTCAACGGCGTGGCGCTTATCGGAACGGAATTGGGTCCTTCGGACCTGATGAAATCCTTACTGGATATTGAAGTGTCATTCGGCCGCGTGAGGTCCACTCCCAACGCGGCGCGCCTTTTAGACTTGGACCTGCTCGATTATGGGGGGAAGATATCGAAAGAGGGACGGTCTCCGAACCTGCCCCACCCGAGGATGCACCAGCGGGAATTCGTCCTCAGGCCCCTTGGCGAACTTGCCCCCCATTGGCGCCACCCCGTAAAGGGCGAGACCGCAGCAGACCTCCTCAAGGCGTTGGAACCGGGTCAAGAGGCCGACCCCATGGAAGACGGCGATGGGCGCTTCGGGACGGAATGGAAAGGGTGATTTAAATGACCCCAATGATGGTTTATGTGACCGCGGGCTCCAAGGAAGAAGCCTTGGCGATCGGCAAAAGCCTGCTCGAAGACCGGCTCGCCGCTTGCGCCAACGTCATTCCAAAAATCGTATCCGCCTATTGGTGGGATGGGGAGGTTCAGGAAGACGAGGAAGCCGTTCTCATTCTTAAAACCCGCCGGGATCTCATCGAACGCCTCACTGCCCGGGTCAAGGAACTGCACAGTTATGAGTGTCCCTGCGTCGCCGCCTGGCCTTTAAGCGACGGAAACGCGGATTATTTTAACTGGATCATGAAGGAAACGTCATAAGACGTTGATTTTACTTATTCTTCGACAATAACCGTAGCGATCGCTTGTGCGGCGACGCCCTCTCCGCGACCGGTAAACCCCAATTTTTCCGTCGTCGTCGCCTTAACGCCGACTTGGCCGGGGTCCAGTTTCAGAATATGGGCGATTTTCTCGCCCATGGCGGCCCGGTGGGGGGCTATCTTGGGGGCCTCGCAAATAACGCTCAGGTCCAGGTTCGATATGCGGGCCCCTTTTCCGGCGGCGAGCGCTCCGGCCTTGGCGAGAAATATTTCGGAAGGCGCGTCCCGCCATCGAGGGTCCGAAGGCGGGAAATGCTCTCCGATGTCGCCGCACCCTATTGCGCCGAGAAGGGCGTCCGTCAGGGCGTGCATGGCCACATCGGCGTCCGAATGGCCTTCGAGGGCGAAGTCGTGAGGTATTTCAACGCCGCAAAGGGTAACGCCCGAGCCGGCGCAAAAACGGTGAACGTCGAAGCCCAATCCCGTCCGGACGCCCCCTTTTTCCTTCGTCCCCAATTTCCTGTCGGCTTCGAGGAGATCCTCGCCGGTCGTCAGCTTGACGTTTTTCTCGTCCCCTTCGACGAGGGCGACATCGAGCCCGGCCCGTTCGGCCAGGGCCGCGTCGTCGGTCATTTCCCGGCCCGCAAACCTTATATGCGCGTCGAGGATGGCGGCATAACGAAACCCCTGTGGCGTTTGCGCGCGCCACAGGCCGTCGCGTTCGACGGTGCCTTCGATCCTGCCGTTTTGGCCCCGTTTGATGGTGTCGGTCATGGGAAGGGCGGGGATGGCCCCGGGGGCGTCCTCGAGGGCGTCGAGAACCCGCAGGATCAGGTCCTGGCCGACGAACGGGCGGGCGGCGTCGTGAATGAGGACGATATCGGGTGAGGGGCCTTTCAGGCTTTCCAGGCCGAGCCTGACGGATTCCTGGCGTGTTTCTCCACCCAACACGGGCGCTAGAACGTCCAATCCATCCGCCGCGCGCTCGTAATCGTCCCTGTCGTCGGGATGAATGACGGCTCGTACGCCCCCGATCCGCGGATGGGAAAGAAAGGCCTGCAACGTCCTTCTTAAAACCGGTTCCCCACCGATCTCCCGGTATTGCTTAGGGGTATCGCCTCCGCACCGCCGCCCGCGTCCGGCGGCCACGATCAGGGCTATGCACTGGGTCATGGGAAAAATCCTAGCCATCTAGAACCGGGTGACCTTAATTGCCGCCAAAGGTCTTGCCAAGGAGAACGTCTGGGGCGATTGTTCGCAAGATACTGTCGCCACATGGATTATGACGGGATATGACGGACAGCTTCGTTCTAGGCGTATCGGCCCTGATGGCGTTATTGGCCCCGGCTTTGCTCGCCTTTCGCCGGGAAAACAGCCGTGACGGCCTTTATTGGGCCTTGATGGGCGCGGCCGTGGCCGGGCCCGTGGCCTGGACGGTCGTTCAACTGTCCGGGGCCTGGTTGACCGACCTTTCCACGACCCTATGGATTACCGTCGCGTCGAGCATCGTCCTGTTCGCCTTCCTGGCGGCGACGATCCGCCATGCATGGCGTCTAACGCCGTTGACGGCTCCTTATTTGGCCTCTATCGGACTCCTGGCCCTTATTTGGAGCCAAGGCGCTCAAAACACTCTCGATCTGTCCAATCTGTCGGGTTGGATCCTTGTCCATATCATCTTGTCCGTGGCGACCTACGCCACGGTTACCGTCGCCGCCATCGCCGCCTTGAGCGCGTTCCTCCAGGAAAAGGCCCTGAAAGCCAAGCGTCCGACGGCCCTGACGCGCATGTTGCCTTCGGTCGCCGATAGCGAAGGGTTGTTGGTGCGTCTCCTGATACTCGGGGAATGCCTCCTCGCCTTGGGGTTGGTGACCGGCATGGCGTCTCAATACACCGAAACCGGACAACTCATTGTGTTCGACCACAAGACGATCCTTACCTTGACGTCTTTTGGCGTTATCGGCGGATTGCTTTTCGCCCATTTCCGTTCCGGAGTCCGCGGCAGGAAAGCCGCCCGTTACGTTCTGCTTGCCTATCTTTTGCTGACCTTGGGGTATCCGGGGGTCAAATTCGTCGCCGACGTGCTTCTTTCCTAGGGTCCCGCCACCTCAATTGTCCATAATCATTGATTCTTTTGCCCGTATTGCCTAATAAATGGGCAGAGAATTATTGGGTATTCAATCTATGCCGCTAAAAATTGGTTCCGTTCACTTAGACAGTTCCGTGATCCTCGCCCCCATGTCGGGCGTATCGGACATGCCGTTCCGGCGTTTGGTCAAGCGGTGCGGCGCGGGAATGGTCGTTTCGGAAATGATCGCCAGCAAGGCCATGATCATGGCCGCCCGAAAGACCCTTCGAATGTCCACGGGATGCGAAGAAGAACAACCCATGGCCGTTCAGATCGCAGGCTGCGATCCCGAAACCATGGCCGAAGCGGCGAGACTCAACCGCGACCGGGGGGCGGCCGTCATCGACATCAACATGGGCTGCCCGGTCAAAAAAGTCGTTCGGGGAGAAGCCGGTTCCGCCCTGATGCGTGATGAGGTTCTTGCCGGGAGGATCATGGCCTCCGTCGTCAAGGCCGTCGATGTTCCCGTTACCCTGAAGATGCGCACCGGCTGGGACGCGGAGAGCCGAAACGCGCCGAAGCTGGCCGGGATAGCCGAAGACAGCGGCATCCGGGCCGTGACCGTCCATGGCCGAACGCGCAACCAGTTCTACAAGGGCAAGGCCGATTGGGACTTTATCGGCCGGGTCAAGGACGCCGTCTCCATACCCGTTATCGGCAACGGAGACATCGTCACCGTCGACGACGCGGCTAAGATGGTCGAGGTTTCAGGCGCTGACGGCGTTATGATAGGGCGCGGCGCCTACGGCCGTCCCTGGTTCCTCAATCAGGTAGCCCACTACCTCGAAACCGGACGCCGTTTGCCCGATCCCTCGATCGAGGCCCAGCTTTCCGTTTTGTTGGAACATTACGACTCCATGCTTGCCCATTACGGAGAAACGGCGGGAATGCGCATGGCGCGCAAGCACATCGGCTGGTATTCCAAGGGGCTGCCGGGATCGGCGGAATTCAGGTCCAAGATCATGGTCTCGGACCATACCGAGGCGGTAAAATCCATGATCTCCGAGTTTTATTCTCCGTTGACCGGGGGCTCCGGCGGCGAGCGAAAAGTGGCCTGATGGGAGCGCGCACACGGATTTTGAACAACCGGACCGGCCTTCAGAAGATAGACCCGGAATCGGTCTTGAACGCCCTGGCCATAGCGATCGTCGTCATCGACGCCCAGGGGAAAATCATTCACGTCAATACGGCGGGCGAACAGTTTTTCAAAAGCAGCGCCTCCCATATCAAAGGCCTCGAACTTCAGGCCATGCTGCCGGTCGACAGTCCCTTGTTCGATTTAATCAATCAGGCGCGCAAGGATGAAAACGTCGTTTCGGAATACGGCGTCACCTTGGACACGCCGCGCATCGGGCGTCATTTTCTCAATATTCAGGCCATGCCCTTGGCGGAAATCCCCCAAGCCGTCGTCGTTTCCATGCAAGAGCGTTCCATCGCCGATCAAATCGACCGGCAGTTGACCCACCGCGGCGCCGCGCGGTCCGTTTCCGCCATGGCCGCCATGCTGGCCCACGAGGTCAAGAACCCGCTCTCGGGCATCAGGGGCGGGGCGCAGCTTCTCGAAGAAAGCGTCCCCGCCGAAGACAAGGCCCTGACCCGGATGATTCGCGATGAAACCGACCGGATCTGCGCCCTGGTCGACCGCATGGAGATTTTCTCCGACAGCGGCCCGCTGCAACGCGAAGCGGTCAATATTCATCAAGTCCTCAACCGGGTTCAGCAATTGGCGGAAAACGGATTCGGCGCGTCCGTTCGTTTCATCGACAATTTCGATCCCTCCCTGCCCCCGGTCCTGGGCAACCGGGACCAGCTCGTTCAGGTGTTTCTCAATTTAGTCAAAAACGCCTGCGAGGCCGTGGCCGATCCGGGCGGCGAGGTGGTGTTGACGACGGCGTACCGTCACGGTGTCCGGTTCGCCGTCTCGGGCAGCGACTCACGGGTTCATTTGCCGCTCATGGTCAGCGTTCAGGACAACGGCGAGGGAATACCCGATGACATCAAGAACAACCTGTTCAATCCCTTCGTGACGTCAAAGCCGAAAGGAAGCGGCCTGGGCCTGGCTTTGGTGGCGAAGATTATCGGCGATCACGGCGGCGTCATCGAATTCGACAGTCAACCCGGGCGCACCGTTTTCAGCGTCATGCTGCCCATGCAATCCGCCATAAAAAGCAAAAAGAGGGGCAATACATGACCCGAGCCACCGTTCTTATCGCCGACGACGATGCGGCCATCCGCACGGTCATCACAAAGGCCTTGGGCCGGGCCGGATACGACGTGCGCGCCACCGGCAACGCCGCCACCCTTTGGAATTGGGTGCATGACGGGGAAGGGGACCTGGTCATTACCGATGTGGTCATGCCCGACGAGAACGGCCTCGACCTCATCCCCCGTATCCGCAAGATCCGCCCCGAACTCAGGGTCATCGTGATGAGCGCCCAAAACACCCTGTTAACGGCCGTCAAGGCGACGGAGCGGGGCGCTTTCGAATATATGCCCAAGCCCTTCGATCTCAACGAAATGGTTACCGTCGTCCGCCGCGCCCTGGAAACGCCCGAACGCCATCCCGAGGCGGACACGGGGTCCCAAGGAGAAGAGGAACTTCCCCTGATCGGCCGGTCTCCGGCCATGCAGGAAATTTACCGGACCCTCGCCAGGCTCATGGGAACCGACCTTACGGTCATGATTACCGGTGAATCGGGCACGGGCAAGGAATTGGTCGCGCGCGCGCTCCATGACTACGGAAACCGCAGGAACGGACCCTTTATCGCCATTAACATGGCGGCCATTCCCCGCGAGCTGATCGAAAGCGAATTGTTCGGACACGAAAAAGGGGCTTTCACGGGCGCGACCCAACGCAATCTGGGCCGGTTCGAACAGGCCGAAGGCGGCACTCTTTTTCTAGACGAGATCGGCGACATGCCCCAGGAAGCCCAAACCAGGCTGCTCCGCGTTCTCCAGGAAGGCGAATACACGACCGTCGGCGGCCGGACTCCCATACGCACCGATATTAGGATAGTCGCCGCCACCCATCGCGACCTGCGCCAGTTGATCCGCCAAGGCCTATTCCGAGAGGATTTGTATTTCCGTCTCAACGTCGTTCCCATCCGGCTTCCGCCGCTGCGCGAGAGGACCGAGGACATCCCCGAATTGATCGGCCATTTCCTGAGTTTGGCGGCGAGCGAAGGCTTGCCGGCGAAAACCATTAACGCCGCGGCCATGGAGCGTTTGAAAAGCTATCGCTGGCCCGGCAACGTCCGGGAGTTGGAAAATCTCATCCGGCGGCTGGCGGCCCTTTATTCCCAGGAAACCATCGGCATCGACGTTATCGAGGCCGAACTGGCCGATATATCTCCCGCCGCCACGGAACAGGAAAGCGATGGGCTGTCGCAATCCATGGAGCACCACCTGCAAACGTATTTTTCCGCCCACGGAGACGGATTGCCCACCAGCGGACTCTATGACCGGGTCTTAAAAGAAGTGGAACGTCCTTTGATCATGCTTACATTGCAGGCGACGCGGGGCAACCAGATCAAGGCGGCGAGCGTGCTCGGCCTGAACCGGAATACCTTGCGCAAGAAAATCCGCGAATTGGGCATTCCCGTCGTGCGCGGGTCGCAATGACACCGGGGCCGAAATCCTGGAGCCGTTTGATCCGGCGGTACCGCCTTTGGGCGCGGCGCGTTCATCTGGACCGGAAAATGGCCTTTTCCCTGGCCGCCGCGGCCGGAGCGGCGGGGCTGGCCACCTTCAGCATGATGACCGACGCCGGCCCCGATCTCCAGACCGTTCTGTTCATGCTCTATCTGGACGCCGTTCTGTTGCTGCTTCTGGGCGGCGTCGTGGCGCGCCGTTTGGTCAGTGTCTGGGTGGAGCGGAGGAAGGGGGCGGCCGGGTCGCGCCTTCATATCCGTCTCGTTTTGCTTTTCAGCCTTGTCGCCGTCACACCGGCCATTCTCGTCGCCGTCTTTTCCGCCGTTTTCTTTAACTTCGGTATGGAAACATGGTTCAACGACAGGGTCAGAACGGCCCTTGAGGCGTCAAACGCGGCCGCATCGGCCTATTTAAAGGAACATAAGCAAAATATTCGTTCAGACGCGCTGGCCGCCGCCAACGACCTGAACAAAGACGCGCTGACCCTGATGCGCAACCCGGGGATTTTCGGAAGGGTCCTGACCGCCCAGGCCGGGCTTCGCAACCTTCCCGAAGCCCTTGTCATCGACAGCCGGGGAAATGTTCTCGCCCGTTCCCAATTCAGCCAAACCCTGGAGTTCGAATTGGTGCCTCCCGGCGTTCTGGAGCGATCGGCAAAGGAAGGGGCCGTCGTCATTACAAGCGACAAGGACGACCGGGTCAGGGCCGTGGTCAAGCTAAACCGCTTCGTCGACGCCTATCTTCTCGTCGGGCGGTTCGTCGATCCCAAGGTTCTTGCCCACATCGCGAGGACGAAAGGGGCCGTCGCGCAATACCAACGCATGGAGCGCAAGCAGGAAGGAATCCAAATCACCTTCGTGGTTATTTTCACGGTCGTCACCTTGCTGTTGTTGCTGGCCGCCGTCTGGATCGGGCTGACCCTCGCCAATCAACTGGCAAGACCGCTTAGCAACCTTATCGCGGCGGCCGAAAGGGTCCGTAAGGGCGACCTGGGGGTCCGGGTCGACGCCTCGTCCTCGGCGGACGAGATCGGGGCGCTCTGCCGCGGGTTCAACCGGATGACATCTCAGATCGAAACCCAGCAAGAAGGCCTGATCGAGGCCAACCGCCAGCTGGACGAGCGCCGGCGCTTTACCGAAACCGTCCTAACCGGCGTCTCGGCCGGCGTTATCGGGCTGGATGGAAAGGGACGCATTAATCTGCCAAATCCCTCGGCCTCGGAGTTACTCGACACCGATCTTGAAAAAGCGCAAGGAAAGGAACTGACCGCCATTGTTCCTGAAATGTCCGATCTTTTGGGCGGAGTCATGGAACGGCCCGAGCGCATGGGACAGGGTGAAATAAACATCCACCGAAAAGGCGGCGCGCGGACCTTGCTGGTCCGGATGGCGGCGGAAGGCCTGGCCGGGGAGGTCATCGGTTACGTGGTGACTTTCGACGATATCACCGAACTTCTTTCCGCCCAAAGGACGGCCGCCTGGGCCGATGTGGCCCGCAGGATCGCCCATGAGATAAAAAACCCCCTGACGCCCATTCAGCTATCGGCCGAGCGCTTGAAGCGGAAATATCTCAAGCAAATCACGATCGATCCCGACACCTTTTCGACCTGTACCGACACCATCGTCCGCCAAGTCGGCGACATCGGAAGGATGGTGGACGAGTTTTCATCTTTCGCCCGCATGCCGCAGCCGGACTTGAAATCCGAAAATATAACGAACATCTGCCGCCAGGCTATTTTCCTCGAAAGGAACCGCAACCCCGGAATCAAATTCACCGACGCCTTTCCCGAGAAGGCGCTTAGCCTTCGTTGCGACGTCAGGCAAATCGGCCAAGCCTTGACCAACCTGTTGAAGAACGCGTCGGAATCCATCAACGACCGGATCTCGGTTGACGGAAAAAACAAGGTTTCCGGTGAAATAAACTGCTCAATAGAGGAAACCGGAGACGGCGAGGAAAGGCGCATTTCCATTCTCGTCGAAGACAACGGCAAGGGCCTTCCCAAGGAGCTTTTGGACCGCATCGCGGAGCCTTATGTCACGACCCGGACGGGCGGAACCGGATTGGGTCTCGCCATCGTCAAAAAAATCATGGAAGATCATAACGGCGAACTGGTCCTCGAAGACCTGGAAGCCGGCGGCGTCCGGGCCACGATGATTTTCCACCCGGCGGCCACCCGGGCCGATCGGATCGATACTTCTCCTGTGCGGGCTAGAAGCAATGGCTCATGAAATCCTGATCGTCGATGACGAAGCCGATATCCGGATACTGACCGCGGGAATTCTAGAGGACGAGGGATTCCAGACCCGGGAAGCCGCCGGCTCCAAGGAGGCCTTGACCGCCATCGAGCAGCGCAGGCCCAGCCTCGTTTTGCTCGACATCTGGCTGCAGGGAAGCGAGTTGGACGGGCTCGAAATACTCGAGGCCGTTAAACGGGATCATCCCAGCCTTCCCGTTGTGATGATGAGCGGTCACGGAACGATCGAGACGGCGGTTTCGGCGATCAATATCGGCGCTTACGATTTTATCGAGAAGCCGTTTAAGTCGGATCGTTTGATCCTGGTCATAAACCGAGCCATCGAAGACTACGTGCTTCGCCGTGAAAACGAGGAATTGAGGCTCCGCGCCGGAGCCGAGGAAGACCTTATCGGCTGTTCGGCGGCGATCAATCAAATCTCCCAGGCCATTGAACGCGTGGCCCCGGCCAATTCCCGCGTTCTTATCACCGGTCCCGCCGGTTCCGGCAAGGAAGTGGTGGCCAGAATGCTGCACAGGAAATCACGGCGAAAGGACGGCCCTTTTATCGGCGTCAATTGCGCCACCATGGAACCCGACAGGATGGAAGTCGAGCTTTTCGGAACCGAAAGCTTTTCCAACGATGCGGGACGGGTAAAGGTCGGGACGTTCGAGGCGGCCCACAACGGCACCCTGTTTCTCGACGAAGTGACGGATATGCCTTTGGAAACACAAGGAAAGATCGTCCGGCTTCTCCAGGAACAGGTTTTTACCCGGGTCGGGGGGAACACCCGCGTCGAGGTCGACGTTCGCGTCGTCGCGGCTGCGACGCGTGACATCGGAGAAGAAATCAAGGCCGGCCGTTTCCGCGAAGACCTCTTTTACCGCTTAAGCGTCGTTCCCATCGAGGTCCCGTCCCTGCGTGAGCGGCGGGACGACATCCCCGTTCTGGCCGGGTTCTTCATGGAGCGGGCCCAGGACGCGACGGGATTGACGCCCAGGAAACTGGGCGCGGACGCCGTCGCCGCCTTGCAGGCTTACGACTGGCCGGGAAACGTGCGTGAGCTTCGTAACGTCATCGAGCGCATGCTCATCATGGCGCCGGGCGGTCCGAACGACCCCATCGGCGCCGATATGCTGCCTTCGGAGATCGTTTCGCGGACTCCCGCGCCGGGCGGCTGGGACGGGAACGGCGAGATTATGGGGCTGCCCTTGCGCGAGGCGCGGGAAATCTTCGAAAAGGAATATCTGCGTTCTCAAGTGGACCGCTTCAGCGGTAATATTTCCCGAACGGCGGCGTTCATCGGCATGGAGCGCTCCGCGTTGCACCGGAAACTTAAATCCCTCGGCATTCAGAACGCCAACAAACAAGCGGGTGATTAAATGAAAGTTATTGTCTGCGGCGCCGGTCAGGTGGGCTACAACATCGCCCGCCATTTATCCCTTGAAAACAACGACGTCCTGGTTATCGACCAGTCTCCGGACCTGGTCCGCGGGATCAGCGACAGCCTCGACGTCAAGGGGATCGTCGGACACGCGTCCCGTCCCGACGATCTGGAGCGGGCGGGGGCGGGCGACGCCGACATGATTATCGCCGTGACCTATGCCGACGAAGTGAACATGGTCGCCTGTCAGGTCGCCCATTCCCTGTTCGACGTGCCCACGAAGATCGCCCGTGTCCGCCATCAAAGTTACCTTCATCCCATGTGGTCCACCCTGTTTTCCCGGGACCACATGCCCATAGACGTCATCATTTCCCCCGAGATCGAGGTCGCGCGCGCCGTTACCCGGCGGCTCCAGGTTCCCGGGGCCTTCGAAATGATACCGCTCGCCGACGATAAGGTTAAGCTGGTCGGTGTCCGTTGCGAAGAAACCTGTCCCTTGCTCAATACGCCGCTCAGGCAACTCACCCAGTTGTTCCCCGATCTCAATATCGTCATCGTCGGGATAACCCGCGGCGACAAGTCCATCGTGCCTTCGGCGGAGGATCAGATGCTGGCGGGCGACGAAGTCTATTTCGTCGTCGATAGCGAGCAGCTTCTCCGCGCCATGTTGGCCTTCGGCCATGAGGAGACCGAAGCCCGGCGGCTTCTTATTTTCGGGGGCGGCAATATCGGCCTGTTCCTGGCCCAGGAAATCGAAAAGGAACATCCCTGGGTCAACGCCAAGATTATCGAGTCCAACCCGGAACGGGCGGAATATGTGGCCGGACAACTCAAGCGCACCATGGTTTTGAACGGAGACGTCCTCGACCAGAACATCCTGGAAGAGGCGAACGTCGGGGCGACGGATACCGTGGTCGCCGTAACCAACGACGACGAAAGCAACATTCTGGCTTCTCTGCTGGCGAAAAGGCATGGAAGCAAAAGGGCTATTACCCTGATAAACAAGGAAACATTCGAGCCCTTGGTGAAAAATTTAGGGATCGACGTGGTCGTCAGCCCACGGAACATCACCGTCTCGACGATCCTCCAACACGTCAGGCGGGGGCGCATCCATTCGGTTCACACCTTCCGCCAGGGGTTCGGCGAATTGATCGAGGCCGAGGCCCTGGAAACATCCGATCTCGTCGGCGCGCCGATCAAGGACGTCAAATTACCCCCAGACGTTCTCATCGGCGCCATCGTTCGCGACGGACAGGTCATCATGCCCACCGGCAACACGGTGATTCAGGCAAAAGACCGGGTCGTTCTTTTCGCGGCGGCGGAATCGGTGCGAAAGACCGAAAAAATGTTTTCCGCGCAGCTGGAATATTTTTAGGAATGCCGAGGATTTCATACGTCAACGGCCGGTACCTGCGCCACCCGGACGCCGCCATCCATATCGAAGACAGAGGCTACCAGTTCGCCGACGGCGTTTACGAGGTGGTCGCCGTTCACGGCGGACGCCCGATCGACGAAGACGGGCATTTGGAAAGGCTCGGGCGCTCCCTCGGGGAACTCGGCATCGCCTGGCCCATGAAGGTCCGTCCCATGAAGGTCGTCATGGGGGAAATGCTTCGGCGAAATCATATCCATCACGGCATGCTTTACATCCAAGTGACCCGTGGCGTCGCGCCAAGGGGCCACGCCTTTCCCGACCCTTCCACGGCCAGCTCCCTGGTCATGACCACCCGTTCCCTGCCCGCCCCGGACAAGGAAACACTGGGCCGGGGCGTCACCGTTATCACCATCCCTGATATCCGCTGGGAACGCAGGGATATCAAGACGATAGGGCTTCTTCCTAACTGCCTGGGCAAACAACAGGCCGTCGAAGCCGGCGCCTTCGAGGCCTGGATGGTAGACGGGGACGGCCTGGTGACGGAAGGAACCCTTTCGAACGCCTGGATCGTGACTGAGTCTGGGGAACTGGTGACCCGCCACGCCGACCGGGCCATCCTCGACGGCGTCACCCGCAGGGCCGTTCTCGGGCTCGCCGGAAAAAGGGGGATCGCCTTTCATGAACGCCCCTTTAGCGTCGAAGAAGCCAAGGACGCGCGCGAAGCCTTCGTCACCGGGACGACGGCCTTGGTCAAGCCGGTCGTCGGGATCGACGGCCAAGACATCGGCGACGGCCGCCCGGGAAAGCTAAGCCTGGAATTACTGGGGTTTTATCTCGACCATGTAAGAGACCTCTGCGGGGAAGCATGAGCGGGTTTGAAAACCCGCGGGACGGACCACGGCCACGGGCCATCCTGTTCGATTGGGATAACACGCTGATCGATTCATGGGCCGTCATTCATGAATGCCAAAACGCCACCCTGGAAGCTTTCGGCCACAAGCCCTGGACATTGGAGCAAACCAGGAAAAGGGTCAGGAAGTCCATGCGCGACAGCTTTCCCGGGCTCTTCGGCAAGGACTGGGAAGAAGCCGGGGAGTTCTTCTATCGCCGTTTCCATGAAATTCACCTGGAAAAACTCGCGCCCTTGAGCGGGGCGGCGGAGATGCTGGCCGATTTGGCCGGCCAGGGGATTTACCTGGGCGTCGTCAGCAACAAGAAAGGGAAATACCTGCGCCGGGAGGCGGTCTATTTGGGATGGGACGGATATTTCGGCAAACTCGTCGGCGCGCTCGACGCCAAAGCCGACAAACCGGCCGCCGCGCCGGTCCACATGGCGCTACGGGGAAGCGGTATAGAGGCGGGGCCGGAGGTCTGGTTCGCCGGCGACGCCTGCGTCGATCTGGAATGCGCCGTCAATTCAGGCTGCATCCCCGTGCTTGTCCGCGGCAATGCCCCCGGAGAGACGGAGTTCGGGGCCTTTCCACCCGCCTGGCACGTCGAGGGATGCATGCCCCTTTCCAAGTTAGTCAAGAGTCTGTAGGCTAATGCCCAAGGTAAGCGGGGGCCGGTTTCATAGGGGGGGAGCCAGGGCCTTACAGCTTAAAACATGCAGGGAGGAACACCGGCCGCCGCCCCCTTATTTAAACAGGATGGCAGGGTTCAATAACAAGAAGGGGGGAGGGGATCAATGTCCTCCGAGAAATCACAGAACGTTCAAGACGTTTTTCTCAACTATATCCGTAAGAACAAAACGCCCGTCACGGTCTTTCTCGTCAATGGCGTGAAGCTTCAAGGCATCGTTACGTGGTTCGACAATTTTTCGCTCCTGCTCCGCCGGGACGGCCATACCCAGTTGGTTTACAAACACGCGATCTCGACCGTCATGCCCTCGACTCCGGTGCAATTATTCGAACCGGACAAAGAGGAAGGCGAGGGGGAATAGCTTCTCCTTCCTTGACATGCCTGCTCGTCGCGCCCTACCTGAAACAAAAGGAGGGGGGGCGGGAACGCCCTGAAATCAAGCTTGAAGAAGCCGTTGGTTGCGCGCGCGCCATCGATCTCGACGTCGTTCACGCGGAAATCGTCGGCGTTCAGAAGGTGCGCCCGGCGACCTATTTGGGGAAGGGGGCCGTCGAGCGCTTCGGCCGTTTGATCGGTCGGAACAAGGAAAGCGGCCGCGGGCTCGATGTGGTCGTCCTCGATGCGGCCTTGACGCCGGTGCAACAGAGAAACCTGGAAAGGGCCTGGACGTGCAAGGTCATAGACCGCACCGGGCTGATCCTCGAAATTTTCGGATCCAGGGCCAGATCCGCCGAAGGCCGGTTGCAGGTCGAACTCGCCGCCCTTACCTACCAGCGCTCCAGGCTCGTGCGTTCCTGGACCCACCTGGAACGGCAAAGGGGCGGCGCCGGGTTCATGGGCGGGCCGGGCGAAACCCAAATCGAAACCGACCGGCGGTTGATCGGGAAAAGGATCACCCGCATCAAACGCGAACTCGAAGAGGTCAAACGCACCCGCCAACTCCACCGCAAGGCCAGGCGCCGGATCCCCCATCCCGTCGTCGGTCTCGTCGGGTATACCAATGCCGGAAAATCGACCCTTTTCAACACCCTGACCCGCGCCGGGGTCGAGGTCAAAGACCAAGTGTTCGCCACGCTGGACACGACCATGCGCGGCATCGACCTGCCATCGGGCAAGCGCGTCATCCTGTCCGACACGGTCGGTTTTATTTCCAATCTTCCCCACGAACTGGTCACGGCTTTTCACGCCACCCTCGAAGAGGTCATGGAAGCCGATATCCTCGTCCATGTCCGTGACATCTCCCATCCCGGCGCCGAAGATCAAAAGCATGACGTTTTTTCCGTCCTCAGGGAACTGGGGGTGGAAACCGAAGGGGGGCGGACGACCATAATCGAGGTTCTAAATAAGATCGATTTACTGCCCGATGACGAGCGCGAGAAGGTCGTCAACCGCGCCGCGCGCTCCGATGCCCCCGTGATCCCCGTTTCGGCCCTGAACGGAGAGGGCTGCGCCGATCTTTTGTCTTGTATCGAGGACGCCTTGTCACGGGGCCATGGGGTCATGGAGGTCTCTCTCGACCCCGGAAACGGCGCCGCCATGGCCTGGCTCTATGAACACGGCGAGGTTCTCGAAAGGTCCGATGGGGAGGCCGGGATCGCCCTTCGCGTTCGTTTGTCGGCCGCCGACCGGGCCCGCTGGGACCGGCGCGAGGACTGAGGTCAACGCAGTGTTCTTGCCTATCCAGTTTTCTACTAGTAGAATGGCGTTCCCCTTCTTTAAAGGAGTCCCCGGACATGGCGTCAGCGAAAGCGCAAAGAAAATGGCGGGACAAGCACCGTTTCGTCAAACGCCAGCTTAACGTCATGGCGCGCAAGCCCGTTCACGATTTCCTCGACGATATCGCGGCCAGTTACGGCCTCAAGGGGAAGGGGGAGGCCGTGGCCTTCGCCTGCTTCATTACCGAGGCCTTGAAGCAAAGGGCCGATTTCAATACCGAGGCCGGGAGAATGCTCGATATCTTCGCCGAAACATACCACCGCCACCGGGATGTCTATACACCCTGAAAAGGGTTACAATAGCCCCATGACGCCCGACTTGGACAAGGTAGCCCGGATCATCCGGGAAACGGCGCAAGAGGCCATCATGCCCCGTTTCCGGAAACTGGGCAAAGAAGACATTCGAGAAAAAAGTCCGAAGAATCTCGTCACCATCGCGGATCTGGAATCGGAAGCGATCCTGTCCGAGCGGTTGGGCGGCCTCGCGCCCGGGGCCACGGTCCTCGGCGAGGAAGGGGTTGAAGAGGCGCCCGAACTGCTCGACGCCTTGAAAGGCGCCGGACCGGTTTGGATCATCGACCCCCTCGATGGGACCAACAATTTTGTCCATGGCGAGCCTTGTTTCGCCGTCATCGTTTCTTATTGCGTGGGCGGTGAAACCCTTGCCGGTTGGATTTTCGATCCGGTTGGAAACGTCATGGTCCAGGCCCGAAAGGAAGAAGGGGCCTGGGCCGGTGACCGTAGGCTGCGGTTCGCGCCGCCTCCGCCCCTGGACGCCATGATGGGGCGGGGCGGAAAGACGCTGAAAAAACGGCTCTCCCTGGGAAAAAAGAAGGAAAAGCGCCCGAAACGGCTCGTCCGCTATGGGTGCGTGGGCCGGGAATATCAGGATTTATGCCTGGGCTGGCTCCACTTCGCCTGTTACCAGGGCCTCCTGAAGCCTTGGGATCATGCGGCCGGTGTCCTGATCCACAATGAGGCGGGCGGGTATTCCGCTGTAAATGCAGAGGGAACCCCTTATTCACCTTCTCTCGGCATCTGTGAAACAACCTTGCTTCTGGCCCCGGATGAGGCGTCATGGAAGGACCTTTACGGCCTGAAACAAGGAGAAAAAGCATGAAAGCCGCCTTCATCGGTCTCGGTGTCATGGGATATCCCATGGCCGGTCACCTGGCCAAGGCGGGCCATGAAATAACCGTCTACAACAGGACGGCGGCCAAGGCCGCGGCGTGGTCCGGCGAATTCGGCGGCAATACGGCTCCCTCCCCGGCGCTGGCTTCCGAGGGGGCGGGGGTCGTCTTCGCATGTGTCGGGAACGACGATGACGTGCGCGCCGTCACATTGGGCGGGGAAGGGGCGTTTTCCGGCATGGCGGAGGGGGCGCTCTTCGTCGATCACACGACCGCATCGGCGGAGGTGGCGCTGGAACTGGACCGGGAGGCCGCCACCTGCGGCCTTCGTTTCCTCGACGCCCCCGTATCCGGCGGCCAGGCGGGGGCCGAGAACGGAACCCTTACCGTCATGGCCGGGGGCAAGGAGGCCGATTTCCACGACGCCAAGCCCCTGATTTCGAGTTACGCAAGGGCCGTTTCCCTGATGGGCCCCGTGGGCAGCGGCCAGTTGACCAAGATGGTCAACCAAATTTGTATCGCCGGGCTCCTGCAAGGCCTGTCCGAGGGCCTCAATTTCGCCGCCCGGGCCGGGCTGGACGCCAAGAAGGTCGTCGATGTGATTTCGAAGGGAGCGGCGCAATCCTGGCAGATGGACAACCGGGGCCATACCATGATCGAGGACCGGTTCGATTTCGGCTTCGCCGTCGATTGGATGAAGAAGGATCTGGAAATTTGCCTGGCCGAAGCGCGTAAGAACGGATCGGACCTGCCGGTTACTGAAACCGTCAACGGATATTACGCGGCGTTGCAGGACAGGGGCGGGGGACGGTGGGATACCTCCAGCCTTATCCGGCTGTTGAGGTCCTAAGCGCCAGCGTCGCCTTGGGCGATTTGTCGAACAGGCTTTTAATATCCCAGATCAACAACCGTTGCCCGGAACGCAGCTTTTTCACTTTGGTGGCGTTATGGCTGATGATGGGAGCGTCCGTCTTCAGACGCAATTGTCCTTTCATGGCGAGGCCGATGGCGGTCAACTGTTTCGCCTTGGTTTTTCCAACGGGCGTTCCGGCCACCGTCACGATTCCCGTGGATTTTATGTATTTGATGCTGAGGAAATTTTCGTTTCGCCTGAAAAAAGTGATGAAGGTCGAACGCATCAAATCGCCGTTTTTCTCCCACCTGATCCTGAAGTAGCCTTTTTTGTAGTAGGCGAATTCCTTGACGGCGGAATCCCTTTGGAAATCCGTTTCGAGGAGCGCGACCTTCGCCTTTTCCTGATCCGGGGTCAGTTTTTTCTTATTCAAGCCGTCATAGATGGGGATGTCGACGAGATAGCCGTCGAAGGCGATATCGTACAGGCCGCTTCGCGTGACTTCGATCTCGGCATCGAAACGAACGGGCAGATAGCACCCGCTGAGAAGGGAGGTAAGAAAAAATACGGCGATAAGCCCGGAGGCCGGTCGTTTTTTTAAAGCCATGGGGAACAGCTTAAATGCAGGCCGTAAAAGAAGAAACCCCAAGATTCAGGCTTTTTCCTTGGCTTTATCCCAGTAGCCCTCCATGTCGTCCCGGTTTTCCGGGGCGAGGGGCTTGCCGTCGGCCTTCATGGAGCCTTCCATGAGCCGGAAACGCTTATCGAACTTACGATTGGCCTTCCTGAGCGCCGTATCGGGATCGATATCGAGCTTGCGCGCAAGATTGACGCACGTGAACAACAAATCGCCGAGTTCGTCTTCGATCCTTTCAGGCTCCGTCCCGGCCTTCATTTCATGGACCAATTCAACGGTTTCCTCGTTCAGTTTTTCGAGGACGTCGTTTGCTTCATTCCAATCGAACCCGACACGGGCCGCGCGTTTTTGCAACTTGAGCGCCCGGGTCATGGCGGGCAGGCTGACGGAAACCCCGGCAAGAGCGCTGGCGTCTTCCTTTTTTCCCTCGCCGCCGGCTTTTTTTCGCCTTTCAAGGGCCTTGTGGGATTCCCAGGCCTTCAATTGTTCATCGGCGCTTTTAATTTCCACGTCGCCGAAAACGTGGGGGTGGCGGCGGATCAATTTGTTGCAGATGGCTCCGGCGACGGAATCGAAATCGAACAGGCCTTGTTCCTTGGCCATCTGGGCGTGAAAAACCACTTGCAGGAGAAAATCGCCCAGTTCGTCCTCGAAGGCCGCCATGTCGCCGGTCTCGATGGCCTCGGCGACTTCGTAGGCTTCCTCGATGGTGTGCGGGACGATCGTCTCGAAGGTCTGTTCCACATCCCACGGGCAGCCTTTCTCGGGATCGCGCAACAACTCCATGATCTCCATAAGGCGGGGAAGGTTCTTGCTCATGAATGGTTCTTTCATTTTAAAACGCATAATTTATATTATGGCAAATTACGTGTTATATATACTCTACAGATAGTTACGAGCGTTAAGCCGACAAACGCCTCAATCCCCCGTCTCGATCCCCCGTCTCGATAACCATCCCATCGAAAGCGGGCTCGACGCCGTTGGGAAGCCTTTGGGAAAGGGCGTCGTAATCGAGGTGTCCGCTTAAGTGGGTCAGGACGGAGCGCCTCGGCCCCACCCGTTCGATCCAGCCCAGGGCCTTGTCCACATGAGCGTGGGTCGGGTGTGGATAATCGACCAGCGCGCCGACGATAAAAAGGTCGATGCCTTCAAGCACATCGAACGCGGCCTCCGAGAGTTCCACCACATCGGTGGAATAAGCGAACGGGCCGATGCGGAACCCCATTGTTTTGCAATAACCGTGGTCCTGTTCGAATACGGCGATGTCCAGTCCGCCGATTTGAAACGTATCGCCATGGGAAATCGTCTTGGGAATGAGCAGCGGTTTGTAGATAACCGGGGCGTTATCGGCCAAGGGCTCGAAGACATACCCGAAACGCTGGCCGATGACCTCCAGGGTTTCTTGATCGGCATAGATATCCAAGGGGCCGTTCATGGCCCGGTTGACGGGACGCAAGTCGTCGATGCCATGGAGGTGATCGGCGTGATAGTGGGTGTAAAGCACCGCGTCCAAGCGCGTAACGCCGGCGCTTAAGAGCTGCTGGCGCAGGTCCGGCGAGGTGTCGATCAAAAGGGCCGTATCGCCGTCCTCGACCAGGATCGAGGGCCGTAAACGCCTGTTTCTGGGATTGTCGGGGTCACAGTCTCCCCAACCGGCGTCAATCGATGGCGTTCCGGGAGACCCGCCGCACCCTAATATGGTGACCTTCATGGGGCGGCGTCCCCTGCCGCCTTTTTAAACAGGCGATGGAAATTTTCCGTCGTTATTTTCGAAAACTCGTTTAATTCCAGATGCTTAACTTCCGCCACGCAGGCCGCGGTATGGGCCGTGAAGGCCGGTTCGTTGCGTTTTCCACGCTTAGGGACCGGGGCCAGAAAAGGCGCGTCGGTTTCGACCAGGATACGGTCCATGGGGATGGTTTCCACCGTTTGGCGCAAGGCATGGGCTTTCTTGAAGGTGACGATGCCGGAAAGGGAAATATAAAACCCCAGGTCGAGGGCGGCGCGAGCCAGGCCGCTTGAAGAGCTGAAACAATGGAGCAAGCCGGAAAAAGCCCCCTTTTCCATTTCCCGGCGCAGGATTTCGGCGGTATCGGTATCGGCGTCCCGAGTGTGAACGACGATGGGCAGGCCGCTCATGCGGGCGGCCTCGATGTGGGTGATAAAATTTCTGCGCTGGTCTTCCCTCGGCGCGCGTTCGTAGTGGTAATCGAGGCCCGTTTCACCGAAACCGATGACTTTCGGGCGCCGGGCCAATTCGATCAAACGTTCCGCCGATACTTCGGCTTCGTCGCCGGCTTCGTGGGGGTGGATGCCGACCGTGCAAAAGACGGCGTCAAACCGCTCGGCGATGGCCAAAACCCGTTCGAACCGCGAGACGTGGGTGCAGATGGTCACCATCTTGGTAACCCCCGCCTCGACGGCGCGCGCCACCACGCCATCGAGGTCGTCCTCGAAGTCGGGGAAGTCCAGATGACAATGGGTATCGACGAGCATCAGTCCCCTTCCCCCGCCTCGGCCACATAACGGGGGAAAATCCCTTCGGGCTTGGGCAGCGCGGTCCCCGAAACCAGCGCGTGTTCGGAACCGAAAAAGGAAAAGTCCCGGTGTTCCCGGCTGACGGCCAACTGGTCGAGCATGCGTTCCATGGAGCACGGCATGAAGGGCTGCAGGACAAGGGCGATCCGACGAACCGTTTCACACAGCACGTAGAGCACGGTTCCCATCCGTTCCGGGTCTTCTTTTTTGAGCTTCCACGGGGCCTGGCGGTCGATATAGCCGTTGGCGGCGCGGATAACCGACCACACTTCCTCCAAGGCCTCATTAAAGGCCTGCCGGTCCAAACGCCCCCTCACCGTGGCGATCAGGGCCCCGCCCCCGTTCAGAAGGGCCTTATCATCATCTTGGAAGGGGCCGTGGCCGGGCACCGATCCGGCGCAGTTTTTGGCGACCATGGACAGGACCCGCTGCGCCAGATTGCCGAGATCGTTGGCGAGTTCCCCGTTCAAGCGGCCGATCATGGCTTTGTGGGAAAAATCCCCGTCGTTGCCGAAGGGAACCTCGCGCAATAGGAAATAGCGGACGGGATCGAGGCCGTAGCGATCGACCAATCCGAAGGGATCGATCACGTTGCCGATGGATTTTGATATCTTTTCGCCTTCATTGGTCCACCATCCGTGGGCGAAGACCCTTTTCGGGGGCTCCAACCCGGCGGCCATGAGGAAGGCTGGCCAATAGACGGCGTGAAAGCGGAGGATATCCTTGCCGACCATGTGCAGGTCGGCGGGCCAATAGGTGGCGTATTCGCCCGTTTCGGTCTCGGGGTAACCGATGGCGGTGATGTAGTTGGTCAGCGCGTCCAGCCAGACATACATGATGTGGGCGTCGTCTCCGGGAACGGGAACGCCCCATTTAAAGCTGGTGCGCGAAACCGACAGGTCCTGCAGGCCCCCCTTAACGAAGCTGATGACTTCGTTGCGGCGGGTTTTTGGTAAAATAAAATCGGGGTTGTCTTCGTAAAAGGCGAGAAGCCTGTCCCCCCAGGCCGAAAGCCTGAAGAAGTAGCTGGGTTCCTCGACCCATTCCACCGGCGCGCCGGTGGGAGCCGTTTTCGAACCGCCCGCGCCGTCGATCAGTTCGCCTTCGGCGTAGAAGGCCTCGTCGCGGACGGAATACCAACCGGCGTAACTGCCCAGGGTGATTTCACCTTTTTCCCTAAGCGCCCGCCAAAGATGCCCGCAGGCGTCCTTGTGCCGTTTTTCGGTGGTTCGGATAAAGTCGTCGTTGGAGAAGTTCATGGTATCGGCCAGATCGCGGAAATGCCGGGAGACCTTATCGGTGAAGGCCTGGGGCTCGACGCCCGCGGCTTGGGCCGATTTCTCGACCTTCTGGCCGTGCTCGTCCGTGCCGGTCAGGAACTTGACGTCAAACCCGTCCAAACGCTTGAATCGGGCCAGGACATCGCAAGCCAGCGACGTATAGGCGTGACCGATGTGAGGGGCGTCGTTCACGTAATAGATCGGCGTGGTGATATAGAATGATTTGCCACCGGCCATTGATTGCTCCTTCAGGGCGCTCTTGTGCTAAAAGTCAGGCGCGGGCGGCGTTTTCCAAGGACAGAAAGGCCGTTATCAGCACCTGCTTCTTGTCCAGATGGGCCGGGCCGGTACGGGCCAGCAAATAAGAGACCTTTTCCCATACCTCCAGCCAACGATCAAGGCCGCCTGTTCGTGACATGCGCTCGTAAAGTTCATGTTCCAGAGCGCTTTCGCCTTCTCCGGCAAGGGCGCCGCCCTTGGCCATACGGGTAATGACCCCGGCCAACCACCATTGAAGTAGTTCCGTTACGGTTCTGAAATCATCTTCCGATCCGGCCCTGGAGAAGCGGCCGGAAAATTCGTGGAGAGTCTCGGCGTCGATGTGGGGCAACCCATCCAGAATCCCCAGGATATCACGGTAAAGGTCCAGTCCTCCGGCTTGCGCAAGATCGATGGCCTTGCCGATGCTCCCCTCGGCCAGGCGGGCCAGTTGGGCCCTGTCTTCGTTCGAGAGCCGGGGAAGCCGGGAGCCAAGGAGTCCCCTCATCTGGCCGTCTTTCAAGGGCGATAAAACAAGTTTCCGGCACCGGGAGCGAATGGTCGGAAGCAGGCGCCCCGGATTATGGCTGACCAACAACAGAACGGCCCGGCTCGGCGGTTCTTCCAGAACCTTGAGCACGGCGTTGGCCGCATTGCGGTTCATGTCGTCGGCGCTATCGACGATAACGACGCGCCAGCCCCCTTCTGCCGCCGTCAGATTCAAAAAATGGCCGATGCCTCGAACGTCGTTGACGACGATCTCGGCCTTTTGGTTCCCCGTTTTCATATCCCTGGCGCGCTCTATGGCCATCAGGTCGGCGTGGCCGCCCGAAGCGATACGGCGGAAGACGGGATGGTCCGGGGAAACCCGGAGGGGGTCTTCGTCTTCTTCGGACGGATCTCCAAAGAGGCCGGCGGGCGCGCCGTCGCCGCCGCAAACCAAAAGGTCGGGCGCGTCGCCATCGTTAGCCAGAAGATATCGTGCGAAGCGGTAGGCCAGCGTCGCCTTGCCGATGCCCCTGGGGCCGCAGATCAGCCAAGCGTGGGCGAGGCGGCCCGATCGCGCGCCGTCGAAAAGGGTTCTGGCGGCCTCGTTATGGCCGATCAGGTCGGGATTCTCCCGCGGGGGGGGCGGTTCACAACCGTCGTTTTCAGGGGCTTCCCCGGTCATCCGACCCCTGCCCCCAAACGGCTCCGCACGACGCGCCTAACGGCTTGTTGCACCTCTTCGATGCCGCCGGCGGCGTCGATAACGGCGCAGCGTTCGACCTCGCGCTTGGCGATATCGAGGAATCCTTCACGCAGGCGGCGGTGAAAATCACCCCCCATCCTCTCGTAGCGGTCTTCTTTCGCCCCCTCGCCTATTTCGAGCCTTTCCTTGGCGCGTTCAAGCCCCACCGAGACGTCCAGATCGAGGATAAAGGTGAGGTCGGGCGCGAAAGACCCGACGACGAGGCGATGCAGGCGGGTGATGATTTCCCTGTCCAGCCCATGGCCGTAGCCCTGATAAGCCATGGTCGAGTCGGCGAACCGGTCGGAAATAACCCATTGGCCCTTTTCCAAGGCCGGGAGGACCGTTTTTTCCAAGTGTTCGTGGCGGGCGGCGTAATTGAGAATGGCTTCGGTGAAGGGTTCCCAACGCCCCACCTCGCCCTCGACGAGAAGGGCCCTGATTTCCTCGGCCCCGGGCGCGCCGCCGGGCTCACGGGTCGTGAGCACGTCGAGCCCCGTTTCGCGGAGGCCTTCGGCGAGGAGCGTGACCTGGGTTGATTTCCCGGCCCCCTCGCCGCCTTCAAAGGTAAGGAATTTCCCCCGAACCACCTGAATTCCTTTCAAGAAATTGGCTGACGGTCGCCCAGCGGTTTATCCGGCGTCACCCCAAAGAATATATTTTACCGCCGCGCCCAGGCGTCCGATGAGGCCGAGACGTTGGCTGTCCTCTCCGGCGACAAGGGGGAAAACCCGTGGTTCGCCGCCGGGAACGGTGATAACGAGTTTGGCGACTTCCGTCCCCTTCTTCACCGGTGCGGCTATGGGGCCCTGATAGCGGACGGCCACCTTCATTTCACGGCGTGATTTCCTGGGAAGGACGAGCGTCAGGTCATTTTTGATAACCAACGGAACGCGCGCTTTTTCCCCGAGCCATACGGTGGCTTTCGCGACTTCTTCCCCGGCCTTGAACAGGGCGTAATTGTCGAATTCCCGAAACCCCCACTCCAGGAGCCGCTCGGACTCGCGCGAGCGCGCCTTCTTGCTCGGCAGGCCGTTGACGACGAGGACCAGACGCCTGTCTCCCCTTACCGCCGTCGAGACCAAACCGTAGCCCGATTCCACCGTATGGCCAGTTTTCAGCCCGTCCACGCCCATATCCTTGTAAAGAAGGGGGTTTCTGTTGTTCTGCTTGATGCCGTTATAGGTGAAGCTGCGCATTGAGTAATAGCGGTAGTATTCCGGGAAATCCTTGATGGTGCGGATGGCTAACTTGGCAAGGTCGCGGGCCGTCATCAGGTGACCTTCATCGGGCCAGCCCGTGGCGTTTTTAAAGGTGCTGTTTTCGAGGCCGATTTCCTTACCCCGCGTCGTCATTTCATCGGCGAAAGCCTCTTCGCTTCCGGCCAATCCCTCGGCGACGACGATAGACGCGTCGTTGCCCGATTGAACGACAATGCCGCGGATAAGGTCTTCGACCCTGACCCGCTTGCCCGGTTCCAGGAACATGGTGGAGCTGCCGCTCTTGGCTCCACCGCGCCGCCATGCCCCCTCACTGACGGGAAACGTGTCGTCTAAGGACAGACGGCCGTCGCGCAACCGCTCGAACAGCATGTAAACGGTCATCATTTTGCTCATGGAAGCCGGACGCATGGGCGCATCGGCGCTTTTCTCGAACAAAACCGTGCCGGTGTTGAGATCGATCAGGATGGCTTCCCGGGCGATGGTCTCAAGGGCTTTCGCCTGGCCCGGCGCGAGGATCGGAAACAGAGGCGTGAAAAGAACGAAAAAGTAAAAAACGCGACGGCGTAAAAGGGCGGATAGGCTCATAGAATTAAATCCAATTTATGTGGGCCGGTTAAGGTTGGGCTTTGCCTATCAAGAAAATCCGGCAAAAATAAGGGCTAGTCGACGATAATCCTGGCATTTGGATATCCCGCTTGGTCGACCCATTCAAGCATCCTGTCGGCTTCCGCGACGTTGACGATGGGACCGACCCTGACGCGGAAAAGATCGCGTCCGTTGACCAGGGTCGGAGAAATTTTAACGGGACCGACACCGCTGAGCAGGGCGCGGACCCGATTGGCGTTTTCAAACATCGAGAATGCTCCCGCTTGGATGAAGATTTTCGTCTTCTTGACCGCCTGTACGCCCGCGGGCCCGAGAACGACATCTCGCGCGGTCTCGGGGGCCTTAGGCGAATTTCCCACGGGTTGGGGGAGGGAATCTTCTTGCACCGGCGGCCGCGAATACGCCCCCGCGCCCTGGGGCAAAGGCAGGACTTCCCGGCTAACGGCCGGTTTGGGAATTCCGCCGCTTGTAATCGGCGAACCGATGGAAGCAAGCATGGATTCACCCCTGATTTTGGCCGCGAGCGCCCTGCTTTCATTGGCGAGAACCCGGACGCGAACCCTGGCCGTTCCCTTTTTTTCCATACCCAGCAACTGGGCGGAACGGCGGGAAAGGTCGATGATCCTGCCCTGGGCGAAAGGCCCCCTATCATTGACCCGAACATTGATGCTGCGGCCGTTTTCCAGATTGACGACCATGACGTAGCTGGGAAGGGGAAGGGTTTTATGGGCCGCGGTCAGGGCGTTCATATCGAAGGTTTCGCCGTTCGCCGTCCGCTTGTTGTGGAATTGAGGGCCGTACCAGGACGCGATGCCCGTCTCGTCGTAATCGTAATTGACGGCCGGATAATACCAGACCCCTTTTACCTGATAGGGTTCGCCGATCTTGTAGCGCCCGTTCGTTACGGGTTCCTCTTGCCCCGTGCCTATTCGCTTGGCGGTGGAGATAAGAAACTGGGTTTCCGTGCAGGCCCCCAGGAAAAAAACACCCATGACGACGGCGAGGCGAACGCGCCTGGTAAGGCCTAGGCCGGCCGGCGGCGGCTGAATACGGTCCCTCACGGCTCCCAACATACCCATTTCACCCCTACATCTGGCAAAGCGTCCCAAAGGAAATGCCACATGTCGTAGTTTAACCGCCGCCGATCCTGTCCGCAAGGGAACCGACCGCAACGGCGAAATAGGTCGAACGATTCCATTTTAGTATGGCGCGGTAGTTATCGTATACCAGAAAGGCCGATCCCCCTTTCCCCTCGGGCAAAACGAGCGAAGACATCAGGTCGCGTTTGGGAAGATCGCCGCCGTCCGCGCGGCGGATGCCGAGACTTTGCCAGGCGCTGATTTTCTTGCGGATTTTCAAATCCGCAAGCGCCGGATCGAATCCCGACGGCAACTTAACCTTCCGCCCCCAAGTCTGGTCGCCCTTCCAACCCGAGCGTGACAGGTAGTTCGCCGCCGAGGCGAACACGTCGCCCTTGTTTTTCCAGATATCCTTTCGTCCGTCCCCGTCGTGGTCCACGGCGAAGTTGAGAAAGGACGAGGGCATGAACTGGCTTTGCCCCATGGCGCCCGCCCATGATCCCTTCATGGCGGCGGGCGTAATATGGCCCTGATCGAGAATTTTCAGGGCGTTGAGGAGTTCCTTGCGGAAATAGGCGCTGCGCCTGCCGTCATAAGCAAGGGTCGCCAGGGCGGGAATGACGTTAAATCCGCCGGTGAGGCGGCCAAAGTCCGTCTCTATGCCCCAGAGGGCGACGATAAAGCGGGGCTGGACTCCATAGGCGCGGCCGACGGCCTCGAGGACGGATTTGTTTTCACGGAGTCTTTTGCGGCCCAACGCCACCCTCGCGGCCGGGACGACCCGGTCCTGGTATTGTTGAAAGGTCAGCGTGAATTCGGGTTGTTTATGGTCCAGTTCGACCACCCGCGGGATCGGCTTAATGTCCGTCAAGGCGTTCCGCAGGGTCGCTTCGCCTATGCCCTTGGCAGCCGCTTCGCGCCTCAAGGCCTCCAGCCACTGGGAAAAGCTCTCGGTTCCGGCCGTCGCCGCAAAGGAAAACAGGACCATCGCCAGCAGCGAAACCCGGAAAAGCACCCTTCGAAATATTCTGAATTCAGCCATGGCCCCGCCTCCGTTACCAATATTCTGACCTTCTGCCACAGAGAACGGAGCGGAGCAATCGTCATTCCGGCGGCGCCGGGAAAAAAGCGGCCGTTTTCCCCGTCAGCCGGTAAAACAACAGCCCCAGCCATTCATGGAGGCCTTTTCCAAGGTAGCTCAGGCCGGATAGGAAATTAAAGGATAGCCGGAAATTTTCATTGCCGGTGAAATTGTAATCGACGGGATAGGGAATAACCGTCCACCCCGCTTTCCTGAACGAACCGACGGACCGGGGCATGTGGAAAGCCGACGTAATCAAAACCCAATTTTCACCTTGTTTCGGCTTCACGAGATCATAGGTAAACCGGGCGTTCTCGTAGGTATTGCGGGACATTCTTTCAAAAACGACCCTTTTTCGGGCGACCCCCAAAATATCGAGTAAAGGGCCAAGCACATCGGCTTCCTTGAGGTCCTGGCGGTCCAATCTGCCCGAACCGCCTGAAAACACCAGCGTCGCCTTCGGATAACGCCGCGCGAGGATGGCCATTTCAATCAATCGCTCCACGCCGCCCGTCAGGCTTACCTGACCGCGCGCCCGGGTGACGAACTGATCGACGACCCCCCCTAAGACGACGACGCCGTCGATCCGGTCGGGTAAATTCCTGGCCAAAGCGAACCTGTTTTCAAGGGGCAGCATCGACCACTTTCCGAAAGGAAGGATCGCGACGACAATGCCGGCGATGACGACGCCGCCGAGGAGCTTCCTTCCCGCCCGCCGCCACCGTGTCCGCAACAGAACCGTGGCCAAAACGAGCAAGATAAGGAAAAGATTTCCGGGGTCGGTAAAAAACCACAGAATTTTGGAAAGGGAGAAAAACATTGAAGGAAAAAATTACGGCGAGTTTTCTGCTTGCTGGAATTTCATATCGGCATCGATTTTTTGATGGATAAGGGCGCGGATCGTTTTATAGATCGCATGATAGCGTTCACCGCCCTTCATTTCAAAAAGGGACATTTTATATTCAGCCCGGTCGATGGAAGAGCGCCCGACAGGATCTATGGCGGATGGGTCGCTTCCCCTGCTCAAAAGGATTTTGACAATACTGAGACTGCCCCCTTCGGCCGCGACCATAAGCGGGGTTTGGCCTTCACCGTCCCTGCAATTGACATCGACGCCGTCGGAATCGGCAAGAATTTCAAGGACGTCCTCCGTCTCATCCATGAAGGAAGCCTCGATAAGATCGATGCAGGGGCTGTGATCGGCCTTCGCGGAACCGGAAGCGACCGTAAGAACAAGGGCCAAGACGGCGCCGCCTATGGGAAAAAAGGACTTCGCCGGGAATGAAAAATTATAGGTCATGGCATTGGGAACCATATATTGATTATAATGGTTATATGGCAGCTTATTGGAAATTATGTTCGCATACGAGTTATTTGTCCGTAACGGCTTAAAATTACAGACCATCGGCCCTTGTTAATGAATATCTCACCCCTTTCCCCTGCCCTGTTCCAGCCCCGGTCCGTTGGCCCTGAAACCCGTGGGGCCCAAAATGCGCCACGGGCCCAAAATGCGCCACGGGCCCCTTCCTCCAATTCCAAACTTTCCTCGAACGCGCCACCACCGGTCAACGGGGTTTCCGGCCCCACGGATCCGGGGTCTTTGGTCTCGGTCCAGGAATCCGCTACCGTGCTTAGCGCCGAGGACCGCCAAGTCGTGGCCCAATTGAAACGCGCGGACCGGGAAGTAAAAAGCCACGAACGGGCCCATTCCGCCGCCGCCGGTCCCTACGGCGGCCCGCCGACTTACGAGTTCGCGCGCGGCCCCGACGGGCGGCGTTACGCCGTCTCCGGCGAGGTCAGCATCGACGCCAGCCCGGAAAGCGACCCGGAGGCGACCGTCGCTAAGATGGAAATTGTCATCCGCGCCGCCCTGGCCCCCGCCAAGCCGTCCTCCCAGGACCGGTCCGTCGCCAATCAGGCCAAACAAACCAAGGCCGAATCACTGGCCGAATTGAGGGCCGAACGGCAAAACGGAGAGAAAACAACCAACGTTTCCCCGTCCCCTGAAGACCGGACGCTACGATCGGACGCCATCACACTCTACAGCCGGGCCGTAAAGGCGGCGGAAGGTTTGACTCCGAACTTGATTCCCCTTCTAACGGCGTAGCAACCCAGCCCCCAAAAGGTACGCTCATGCCCGGTAACGGAACCGGTTGCGCCGTTTTCGTTCGGCCTTATTTGGTCGGCGATGGAAATAAGAGACAAAGCGCGTCAGGCGGCGTTCGAAGATTGAGGCGAAACGCCGCGTTCCTTATCTTTTTCGGAGTCCAGAGGGAATTGATTTAAGGAATCGCAGCCGAAAACTTCCTGGAGAAGCGCCAAAAGACGGTCCGGATCATTGTCGAGAACGGCATCGGCGATGTCGTCGAGGCGCGGCTCGTCCAAAAACCGCCAGTCCTCCTTGCAGGCCATGCCGTAAAACGGCTTGGGATCGCCCATAAATAATGCCCTAAATTCTCGATTTCCACCTAAGTTTTCATTCTCCACATCTCTCCTTAACAGCTTCTTAACATGGCCCCGGAACTTACCGGAGTCGTTAATTAGAAGAATTTAAGCTGCAATTACACTTTGCTACAAAAGTCTATCCGGGGCTTATCCGCCCCTTACACTCCCGTGCAAAATTGCCAGGGTTGGATTCTGGGTTCGTCCTGTTCGGACGCAAAAAAAATCTTCAAGGAGTAAGGCGTAATGAACGCTATTTCATGGAACGATAGCTACAGCACGGGATTGTCGGAACTGGACGACGATCACCATAGGATTTTCGAGATCATCAACGATCTGATGGAATCCATGGATCAAGGGCGCGGCGAGGAAGTCCTGGGAAGAATCCTTGACGACACCCTTTCCTACACCGAGTCCCATTTCACCCATGAAGAAGGACTCATGGACAAGTATGGATTTCCCGGCCTCGATGAACACAGGGCGGTTCATGAGAAGGCCATGGAGGAAATCCTCCAGCTTCATCAAGCGC
>VAPH01007754.1_pt1 | contig 36354 bp, 37 predicted proteins | sample 3393861 | NCBI WGS metagenome assembly VAPH01 (sample SAMN08290439, study PRJNA428436) | hydrothermal vent metagenome | isolation source: Deep-sea hydrothermal vent chimney | place: Atlantic Ocean: South-mid Altantic Ridge | reverse complement strand
CGTGCTGATAACAGTATTTTTATTTATCTTGAGAACACGAGCAGTATCACGGATTCCACTACCATTGATAGCCATTTCAACAATTTGTTCCTTCATGCCTGGGTTATATGCCTGGTAACGATAGGCCAGCATGAACGTTTTCATTACACAGTCTGGGTTTCGACACCGGCAACGCTATGTCTCATTTGCACTTCGGCCAGACTTCATGATCTTGTTGATGCCACAGTCAGGGAAGGTAACTTCTTGGTAACATTTCATGCGGATTATTACAGAACAAATGACACATTTAACCCACTACCCGATTTATGTTATGGATGGTGTTCATCCATAACATAATGTTCAATCAAGTTTTGGTTGGATTAAGCGTGGCAAAGAAAGTGAAATTAAAAGTAATACCGGTCGCAAACTGAAAATTTCCATATTATCGGAAAATCTACTTGTTAGGTAGGGAAAGCTTTCAGAGATGGGTATTATGAGTGTTCAAAACAATATTTGGCATCCAATTCAAGAAGGTAAGGAGCAACAAACCCTTCGTATATTTTTTTCCTTTCATCTGGCAAATCTTTCCAACCAGTAATTCTCCCGCGACATATTTCCGAGCCACACATGCACTGTTTCGGGAAATAATCAACACCATAATTTCTCATAGCATAATCGAAGGTTATTTCTTCATTAACCATAATTTCTCTTATGGCTGCAAAATCATGGGCACCAGTCTCATTGATTCTAATACCACAATTAGGGCCACAGGAATGATTAACCTTACTTATTAATCCAGCGTGAAATACATATTTATTGTCGCCTATCTGTGAAGCATGAGAGTGATTCGCCCCCAGTATTTTTTCAATTATTCCGACCATTACGATTTCACCAGTCCTAAATAATCTCGTCGCAAAAATACCTTCTCCTTTTTTATCAGATACTCTTAACTCAAATCCATCGTCCATATTGAAACTCCTTTTTAAATCTGTTTTATTGAACAGCAAATTGCCCAGCGGCCCCCTCGCAGGTCTCTACGTGCGATATTACCACACAGGGCTTCTCGAAATTGCTCGCTTACGCACTGGCATCAGAGCATAATAAGTTTAGTCGCAGTTTCGCAGATGTTTCCGTTATTCGTGGTCCGGGAATCATAAAATGATTCATTAAATCTTGAAACCCTTTCCAAATTGTAGGTCAAAAAATGTCGTGAATGTCGTGGGGGAAAATGTCGTGGGGAAAAATGTCATGGGGTCAAAACTTTCATTATGACAATTCTCCCTTTATTCGGTTTACAATATGCCTTAGCTTTTTATCTTTTTTCAGCTTATACCTTAATCTTTTTAGACCCTGGCTCACCGGGCTGTAATCAAACTCCAGCAACCTTCTAATTTCAGTGCCCTTTTATTTCTCCTACCATGTAAAGTACATCCATCAAAATATTCCTCTCAATTCCTTTTGACTTCTTTTTACTGAAATTTGCATAAATCATTTAATCTTTTACTCTCACTCAGCCCATGAAGTACCCTTCAATAATGGTTGCTCTCTCATATCAGATTTCTTTTTCAGATATATCTCTAAAACTTTCTCTACGAAATCCTCATTAGCCTATTATACTCTTGCTCCTACAATTTTATCTTTCACATCCATATAGTCCCAGCAATTATGGGTGAAATGTTCGTTGCCGTGCAATTGTCACCATTTTTCTTAGTTCCAAGCAAGTGTCTTTCGTCCGGTCAAAAAGATAATCTATTTTTAAAATGATCCGGGAAACATTGAAAACCGCAATCCGGGAACCTAACCAACCTGTAAAATAATACTTCTAAGTAGCGACAACCCGGATAGATGGAGCTTGGGTGATGCAGTAAAATTCACATAAACCGCATCCTATGCATTTCTCCGGCACTACCACCGGTCTCTTTTTATCCTCCATGTAGATGGCTTCATCAGGGAAGGGGCAGCGATTGTAGCAGTAATCACAAACCTGCCCCTGGTGAGCTAGACAACTTTTGGTGTCGATTGCAGCTACACCCATCTTAATTTCACGTCTTGCTACCGGCTTGAGGGCTCCGGTTGGACAGACACTGATGCAGACCATCTCGTCGCACAGATAGCACGGGGAATCTCTGGGAACTATAATTGGTGTCCCAGTGCCAAGGCCCGAGCTTTCATTCGCCGCTTTTATCACCCCCTGATGACATGCTTTTATGCAGAGATCACACTTGGTGCATTTTGAAAGGAATTCCAGCTCATCGATTGCTCCAGGAGGTCGTATCCCCTTTGGCGTTATTTTTTGGACACCTCCCTCAATCGCATTTGCCAGTGGCTTCATGAGCATAAACAAGCCCTGTTTTAGGAAGGTTTTTCTGTCGATAGGCTTTTCTTCGTCGGTTTTTTGCTTTGTCTCAGAGTCCATTTTTTATCCTGTGTTTTTTTGTTCAGCTAACAGATAATTTCAAAGAACCTTTTTCATTCTCTCAGCGGCTTCGCGAATACGTTCAACAGGAACAGTCAGGGCAAAGCGTATATAGCCTTCTCCTGCATCACCAAATCCGTTCCCGGGTGTGGCAAGAATGCCGGCTTTCTTAAGCAGCAGTTCGACAAAACTTCCGGAGGTGTAACCTGCTGGAACTTTTGTCCATATGTAAAAGGATGCTTCGGGAAGGCTGAACTCAAGATTGAGACTTCTAAGGCCTTCAGCAAGAGCGTCTCTTCGTTCCTGATATGTATTGCGGATTTCCGCCAGCACGGAGTCTTCTGTTTCAAGTGCGGCAATACCGGCTTCCTGAATTGCCTGAAATACTCCTGAATCCATATTGGATTTTATTTTGGCCAGTCCGGCGACTACGTCTTTGTTGCCAGCTGCAAAACCCAGACGCCAACCAGTCATGTTGTAGGTTTTAGAAAGAGAATGTAATTCAATTCCTACATCCATTGCGCCGTCAACCTCCAAAAAACTGAGAGGCTTTTTGCTATCAAAATAGATCTCGCTGTAGGCGGCGTCGTGGCATGCGATAATATTGTTGCGGGATGCGAATTCCACCACTTCATCGAAAAACTCCCGGGTTGCACAAGTGGTCGTAGGATTGTTCGGATAGTTGAAGAAAAAGAGTTTTGCCTTGCTTAGCACATCTTTGGGTATGGATTTGAGATCTGGCAGAAAACCGTTATTAGATGTTAGGGACAAAGCGTGTGTTTCTCCTCCGGCAAAAAGCGGACCAACAGGATACACGGGGTATCCGGGTGAAGTATAAAGCACAACATCACCGGGATTGATGAAGGCAAGGGGGATATGCGCCACTCCCTCTTTGGATCCTATTAATGAGAGGGTTTCAGTTTTGGGATCCAGTGTGACCCCGAATCTCCGCTTGTACCATTCTGAGACCGCACGACGATACGAGAGCATACCGGCCGAAGAAGGATACCTGTGGTTTTCCGGGTTCTCAATCGCAGCCTTCATACTCTCTATTACATGAGATGGAGTGGGTATGTCAGGGTCGCCTATGCTTACATCTATCAGGTCTACACCTGCAGCAAGCGCTTTCTGTTTCATACGGTCAATAGCCTCGAAAAGATAGGGAGGAAGATTGTTAATTCGGTCTGCAAGGGGTACATTTATAGGTTTGGTCACGCGGTTTCTCCTAACTTTTAATTCAATGAATTTATGGTAAAAATTATAATTGATCTGCTCTAAAAAGTCTTCCTCCATTAGCACTCTCATAATCATATAAGTAAAAATCATAGTCTTTTTTGGCCTAAATTCTTGACAATAGTCTGAATTTCGTGATAATTTTATACACTTTTTACGCAAGTTTTCCTCAAAAAATAGATCAAATTAAGGAGGGGTTGTGCTTGATATAGAACCTGTATGGTTTCTGATTCAATTGGGCAGCTTTCTGCTGTTTCTTTTTCTCCTGAACAATATATTATTCAAGCCGTTTTTCAATGTTCTGTCAGTGCGTGACGAGCGTGTTAAGTCTGCGCTTGCCGCCGCGAAAGATGCGAATGAAAAGCGCGAGAAAACACTCGCCGGAATTCAGGCGGAACAAGCGGAAGCTCGCCAGAAAGCCAAAGAAATAGTTGCCTCTGCAAAGGAAGAGGGGATTGTGGAACAGAGAAAACTGCTGGACAAGGCACAGGCTGAAGCAACCTCTATAAGTGCAAATGCGGTTCGGCAATTACAGGCGGCCACAGAAGCGGCACGCGCGCAACTGAAAGAAGACGTGGATGCAATAGCCTCGGAAATAGCGGGCCGGCTGATCAGAGGATAAAAAAATATGATGACTACAAACATCGATAAATCGGCAAATATGCAAAGCATCAAAGTGCCAAGAATCGGCACGCCACTCACCTCTTATTTCTCACTTCGTTCTATTTTACGCCTTGTTTTAATGACTGTTTTGTTCCTTGGTATTTCGGCCTCTATGTCTCAGGTGTTTGCCAGTTCGGGTGGCGAAAGCGAGACCGAGATGGTTGGATTTTTCTCTACCGGCTTTATGTGGTCGGTAATTAACTTTTCAATTATTGTTTTTCTTTTATACAAGTTCGGGAAAGAACCTCTGAAAGAAGCGCTTAAAAAACGCCAGGAGACGATAGAAAAAACACTTGACAATGCGGCTGAGGCCAGAATGCTTGCAGAAAAAGGGCTTAAAGAGGCTGAGCAGCGGCTTAGTGAAAAGGATGCAGCTATTGAGTTGATTCTTAGTGATGCCAAACATACCGCTGAACGTGATAGGCTTGCCTTGGTGGAGCAGGGCGAGCGTATGAGCCGTGATATAGTTGCACGTGCAAAGCTTAGTATGGATGTAGAGCTTAAGCAGGCCAAGGATGATCTTAAAGCCGAAGCGGCTCGGCTGGCCATAGAGCTTGCAGAAAAAAAGATCCGGCAAGAAACATCAGAAGATGACCAGAGCCGCCTTCTTGAAAATTATATAGTCATGATGGAGAACAGAAATTGAGGCAGAGTCATTTAGCAAAACGTTATGCCGGAGCGTTTGTCGGAAGGGTTATGAGCGGGGCGGATCCTGCTGGCGCTGTGGGCGAACTTAAGAGTTTTTATGATCTGATTGCTTTAAATAAAGAATTAAAAGATTTCTTTCACAGCCCTCTTTTTTCGCACTCTGAAAAAACTGCCATACTACAGGCTATTATCAAAAAGACATCGCTTTCAGAAGAAATTGCACATATAGTTAAAATGCTGCTTGAGCATTCTAAGTTCCAACTTCTTCGGAATGTTGTTTTCTATGCAGAACAAATTCTAAACGATAGACTTAAGAAAACTAAGGCCACGGTGATTTCGGCCGTAGAGATTCCAGCCGCAGTTATTGATCGGCTGAATCAAGCGCTTAAAAAGATTACAGGCCGCATTATAGACCTTAAATCTGTTGTCGACCCCTCACTTCTTGGAGGAATTAAAGTAAGTGTCGGCAGCGTGGTTTATGATGGAAGCCTTAAGGGACAATTAGAAAATCTTAAAGAAGAGTTGATAAAGGGGTGAACAGATGGATATCAAGGTAGATGAGATAAGCGAGCTGATAAAACAGCAGATCTCCGACTTCGAAAGCCGTGTGGATGTAAGCGAGGTCGGCTCTGTTTTAACAGTAGGTGACGGAATTGCGAAACTGTATGGCCTGGAAAACGCAATGGCCGGCGAGCTTCTTGAGTTCCCCAATAATGTTTTCGGTATGGTTTTGAACCTGGAAAACGAACAGGTGGGAGCAGTGCTTTTCGGTGAGGACTCGCTTATAAAAGAAGGCGATGTTGTTAAGCGGACAAAACGCATCATGGAGGTTGCTGTTGGCGATGCCTTGGTAGGGCGTGTGGTCAACGGTATAGGCCTTCCCATAGATGGCAAAGGTCCAATAGATTCTGACCTTAAAAAACCGGTTGACATCGTCGCTCCGGGTATTATTGAGCGTAAATCAGTTCATGAGCCTATGCAGACAGGAGTAAAAGCGGTAGACGGCATGATTCCGATCGGGCGAGGGCAACGTGAGTTGATCATCGGCGACAGGCAGACAGGAAAAACATCTATTGCAATTGATGCAATCATAAATCAAAAGGGTAAGGGCGTCATCTGCATATATGTTGCGATCGGGCAAAAACGAGCTAACGTTGCCCGGGTGGTGAAGACACTTGAGGAAAACGGAGCCATGGCTCACACAATTGTGGTGGCTGCTACTGCAAGTGATCCGGCGCCCATGCAGTACATAGCGCCTTACACAGGATGTACGATGGGCGAGTTCTATCGTGATAACGGTAAACACGCTTTGATAGTGTACGACGATCTTTCGAAACAGGCAGTGGCCTACAGGCAGCTATCCCTGCTGCTTAGAAGACCGCCTGGTCGTGAAGCTTATCCCGGAGACGTTTTTTACCTTCATTCAAGACTGCTTGAGCGAGCGGCAAAACTCTCTGACGAGCTTGGAGCAGGATCTCTAACCGCTCTGCCGATAATTGAGACTCAGGCTGGTGATGTTTCGGCCTACATTCCCACAAACGTAATTTCTATTACTGATGGACAGATCTACCTTGAAGGCTCCCTGTTTTTTGCCGGTGTTCGACCTGCTGTGAACGTGGGTCTTTCTGTTAGCCGTGTAGGTGGTGCCGCGCAGATTAAAGCGATGAAGCAGGTCGCTGGTACACTTAGACTGGATCTTGCTCAGTACCGTGAACTTGCGGCTTTTGCACAGTTTGGTTCAGACCTTGACGCTGCTACCATGAAACAAATCGAGCGAGGGAAACGACTGGTAGAGCTTCTTAAACAGAACGAATGTATACCAATGGATGTTGAAGATCAGGTTATATCGATATACGCCGCTGGCCAGGGATACATGGATGATATCCCGGTGGACGATATTCGTCGCTTTGAATCGGAGTTACACTCGTTTTTCAAAGATAAGAAGGCCGAGGTCAGAACAGAACTAAGCGATAAAAAGGCGTTGGATGATGACTTAAAGGCGCACTTAAACGCCGCTATCGAAGAATTCAAAAAGAGGTTTCAGGGTTAACGAATGGCATCACTTCAGGACATTAAGCGCAGAATCGTATCTGTAAAAAATACCCGCCAGATCACAAAGGCTATGAAGATGGTTGCGGCTGCTAAATTCCGCCGTGCCCAGATGAAAATGGCCGAAGCTCGTCCTTACTCCCTTAAGATGGCCGAGGTGCTAAATGCGGTTGCAGCAGGGGTTGACAAAGAATCACATCCTTTACTTGCAAAACGAGAAGTTAAAAATGTTGAGGTGGTTTTGATCTCGGGTGATCGTGGCCTTTGCAGTTCCTTTAATACAAATGCATTAAAGGCAGCGGATAAACTCATCAGACAATTGAAGAGCGATGGGTGCAGTGTAAGTGTATGCGCTATTGGCAGAAAGTCTAAAGCTCATTTCAAGCGGGGGGGGATTGAACCTCTGGCAGCTTGGGAAGGACTTTCCGGAGGCAAGGTCGACTATGCTTCAGCCGCTGTAATCGCTCGGGAGATAATTAAAACCTATGAAGACGGTTCCATGGATGAGGTATACGTTGTTTATAACGAGTTCCGGTCTGTGCTGATACAGGAAGTTGTAACCAAGAAACTTCTGCCTTTTGAAACAAATGCTGACGAAATAGCTGCTGATAAAGCAGATGATGCTCCTGTTTTTATATTTGAGCCGTCAGTGGATTTAATACTTGGACGGCTTCTTCCAAAGTATATAGAAGTGCAGATCTATCAGGCGCTTCTTGAGAGCCAGGCTTCAGAGGAAGCAGCCAGAATGAATGCTATGGAAAATGCCACACAGGCTGCAAATGACATGATAGAGACACTTACCCTGGATTACAACAAGGCCCGCCAGGCATCTATTACCGCCGAGTTAATGGATATTATAGGCGGAGCAGAGGCGGTGAAACAGTAAGTTTTTGTAAGGGCGACCGGCTGGTTTTCTTTACAATGTTAATGTTCTGATATTTTTTTAGGGGGTTTTTAAAGGATGAATATAGGGAAAATAAGCCAGGTGGTTGGCCCGGTGGTTGATGTTCAATTTGAGTCGGAGCTTCCATCCATCTTAAATGCCATTAAGGTTGAACAGAAGGCCAATCCGGAGACTGGAACTCCTGACCTGAATCTTACTCTTGAGGTTGCCTCTCATCTAGGTGACTTTGCTGTAAGAACGATAGCCATGCAGTCTACTGAGGGCCTTATTCGTGGTATGGATGCTGTGGATACCGGTAAACCTATTTCTGTTCCGGTGGGTGAAGCCACGCTTGGCAGAATTATGAATGTTGTAGGCGATCCATATGACAATGCCGGACCTGTACCCAGCGAGGAACGATGGTCCATACACCGTGCAGCGCCAGAGTTCGTGGATCAAAATCCCACTACCGAGGTGTTTGAAACCGGAGTTAAAGTTATCGACCTTTTATGTCCATTCATGAAGGGTGGTAAAGTTGGTATGTTTGGTGGAGCAGGCGTGGGCAAGACAGTGCTTATTATGGAAATGATTCACAACATCGCCAAGCAGCATGGCGGTTACTCTGTGTTTGCCGGAGTAGGTGAACGTACCCGTGAAGGTAACGATCTGTATATGGAGATGAAAGAATCCGGAGTGCTGGATAAAACCGCTTTGGTATACGGCCAAATGAACGAGCCTCCGGGAGCAAGAAGTCGTGTGGCACTCTCAGCATTGACCGTGGCCGAATACTTTCGTGAGGAAGGCAGGGACATGCTGCTGTTTATTGATAATATGTTTCGTTTTACTCTTGCCGGAGCCGAAGTGTCAGCGCTTCTTGGACGTCTGCCCTCAGCAGTGGGATATCAGCCGACGCTTGGTACTGATATGGGAGGACTTCAAGAGCGGATAACAACAACCAAAAAGGGATCGATCACCTCTATGCAGGCCATTTATGTTCCGGCCGATGACCTTACCGACCCTGCTGTGGCAACCGCGTTTACTCATCTTGATGCAACTGTGGTGTTATCGCGTCAGATAGCCGAGCTTGGTATTTATCCGGCCGTGGATCCTTTGGATTCAGTCAGCCGGATACTTGATCCCAAGGTAATTGGATCAGAACACTATGAAGTGGCTCTTAAAGTACAGAGGCTTTTGCAACGATACAAGGATCTTCAGGATATTATTGCCATTCTTGGAATGGAGGAACTTTCTGATGAGGATAAGCAGACTGTCAGCCGCGCCAGAAAAATCCAGCGTTATCTTTCTCAGCCGTTTTCTGTTGCAGAAACCTTTACCGGTATGCCTGGTAAATATGTCAAGATCGAAGATACTATTCGCGGCTTTAGTGAGATTGTGGAGGGCAGTCACGATGCCATCCCTGAACAGGCCTTTTACATGGTCGGTCCGATTGAAGAGGCTGTGGAGAAAGCGGAGAAAATGGCAGCGGTCAAGTAGGGAGATATGGGAGATAAACTTAAGCTTGAGATAGTCAGCCCGGACAAACTAATTTTGTCTGAGGAAGTTGATGAGGTGGTTGTGCCGGGCACCCAGGGGCAATTCGGAGTTCTGCCTGGACACACGTCGCTTCTAGCCACACTTGATGTAGGTGAGCTGATTTATAAAAAAGAAACAACTACCGGATATGTTTTTGTAAATGCTGGCTATGCCGAGGTTTCGGACGATAAGATCACGATTCTTGCCGATTCCTCGGAACGTGCTTCTGATATTGATGTAACTCGTGCCGAGGAGTCCAGGCAGCGCGCCGAAGATAGAGTTGTTCGAGTTCCAACCGGAATCGAAACGACAATAGACGTTGAGCGCGCTGAGATCGCACTCAAGAAATCTCTAGTAAGGCTGCAAATAGCAAGAGAGCATGCTCAAAAGTAAGTTCTAATTCTTAATATTTTTAATATTCTTAATATACTTACACTCCTTTTCATAAGGCACGAAAAAGTCATGGTAGTCACATAATTTTCAAAAAATCCAGTCTTTGAAAATTACATATAAAATTAATTTCGTCAGATCAAGATCTCAGCACATCTTTTTGGGTAAATAGCTCAATTGGGATGGAATGAAACTTCTGGGTAACGATAAACAACAAAATAATGAGAATAAAGAAGTAGCGCACGAACTCAAGAATGCATTTAGCGCTGTTTCTCATTTTATAGAAAAACATACATCAATCGTCTGCCCTGAGTGCGAAAAAGTCTGTTGTATTGACAAGCATGGTCGTTACGACAAAAATGATATCGTTTTTCTGAGAGCCCTAAGCATAGAAATATATAATGATATCTCTGGCTGGGAAGAAACAGATCTATGCCGATTTCTAAATGAAGAGGGATGTTCACGTCATAGATGGGAGAGACCTTTTCGCTGTACACATTTTTTTTGCGATCCCCTTCTTAACAGTCTCGAAAATGATAACGCAAAATTGTACAGGAAATTTATTGGAAACCTTCAGCATCTTGTAGGTCTTAGGAGCAGGCTGTTGGATATTTCATGAAAACAGCATGGGGCATTTTATAACCATTTGTAGTTACTATGTTTTTTGATGTTTTATGGAAAATAGTATGGGGAATAATTCGGAGGAGCTAAAATCAACGTAGTTAGAAACCTCTTCGAATTCTGTATAAAACTTAGCCCCGTATTTTAGACAGACTCCTTTAATATCTGCTCAAGCAAGGTCCAGCGTTCATAAGTGTCGGCAATGTCTTTTTCCAGCTTCTTGATCTGCAAATTTATTTCAGCCACTTTGCTTCCATCAGTTTTATAAAATTCAGGATTTGAAAATTTTTTATAAAGCCTGTTATGCTCTGCTTCCATTGACTCAATGATGCCAGGAAGAGTTTCTAGTTCTCTGTTTTCTTTAAATGTGAGTTTGCGAGGTTTCTCTTTTTTTTGACGATGTTTTTTCTGTCTTGGGATTTTATTTTTTTGATTTGCTGCATCAGGTATACGTTGTCTCAACCAATCATCATATCCTCCGACATACTCTCCAAGTTTGCCGCCTCCTTCGCAAACAATCGTGCTTGTTACAATGTTGTTAAGAAACTCCCGGTCATGGCTCACCAGAAGAACTGTACCTTTATATTCCATCAGCATTTCTTCAAGAAGTTCAAGCGTGTCTATGTCAAGATCATTTGTCGGTTCGTCCATGACGATTACATTTGATGGTTGCGTAAAAAGCTTTGCAAGTAGAAGCCGGTTACGCTCTCCGCCGGATAAAACTTTTACAGACGTTCTGGCACGATCCGGTGGAAAAAGAAAGTCCTGAAGATAACCAATTACATGTTTTTTTATGCCGTTTACAGTAACGTACTCAGCATCAGATACGTTGTCCATTACGGATTTTTCCTCATCCAGTTGAGCCCTGTGCTGATCAAAGTACGCAACCTCAAGATTAGCTCCCCTGTAAACAGAACCTTCATGCTGTACCATATTGCTGAGAAGAATGTTGATCAGTGTAGTCTTGCCTGAGCCATTAGGGCCGATAATGCCTATTTTATCGCCTCTTATAATTAGAGTTGAAAAATTATCTATAAGTTTTCGCCCGTCAAATGTACAGCCAATTCCTTTTACTTCAAGCACAATTTTTCCTGTTTTTTCAGATTTGTTAAAATTCATTTTAGCGCTTCCAGACAACTCACGTCTCATGCTCCGCTCTTGTCTCATCTCTTTAAGAGCTCTTACACGGCCCTCATTTCGGGTGCGGCGTGCCTTAATACCCTGACGAACCCATACCTCTTCCTGTGCAAGTTTTTTATCAAAAAGCGCATTATGTGTGACCTCGGCATCTAACTGAGCCTGTTTTCTTTTTAGATAGGTTGCGTAATCACCAGGCCAATCAGTTATCTTTCCGCGGTCAAGCTCGATTATACGGTTTGCGATAGACTGTAGGAATTTACGGTCATGAGTTATAAATAGAATGGCCCCCTTGTAGGCCCTTAAAAAATCTTCAAGCCATCTGATTGATTCAATGTCTAGATGGTTAGTTGGCTCATCAAGCAGCAAAAGGTCTGGCTGATTTACAAGAGATCTGGCAAGGAGGACTCTTCTTTTTTGTCCCCCTGAAAGTTCAGCAATAGATAAATTCACATCAGCATCCAGCTTAAGCATTGATAGCACAGTCTCTACTCTCTGCTGTAATTGCCAGCCGTCTTCAGACTCTATTTCGTGCTGTAGTCGTTCAAACTGAACGAGCAGTTCTTCATTATGATCAGATACCAGGCGGTGACTAATCGAAGAATATTCAGAGATTAAATTAACTATTTTGCCCAGTCCTTCTGAAACCACATCAAATATCGAACCGTTAAGGTCATGAGGAACTTCCTGTGGAAGTGATGCAATTCGAAGTCCCTGAGAATATATAACTTCCCCAGAGTCAGGAAGAAGTTCTCTACCAATTATTTTAACAAGAGTTGATTTCCCTGCACCGTTCCTGCCGACCAGACAAACACGCTCTCCTGCCTCCATATTAAGAGTAACGCCATCAATTAACTCAGGCCCGCCAAATGCTATCTTTATATTCTGCAAACTTACTATTGCCAAATATGACCTCTGATAATAATTACAATGAATACTGAATACTAAATGGATACCACAACTGTTTTCACACCTTAATAGTTTACCAGTAACACCTCTTGCCGGTCTATTTTTTAAGAACATTATTGTCTAACTTAACTTTTACCATCAAACCGCTTAAGATTTGTGCTCTCGCATGATATTACAATGCGTATAAAAAAACTACTGAGTTAAGACCTTTATGTATTGCCCTTGGTGGAAAAAGATTAAAAGAAAAATTAAATAAGGGACAGATCCAAATGGTGTTTGACAAAAGACCCTGAAACATGATAAAAAAGATCCACTTTATCATGTAACGATTTATTGAGTCATCGGGCTCAGAAGTAATAATAATGAGAGGTTGCTTTTTAAATGATGTTGACCAGGTTGGGAGATTATGCGGTAAGGGCAGTTATCCATCTCGCCTTGAAAGGTAAGGAAAACCTTGCTACTCTGACGGATATATCCGTATCTGAAAATATTCCACGGAGCTTTCTTGCCAAGTTGATGCAGGTCCTTTGTAAAGCCGGAATGGTTAAAGCGTACAGAGGGAATAATGGTGGATTCGCTCTGCTGGTGAATGCTAGTGAGATCACGATCAAAGATGTGGTCGAAGCTGTGGAGGGACCAATTACTCTGAACCTCTGCCTTAGAAGAAAAGAAGAGTGTGATAGGGACGTGTTCTGTGCGGTTCATCCGGTATGGAAAGAAGCTCAGGATGCTCTTCTGAATGTCCTTGATAAATACACAATTGAGGTGCTTGCTCAGAGACAAAAAAAGAACCTATCCAAGTTTCTAAATGTATAAAGGAGGTAGTAATGGAAGGGACAGATGAAAAAGAGAGTTACAATTTTGAGATCGTTCAATGGTTTTCCGTTGCTGCGGTGATTTATCTGGTATTAGGGACTCTTCTGGGGGTGATTATCGCGAGCCAGCTATCCTGGCCTGCACTTAATTTCGACATTCCTTATCTTACCTTCGGGAGGCTCAGACCGCTCCATACCAACGCGGTTATATTCGCTTTTGGCGGATGCACTCTTATGGGGGCATCTTTTTATATTGTACAACGTACCTGTTCAGTACGGCTTTGGTCTGACAAACTCGCCTGGTTTACCTTTATCGGCTGGAACATGGTTATTGTCAGCGCAGTCATAACCCTTCCTCTAGGATTTACTCAGGGGAAGGAATATGCAGAGCTTGAATGGCCAATCGATATTGCCATTGCGATTGTCTGGATTGCATATACTTTTAATTATATTATGACAATCGTCAAACGCAGATCTTCTCATATCTACGTGGCTAACTGGTTCTTTCTCGCTATGATGGTCATGATCACATACCTGCATGTGGTTAACAGCCTGGCTATCCCGGTGGAACTTTTTAAATCCTATTCAATCTTTTCAGGAGTTCATGACGCCATGATCCAGTGGTGGTACGGCCACAATGCAGTCGGATTTTTGCTGACAGCCGGATTTCTCGGAATCATGTATTACTTCGTTCCCAAGCAATCTCAGCGTCCAATCTATTCATACCGACTCTCTGTGCTTCATTTCTGGGCGCTTGTTTTTGGTTATGTCTGGATAGGTGGACACCATCTTCATTACACAGCGCTACCAGATTGGGTAGGTTCTCTGGGAGCTGCCATATCCATAGGGATGATAATTCCATCGTGGGGAGGGGCTGTTAACGGCATGATGACTTTGAGCGGAGCGTGGGATAAACTTCGCACTGATTATATACTTAGATTTCTGGTGGTATCTCTTGCGTTTTATGCAATGTCGACTTTTGAAGGACCTATGATGTCGTTAAGAATGGTCAACTCTCTTTCTCATTACACTGACTGGACAATAGGACATGTCCACTCAGGAGCTCTGGGCTGGGTTGTTATGGTTTCAGTCGGAGCTATTTATCATATGCTGAGCCGTTTGTGGAATACAGAGATATACTCAACCAAGTTAGTAAATTTCCATTTCTGGATACATACGATAGGTATTGTTATCTATATTTGTGCCATGTGGGTTTCCGGAATTATGCAAGGGTTAATGTGGCGCACTTATGATGAGTACGGCAACCTTGTTTACACATTTGCAGAGTCAGTGTCTGCTATGCACCCATATTATGTTCTACGAACACTAGGCGGTGTCCTGGTCCTTACAGGTGCGATTGTGATGCTATACAACACCGTAATGACCATTAACAAATCAAAAGCTGTTGTCTGATAAAGAATACTTAAAAAAATACTTAAAGGAGGATTTTCCATGGCAAAAAACAAACCTGAAGGTTTGCAGGAAAAACTGGAGAAGAATGTTTTTGCCTTGTTGCTGATGGTGGCCTTTGTTCTTTCCATCGGCGGAATAGTGGAGATCGTTCCGCTATTTTATCTCGAAAATGTTTTGGAAGATAACGCGCTGGCCTCAGACGGCTCACCAAAGTTTCCAGAGCTGGCTGGAATTCGCCCCTATACTCCCCTTGAATTAGCTGGGCGTGATATCTATCTTCGTGAAGGATGCTACGCATGTCACTCGCAGATGGTCAGGCCGCTTCGTGATGAAAAAGAAAGATATGGACATTACTCATTGGCTGTAGAGTCAAAATACGATCATCCTTTTCAGTGGGGTTCTAAACGAACAGGGCCGGACCTTGCCAGGGTAGGCGGAAAGTATTCGGATGAATGGCATGTCGCTCACCTTCTTGATCCCCGTTCGATGGTTCCGGAATCGGTTATGCCGCGATACAAATGGTTCAAAGATGCCACCATTGACGGAGTAAGTATGAAAAAAAGAGTCAGGGCGATGAAGGCCATCGGTGTTCCTTATTCCGAAAAAGATATTGCAGGAACCTCAGATGCTGTTGCCGGCAAGACGGAAATGGATGCAATGGTTGCCTATCTCCAGTCACTTGGAACAATGATAAAATTCCAGAAAGGCAGGGACTATCGTGAATAAAATAATTAAATATTTCAGCACCGACTGGCATGCGTTAACAGGCACTGACTGGATAGGTCTTATCATCACTGTCAGCATTACCCTGCTTATGATCGGGCTTTATATCTATGTGTTCAGACCAAAAAACCGCGAGGAGCTTGAGGCACACCGGTATATTATTATGAAGGAGGATGATCCAGGTGAAAATAAATGATCGGCAAAACCCCTATAAGGCTAAAGACACAGGGCATCAATGGGATGGAATCCGTGAACTTGAAAATCCGCCTCCAAAGTGGTGGCGGATTGGTTTTCATATCAGTTGGATAATAGTGCTTACTTATTGCGCTTTATATCCTTCTATCCCACTTCTTCGTGGCTCTACAAGTGGTCTTCTTGGATGGACTCAGGTCAAGGAGTACAAAAAAAGCATGTCGGAAATAGAGAAGATCCGGGCGCCATATGAAGAAAAAATAAATGCTATGACTGCAAAAGAAATCCTTAACGACCCTGAACTTTCTAATTTTACACAGGCATCCGCCAAGGTTTTGTTTGGAGACAACTGCGCGGCCTGTCACGGAGCAGGCGGGCAAGGAACTCCTGGTTTTCCGGTTCTTGCCGATGATGACTGGCTCTACGGCGAAACTATAGAGGATATCGAAGAGGATATTACCCTCGGTCGAACAGGCAATATGCCAGCCCATGGAGAAACCCTAAGCAAGCAGGAAATAGATGATGTTGTTAAATACATAATGGAGCTATCTTCAGGCAGTGTTTATCAGCCCGGACGCGATGTGTTTATGGGTATAACAAAAGGCGAGGCCATGTGTTTTGCATGCCATGGAGAAGATGCCCGGGGCATGGGAGACATGGGTTCTGCCGACCTGGCTGATGCGATATGGCGTTTTTCAGGAACAGAGGAAACAATAAGAGATGTAATTATCCATGGTGTAAACGATACCAGCGATCCCAAAACCATAAAAGCCAGGATGCCTACATTTGGGGGGAGATTGACTCCAACACAAATTAAAAAGCTTGCCGTTTATGTATATCGACTCGGAGGAGGAAAGAATGAGTAACGTAGGTAAATAGGCTGAGGGTTGAAGGTTGAAGACTTTTTCTAATTCTAATTCTAGTTCTACTTCTGCTGCCACTTCTACTTCTGATGATTACTGGCATGTGAATACCGGCTATGAAAAGATTTATGCCAAACGGATCAATAAAGGAAGATTTAGAATCTATAAGTGGCTTGCCGCTTCTTTGTGGCTTATATATTTTTTCGCTCCATATATAAGATGGAACGGAGCGCAGGCTATACTTTTTGATATTCCGGACAGAAAATTCCATATTTTTTCGATAACTCTCTGGCCTCAGGATATATGGGTTCTTTCCCTCCTGCTCTTTTCGGTGGCATTTACCCTTTTTGCAGTAACAACGATTGCTGGAAGAGTTTTTTGCGGCTTCTTCTGTTTCCAAACCGTCTGGACAGATGTTTTCACTTTTATTGAAGACAAGCTTGAAGGGCCGCCTCCAAAGCGCCGTAAACTGGATCAAGCTCCGTGGAAGTTTAAAAAGATAAGAGTAAAAACATTTAAACATCTAAGCTGGTTATTAATAGCTGCACTTACGGGTGTTACCTTTGCTGCATATTTTGCAGATGTATTTTGGCTCTGGCGTGCCTACTTCACTCTTGAAGCGCCTGCGGCTGCATGGATCACCCTTAGCCTAATTACAGCAGTGATATATTTATTTGCCGGATTCATGAGGGAACAGGTCTGCTTCTGGCTATGTCCATACGCAAGAATCCAGGGGGTGATGTGTGACAAGGACACCATCATGCCGGCTTATGACACGAATAGAGGATTATCAACCGCGAATAAAAAAGGGGATTGTATCAACTGCAAACTCTGCGTAGCTGTCTGCCCGACAGGGGTGGATATTCGAAAAGGACAGGCCGAAGGATGCATCACCTGCGGGCTCTGTATTGATGCCTGTAATTCTGTAATGGATAGGATAGGCCGCCCTAAAGGGCTGATCAGATACACATCCTTGAGAGAGTTGGAAACAGGAAATATTGCCCGGCCTTCAATCTTAAATTTTAATCGTTTTAAAATTTTAAACAGGCCGCGGATTGTTGTTTATTTATTAATAATCCTTGCCTCGTTAAGCGGAATTCTTTACGGTCTAACACATACGGTACCGGTTGATCTCAAAGTTCTTCATGAACGTCAACCCTTGTTTGTGCTGCTTAGTAACGGGACAATTCAAAACAAATATATCCTGAAAATTATAAATAAAACAGACAAAGATTTGGATATAAGTATTACGGTCTCAGGATCGGATGGAATCACCCTTGCCGGTGTCTCAAACCCAGAACGTATTATGCTGGGCAAGGTTGTGTCCATACCGGTATTTGTGCGTATTTCTCCAGGAAATATTGAAAGAGAGAACACGCCTATCAGCTTTTTATTAAAGGCGACCGGCAGAGACGGAGTTGAGATACAGAGCATATATAATAGTATGTTCATCGCACCTAAAAAGGCAGGAGTGAGAAAGGAGTGAGAAAAAAGTAAAAATGAAAAACAATTCCGCTCTGAGAAATCCATGGGTTATCGGTTGGTTAGGAATGATACTTGTAGTATTGACAGCCAACGTGGTGATGATAACAATCGCCTACAAGACATCTCCGGGCCTGGTTGCAGAGGACTATTATGACCGAGGAAAAAACTATGACAAAACAGTCGCCAAAAGAGTGGCTGAGAAGGCACTGAACTGGAACACAGAACTATTCATTCCAAGTGAGATAAAGGCAAATCATCCTTCCAACTATCAGCTTTTTGCAAAAGATAAACAGGGGAAACCGATTCGTGCAGAAAAAGTCAGCCTGTTTGCCTTTCGTCCATCTGATGCGGATGCCGACTTTTCCGTCATCATGGAAGAGGATGAAGGAGTTCTAGGCAGATACTCCGGCAGTGTGAGCTTTCCACTGCCCGGTGTTTGGGATATTATTGTCAGCATTCGTCTAGGAACTGAGCAGTTTGAGACCTATAGACGCATCTTTGCGGCAGCGGATAAAAAGTGAATTTTTCTGAGCCTGTGTCTGAGCCGGAACCGGAACCGGTCTACTGTTTTCATTGCAACTTACCAGTTTATACAAAAAAAACTGCAAAAGTATCTGCAAAAAGTTGCTCTCTTTATACTGCAGAAATTGCCGGTAAAACCCGGATTTTTTGCTGTAACGGCTGCCTGTCTGTCTGTCGCACAATCTATGAGTCCGGCCTGGAGGGGTTTTATAAAATAGCTCCTGACGGGGTTAAACTCGCCCCTCCAAAAGCCCCTCCAAAAGAAATTATTTTCTACGATCTTGACGAAATACAGGAAGAATTTGTCAGCGGTCCGGAAAATGGAAGTATCCGGAAAATCAGTCTTCTTGTGGAAGGAATTCATTGCGCGGCCTGCGTCTGGCTGATTGAACACAGACTCGGCAAACTTTCCGGAATTATAAAGTCTGGTGTTAATTTAACGACACGGCGTTTAAGTGTAAGCTGGGACAACCGCCTGCTCAAACTTTCTCAGATTATTCAAAGTCTTGCTGAAGTCGGCTACTCGGCGATTCCTTACAGTCCCCAAACAGCCGAGAATGAGTTTAAAAAAAGAAAGAGATCTCTTTTGCTACGTATTGGTTTTGCCGGGTTCGCCATGATGAATCTATTCTGGATATCTGTAGCTCTTTATACCGGGGCAGACCAGGGTGAATACAGGTCGTTTTTTCATTGGATCGGCCTTGTAATGGCCACTCCGACCATATTGTACTCCGGTTTTCCATTTTTAAAAGGGGCGTGGTCCGGCCTGAGAATGCTTCATCCTACAATGGATCTTCCTATCGCTATAGGTGCGGCAATGACTTTCCTTTATTCCGCTTACGTAACTTTAACAGGCAGCAGCATTGGCGAAGTTTATTTTGATACAGTCGTGACTTTTCTGTTTGTAATTCTCATAGGACGTTATCTTGAAATGCAGTCCAAAGACCAGGCCGCCTCAGCAACAAGGCGGCTAATGGATCTACAGCCAAAAGTGGCCGTCGTACTGCGAGAAGGAAAAGAAGTATTGGCACCTGTTCGATCTATAACAACCGGGGAAAGAGTCCTGGTAAGGCCGGGTAATAAGATTCCTCTTGACGGTGGGGTCACAGAAGGAGAGAGCGCTGTTGATGAGTCTATGCTTACAGGAGAATCGCTTCCTGTAAATAAGAAGCCTGGATGTAAGGTGTCGGCCGGAACTCTCAACACTCACGGCACTTTGTACATAGAAGTCGAGCGCCTGGTCAAGGACTCGGCCCTGACCCGCATAATACGCCTTGTGGATGAGGCGCAGCAATCAAAAGCCCCAAGTCAGCAAATAGCTGACCGAATTGTACCGTGGTTTGTGGCAACAACCCTTTTTCTGAGCTTTATAACTTTTATAATATGGTACAGGCAAGGAATGGAAACCGCTCTTCTGGCAGCCATATCGGTTTTGATCATAACTTGCCCTTGCGCCCTGGGACTTGCAACACCAATGGCAATCTCGGTCGCCTCAGGAATTGGAGCAAGTTATGGTGTATTGATAAAAGACGGAAAGGCGCTTGAAACCCTGGCTGGTGTGAACCGTTTTGTATTTGATAAAACAGGCACCCTGACCCAGGGACGTATGACGGTCAAAAAACTGGTTCCGCCTTCCGATATGAACAGAAAGGATTTTTTAAGATTGCTCTCTGCGGTGGAGAGGAATTCAGAACACTTTATTGCAAAGGCCATTCTCGAAGCTGCTGATACAAAGGGCTTAGATCCGTTTGAATGCGATCTTAGCGAATTTCATAATCGCCCCGGACTTGGAATAAAAGGTAAAGTAGACGGCACGAAAGTGGCTGTGGGTAATCTTAGCCTTATGGAAAGCTTGGGAGTCAAGCTCAGCGAACAACTCAAGGCTGATGGAGAACGCCTGGAGAAAAAAGGCGTAACTTGCTGCTACTGTGTTATAGATCTAAAAAAGGTAGGTCTGATCGGATTGACCGACAAACTAAGGGATGAGGCCCCTGACTTGATAGAAACACTGCGAAGCGGTGGAGCATTGCTTACGATCCTAAGCGGCGACCGCAGGCAGGTAGTGGAGGCTGTTGCGTCAAAACTTGGAGGTTTTTTATATGTAGAAGCCGAGGTACTTCCTGAAGACAAAGATAGAAAAATAGCTTTATTTCAACAAAACGGGGATATTGTCGCTATGGTTGGCGACGGCGTAAACGACGCCCCTGCACTGATTCGTTCCGATGTAGGAATAGCTATAGGTTCCGGTACTGATGTATCTATTGAAAGCTCCGATATTGTTCTGATGAGCAACAGTCTCGAAAAGGTTGAAGTTGCAGTTGAACTATCTAAAAAAACTCTTCGCACTATTCGGCAGAATATAGCTATTTCTTTGAGTTATAATCTTGTTATGATTCCTCTGGCCATGATGGCAATGATTACTCCGGTTGTGGCTGCCGTGGCTATGCCGGTGAGTTCTCTTCTGGTAATAGGGAATGCCGCAAGAATCAGTACGTTATACAAAACGTTAAACAAAAAAAAGAGGAAGCGGAAATGGAAGTGATTTACGGCCTTATCCCTGGTATGATTTTACTTGGGCTGGTAACGCTAGGAATTCTTTTCTGGGCTATCAGAAGCGGGCAGTACGACGACCTTAAAGGATCTGCAAATCGAATCCTGATGGACGATGATGATCCGCTTCTGCCCGAGAAAAAAATACCAAAAAAAAACAAAAAAGTTCCAGATAAAATATTATAAAAAGTATTCATATTTCAGATCATGGAAGCAGGCATAAAACCAAAACCTCTTAGCATAGTAAACAAACCAAAAAGAACGAGAACCATCGCTCCCCACTTTAAGAGTGCTCCACGAATAGAAGGTGCCAAAGGTCGTATCAATCCAAAAAATACAGTAAGAGCTGGTACAGTACCAAGTCCAAAGATGAGCATCGTCATAAAAGAGTAGAGGGGGGTCTCCCGATTTATAGCCAGGGCCACTGCGGCATAAACCATGCCGCAAGGCAGTAGACCGTTTAGCAAGCCGGTAAGTCCCCATGTTGCAACAGATCCGCTTTCATTGACCCGGCGAAGAAGGGAAGTGGGAATTGAAATACTGAATGCAGGAATAAAGCGTCCGCTGATCCATCCTCCTATCTGAAGGGCAAAAATAATAATCAGAATACCTGTTATTACAGAAAAATACATCTGAAACCGTGATGTCACTGTAATATATTGAGTCAAAAACCCACCCAGGAGGCCGAGAACAGAGTAGGTTGTTATGCGACCGATATGATAAAAAAACAGGCCCGGCCACCAGAATCTCCTTTGCCCCATTGCTACGGCCACAAGAATCCCTCCACACATTCCGACACAGTGAATACCTCCAATGAGTCCCATGGAAAAAGCCATGCCGATATCGATCCAGTGCATAAATAACTTTCGTAATATTGTTAACTAATTTAATTTAACAACTTAGGGCTTGTTACAAAATAAAAAAGCATCCTTTTGACAAGTGGTAGGAGAGATTAAAGCGAATACCGAATAGATACTACAACAAATACGGCTTTACCGTTTGGTCTGTTCACAACTACTTCATCATCTTCTTTTTTACCTAACAATGCCTTTGCCATTGGTGAATCTATACTGATGTAGTTATTCGCAGGATCAAATTCGTCACCACCAACTATTCGGTACTTATATTCATTTCCGTCATCATCCTCCAGCTCAATCCAGGCGCCGAAAAATATTTTTTTAGTGTCGTCCGGAGGCCTGTCCACAATCTTCAATTCGTTCAATCGCCTCTGAAGAAACCGCATACGAGAATCTATCTGCCTTAATTGCTTCTTTCCATATATATATTCTGCATTCTCAGACCGATCACCCATTGCTGCAGCATCGGCAACCGCCTGAGTGACCTCGGGACGTTTAATTTTCCATAGATAATGAAACTCATCAGCCAGACGCTTATGTCCCTCGGGAGTTATGTAAGGTGCAACCTGTGGTTTAGTGGAAGACGGGATTCTCATTTTTTTCATCCACCTGAGCGTTTTGGTTTATATCCCATCTTGTCAAGTAGCGCTATTACAGCATCTCTCCGGTCGCCCTGAATTTCAAGGAGTTCATCTTTTACCGCCCCGCCTGTTCCAAGACTGGATTTCAATTGTTTTAACAGGTTTTTTAATTCTGTATCAAACATACCAAGACCTTCAATAACTGTTACGGATTTCCCTCCTCTGCCTTTACGATCAAGGCGTACTCTTATCTTCTGCTGCCCGGAATTATTTTTAAGCTCAGACACTTTTTTATTAACAGCAGCTTTCCCTTTTCCAGGAACAGCACTGTCAGTTGAGTAAACCAACTTTGAACTATCCTGAGGCATCACTTAGTTCCCCTGCGGTTGCTTATTGAGCTTCAAGCTTTTTATCAAACTCTTTTGTCTTACTGTCAAACTCCGCGTGCAAAAGTTCGAGTTTTTTAAAAAGAGATTCTATTCTTGACTTTGAGCTCTTAAGCTCTTTTGAGAGTTTTTTAATTGATTCTGCTTCGCCCTTTTGAGATGCCTTCATGATTTCATTGTTGGCCTGTTCGGTTTTTTCTTCCAGCTTTAGAACCTCACTTTCAACATCATCTATCTTCTTTTTCAAATCTCTCAGAGTTTTAGATTTTTCATTAATCAATTTAGCCCGTATACGCTTGAGTTCTTTTTTATTAATTTTTTTATTATTTTTTCTATTAACAGAATTACTGGATTCTCTTTTCTTGACAGAATTAAAGCCGGAATTACTCTCACTCTTCCAGCCTACCCGGTCAAGGAAATCCTGATATGTTCCTTCAAACAGAGTAACTTTTCCGTCATCGAATACTATCAGCCGGTTGGCCACCGAGTGGAGGATCATTTCACTATGAGTTACGATAATTACAGACCCTTTGAAATCATCTATTGCCTCGACCAGAGACTCTGTGGATTCCATGTCAAGATGATTTGATGGTTCATCAAGCAGAAGCATGTTGGCCGGACTGACAAGCAATTTACAGAGCAGCACCCGGCTCTTTTCCCCTCCGGAAAGGACACTGATTTTTTTTAAAGCATTATCTCCTGGAAACATCATAACACCGCATATGTTACGGGCAGCACCCCGGCTGCCGTCTGGATGCACTTCCATAATTTCTTCTTCAATCGTGTTTTGCAAGTTCAGACGATTTATATTAGTCTGGCCGAAATAGGCAATCCGCAATTGATCATGATAAATGACAGTCCCGGTTTTTGTTTTCAGCTCTGCTGCAAGCAGATTCAGCAATGTTGTTTTCCCTTTACCGTTTTTTCCGATGATAGCGATACGATCTCTCTTTCCAGCTGAAAAGCTCAGCCCGCTAAACAGAGGAGACGCTTCGTTATCAAATGAAAACGATATGTTGTTAACTTCCAAGGGACGCTTTCCTGTAAAAGGCGCGGATTTAAATGAAAAATCCAGGTTTTTAACTTCTGTTAGTTTTTCAAGTCGATCTTTCTTTTGCAGTAACTTTATCCTTGATTGAACAGCCTTGGCCTTTGTTGCCTTTGCCCTGAATCTGTTTATGAACTGCTCTGTTTCTTTACGCTTTTTATCATCGTTAATTCTTGTCTTTTCGTGAATTTCTTCTTCCAACAATAACTGCTGATAGATTTTTCCAGTCGAACCTGCTTCTTTCCTCAACCTGCTACGGTGAATGGCCATGGTGTGAGTGGTTACACCGTCTATGAATTCCCGGTCATGGGTGATAATAATGAGTTCTTTTCTCCAATTGCGCAAAAACCTCGTAAGCCACCGCAATGATAAAATATCAAGGTAGTTGGTAGGTTCATCAAGCAAAAGAAGATTAGGGTCTGATACGAGTACTTTTGCCAAATTTAAGCGAACCTGATATCCACCTGACAGTTCCAGAGGATCAAGACCTAAATCTTCCATGGTAAAACCAAGTCCCATAAGAATAGCCTCGGCCTTATATGATTCGTCAGTACCGTCATAAGTGTTTTGTAAACTCAAACACGCCTCTCTTAGAACAGTCTTTTCTGAAAAAATAATATGCTGTGACAGATGACCTATTAAGTATCCGCTGGGAATGCTGATATTTCCCGAATCAGGGTGGTCTTGCTTCAATATCATTTTAAAAAGAGAGGTTTTACCATGACCGTTTCTGCCCACAAGTCCTATACGTTCACCCGGATTAAGGGTAAAACCGGCCCCTTCAAAAATAACCTGCTGACCGTATGACTTATATAAATTGCTAACCTGAATCATGATTTACATTTAGAGCCTGCTTAATAAATTAATTGTCTCTAACCGTCATTCCGGCAGTTTTTAAACCGGAATCCAGTGTTTTCAATGTTTTCTGGATTTAGATATTTTACTGTATTACCGGATCCGCAGCCGAAATCCCGGACCGGCCTTCTCTCCCCAATCCCTTGCGCGAATCTGTGGAGATTTTCTTGGTCTTTAGGTTTCTTTTCGTGTTCACCGTAGAATGTTTCCAGCCATTCTTTTGCTATAGTATTGTACATACTCTCTATTTTATTTAAATTCTGTCCCATTAGTTTTCAGTCTTAACCAATTATTATATATTTTTTCACACAATACCCGATACCCGAATTTGGTATGCAAAGCGGCTTTTTACAAGATAATCAACGTTGAAGGTATAATAATACACCCCCTATTTGAAGGGATTGATAGAATAAGAGTAAAATGATATCCAAGATTATAATTTTGTGTCTTCTGACTTTATGTTCAAATTACAATATTTTTATCTGATTTTTATATAAATTTCATTTAAAGATAAAGGTCAAAACATGCTTTTAATGATAGATAATTACGATTCCTTCACCTACAACCTGGTACAGTACTTGGGGGAACTCGGAGAGGATGTGCGAGTGTTCCGAAACAATATGATATCGGTTGAAGAGGTAGAGAAACTCCGACCGGAACGCATTGTTATATCCCCTGGTCCGTGTACACCAACGGAAGCCGGGATCTCGGTTGATATTGTACGGCACTTTGCCGGTAAGCTGCCGATTTTAGGCGTCTGCCTCGGGCATCAGTCCATAGGAGCGGCCATGGGTGGGGTAATTATCAACGCGGAAAGGCTTATGCACGGAAAAACATCCATGATGTTCCATGACGAAAAAACTATTTTTGAAGGGCTTCCTAATCCCTTTGAGGCCACCAGGTATCACTCTCTTATTGTGCAGAAAAAGAGTCTGCCTGATTGTTTCGAGATCTCGGCCTGGACAGAAGAGGGCGAAATAATGGGCATCCGCCATAAAGAATATATTGTTGAAGGTGTGCAATTTCATCCAGAATCCATTCTTACAGTTGAAGGGAAAAATCTTCTGAAAAACTTTCTGGGCATGAAGGAAAAAAGAAAGGACTGAGTAAAGGAGGTTTATTAAATTATGGTAAAAGAAGCTATTTCGATGCTCACCCAGAACATTGATCTTTCCGAGTTGGAGATGGTCGATACAATGAACGAACTTATGGAGGGAAATCTTTCTGATGCCCAGGTAGGAGCGCTGCTTACAGCTCTCAGAATGAAAGGGGAGACTGTTGAAGAGATTGCCGGAGCTGCTCGGGTAATGCGGGAGAAGGCAGTTACCATAAAGGCCCCGAAGGGTACGGTGGATACCTGCGGTACAGGGGGCGATCTCTCGCATACTTTCAATATATCCACAACCTCGGCATTCGTGGTGGCAGCAGCCGGAGTACCGGTAGCTAAGCACGGAAACCGTTCGGTATCCAGCAAGTCCGGCAGCGCTGATGTGCTTGAGGCGCTCGGAATTAAAATCGATCTTTTACCAAAAAAGGTGGAGGATTGTCTTTCAAAAACCGGGTTTGGATTCCTCTTTGCGCCCCTATTTCATCCAGCCATGAAATACGCTATCGGTCCCCGCCGCGAGATCGGCATCCGCACCATTTTTAACGTGCTTGGCCCTCTTACCAATCCTGCCGGAGCGAAAATGCAGGTACTGGGGGTGTTTTCCTCAAGACTTACCGAGGCTCTTGCCAACGCTGTAGGAAACCTTGGCGCACAGCATGTAATGGTAGTAAACGGCAAGGACGGACTTGATGAAATAACCGTTACCAGTAAAACAGTTGTCTCTGAGTGGAAAAATGGTGATCTGACTTCTTACACGTTAAATCCAGTGGATTACGGCATTCCTTTGGCAAAAAGCGATGATCTTGTTGGAGGAAATGCAGAAGAAAACGCCAATATAACGATATCTGTGCTTACAGGCGAACCCGGCCCTAAACGAAATATCGTTCTTCTGAATGCAGCAGCAGCCATATACGTATCCGGTGTTGCTCCATCTATAGAGAAAGGGCTTGTAATGGCGGAAACAGCTATTGACTCAGGAGCGGCGCTTAAAAAATTAAATGAGATTCGTAAAGTGACAAATGAGTGAATCACCTCTGATTCTGCAAAAAATTCTGGCCGGAAAACGAGACTCATTAGAGAAGGCCAAGCGCCGAACGTCGTTTGACGACCTGAAATCCAGGATAGCAGAACTTCCAGAGCCTCTACCTTTTATATCTGCGCTTGTACGAACGCCGGATACTCTGGCCCTGATAGCCGAGCTAAAAAAGGCATCGCCATCCAAGGGTCTGATAAGAGCTGACTTCGACCCGGAACGTTTTGCACGCATCTACGAAGATCACGGCGCAGCCTGTATATCTGTTCTGACTGAAGAGGATTTTTTTCAGGGATCAATCGAATATCTGGATATCGTACGCAGTTCTGTAAAACACATTCCGATTCTTAGAAAGGATTTTATTTTTGAACCGTATCAGATTTATGAAGCCCGCGCCCACCAGGCAGATGCAGTTCTTCTGATCGCCTCGGCTCTTGAAAAAAATCAGATCGAAGACCTGCATGGACTTGCAGGCGAGCTTGGGCTTGACACACTGCTAGAGGTGCATAATCTACAAGAACTAGATACTGTGCTTTCCACAGGAGCGGAACTGATTGGAATCAATAACAGGGATCTTGGTACCCTTAAGGTAAATCTGGAGACAACACTGGCCATGCTGCCGGATATTCCTGAAGATCGTGTAGTTGTTACAGAAAGCGGAATAAGCAGACGTGCAGATGTCGAGCGTTTTCTGCCAACGCGGGTGACTGCTATGCTGGTAGGCACAGCGATTATGAAATCCCAAGACCCGGGTGCTAAAATAGACGAGCTTGTTTATGGCGACTCCTAAAATAAAGGTGTGCGGAATAACCGTCCTGGAGGATGCTCTTGCCGCCATTGAACTTGGGGTTGATGCGCTGGGGTTTGTGTTTCATCCTCAAAGTCCGCGTAATATCTCTGTCAAAGAGGCTGCACGGATAATTCACAAACTTCCTCCTTATGTGACAACGGTTGGGGTGTTTGTAAATAGACCACCTGATGTCGTAAATGACATAGCCGGCAAATGTGGCCTCGACCTTGTGCAACTCCACGGAGATGAACCTCCGGAGTATTGCAGAGATATTCGGCGTAGAGTGGTTAAGGCTTTCAGAGTCCGGAATCGTGACAGCCTTAAGAACCTTGAAGACTATGCTGTTTCAGCAATCCTGCTTGATGCCTATGTGCCCGGAGAATACGGCGGCACTGGCAGGCCTTTTAACTGGGATATAGCCAAAGAAGCGGCAAAGACTAAAACTGTTGTACTTTCCGGCGGGCTTACGCCGCAGAACGTTGCCGTTGCTGTTGCAGCAGTTAAGCCTTATGCGGTTGACGTTAGCTCAGGGGTAGAACTATCAGGAGACAAGCGAAGAAAGGACCCGGCAAAAATTAAAATGTTTATAAACCAGACTAGTTAGATACTTAGATAAAATGTCTAAAATCAAAATTTTATGAAAAAAATGCCTGACAAAAAAGGACACTTCGGACCCTATGGCGGGAGGTACGTGCCAGAGACCCTTATGCCGGCTCTTCTTGAGCTGAAGGAGTCTTACGAACGCTTAAGAAAAGACCCTGGATTCAAGGCTGAGATGAATCGGCTTATGAGCCAATACGTGGGCCGCCCTACGCCTCTTTATTTTGCATCGCGCCTTTCTAAAGTACTAGGCGGTGCGAAGATTTATTTTAAGCGCGAAGATCTATGCCATACCGGGGCGCACAAGATAAACAACGCGCTTACCCAGGCCGTAATGGCAAAGCGTATGGGCAAAAAACGGCTGATTGCAGAAACAGGAGCCGGGCAGCATGGTGTAGCCACAGCCACCGGGGCCGCGATTATGGGTCTGGCCTGCGATGTATACATGGGCACAGAGGATGTTCGGCGACAGGAACTTAATGTTTTCCGCATGAAACTTCTTGGCGCAAAAGTGGTGCCTGTTGATATAGGTAGCCGCACGCTAAAAGACGCCATTAACGAGGCACTACGTGACTGGACCACTAATGTGGGTGATACGCATTATGTTCTTGGAACGGCCTTTGGGCCTCATCCTTATCCTGTTATGGTACGTGATTTCCAGTCTGTAATAGGCCGCGAAGCAAGACGCCAGATATTAAAACAGGAAGGCCGGCTGCCCGACTGCCTTATCGCATGTGTGGGCGGAGGTAGTAACTCGATCGGGCTTTTTTATCCGTTTTTAAAAGATAAATCCGTACGAATGATAGGCGTAGAAGCAGGAGGTACAGGCATAGAAAGCGGACAGCACGCTGCAAGATTTGCCGGAGGCTCTCTTGGAGTGCTGCAGGGCGCAAAGAGCTATCTTCTTCAAAACGAAGATGGGAACGTTCTTGACACACATTCTGTTTCAGCAGGCCTTGACTATGCATCTGTCGGGCCTGAACATGCCTGGTTACGAGATAACAAAAGAGTAGAGTACACATATGCCGTGGATGATGAAGCCCTTGATGCGTTTCAAATATTAAGTAATACCGAAGGGATTATTCCTGCCCTCGAATCGTCACACGCAGTGGCAGAGGTAATAAAGCTCGCCCCTGGGATGAAGAAAAAACAGAGCGTCATCGTAAACCTTTCCGGCCGCGGCGATAAGGACGTACAGCAGGTGGCTGAAATACTTAAGAAGCGTGAAGTGTGAGTGGTGAATGGTGAAATTATGAACAGGATTGAGAATAAATTCAAAGAGCTTAAAAAAAAGGGTGAGAAGGCCCTTATTGCTTACATAATGGCGGGAGACCCGTCACTTAACGCCACAAGCCGCCTGGTACTGGAATTGGAAGAGGCAGGAGCCGATATTGTGGAGTTGGGTGTGCCTTTCAGCGATCCAGTGGCTGACGGCCCGACCATACAGCGCGCTGCTGGTAGAGCGATATCCAAGGGAGCAAATTTAAGAAAAATCATCAGCCTGGTACAAAAACTCCGCAAAAAAACATCAATTCCGATAATCCTTATGACATATTACAATCCGGTACTGCACTACGGTGAAAAACAGTTTGTAACTGACTCTGTTTCTGCGGGTGTTGATGGTATTATCGTTCCGGATCTTATACCGGATGAAGGCGAGGATCTTATTAATCTCTGCCGCGGCAGCGGGCTTGATACAATATTCCTTCTTGCCCCCACCAGCACTCCGGAACGTGTTGATGTGGTTTCACGCTCCTGCACCGGCTTTCTCTATTACGTCTCTATAACAGGAATTACCGGCTCAAAGCTAACACTTGCAAAAGGAATTAAAAAACGTATAAAAAATATCTCGAAAACTTCCGGTATGCCGGTGGCTGTAGGTTTCGGGGTCTCAAACGCTAATGATGCAGCCGATATTGCCGCCATAGCAGACGGAGTCATCGTGGGCAGCGCTATTGTAAAGCGGATAGAAGAGGGTGAAGACATCAGGCCTTTTGTGGCTTCGCTGAAAAAATCTCTGAAAAATACGCTGCGTAGTAAAGGGAAAGGGAAAAGACAATGAACCTTAGAGTGCTAGGCTGCTCTGGAGTTGAAATGCCGGGACATAAGCAGACAGGCTTTCTCATTAACGACAGCATATTACTTGATGCCGGAACAGCTACGTCTGTTTTGGATGAAAACGCCCAGCAACAGTTGAAGCATATTTTTATTACGCACGCTCACTTAGACCATATCAGTTCAATTCCTGCAATTGTAGATAACCTTATACTCAGCCGATCTTTGAACAAAATAAGAATATATGGTCTCCCGGCTGTGCTGGAAACCATAAAACACCATCTGCTTAATGATAAAGTCTGGCCGGATTTTACCCGGATATGTAACTACAACACAGACACTCCGGTAATGAATTATGTCGAGATGGAAGAAGGCATATGGATAGATATTGACAAGGTGCGCATAAAAGCTATTCCGGTCAACCACTCGATTCCTGCGGCAGGATTCATAATAGAAAAAGACGGCAGGGTACTGCTTTACACCGGTGATACCGGCTCTACAAATGCAATCTGGAACGCGGTCCCGCAGGTACACACAGCAATAGTCGAGGTTTCATTTCCAAACAATATGAATGATATAGCAATCAAAACAGGACATCTTACTCCAACCCTGCTGAGGCTTGAGACAGCAAAGATGTCCAATCTGCCCGAGCGCCTCTTAATAACTCACCTTAAACCCCAGCATCAGGATCAAATCATTGGTGAGCTCCTGGCCCTGAAACTGCCCGGTCTTACGATAATTAAAGAGAATGAGATTTATGAGATTTAAGGAATTTAAGAAAAAAATTACAAGAGTGGCAAAAGTCATCGCACCAATCAATATATCATTTTTCACCATTCACCATTCATCATTCACCATTCACTTATATTATGGCTTGGTTTAAACAAGAAAAAATACCGGAAAGAAAGGTCAGGATTCCTGAGGGAACCTGGATCAAGTGTAACGCCTGCCGTGAGATCATCTACCGGAAAGAGGTAGAACGCAACCTGATGGTCTGTCCTAAGTGCAACTACCATTTCCGCATCTCAGCACGCGAGCGAGTCGCCCTGCTGTACGACAGCTTTGAGGAGACGGATTCTCAATTAGCTCCACGTGATCCTCTTGAATTCAAGGATACAATTGCCTACGCCACCAGAATTAAGCAGCAGCAATCTAAGACCGGCCTTATGGATGCCATGATTTCTGGTCGCGGAGAGATAGCCGGTGTTTCGGTAATGGGAGCGATCCTGGATTTCGGCTTCATGGGAGGCAGTATGGGATCTGTTGTCGGAGAGAAAATAGTACGCACCGCAGAAACCGCTATGGAGAACGAACTGCCACTTATTATCGTATCGTCTTCCGGCGGCGCCCGCATGCAGGAAGGAATTCTCTCTCTTATGCAGATGGCCAGAACATCGGCAGCCCTGGCCCGGTTCGGGGAGAAAAAACTTCCATATATCTCTGTGCTAACCGATCCCACCTTTGGCGGCGTTACGGCCAGTTTCGCCATGCTGGGGGATATAATAATCGCCGAACCTCGAAGCCTTATCGGATTTGCCGGGCCTCGCGTTATCGAGCAGACTATTAACCAGCGCCTGCCAGAGAATTTTCAGCAGGCCGAATTTCTGCTGGAGCACGGCATGTTAGATATGGTGGTAGAACGAAAAAAACTCAAAACCACTATAGCAGATCTTCTTTATCTTCTGAGATGACATACGACCAGACGGTCAGCTACCTCTACGGTCTTCAGGGAGTAGGGATCAAGCTGGGACTGGATAATATTTCCTGCCTTCTTTACGCAGCCAACAACCCGCACCAAAGTTTCCAAAGCATTCATGTAGGCGGCACAAACGGTAAAGGTTCTACATGTGCGGTAATCGCATCAGTACTTCAGGCCGCAGGCCATAAAGTCGGCCTCTTTACATCCCCGCACCTGGTTGATTTCACTGAACGTATCAGAGTTGACAATAAAATGATACCAAAAGCCGATGTAACCCGCCTTGCCGGTAGGTTTAAAAACATCGCAGAAACAGCAGGAATTCAGCCGACTTTTTTTGAGATCAATACAGCCATGGCCTTCGAATATTTCCGGGAACAAAATGTGGAGTGGACCGTTGTAGAAGTCGGCCTTGGAGGAAGGCTTGATTCAACAAATGTAATATTACCTGAAGTATCTGCAATCACCAATGTAAGCCATGACCACGAATCCTTCCTGGGCAATAGCATAGAAGAAATCGCATTTGAAAAGGCCGGAATAATAAAACCGGGCATTTCAGTAGTTACTGCTGCAAAAGGCATTGCTCTGGAGATAATCAGCTCAAGGGCGAAGGAGCAGAACTCACCACTTTTTGTGCTGGGCAAGGATTTTAACGTAGAAAACATAGAACGTGTTTCTGATGGACTGAAGCTTGATTTCACCGGAGTAAAACGTTGTTTTGCCGGGCTGCTATCAAACCTTGATGGACGTCATCAGGCAGATAATATAGGTATTGCTCTTGCTGCCTGCGAGCAGGTCGAAGGGATTGAAGGCATGCAGTTTGATGATGAATCCGTAAGAAAAGGACTTTTTTTAAAAAACTGGCCGGGAAGAATGGAAAAGGTTTCAGATCACCCGCTAACTATTCTGGACAGCGCCCACAACGGTGCAGCAGCAGAAGCCCTGGCCGTAGCGCTTAGAGAACGTTTTGCTGACAGGCGAATCATTATGATTCTCGGAATAATGAAGGACAAACATATGGATGCTGTTATCTCTCCACTTGCCGGTATCGCAAGCCATGTAATTGTTACTGCTCCGGCATACGATCGGGCTGCTGCTCCGGCTGATCTCATGCCGATTGCCCGGCAATATTGCAGCGTCGAAGTCGAAAAGGCTTCTGATTTGCAGAGGGCAATATCAAAAGCCAGGCAGTTATGCAGACCCGGTGATAGCAGCATGATAGTCATATCGGGCTCGTTTTTTACAACCGGTGAAGCTAAGGAAATTTTGAGTTCAGACATTAGTCTTCAGAATTCAGGATTCAGGATTCAAGGTTAAGATTAATGAGGCAGGCGGCTCTTTTTTTTCTCTTTATTTTTCTATCTTCCACCACTGTGCGTGGAGCCACCTCTTCATTTGCATCTAGTCTAAATACTGATAATTTAAGTCCAACACTAACTGCGGCACAGCTGGAATACGGAGATACTTCAGGCGAATTTGTAGCTACTGGAGAGGCGAAGCTTGAGCAACCAGGAATGACACTTGAAGCAAATATTATCCGCTACAATAAAACATCCGGTAAAGTACAGGCAGAGGGCGATGCCGTGTATCGTGACACTGATGTGGTTCTAAGGGCTGACATCATAAAGGTGAACACCGAAACCAAGCTCGGCTCAGCCTCCGGCAATGTAGAACTGTTTTACATAAAGGAAAACATACGTATTACGGGTTCAGAACTTCAGAGGCTCAGTGAGAAAGATTACCACCTGGAGTCATGCAGCATTACAACTTGTGATGGAGATAGGCCATCCTGGAGCCTGCGCGCCTCAAACGCCGATTTCCGGCTGGGCCGGAGTATAAGCAGTACAAACATGCGTTTTCGGGTTGGATCGGTTCCAATATTTTACAGCCCATACTTCTGGACACCTGCTCTTGTTGAGAAACAAAGCGGTTTCCTGTTTCCAGATTTAGGATACAGCAACAATCTGGGATCGATATTCAAACTCAAGTACTATTGGATGATAAGCCAGAACCAGGACGCTACGTTTCAGCTTGACACATTTTCAAAAAGGGGAATCGGCACCGGGCTGGAATATCGTTATCTGACAAAAAACTCAAAAGGAGATACATGGCTATATCATATTGACGACCAACAAACAGGGCGCGAGTTTTTAGAACTTAAGCTAGGCCATGATCAACAGTTTGGAGAAAACCTGAACGGATTTCTTAATATAAATACAGTCTCTGGTAAAAATTTCTACCGTGAGTTCATACCAAGCCAGGAAGAGAAAATCCAGAGATACCTTGAAAATACAGGCCATCTTACCTGGCGCAAAGACATGCTCCGGCTGTTTGCAACCGAGCGTGTTTTACAAAACCTTGAAAGTACATCAAGAGATCTTGCCACCACCTCAGAGGTGGGCGGGCGGCTGTTTTCTACCCTTCGTACTCTTAGGAATTCACTTCCTTTATATTTATCTATTGATAGCGCTCTTGATCAATTCACCAGGAATAATGGCCCGGAAGGGCAACGTTTGCATATAACACCGACTCTTGTCGGAGCGATTAAACTTCCATATGTCACACTTAACTCCCTTGTACGGTACAGAAAAACCATCTACCGACTTTCTTCAGACCAGCCAAACCGTGATATAAACAGGGATGCGCTCACCGTCAAGGCAAAGCTTGCAAGCAAGCTCTACAGAGCCTACGGTTTAACTGGCCATTACATCGAGCCGGAACTTACGCACAGCTATGTGACAGCAGGAGGGGAAAGCAATACACCCCGGTTTGATTCAGTAGATGTGACGGATGAGAAAAATTTAACATCGCTTAGGCTGGTAAACAGGCTTTATCGAAACGGAGGTGAAGTCTTCAGAATAAACCTGTCCGGTGGCTATGACTTTATGGACAACGACACTCCGTGGACCAACCTTGCCTCTGATTTGGTTATTAACGGTCCGCTCAGGTTTACAGCCTCGGCCTATTATAATGTCTATGAGGCGAGTTTCGACTCAGCAAACACGGATTTAAGATTCAACTGGTCGACCACCGGCCATGTGGCTGTAGGCTATCGCTACGTCAAAGGCAATGCAGATACCTACCTTCTTGAAACTGCGTATCGTCCGTGGTCAGCTTTGGACCTATTTGGAAAATTGTGGTATGACGCCAGAGGCGGCGGACTCCGGGAACTTAAGGTCCGCGGAGCTTACACACGGCAGTGCTGGGGAGTAAGCATCAGCCTTGTGGAACGTCCGGAAGAAAGCAAAATAATGGCTGGAATTACTCTTAAAGGGCTGGGAACGTTCTGAGAGGCGTTATATATATAGAGAGGCATGAGAGGAACTAACTCTGTTTTTTCCCGGAGGGGAGTGCTATGTTTGATTTTTTTTAATGCACAAACGTATTGTATGCTTGTAAACTGCACAAAAGGTGCTGCCTAATACTATGCAGAGAGGTGCAAGGCGCAAACAGATGGCATGCTAAAAAGTGAAATTATTTTTGAGGAAATCAGTAGATAATAACTTTTACAAAAAGATTGTAAGAAACGGAGAGAATAAATGCTAAGAAAAAATTTAAATATTTTCCAAATCTCATTCGCCATGGTTGTCCTGCTTTTAACATCTGTAAGGGTTCCTGCGATGCAGGCTGATGGCTGCGGTGGTGGAGAATGCAAAGATTGTCACAGTATGACAATCAAAGAAGCAAGAGGTCTCTTAAAAGGCATGGTGGAAAAGGTTAATGGAGTGCAATTCTCAGAGGTCGGAGGCCTCTGGGAGGTTGATGTGGAGAACAAGGGAAAAAAGTTTCCCCTGTATCTGGACTTTTCGAAACAATTCCTTATTAACGGACAGGTTATCAAAATAGCCACACGCGAAAACCTCACCCGTAAACGCCTGCAGGAATTAAATATCGTGGATGTGGCCTTGATTCCGATTGATGATGCTGTTGTTGTAGGCAATCCAAACGCCAAAACCAGGATAATAGTCTTTGATGACCCGGAATGTCCCTACTGCATAAAATTGCATAAGGAGATAAAAAAGGTGGTAAAAAAAGACTCTTCAATCGCTTTTTTCATAAAAATGTTTCCACTTAAAATCCACCCTAACGCTTACGATAAGGCCAAAGCGATCGTATGTGAAAAGTCGCTTAAGCTACTCGAAGACAGTTTTGATGGCAAAAAACTTCCAAAACCATCGTGTAAGACCGATATTCTGGAACGTAATATGGAGCTGGCCTACAAGCTGAAAATAAGGTCAACTCCCACCATGATTCTACCTGATGGCCGTGTGATGCCCGGGTATAAAAAGGCTGAAGATATTCTGAAACTGCTGAAATAGCT
>VAPH01009213.1_pt1 | contig 36511 bp, 32 predicted proteins | sample 3393861 | NCBI WGS metagenome assembly VAPH01 (sample SAMN08290439, study PRJNA428436) | hydrothermal vent metagenome | isolation source: Deep-sea hydrothermal vent chimney | place: Atlantic Ocean: South-mid Altantic Ridge | reverse complement strand
TTCTATAATCCTGCCGTTAGAGTCAAGGAAGTAAAATCCCCTCTTATTTTGAAGAAGAGCTACTGGCTCGCGCTCGTTTATAAATATTCGCACGGTAGATGGAAATTCTTTTCTTATCTTTGCATCACGTATCCACGGAAAACTTTTTAAATCCTGCCTGAGTTCTTTGGGGTTAAGAGAAAACATGTTGAGATCGCTAATGTCGATCAGTTCTGCAACCTCAGCCTTTGAGAGGCGATGTGTGCCCTCTATCAGTATGTTTTTAACAGGAGCTATTCTTGCTATAAATCCGATCGAAGAGAAAGGAATATAGCGATATAGAAAATACGCTCCCAGCGCAGACCCGAAAAAAAGTACCAGCAAAAGAGTAGCCGCAGCCAGTCTTCTTCTTCGAGCTTTTTGTTTTTCTTTATCCTTTTTCTTGGAATTCAAGCGACGCGCCAATTATCTCCTCCAGAAGTTTATTAAATTCAATGCCGGCAGCACTTGCGATTTTTGGCAGAAGACTCGTAGGTGTCATGCCGGGCAGGGTGTTTACTTCAAGCAGAAACGGATCATCTTTTTCATTAACACGAAAGTCCACCCTGCTGTATCCCCTACACCCGATAGCAGAATGCGCCCTTAGCGCTGCCACCTTAAGTCGTTCATATAATGCATCATTAATATCAGGAGGAAGCAGGTACTCGGTCATCCCTCCGGTATACTTGCACTCGTAGTTATAAAAATGTGAACTGGGTCGCACCTCAACTCCTCCCAGCACTCTGTTGCCCAGCACTGCTAAATGCACTTCCTTGCCATCTATATATTCTTCTACAAGCAGACGTCTTCCGTACTGGAATGCGTTTTCAAAGGCAGGTTTCAATTCCGAGAAATCATGAACAACGCTCACCCCGATACTGGATCCCTCGTCAACCGGTTTAACCACCAAGGGAAGAGGAAAAAAACTGGTGGAGAAATTATCCTCTTCCAGTGATAAAGGTGTCTCCAGAACTTTATATCCGGGCACCCGGATTCCTGCGGCCTGAAATATGATTTTAGACATAACCTTATCCATGGCAAGGGCCGAGGCAAGTATGCCTGAGCCGGTGTAGGGTATTTCCATTACTTCAAGCAGACCCTGAACCGCACCGTTTTCTCCTTTGCCGCCATGAAGCGCAATAAATGCAAACTGTATTTTCTCAGCCGCCAAAGCCGCAGGAAGATCTTTATCCGCATCCACGGTCACAACGTTGTAACCGTGGCTTAACAGGGTCTCTGCAATCGGCCTTCCAGTGGAAAGAGAGACCTCCCGCTCGGCAGAACGACCGCCCATTATGACGCCTATTTTTTTAGTGGTGATCATTTACTTACTAGTCATTAGCCGTTATTAACCAATTATCTGTATCTCTGTCTCAAGAGTTATCCCGCTTTGACTTTTTACCTGTTCCCGAACATGCTCCATCAGAGTGATAAACTGACTGGCTGTTCCAGATCCGTCATTTATAAAGAAATTAGCATGTTGTGTACTTACGCTGATACCGCCTTCTGAGGCTCCCCGCAGACCTGCCTCATCAATTAGTTTCCATGCTGAGGAAGTCTCTTCTTTTCCTTCCGGGTTTTTAAAAACGCAGCCCGCGCTTCGCTCGGAAAGCGGCTGGTTCTGCTGCTTTTTCTGCTGATATCCGGTCATTAGGTTAAGAATCTCTACTGATTCACCTTTCTTCAGCAACAAATTAGCGCCCAGAATTAAAAGCTCATCTTTTAGCCCCCAGCCCCGGTATGTAAATGGAATCTCGTTACGTGAAATACGTGAAATACGACCCTTCCGGTTCATCACAACCACTGAATCTACAGCGTCCTTGATTTCGGTTCCGAAAGACCCTGCGTTCATACGAATCGCCCCTCCAACCAAGCCTGGAATTCCTGAAAGCCCTTCCAGTCCTGAAAATCCTTTTTCCGCGCAGAACCTAAGCACTCTGGCAAGCGATACACCAGACTCCACAAACAGTTTTGCAGGATCGCTGTCACTGCCTCCAGCAATAGTCTCCAACCGGTTAAGTTTCGTCAGTGAAACGGTTATGCCACTTATTCCTCCATCCTGGATAACAACATTACTACCGCCGCCAAGCACGGTAAGCGGAAAGTCATCCTCCGCAGACAGACTTAATATACCCTGTAACGAGATAATCTCATCAGGAATCGCCAGCACATCTGCTGGTCCGCCGATCCCCAGGGTGGTGTAACGAGCCATAGGCTCATCAAAAAGAATATCGCCCTTTAATGCACCTTGAGGGAAACGGCTATACCAGTAATCTTCGGTTATTTTCATGCTCATTTTTTATTTCGCCTTTCTTCTTCAGTATTTCCTCACCCATTTTGAAAACATCACCAGCTCCAAAAGTAAAAAATATATCGCCTTCTCTTAGATCTCCGACTATCTGGTTCAGAAGGTTTTCCCTGTTGCCGTTATAGACAACCTCAACATTGCTGTACTGCCTGATACCATTTTCAAGCACAGAAGAATGAACCCCTTCCATCGGCTCCTCACCTGCCGGATATATATCGGTCAGATAAAGCAAGTCGGCGTCTTTAAAAGCTCCGAAAAAATCTGTCATAAGGTCACGCGTTCTTGAGTACCTATGAGGCTGAAACAATGCTACTACTCGCTTACCCAGACAGTCCTTTGCCGCTGCCAGTGTAGCCCGTATCTCGGTTGGATGATGAGCATAATCATCAAAGACCCTAACTCCGGCTACCTCGCCCTTTAGTTCAAAACGCCGCTGTATACCACTAAACGAGGACAAACCCTCGGCAATCCAGCCTGGGCCCATTCCGAGTTCCAGGCCAACGGCTATGGCGGCCAGAGCGTTTGAGACATTATGTATGCCCGGAGAAGGAATCTCGAATCTACCCAAATGCTCCCCCTTTAATAAAACATTAAACTTAGATCCGTCAGGTCCACGCTTAATATCCACGGCTACAAGGTCGGCATCTTCCGTTATGCCATAGGTTATGAATCTGCGATGAACAGCCGGTATTAAATCTCTTATGTTCTGGTCGTCCTTGCATAGTATTGCCAGCCCGTAAAACGGAACCTTGTTGATAAAATTGAGAAAGGCCTTTTTCAACTCTTCCATAGATTTGAAATAATCCATATGTTCACGGTCTATGCCTGTGACCACGGCAACTGTCGGGGTAAGCAGAATAAAAGAGCCGTCACTTTCATCTGCCTCAGCCACAAGAAGGTCTCCCTGGCCGAGTTTTGCATTGCTTCCCAGCCCTTTTAATTTACCTCCTATCACAACCGTGGGATCAAAGGATGAAAGCATAGTTGAAATAAGCGATGTCGTTGTTGTTTTTCCATGACTTCCGGTCACAGCGATCCCAGATTTAAGACGCATGAGTTCAGCCAGCATCTCGGCCCTGGGAATTACCGGAATATTCTGGCACTGCGCCTCGACAACCTCCGGATTCTCCTGATCTACCGCAGAGGAAATCACCACTACATGAGCATTAAGTACGTTTTCAGAACTGTGCCCGATCCATATTTGTATTCCCAGCTTTCTAAGCCTTCGCGTATTGGCCGAATCCCGGCAGTCCGACCCGCTTACATCGTAATTAAGGTTGTGCAGAACCTCGGCTATACCGCTCATACCGATACCGCCGATACCTACAAAATGAATACGTTTTATACCTCTGAAATGTGTCATTACTTAATCATTACTCCTCACTCCTTACCTCTGTTTCATGCTTCATCACTTAATAAGCTCGTATGCAAGCTCCACAACCCGCTTTGCTGAACCTGGTTTTCCGAGCGATCTGCTTGCCCTTTGCATTGAGATAATCTTTTCCGGGTTTTCATAAAGTTCCCTTATGCATGTGGCAAGAGAAGCTCCGGAGAGATCCTTATCCAGCATCATTTTACAAGCTCCCATATCCAGAAGTTTTTTTGCATTAACCTCCTGATGATTTCGGGCCGCATACGGATACGGCACAAGCACCGAGGCTTTGCCGCATGCGGAAAGCTCAGCAAGAGTTGAAGCCCCGGCCCTGCATATCACAAGGTCGGCAGCAGCATATGCAAGTTTCATCTCATAGAGGTAGCTCGTTACAATCCCCTTAGCAGACATATGCCTGTACTTCTCTTTTACCATTGCCTCATCGGCATCGCCGGTTTGATGAATCACCTGAATTTGTTTTTTCATATCTGTGCTAGAAAAAACCTGAAGAGCATCCACCATAGCTACGTTTAGACTATGCGCACCTCTGGACCCTCCAAGCACAAAGACTGTAAATAAATTTTCATCAAGTCCAAACTTCTTAACTGCAATAAGCCTGTCACCCGAAGCAATGGAGCTACGTACAGGGTTGCCTGTAAAAAAGGTCTTGTTTCTACCAAATCGCTGTCGGCTGTCTGGATAAGTTACCGCCACTTTATCAACAAAAAAACTTCCAAGTAGCCTGTTAGTGAGTCCGGGCACTGCGTTTTGTTCATGTATCATAGTCGGAAAGTTCATCCAACTTGCCATGGCAAGCACAGGACCGGATGCGTAACCGCCTACACCGATTACAATATCCGGATCAAAAGACTCAAGTATCGACCGTGACTGAAGAAGCCCTTTTGGTATGGTCAGAAGGGACTTTATCAATTTAAACAATCCCACATTTACGATTCCCTCAACATTTATAAACTTTATATCGAATCCCTCTTTCGGCACTACCTTCTGTTCAAGACCTCGTAGTGTCCCAACAAAAAGAATTTCATTTGCCAAGTCAAACGCCTTAAACTCCGATGCTATGGCAAGGGCGGGATATAGATGCCCGCCAGTGCCGCCACCGGCAATAATAACCTTCATTTCAGAACATTAGCCGTTCTGGCGTAGGAATTACTTCTTGGACTACTCAACTCACGCTGAGCATTTTGTAGCTCATGCTTAACCGGCAGTGAGTCAGAAGAGGAACGGCTATAGCTCTGTCCTCTTGATATACTCATTAGTATTCCGGCAGCCGAGAGACTGACCAGTAGTGAAGATCCCCCATAACTTACAAAAGGAAGCGGCAATCCCTTAGTAGGCAAAAGCCCTGTAGCCACGGCAAAATTAAGCAGGGCCTGAAAAATAATCATGAGTGTAAGCCCAAGGGCCAGATAACGGCCAAACGAATCTTTGGTTGTAGAGGCCAGCCGCATGCCACGAATCAGTATAATCAGAAACAGGACTACCACACCCAGCGCCCCGATAAGACCCAGCTCTTCGCCAAGTATCGAGAAGATGAAATCTGTATGAGCCTCTGGCAGAAAAAATAGTTTTTGCGGTCCTTCTCCCAAACCAACACCTGTGATTCCACCGTTGCCAAAGGACAGCAGGGATTGAACCAGTTGGTATCCGCTGCCATACTCGTCTTTCCATGGATCGAGAAAAGATGTAAGTCTCTGCATCCTGTACGGCGTTTGTACCAGCTCATAAACCGCGATAGCAGCAACAGGAGATAGAAATAGAAAATACCTGCCACGTACACCGCCCGCGAAAAGAAGGGCCAGGCCTATTATGGCAAAACTCACAAAAGCTCCAAAATCAGGCTGTAATATTATGACTATTTGAAATAACGCCATGATGATAACCGGTACTATAAAGCCCGTAAGAGGATGTTCCATCTTTCGCCTGAGGGCATGGATCATATTTATATTCATCTGCATGTGAACTTTTAGAGGCCGGCTCATGTAATCAGCAAGGAAAATCACAAAGGCCAGCTTTGCAAGCTCTGAGGGCTGAAACGTTGAAGGCCACAGCCTGATCCATCGCCTGGCTCCGTTTGCACTCACACCGGCATCGGTAAAAACCAGAAGAAGAAGAAGAAAAGAAACCACCAGCAGAGGAATCGCCACTTTTCTTAAATGCTTGTAATCAATAAACATAAATACAGTCATTGACATGAGTCCAACCAGTACAGACTGCACGTGGCGAATCAGAAAAACAAATTCTCCGCCAGCCCGGCTTTTCATGGCCATCACTGCTGTTGCGCTGTAGACCATAAGTACGCCTATTCCCACCAGACACAAGGCTGAAATTAAAATACCTCTGTCATGCCCGGATGTAGCGATCATCTTGTTATTTCCTGCTCTGTAAATATTTTTTTATTTTTATTATTACCGCACTTTAAAGACAAGCGTTTTACCGCGTCTTTAAAGTGATTACCCCTATCTTCGAAGTTAGCAAACATGTCAAAACTCGCACACGCAGGAGACAAAAGCACCACGTCTCCTTTTACTGCGGTCCGTTGTGCCTTTTGCACAGCGTCATCAATATCATGGGCAAAAATCACAGGCGACTCGTTGCCAAGTACGGCAGCCATTTTTTCTGCTGCCTCACCTATAAGCACTAGGGTCTTCACCCGTTTGCTCACCTCTGACAAAAGAAGTGAGAAATCTGATTTTTTATCAACCCCTCCGGCAATAAGAATTACAGGCTCTGAAAAGCTCTGGAGTGATTTTTCAACTGCCCCGACATTCGTACCCTTTGAATCATTTACATAGGTCACACCATTTATGCTGTCAGTAAAAAACTCAACACGGTGCTCAAGGCCTGGAAATTCCCGAAGCACATCGGCTACCACACCCGGCCTGACTCCTGCAAGAAGACTCAAGCATGCTGCCGCCATAGCGTTTTCCAGATTATGGGTTCCTTTAATCCGTATGGAGTTTTGATGTATTATCTTTCCCTGCCTGCCATTAAGGCGAAAATGAATCTCTCTGTTCCGCAAAAATATTCCTTCTCTCCGCCCCGCATCCGGACCAAGACCAAACCATGCAACCTTATTCGGGGTTGAGGCGGCAAACGATGAAACCACCGGGTCGTCGGCATTTAAAACTAAACTGTCCTGTTTTGTCTGCTGTTTAAAAATATTCGCTTTTGTCGATATGTACTCATCCATAGAGCTATAGCGATCCAGATGATCAGGCGAGATATTTAAAACAGCAGCTACTTTAGGTCGAAACAGCTCTGTTGTTTCGAGTTGAAAACTTGAAACCTCAGCAACTATCCAGTTCGGCCAATCTTGACGAGGTATCTCTTCTTGCTCCATTTTTGCCAGCCCTTCACAAAGAGAGTTGCCTAGATTGCCGCCCACAAAAGCTGAAGAACTATCTGAAGCATTAATCATTTCACCAACCATAGAGGTGACCGTTGACTTTCCATTTGTACCTGTAATCGCAATAAAAGGCAGATCTGTAAATCTGTAGGCCAGCTCTAGTTCTCCGATCACCGGAATGCCTCTTGCACGACATGTCTTAAGCTGCTCTGTATCTGTCGGAACTCCAGGACTCACAACAACCATATCTGAATCCTCGAAAACAGACGCAGGATGGCCGCCTGTAACAAGAGAAACCCCGGTTGGCAGCAAGGCTGCCGCATCTGTTAGCTTCTCCGCCTTTCTACAGTCTGTCACAGTCACCCGCGTGCCCCGGCCCGCCAGAAGACGAGCCGCTCCAATACCGCTTCGACCCAGTCCCACAACAGTTACTCGCTTGCCAATTTTTTTTTCAACATTCACCATTCAATATTCACCATTCATAATTCATCTGATCTTAAGCGTGGCCAAACTTACCAGCGCCAGCAGTATGCCAACAATCCAGAACCTGACAATCACTTTTGACTCCGGCCATCCCTTAAGCTCAAAGTGATGATGCAGCGGCGCCATCAAAAACACCCGTCGGCCCGTAAGCTTGAACGATGCAACCTGTATAATCACCGAAAAAGTCTCAGCCACGAATATGCCTCCCACTATGGCCAGAACAATCTCCTGCTTGGAGATCACTGCAAGGGTTCCAAGTGTGCCTCCAAGAGAAAGAGAACCCACATCACCCATAAAAACCTCAGCTGGATAGGAGTTAAACCATAAAAACCCCAGGGATGCTCCAAGCATAGCTCCGCAAAACACTGTGAGTTCACCAGTGCCAGGTAGATAAAACACCTGTAAGTACTGGGCGAATTTTATGTTGCCGCCGATATATACCAGCAGTCCGTTTGCAACAGTGGCTATAGCTACAAGCCCTATGGCAAGGCCGTCAATACCGTCTGTAAGGTTCACCGCGTTAGATGAACCGATTATAACCAGCAGAACAAACGGCAGATAAAACCAGCCCAAATCAATTAGCCATTTTTTGAAAAACGGAATGCTCAGAATTGATGAATGTGTATCCCCCGTATTGTATGCCGATACCCCGATTGCCAGGGCGATAAGTATCTGCATTCCGATTTTGTAATAAGCCCGAAGTCCGGTGGAGTTTCCTCTCTTTATCTTCAGGAAATCATCAAGGTATCCTACCGCTCCAAAGGCCGTAAGGGAGGCGATCAACAGCCAGATATAGGTATTTGTAAGGTCACACCAAAGCAGAACTGAAATCAGAATGCTCGCAATTATCAAAAGCCCCCCGGATGTGGGTGTTCCCTCTTTTCCTAAATGTGTTTGAGGACCGTCCTTTCTGATCTTCTGTGTAAGGCTCAACCTGGAAAGACGCCTGATAAAGGCCGGACCGATAACCAGACTTAAAACCAGGGCGGTAATTACAGCCAATGCACTCCGAAATGTTATATAGCGAAACACGTTCAAAGGAGACCATAACTCGTGCATGGAATAGAGAAAGCTATACAGCATCCAGAATCCTTTTAACTATAGTTTCCATTGCCATTGATCTTGATCCTTTTACCAAAATACAATCTCCCGGCTTGATAATATCAAAGATACCTTCTGCGGCCAGCCCGGAATCGTCAAATAAAACAGAACCTCTACCGAATGCCCTTGCAGCTTCGCGCATCAGCGGCCCGACTGCTACCAAAACATCAATCCCGTATTCACACGCAATATGACCCGCCTCCTCGTGGTAATAGGCAGAGTCAGCTCCAAGCTCTAACATATCGCCAATCACAGCTACCCTGCGTGTTTTTTCTTTCCCTGTTTCAGTCAACTCGGCCAGAGCCGCCTTCATGGAGATCGGGTTGGCGTTGTAGGTATCGTCAATCACCCTGTACTCGCCCTTCTCTAAAACCTCAAACCGCATTGAAGTGCCCTTGTAGCAGGCAAGCCGTTCAGCCGCATCCTCCAGGGTGACTCCCAACAGGCGTCCTACTGCAACAGCAGCCAGAGCATTCGAGACATTGAAACGCCCTGAAACAGCTAAATGAAAGGAAACATTCTCTATTAAAAAACGTATTCCGGTATCCCAGGCCTGCAAATCGGTTGCACGCAGGTCAGTTCCGGTATTAATACCGTAAGTTATAATTCGAGAGGGACGGGATGGGCGAGATGGTAGATTTCGACATGCATCGGCAAGAAGACGATTATCCCCGTTTATCACAAGTGGTCCATCCAGGTAGTTTATCAGTTCAAGTTTTGCCCCGAGCACTTTGTCTATACTGTCAAGACCTGTTGCAAGGTGGACAGGCCCTACATTGGTTATAACACCTGCATCAGGCAGAGATATACTGGCCAGTTTACGAATCTCTCCCTCTGCACTCATTCCCATTTCGACCACAGCAGCCGTATGCTTTTTAGTTATTCCAAGCAGGGTCAGCGGTAGTCCTATGTGATTGTTAAGATTTCCCTCGGTCTTTAAAACATTGAAACTTTCAGATAGAACTGTGGCAATCATATCCTTTGTCGTGGTTTTGCCAGTGCTTCCGGTAACCGCAACAACCGGAGTTTTTTTAAAAGTTAATCTGTGCTCATGCGCCAAGCACTGGAGGGCTTTAAGCGTGTCAGGTACCCGTAGAAGCCTCTTTTCAATGTTAAGGCTAGGTGACTCAAAATCCATGCCGACCAGCGCTGCTGCTGCACCTCTGGTAAGGGCATCAGACACGTATTTATGGCCGTCGGTATGCTGTCCTTTAAAGGCAACAAAAAGCTGCCCTGGCAGAATTCTCCTGGAGTCGATAGAGGCACCGGTAAAGGAAATGGCTGAGAAATAGTCTCTGTCCACCCCTTCTTCTTTTACCATTTCACCCTTCACCCTTCACTCTTCATTCTTATTGCTTCAATTGCAGTCTCACGATCACTAAATGGAAGACGCGAGCCGTAAACCTCCTGATAGTCCTCATGCCCTTTACCGGCAATCAAGACAACATCTCCGGGAGCCGTAATCATTACTGCGTGCTGTATTGCTCTTGCACGTTCGGGTATTACCAGGTAGTTGTATCGGGATATTCCGGTTCTTATTTCACTAAAGATGCTGTCAGTTTTTTCGTTCCTGGGATTATCAGTGGTAATAATTACGTAATCGCTAAGCCAGGAAGCGACTCTTCCCATCTTCGAGCGCTTCCCCTTATCACGATCTCCGCCGCAACCAAAGACTGTGATAACTCGTCCTTTTCGGGTAAGCGAGCGGGCAGAGCGTATGGCCCTGCCTAGTGCGTCATCGGTATGTGCATAATCCACAAGAACAAGAAAATCCTGGCCTGCTTCAACTTTTTCAAATCGCCCTGGAACTCCCTGTATACCGGCAAGTCCCTTTAGTACGATATCCGCAGAGATTCCAGAGCCAACACCCACTCCAAAAGCCGCCAGCATATTATAAATGTTGTGAGATCCTATAAGATCCGATATCAGATGATACAAACGACCGCAGTACAGAATTTTAAGGCGAACACTACCACTCTCGTTTTTGATATCAACAGCCCTGATATCCGCTGGTGAATCTATACCATACGATATAGTTTTTACAGGTAGAGAATTCTTTAGTTTTTCTCCATATTCATCATCTGTATTTAAGACAGCAAAACCGCCATCCCGAAGATGGCTGAACAGTTCCCGTTTTACATCGAAATACTTATTCATAGTTTGATGAAAATCCAGATGATCACGGGTGAGATTGGTAAACACAGCCGCACTATAGGTACAACCGTGAATTCTCTTTAAGGCCAGGGCATGGGAAGAGACCTCCATGACTGCTGCCTTAAGGCCGTTTTTTACCATTTCATTCAGGTATCCCTGTAGATCTACTGACTCGGGCGTGGTTCTTACGGCCGGAATCGAAGCAGAAGTCGAAGCTGAGACTTTTTCTGTTCCGGTTATATATTCTATAGTTCCCAGCAGCCCTGACCGCAGACCGGCTACCTCGAAAACAGATCGGACCAGATAAGCCGTAGTCGTTTTACCATTAGTGCCGGTAATTCCGATAAGATCCAGTTGCTCTGAAGGCTTACCATAAAAAGCCGTAGCCGCATGTGCCATGGCGAGTCGGACATCATCAACCTCTAAAAACATAACGCCCGGTATTATAAAATCCTCAAGATCCTCTCCGAGTACAGCCACTGCTCCCCTGTCAAGGGCAGAACCAATAAAACTTCGACCGTCACTACAGGTTCCACGCACGGCTACAAAAAGAAACCCGGGCTGAACATGCCTGGAGTCATAAGCGATACCGGCTATTTCTTCCAGTTCTTTTGCAGAATTTCCATAAATTCGTGTTTCGCCTATAGCCTCTATAAGTTCACTTAATTTCATACTATCCTTGGTCTGACACAAGCAGGATGTTGCCATTATTTTCCCTTGGCACGTTTAGATAAATTAACGCATGTTCCGCGATCTTCCTGAACACCGGAGCAGCCACCTTACCACCGTATATAGAACCTTTAGGCTCATCCACAACCACTATTATGGCAAGTCGTGGTCTGTCGGAAGGCACAAAGCCAACAAAGGAACTTACGTATCTTTTTCGCGAATAACGGCCATTTGAATTAAGTTTACGGGCCGTACCGGTTTTGCCTGCCACAGGGTTTCCAAGCACAGATGCGCGAACCGCTGTACCTCCCTCTTGAACAACCTTTTCGAGAATTCCTGTCAGTACCGCACTGGTTCTCTCCGAGATTACCCGCCGGATAGGCTCTGGGGAGAAAGATTGAACCGTTTGTCCATCTGCATCAAGAATCTCGGAGACAATGTACGGCCGCATCAGAACACCGCCGTTTGCGATGGCGCAGTAGGCATTAAGCATCTGAAGCGGTGTTACGGCTACCTCATAACCCACAGCAAGAGCTCCTATGGATGACCCTGACCACCGTTTAGGCGCACGCAAGATACCTCTGACCTCACCTGGGAGATCTGAGCCTGTTTTAGCCCCGAACCCGAAACTGCGGATGTAACCATAAAACCGATCCTTGCCAACTTTTTGGGCTATTTTTACAGCTCCCACGTTTGAAGATTTCTGGATAACCTCGGCAAAGCTGAGAATCTTGTGCCTGTGATCGTCGCGAATCTTTCGTCCACCGACTTCTATGTATCCTTTTGAACAATCGAATCGGTCACTAGGCTTTGCTATGCCCTCTTCCAAAGCGGCGGCAGCCAGGATAGATTTAAATGTTGAGCCTGGCTCGTAAATATCGGTTACCGCCCGATTTCTCCAGTGTTCCGGTTTATCCGGATGCTCTGGCGAGAAAGTGGGACTGACCGCCATCGCCAGTATCCGGCCGGTATCTGGTTCCATCAAAATAGAGACAGCCGAGGAGGCCTTCCACTTTTTTACAGCATCGAATAACTCTTTCTCTACGATGTACTGCAAGTCCTCGTCCAAGGTGAGAACCAGACTGTTCCCCATGGTGCCGTAGACACCTCCGCTTGAAAGAGCGCGTCCATGTGCATCCATTCCATGCTGTCGTTGCTCGCTACGGCCCCTGAGGCTCTTGTCATACTTCAGCTCCAGCCCCTCTGAACCCTTATTATCCATATTGACAAAGCCGATTACGTGCGCTCCCAGCGATCCCTTGGGATATGTGCGCATAGTTTCCGGAACAAAGCCTACCTGTGGAGACAGGTTAAGCCGCCTGATCTTCTGTACAGCATTATCGTCAAGTTTACGTCCAAGCCAGACAAAACTTTTATCCAACGAGAGACGCTTGATCAGACTATGGTTATTCATCCTCACGTAGGGCGAAAGTCTTTTGGCAACCAGCGTAGGATCGGTTATCTCACGTGGTACACCGTAGAGTGACTGCACCTCACGATTAACAGCCAACTCGCGCATACGACTATCGTATATTGCCCCGCGTCTGGGTTCGATGGATTCCATCTTTACATGCTGCTCATGTGCCCTCTCGGCTAAACGTTCGTGTTCCAATATCATGAGATCAACCAGCTTGATCGCTACGCTCACGAATCCAAGCAGCACCAGAATAAAAAGGAAAGTAACCCGTCGTTGATTCATATTTTTTAGTAGGGGCGGGTTTTTAACCCACCCATATCCTAATTACAAGTTAGGGCTGCCTCCAGAGATGCGTTTGCCGTTTTTAACCCTTACAACTCTTGTATCGTAGCGGACCAGATAAACATTACTTCTATCTGGAAGCGTAAGTCCCAGGCGGCTCGCGCGCATAGCGATACGAGCCGGAGAAGAAAGCCGATTTTTCTGACTGATCAAAGTCTTCTGCTCTGTCAGGAGTTCAGTACGGCTTTTTTCAAACTCGCCGATTTCGTACCTTATCTCCATAACCCTTGTTCTTATCCAGACAAGTGAAAGAACTCCGGAACACAGAAGCATGATCGCTAAAGGCTTAACCAAAATGCGCATTGACGGAATTACTGTTTTTCTGGCTTTTGGCATTTTCACATCTCCTTCTCCGGTTGCCGGAGTTTTTCGACCACGCGCAGCTTGGCGCTTCGGCCTTTTGGATTTTCAAGAACTTCCTCCCTGACGGGTGTTACAGGTTTGGAAGTTACCAGGTTGATTACCCCTTGTTCTTTACACATTGTTCGAAATAAATTTTTAACGATACGATCTTCAAGAGAGTGATAACTTATTACGCACAGCCGCCCTTCCGGAAGAAGCAGTTCGACAGCGCTCTCCAGAGCTCCAGGCAGAACATCGAGTTCCCGGTTGACAGCAATTCTTAGAGCCTGAAACGTTCTGGTTGCCGGGTGAATCCTTCCACGGCGCTTCGATACCGACTCTATAACCTCTGCCAGCCCACTACATGTCCTAAGTGGACGGGCACGTACAATAGCCCGTGCTATGCGGCGTGAGTAACGCTCCTCTCCGTATTGATATATCAAATCAGCCAGGTCCTTTTCAGAAACATGATTAACTATATTTGCGGCTGTAGTGTCACAGGATCGGTCCATGCGCATGTCAAGAAGAGCATCGCTTCTGAAGCTGAATCCGCGCTCTGAGGAAAGGAGTTGGAAAGACGACAGTCCCAGATCCATAAGAATACCGTCAACCCACTCTATGCCAACGCTTGCAAGCAGCCCGCGCAGGTTCTCGAAATTACCTTTAAGGAGAGTTACCCTGTCCCCACTGATTCTTTTTGATACCTCGGTCAGGGTTTCACCATCCTGATCAATACCTATGAGACGTCCGCCCGGTTTCAGATTCTTAAGTATCTCGACCGAGTGTCCTCCAAGCCCCGCTGTGGCATCCACGTAAACACCGCTTGGATTAATCCGCAGGTACTCCAGAATCTCGCCTAAAAGGACCGGGACATGTTGTATCAAATCCGGGCACCCTGTTCGTTCATGGATTTAGCGACTGAAACTACATCAACCACTGCCATTTTAGATTCATAAACTGCCTTGTCCCATATTTCTATCCTGTCTGAAAAACCCAGAAATAAAACCTGTCCGCTGTTAATTTCAGCCCATTCTTTATGGCTTGCCGGAAGAAGTATCCTGCCTTGTTTGTCCCAGGACAAATGAACTGCAGAACTTATAAAATGTCTATAATAGAATTTAACGTCCTCATCCATAGAATTTAAGGTTGCTGCATGCTCTTCTATTTTTTTCCACTCCTCCATGGGATAGGCGCGAAGGCAGTGGTCAAAAACAGTGGCGAGAACAAGCTTGTTTTCTCCATATTGTTGGGTTAGAACATCACGAAAAGGTGCAGGCACACTCACTCTGCCCTTTGTGTCTATCGATAGGGAGTGCCTCCCGCTAAATGTCTCGTCTTTCACTCTTTCCCCACCTTTCCCCACCTTTCCCCACGTGCAACAATTTTTAAGTATTTTTATCGGTTTGTCAAGCAAAATATTTAAGCGTCTAGTTTTACACTCTGATTTGCTATAGTAATTACCAGCACTTGGACGGAAAAAATACTTGGAGAAAACATATGTTGGATAAGATAATTACAGGTTGGTTCAGCGAAATAGACGAGCAGTGGCCGGGGGTCGCCCTGTCCTTGAAGATAAAAAAGGTGTTGTACGAGGGAAAAACAAAATACCAGAAGATCGCCTTTTACGAAACAGAAACTTTTGGCATAATAATGACGCTGGATGATGTCGTCCAGGTTACAGAGCGGGACGAGTTTGCCTACCAGGAGATGATCGTCCACCTACCTCTTTTTGCTCACCCAAATCCGAGGAATATATTAGTGGTAGGCGGGGGAGACGGTGGAGTGTTAAGAGAAATCGCCAAGCATAAGTCGGTTGAGAAAATCGACCTGTGTGAAATTGATGAAGAAGTGATAAAGCATGCAAAGAAATGGCTTCCATATGCAGCCTCGGGCTATGATGAGCCGCGAGTAAGCGTGCATATTGAAGACGGAGCAACTTTTGTCAAAAAAATTAAAAGCGCTTATGATGTAATAATTGTTGATTCTTCCGATCCGGAAGGGCCGGCAAGAGCGCTGTTCGAGGCACCTTTCTACAAGGATCTTTCCTGCGCTCTTACTCCCGGAGGAGTCATCTGCTCGCAAGCCGAATCAATGTGGCTGCACGGTCCGTTAATCAAAGGTTGGATTGATATGAGCCGCGAGATATTTCCATCAGTAGAATATGCCTTTACCACTATTCCTACCTACCCGTCCGGCCAGATAGGCTTTATGCTCTCCTCAAAGGCGGGAAGCTGCCGGAAACCGGTACGTAAGTTGACCGGGAAGATTCTCGAAACCCTACGGTATTATAATGCGGGTATACACGAGGCATCCTTTGTGTTGCCCCAATTTGCAAAAAATATAGTAAGGCCGATATCAGGAGTCAAAATAAAACAATGAGTGTAAAGAAGCCATACAGACGTCCTTCATGGGACGAATACTTTCTCTTCAACATCTTGCCTCAGGTGGCAACTCGGTCCACCTGCCTAAGAAGGCGGGTGGGTGCAATCATTACAGTGAACAACCGGATTGTGGCTACAGGGTATAACGGTGCTCCAAGCGGGGTTAGAAGCTGCGATGAGCTTGGGTATTGCAACAAAGACCGGGAGGGACTTCCTTCAGGAACAGGGCACGATTTGTGTCTGGCCTCTCACTCCGAGCAAAACTGTATAAACTCAGCAGCCAGAAGCGGAGTGAGCATTGATGGCGGCTCTATTTATGTAAACGTCCGCCCTTGCACTCACTGCGCAAAGAGCATAATAAATGCAGGGATAAAAAGAATCATTTATCATACCGATTACCCTGATGAACTTGGCCTTCGACTTCTGACAGAAGCCGGCATCCAGCTTTTAAGAATGGAGCAATCAGGCAAGAAGTAACTTACAATTTGAGATCGGTAAAGTGATAAGAATTTATGACTGGACCAGGCTAAAATTAGGCAGGACGTCATTATCGAATTCTAGTTTTCCGAAGTACTCAGCTATAGAACTGCGATACTGAGCTATCGTTTTAAAAGCCTCCTGAGCCAGAAGAAACCGCTGACGGGCTGATATCGTTTCACCATCAGACTTAATTTTGGTAAGAAAAGATGCATACTGACTAGGCGAACTTAGCACAGCCACGCTTGGCCAATTCTTAGCGGCAGCCATAATCATGGTCGGACCACCTATGTCTATATTCACCCTCGCTGTTTCTGCTGTGGCATCAACCCGCTTAACTGCTTCGGTAAAAGGATATAGATTCCCGGCCAGGATATCGAAATAAACACCTTTTGTTTCGTTGTTTAATCTTACAGGAAGAATGTTCTCAAGATAATCTTCGTGTGCAGGATTGCCTCTTTCGGCAAGAAGCCCGGCGTGAATCTTAGGGTGAAGAGTTTTGACTAGGCCGCCTTCCATCTCCGGGGCTCCGGTGAATGACTCGACCGACATATAATTTGCTTCGACTCTCTCACCAAGGATCTCTGTAATATTCTTGCCGGTTCCCCCGGTAGAATAAAACATGACAGATGAATTTAACTCGAGCAGTCCCTTGATCAACTCCTCAAGGTTCGACTTATCAAACACACTCACCAGTACGTGACAGGGTTTAATTCTGTCAAGAACTTTATACGTGTTTTCCCTAATACTCAAGCATTCATCCCTTAACGACTTTGCCCGATCGGATACAGCGTGTACAGGCATAAACTCTTCTTGTAACGCCATTTCCTGCCGAAATTCTTACACGATGCAGGTTAGGTTTAAAAACCCTTTTTGTCTTATTATTGGCATGGCTCACATTGTTGCCAACCATTCTCATTTTTCCACAGACACTACAGACAGCCATTGTAAAATGACCTCCTCTCAAAAATCCTCTCTGTTAAGCCTTATATAAAGCGCTTTCAGCTATAATCGTTGATATTCACAGAGAGATAATGATAACATTACCTAATTTGGTTTTACAAGCATCAATCAGGACCTGCATTGGTTGTGGCAGCAAACGTTCCAAAAACGAATTAGTGCGTTTTGTTCTGGATGGCGACAAAGTTGTGGCTGACCCGACAATGTGTCGATCAGGGCGTGGAGCTTACACCTGTCCGACAGAGCAGTGTCTGTTAAAAGGAATCGGCACTAAAACTTTGAGTCGATCTTTTAGACGAAGAATCAAGCCTGAAATTGTTTCAGCACTTAAATCTGTGATGATTAAGTAATTAATTATGTAGTTAATGAGTTTCAGCATAAGTGGGGTAAATGGCGTAGATGGCAAAAATTCGAGTACATGAACTCGCAAAAAAACTCGCGATAGATAATAAAAGTATTCTTGCTGCTTTGGAGAAACTCGGTGTTACCGGGAAGTCACATTCTTCAAGCCTGGATGATCATTTGATTGTTAAGATCAAAAGGGTTCTTCTAGGTTATGAGGTAGAAGCCGAACCTCAAGCCATTCAGGCTCCTGTCAGAAAAAAGAAGGCTAAGACAAAAGAGGAAGAGCCTGAAATCGAGGCACCGAAAGTCGAGGAGCCAAAAGCTGAGCAGATAGAAATACCAAATAAGACGATCAAAAAACAGACCAAGGAAGAACCTGTCACACCAGCACCAGTAGCCAAGCCTGCAAAAAAAGCAACAAAGAAAAAGGTTGTTATCAAGCTGGCCGAAGTACAAGCTGCTGCAAGGATGGATAAACAAATTCCACAGAAACTCGAAGATCTTTCGAAAATCCAGGAGTCTCTGGCAAAAGCGGTGTCAACTGCCACTGCTCTGAAAGAAGGAAGTGAAGGGGGCGAGGAGTTGGCAACCGGCAACGAAAAAACTGCTGATGAAATTCGTGAAGAAAAGCTCAAGGATCAATTAGCTAAGGAAGTTTCTAAGGAAAAGCTACAGAAATTCAGTGGCAAAACCTTTGAAACTCTCCAGCAAGTGCAAACCCGGGGCAGAACTCCCCGTGGAACAGGACTTCAGCCAACATTTCCGAGGGGACGCGGGAGAAGACGACCTATCAAGGGCCGGAGAATGCCTTTTGCACAGGGAGTTAAGCAGCAAAAAAGTGGTCCTACAGTCTCCACTGCTGCACCCAGAAAAAAGGATCTTAGATTTCGTGAAGGCACAACGGTTAAAGAGTTTGCCGAACTTATTGGTCAGAAGGTCAATGATATAATCAGAAAGTTGATGGAGCTGGGCCAGATGGCCACGCTTAACCAGTCGCTGGAGGCTGACGCGGCTCAACTTATTGCAGAGAGTTTTGGCATTAAAATAGAGCCGATTGCCGTAGAGACAGAAGCTACTATACTTGCAGGAGTTGTGGACGACGAGGCTTCCCTCAAACCCCGCTCACCGGTGGTGACTGTTATGGGACATGTTGACCATGGAAAGACTTCACTTCTGGATGTTATAAGAAAAACGCGGGTAACTGAGGGTGAAGCTGGAGGAATTACTCAACATATCGGTGCATACCGAGTTCCTATTAAAGACCGTTACATAACATTTCTCGACACACCCGGGCACGCGGCATTTACAGCTATGCGGGCTCGAGGCGCTAAAATCACTGACATCGTAATACTTGTTGTAGCAGCGGATGACGGTGTCATGCCGCAGACCATCGAGGCGATTGATCACTCTCGTGCGGCAGATGTGCCAATCGTTGTGGCGATCAACAAAGTAGATAAACCAGAAGCCAACCCGGACAAGGTGAAGGCGGAACTGGCCGAGCATGGTCTCACCCCGGAAGAATGGGGAGGTAATACCATCTTTTGCGAGGTGTCTGCCAAAGAAAAAATAGGCATTGAGCAGATGCTTGAAATGGTAATTCTTCAGGCAGATATTCTGGAACTTAAAGCTAATCCGGAACGGCCCGCAAGCGGCACCGTGATTGAGGCACGATTGGATCGTGGAAGGGGACCGGTGGCGACCATGCTAGTACAAACAGGTACGCTGAAAACCGGAGACGTAGTCCTTACCGGAACAATGTTCGGCAAGGTAAAAACCTTAAACAGCGACACTGGCAAAAAGATTGAATCGGCAGGTCCTTCATTTCCGGTGGAAGTGATGGGAATTTCGAGTGTTCCATCAGCAGGAGATCCATTTGTGGTTCTGGAGGACGAGAGAAAGGCCCGGCAGATCGCCATGGCACGTGAAGAGAAACAAAAGATCAAAGACATGGTTCACAAACCGAAACTCTCGCTGGACGATCTTTTCAGGCAGATACAAGAGGGCGAAATCCAGGACTTGAATATTCTGATAAAAGGCGATGTTCATGGATCTGTGGAAGCTGTGCAGGATTCTCTTCTTAAAATTACTCACCCCGAGGTAAAGGTAAATATTATTCATGCTCTAACCGGTGGAATAACCGAAAGTGACGTTATGCTGGCCAATGCCTCTAATGCTATCATCATTGGTTTTAACGTAAGGCCTGAACTTAAAGCCAGGCAACTGTCGGAAAAGGAAGGTGTAGATATAAGATTATACAACGTGATCTATCAGGCCGTTGATGAGGTAAAACAAGCCTTAGAAGGTATGCTTGCACCAACGCTGGTTGAAAAAATACTGGGCCGGGCCGAAGTGCGGCAAACCTTCCAGGTATCCCGCCTTGGCATGATTGCTGGGTCTTATGTGTTGGATGGCATAATAAGCCGCAAGAGCTCTGGAGTTCGTGTTATACGGGATAACGTGGTAAGTTATGATGGCAAGTTAGGCTCTCTGAAACGCTTTAATGACGACGCCAAGGAAGTCGCCACTGGTTATGAATGCGGTATCACAATCGAGAACTTCAACGATATAAAAGTTGGTGACATTATTGAAAACTACATTATAGAGTCGGTGGCAACAAAGTTCGAAGAGCAAAGCAAATCGCAAGAATAACGAAAAAGCCATGAGCCTGTTGACTTTTCAAAATGAAAGATGTCATCATAGCCACTAAGTTTCTGGAGTACTTGTAAAAAGCAAAGCTACAAAGACTTTATACTTTGTAGCTTTTTTTTATTACGATCTGGATTCTTTAGGAGTTTAGTTTATTAAGGAGGTAAATCTGTATGGCAAACGGAACTGTAAAATGGTTCAATGAATCCAAGGGTTTTGGTTTTATAACCCAGGATGATGGTGGCCCCGATGTTTTTGCTCATTACTCTGAGATTCAGGGCGATGGTTTCAAAAGCGTGGCTGAAGGCGATGCTGTAAGCTTTGATGTCGTTGAAGGCGACAAAGGCCCTAAGGCAGCAAATATCGTAAGGCTCTAAACCTGTAAACCTAAAAGCAGGTCTCGTTAAACCGAGGCCTGCTTTTTTAATAACCCACCAGATTTTCTTACTTCTCAAACTTTGAACATTCTTTAGTAAGTTGTAGTAAATTTGTTTGTTCAATTATCACCATAACAACCATATGTTGGTATTTTTAAAAAATTAATCAGGGGGCAACTATGGCAACGCGTTCAGGCATGTACAGTAGTAATAAAAGAAAAAAAGAACTGTCGCGAAAGAAAAAACAGGAAGAGAAAAGACTGAAACGCCAAAAGAACACTAAAGATATTTCTCAAGACTCAGAAACTACGGACTCGGTAAATTCGGTAAATGTTGAATTAGAGTCAACTGAAGAGACTCCCGCAGTAACGGATGAAGACACCTCAGAAGTAACAAATGATAAATGAGTAGATGAATAGATGAGAAGAAAACAGTTATAAGAAAATTATTTTTGAAAAGAAATAAAAAACCTTTTATTTCTTCTTATCCTTTTCTATCCTGCCCCATGTATCGCGTAGTGATACCGTTCTGTTAAATACAAGTGCATCGCTAGAGGAATCAATAGAGTCAACGCAGAAGTAGCCATGTCGTAAAAACTGGTATCTGCTTCCAGGCATCGCACCTTTTAAAGATGGTTCAACACGGCATGACGTTAAGGTTTCTAATGAGTCAGGGTTCAGAAGTGACTTGAAGTCAACCCCGTCTTTTTCGCTTAATAATGGGTTAGACGAGGAAAAGAGATTATTATATATACGAATTTCTGCCTCCAACGCATGCCCGGTCGAAACCCAGTGCAGAGTTCCCTTGACCTTACGCCCGTCTGGAGATGCTCCACCTCGTGACTGTGGATCATAAGTGCAGTGGAGTTCAATCACTTTACCGGTCTGTTCATCCTTAATTACACTTTCACATTTGATAAAATACGCATGCTTAAGCCGTACCTCACGACCCGGAGCCAGGCGAAAAAATTTTCTGGGTGGCTCCTCACTAAAGTCATTCTGTTCTATATAAATCACCCTGGAAAAAGGAATCTGCCGTATACCCATGTCTGGATCATCAGGATGATTTTCGGCCTCCAGCATCTCTACCTGTTCTTCAGGATAGTTGTCAATTATAACCCGAAGTGGGCGTAACACTGCCATAGCACGCGGGGCCAGGCGATTCATTTCTTCACGGATACCCTGTTCAAGAAATGCAATATCAACTGTACTGTTTTTCTTGGAGACTCCGATCCGCTCGCAAAAACTCCGGATCGATTCCGGTGTGTAGCCGCGCCGCCTTAAACCGGATATCGTGGGCATGCGAGGATCGTTCCATCCCGTGACATGACCACCTTCTACCAGTGCTAAAAGTTTTCGTTTACTAAGCACAGTGTAGGTAAGCTCAAGACGGGCAAACTCGATCTGTTGAGGATGACAATCTACATTAAGTTCATCAAGAAACCAGTCGTAGAGTTCGCGGTTATTTTCGAACTCCAGCGTACATAAAGAATGAGTTATTGCTTCGATAGAATCCGAAAGGCAATGTGCAAAATCGTACATAGGATAGATATTCCATTTATTGCCTGTTCTGTGATGCTCCACCCGGCGTATACGGTATATAAGAGGGTCTCTCATCTTCATATTGGGAGAGGCCATGTCGATCTTTGCTCGAAGTACGTGTGAACCGTCCTCAAACTCTCCGGCACGCATACGCTGAAGCAGATCCAGATTTTCTTCAATTAAGCGGGTACGATAAGGGCTATCACTGCCTGGCTCGGTCACAGTGCCGCGGTACTTTCTTATGTCACTTTCACTCAGACTGCAAACGTATGCCTTGCCGTCCTTAACCAACTCTACGGCGTAGCAATATAGTCGCTCGAAATAATCGGAGGCATAGAACAGACGGTCGTTCCAGTTAAAACCAAGCCATCGAACATCTTCCTTAATCGACTCCACATATTCAATGTATTTTTTGGTAGGATCAGTATCGTCAAGTCGTAGATTGCATAGGCCTCCCGTGTTTTCGGAAGCAATGCCGAAATTAAGGCAGATTGATTTGGCGTGTCCAATGTGTAGGTAGCCGTTTGGTTCGGGTGGGAAACGTGTATGAATTCGTCCTTCGTTTTTGCCTCTCTTAAGGTCTTCGGCAATAATAGTGCGTATGAAATCAAGCGAAGTAGTGTGGTCTGTTAATGTCATAATTTACTTTAAATAAGGTAGAGCATATATTTATATTAGTCATATGAAACTTGTTAAACTGTCTTAAATTCATTTTTAAAGACAGACCGTACTGGATTATTCTTCTTCGAGCAAAAGAAGAAGCCCGCAGTCCGGACATTCCTTTGCATCGTGACCGACATTATGTCCGCATGCAGGGCACTTTCCCTCGGCGGCAAGTGTTTCAGATTCAATGATCTCCGGGTGCATTTCCCGGTAATAGTTCTCTATACAATCGGTTGCTGATGCAGCATTTTCTTCTGGGACAAGCAGGTGATGCGTAGAGCTGCAAGTACCAGTACTGCAATCTTGAGGAAGGCTGATGCGACACGGAATCCCACTATCCAGAAGAAAATGCTGCAATTCCTGAATCCATTCCTTTTCTCCTTCTCTGACCATAACCTCTGATGAGACAGGCAAAGATGTCTCTACCCGATGACCCTTCTGCTTGATTTGCTCAGGGGTCATAAGTTCAACTTCGCAATCCGCACACTCTGTTACGCTAGCGAAATATTCGACACCACACTCAGGACATAGTTTTATCTGCATAAAATTCTATCTGAATTATTTTAAAGTGGTTTAACTCGAAGAGTCGTCTTTAAGATCGTCTTTAAGAACCGCATAACGGGCTGCATGAAAAAGTGCTTCAAGACTTTGCATTTCGTTTTTAAACATAGCGAGAAGATCGTTCGAAAGAGGATCCGGCCTTATGGATTTCAGCTTAAGAGGATCTAAAAAACGTCCACGGAACTTTACCCTGTAATCCAGGTGAGGGCCGGTGGAAAGCCCTGTAGATCCAACATAACCTATTATTTCCCCTTGGGTTACTTTTGCACTTCTGCTAACATTCTTGGCAAAACCGGACAAATGCGCATAGTAGGTCTCATGGCCTGTGGGATGCCTGAGGATTATGAGTTTACCAAATCCTCCTTTTCTTCCAGCAAAACGCACAATGCCGTCACTGGCCGCCTGTACAGGCGTGCCTGTTGGCGCAGCATAATCAACACCCAGATGAGGACGGCGTGTCTTGAGAATAGGATGAAGACGGCTTCTTGAAAAACGCGAACTTATATATCTGTACCTGAGCGGAGAACTCAGAAAACCTCGCCTGAGTGGACGCCCTTTTTCGTCGTAATATCCGGCTGCTTCCTTGTTCCCACTAAAATAATGGGCTTGATACAAATTGCCGTTGTTTTTGAAATGCGCAACCAGAATTTTGCCATATTTTCTGAAGACCCCGTCCAGCCAGCGTTCCTCAATAAGAATTTCGTATGAATCACCCTTACGAAGATCAGTACCAAAATCTATATCCCAGGCGAAAATCTCTGATAAATCTATAGCCAGACGATCAGGTTCAAGTGTATCTTTCAGGCTGTTAACGAGATTATCAGCAATAGTTCCGGTGATTATTGAGTACTGAATATCGTAAACTATAGGAACATTTTCAGACACAAAACCAGCGGGATTATCAGCATCACGTGATATAATTATCTTATTAAACTCGTCAATTTTATATTCGTAGTTCTCTAATGCGCCCTCGGAAGAAATAAGAATAGCATAGGGATTTCCAGCACGCATATGTTTGAAATTAAATATTTTTTTACTTACTTGATTAATAGCATGAACAGTTTTTGCTGAAATTCCATATTGGCCCAGAAGTGAGGCTAAAGTCTCGCCCCGTTTTAATATGCCTTGCAGATGAACGCTGGTCGATTCCGGCTCTGGAGCCGGCTCCGGAGCTGTCTTTGTTTCCACCAACGGAACAACAGCCGGTGAAGTTGGAGAAGATTTGGTGGAATTTTGAACAAAAACGACCACTGCCAGAATAACAAGCAGGGCGATCGCAGCAAATCCGGTTTGAACTTTGTAACGCATGACGTATAAGTTAAGGGTACACAGTAAGCTCTGTCAAGTTAAACAGCTACAAAAACACTTAAAACCGGGCAAGGAGACTAAATGCAATGTTTCGTTATTTCCTATCGTCAAAACCACCGAATAACATTAGTTTTATCTCCTTACTAATGGATTATATTTCATGAAAATTATAAACAAAAAAACACTTTGGGAAGGCCAATACCTCCGAACCTCTCTAGTCACCTATATTGATCGGGACGGCACTCAGCATACGTGGGAGGCATATGATCGTCCCGGGATAAGTGGCATAGTTGTTATTGTTCCGATTACCTCTGACAGGAAAGTGGTTCTTATCAGGCAGTTTCGGCCTGCCATAGAAGACTACGTGATAGAACTGCCTGCAGGCCTTAACGATCAAGATGAATCGCCAGCTAATTGTGCGAGGCGCGAACTTGAAGAAGAAACAGGGTACCGCGCAAGTACAGTGGAGAGCCTGGTCTCCGGCCCATATTCAGCAGCAGCCACAAGGGGGAAACTGGATGTTTTTCTTGCCACCGGACTTAAGTTTGTAGGGAAAAACGGTGGTGACGACAACGAGGATATTGAGGTGGTTGAAGTTCCTCTTGATGAAGCCATGGATTTTCTTGTAACAGCCGAGCAAAAAGGAGGCCTTGTAGACCTTAAAATCTTTGGTTTGGTAGAGCTTGCAAGGAGAAAAATAAAGGAATATATACCAAAAAACTGAACTGTGAACTCTGCTTATAATAAATACATACACCTGGCTGGAGATTCTCATAGGGCGGAAAACAGCCTTAAAGACCTGTTTGTAAATGCTCCCGGCTTTTACAGCAAGCCGGAAGTCCTGCGTTATGCCTCAATTCTTTTCGGAGCGAGCCAGTTTCTGGCCAATTATTCTATTAAACATCCAGAGGCACTGGAAGAGGCTGTTAAGCTTATCAAAAAACCGGTGGATCAGGATTGTCTTGCCAAATACCTCCTCGAAAATCCCTGTCCAGTAGATACCGATGGCGCAATGAGATACCTGAGACACTTGAAGAAACGCATGATTCTACGTACCGCTCTTAGAGACCTGAGCGGGCAAGGAGATTTGACGGAGATAATGCTCGAACTGAGTTTGCTTGCCGAAACACTTATAGAAACGGCACTCAGCGTGGCTCAAAGCCTGCTTAGAGTCCGGTTTGGAGAGCCGGATGAAAATCAGTTTGCTGTAATCGGCCTTGGCAAACTGGGTGGCAACGAACTTAACTTCAGCTCGGATGTAGATCTAATGTATGTTTACGGCGATGAGGGAGGTGAAACCTCCGGCATTACCTCATTAAACAGTGCCTGCCGAAACAGAATATTCAATCACGAGTATTATTGTCGGCTTGCGGAAACCATCGGCAAACTGCTTGCTTCCGATACAGAAGACGGTTTTGCACACCGGGTGGATCTCAGACTTCGCCCAGGTGGTACTCACGGCGACCTTGCCCTGTGCCTGGAGGCGTATGAACTTTACTACGAATCTCATGGTAGGGAATGGGAACGAGCCGCCCTTATAAGGGCAAGACCGGTGGCCGGCAACATGGAGCTTGGTAAAAAGTTTTTAAAAACCATAGAACCGTTTGTTTACCGCAAATCCCTGGACTACAGCTCAATTGATGAGCTCAAGAACATGAAGATTCGTATAGATAACACAGCGCGCAAGGATGACATAAAACGAGGTGTTGGCGGAATACGGGAAATAGAGTTTTTCACACAGAGCTTCCAACTCATATATGGGGGCAAAGAACCTCTGTTAAGGGATAGAAACACACTCAAGGTTCTTCATATTCTTAACCAAAAGGGACTTCTGGGTTATCAGGATCTTCAGCGCCTTACCAGTGCATATATTTTTCTACGGACTATTGAGCATAGATTGCAGATGCATCAGGATCTTCAAACACACACACTACCAGGCAACGACGAAGAACTGGAAATTCTGGCGCGCACTATGCGACTTGAAAGCAAGGATGTCCTGGAGGATGAATTAAAAAAGCACCGCCAGGCGGTACACTCCATATTTCTAGCTCTTTTTCACGACAGAGACACAGTTGAAACAGAAGAAACACCATCAGGCAATATTGCTCTTTTTTCCGACAATTTTTTTGGTGAAGAACTTACTACAGAAGCTGATATAACAGAGACACTGGCCGGATATAAAGTATTTGCTAAACCTGACATGGCTGCAAAAAACATTAACGCAATTAAGACGTTGTTGGCTCTGCACCAGACAATCCGAACAAGGCGACTGCTTCTTGGAATTCTTCCTCCACTTTTCCAGCGAGTGAAAGAAAGCTGCGATCCCGACCAAGCTCTAGACAATCTTAATTCGTTCCTTAATTCCATCGGACCAAATGAATCATACATATCCGTGTTGGCCGAAACCACGCTTCTTCCAGCTCACCTGATTACACTGTTTGCAGAATCAAAGTATCTTTCTCGCCTTCTTATTGCCAATCCTTATCTTATAGATGCACTTAGAGAACAGGGAATCTACGGCAATAGAACACTGGCTGCACTTAAACGCGATCTGGAAATTACAATACGTCATAGCGCTGACTGGGCCTCTGCGCTTCGCCGGTTTAAACTTATGGAAGAGGTTAGACTGGGTCTTCTGTATCTAAATGGTGAAATCAGCCTGATAAAACTCCTGCGCGGCTTAACCAAAACCGCTGAGGCCATACTGGATGAAGCCTTTATAGCTGCTGACCGTGAGCTCTCAGATAAGATGACACGGCCTTCAGGAAGCATGGTTGTGGTAGGGCTGGGCAAGCTCGGTGGGTGGGAGATATCCTACGGCTCAGACCTCGACATAATATTTATCCATTCAGGAGACGGGCAGGATTATTACACGAAGCTGGCCGAAAAAATGGTAAATGTTCTTTCTACCTATACCAGAGAAGGCATTGCTTATAAAATTGATACAAGGCTTCGACCAACCGGCAGAAATGGACCTCTTGTACAGGATATTCACGTTTCACGCCGCTACTATGTTGAGAACTCAGAGCAGTGGGAGAGACAGGCTCTTCTTCGAGCAAGACCGGTGGCTGGCGATCTCTGCCTTGGAGCTGATTTTTTCCGTATTACAAGACAGGCCGTGGCAATAGGTGCAAAACATAAAAATCTTGCAAAAACCATCAGAAATATGCGAGAAAGGATCGAGTCGGAACTTGCAAAGGAAACAGACCACTACGATCTTAAATTTGGCTATGGGGGCCTGAACGAATTGGAGTTTATGATTCAGTATCTGCAATTGAAACATGTAGGGGAAAAACCGGAGGTTGTGATCCCAAATACCCCCCTGGCGATACGTCGGCTTTTAAGGTACGGCTTTCTTTCTCCTGAAGATGCTGCTGGTATCGAGTCGATTTATTTCTTCTATCGCGAAATAGAAACAATGATAAGATTAATAGGCATAAGCGCCATGCCAAAGGAAGGACCGGATCTCGCATCCCTTGCACGTAAGCTGCATGAGCAGTATACAGAAAGTCTGATAAGCTCTTTTCTTAATGCAAGAAAAAAGATACGGAATCTCTGGAATGCCATAGTGATATGATACCGATTTAAACAAAAAAACATTATTTTTAGTGATTAATCTATCCCTATAAAATGTCTCTTGATTATAGCCTGCCCGTCTGGAGAAACAGTCCAGTTGATAAAACCCTTGATTGCTGGATTCGGCTCACCGTTTGTAATAAGGTAAAGGTGTCTGGTAATAGGATATTTAGGGTTATTAACAGAAGCAATCTGTCCGTCCACATTAACTTTTTTTATTCGGTTGGACATCGAATGTCCGCTACCAAGAGCAAAACTCAACTGTCCAATACCTCCCTTATCCTTTGCAACTTTGTTCAGCACAGCGGAGTCAGGTTGGATTGTTCGAATATTTTTATCTGAAATTCCTTGATGTCCATTACCTCTATAGACCTCTCCTGCAAGCACAATATCACTATCACTAAAAAACTTTCCGGTTGCTGATTGTGATTTGACCACATAAACAGTAATCGGAAGATCAGGGCCGCCAAGATCTTTCCAGTTGACAGTTACTCCAACAAAAATATCTTTTAACTGACTTTTTGAGAGATCTGTTACCGGGTTTTTAGCATTAACCCAGACAACGATAGGATCTTTTCCTATTAAATATTGTTTAACCCCTTTATCTAGAACATTAGGCTTTACTTCCCTGTCCACACCTCCAAGGTCAGCCTTGCCAGCCATAACAGCGCTCTCCCCACCATCGCTTTCGGGCTTGGTGTTTATCTCAAATTTTGTCTGAGAGTAAGTTACAGCAGCATCTTTTATAAACTTGCCAACTGTTGATGAACCGACATACTTGATTTTGTATTCTGCTGAAGCCGAAGATTCGATCAAGCTAAAAACAATAAAAAAGGTGGCAATATTTAAAACAATCAACGACTTACAATATTTCATGTTTTTTCTTCCATTTTTACTTTTCCAAGCAGTCCTAATTTATGTATCTCTGCAATTAACTCAACCTTATCGACGGGTTTTACAATATACGATGTAGCGCCTCCCTTGTTGTATGCTTCAAAGACATTTACCGGATCTCCAAGGGTTGTCATCATCATTACTTTCACTTCATCAGGTCCTTTAATAGCTCTTACCTTTTCTTTTTCACGAATTTCCTTTAGCGCTTGATGTCCATCTTTATTCGGCATCAATATATCCAGACAGATAAGATCATACGGTCTGTTCTCTTCGTGCGCCATTGTAAAGGCCAACACCGCCTCTTCCCCGTCTACTGCAATGTCACATTCTCCGTAAATAGAAAGGATCGACAATAACAACTTGCGAGTGATAAACTCATCCTCCACGACTAAAATTCTCATATTACACCTCCATAATTGTTTTAGGTGTTAAGACCTGCTCACCTAAAAAGTTACGTCTGTTGAAACTTCGGTAGTAAGTCCATGACACTATCCAGTTCACGCACAAGGTCTTTATGAGCATCATCTATTTTTTCGAGCATACCGTTTCTGGCCATAAACTCAGCCTGAATCGCAGCCTCTCTGAGCAGAGTGGCCCCGATACTGCCAGCCACACTTTTTAATGAATGAGCCTCTCTTTCAAAAAGAACTATATCGTTGTTTTCCACAGATTTCTTAAGAGCCTCACGTCGTCTTGGAAGGTCCTCGATAAACGCTTCCCATATTTGACCCAAAAGTTCCTCGTCTCCATCCAGAAGTGCAAGAGCTCCGTCTCTGTCGATCACCTCATTCTTATTGTTTTGCCGGGTAGGCTCAGGAATCGTATTTCCTGTAACAGACGGGAAGTATTTAGCGATAACATCAAACAACTCTCTTTTTTTAAGAGGTTTTGGTAAATAATCATCCATTCCTGCCTCGGTACAACGTTCACGATCTCCCTTCATGACATGTGCTGTAAGAGCAATAACAGGAATATGTCTTTCAGTGCCTTTTTCCTGCTCACGTATGACTTTGGTCGTCTCATATCCATCCATCTCTGGCATTTGTACATCCATAAATATAAGGTCATAAGCTTCTGTCTCGATCATATCAAGAGCGGTACGACCGTTTGAAGCAATAGTAACTCTGTGACCGGCTTTCTTAAGCAGGCCGGCTGCAAGACGCTGATTTACAAGATTATCCTCGACCACTAAAATACTGAGGCTTTTTTTATTTCCCTTTAAAAACACCTTTTGTGCACGTTCAGACCCCATCATATTCTGCACAGTCTCAGGTAGAAGGCCGAAATGTGCAGTAAAGTAGAAAGTACTCCCTTTCCCTTTCTGACTTTCAACCCAAATTTTCCCCCTCATCATGCCTACAAGATGAAAACATAAAGAAAGACCGAGTCCATTGCCGCCATATTTACGCGTACTGGAAGAATCTGCCTGTGTAAAAACATCGAATATCCTATCTTTGCAATCATCAGAAATCCCTATTCCTGTATCGGTAACGCTAAAAAGCAGAAAAACACCTTCAAAAGTTTGTTCCTGAAAGCTAACGTGAACAGATATGTTGCCACTATCTGTGAACTTCACTGCATTGTCGATCAGGTGATCAATAATCTGTTTAAGTACTCCGGCATCCCCAACAACAGAAACAGGCAATTCAGGAGCCAAATCGCAGGTTAGTTCAAGACCCTTATTCAGTGCATGAATCCCACCGGTCTTCATGGACTCTTCCATGCATTCACGGAGGACAAAAGCTGAGTAAGATAATTCAAATTTACCAGCTTCGATCTTGGATAAATCCAGTATGCCGTTGATTATCACCATAAGAGAATCAGCAGAATCTTTCAGCATCTCCATATACTCTCGCTGTTCTCCGGTCATGCCAGTATCCATCATAAGATCAGCCATGCCAAGAACACCATTCATGGGTGTATTTATTTCATGACTCATGTTAGCAAGAAACTCGCTTTTTGCCCGGCTGCCTGCCTCGGCTGCAACCTTGGCCTTAAGCAGTTCTTCGGTGCGCTCACGAACCATAGTTTCAAGGTGATCAGTATGCTCTTGCAGTTTTTCTGCCATCTGGTTAAATGCCAGCTCCATATCGCCCAGCTCATTGCTGCTCTTTACAGACACGCGTACTGAAAAATCACCATTACGCAAGTGATTAAACGCACTAGCCAGTATTGTAACCGGTCGACTAAGGTAAGAAGCCATGGCAATGGCTATAAAGAGAGCTATTACCCCTATACTAATCGTCACCATTGTAATCATCCCGGTAAACTCTTCAGCTTTTGCCGAAAAAATCGATTTGTCAAACTCCAAACCTAGCAACCAACTTTTTCGTGCACTACTTGGAAATAAACTGATTTCCGTGAAAAACATAGAGTTTGTGCTGCTGTCAACTCTGGTCTCTCCACTGTCTATAGCATTTTTTAATTGAGGCCAGTCTTCATAAATATTTGCACTTTGCTTACCCCATCGCCTGGAATAATCAGGATGATAAAAATAAATGCCGGACAAATCAGCAAGCAGCAGAGAGCCTCTTGATTTAACACGATCTATATGGTCAATCAACTCAAGCGGTGATATATTTATAACAACTACGGCCAGCACTCGGCCATCCAGCCAGACAGGAGCAGCTATACGCAGTACCGGATCATCATATTGCACAGTACCATTTTCAATGTTCAAATCCATGGATGAAACATAGCTCTCACCATTTCTAAGTTGAACCGCTTCTTTAAAATAGTACCTTTCAGACTTATCCTGTAACTGCCAATCAGGCACAATCTCTGCTTTTTCATTTAAAGAGTTCACCCTTATCCACTCGCGACCTGACTTATCCAGCAGACGTACCTGTCTGACATCATAATGAGATTTGGCATATGAAAGAAAAATAGATTGAACAAGCTTTTTGGATTCCTTAATTGCCGATTCACTTATCGGAGGAGAAACTAAATAACGGCCTTTTATCAGTTCCAACACCTGCTGGCTATCTGTGAACATCAAAACTTCAGGCGGCAATTTATCAATATATCTCTGTATGTCGCTATGCACCTGATTCAGGATGTTTATACCATTTTCATGCGCATCTTTTTCAAACTGAATTTCGGCCCTGTGACTTAGTAGAACTCCCATTAAAATCGTGGGAAGAATCGCTATGAAAATCAGTATTAATATGTACTGGTTGCGAAGGGAAGGATGGCTTACATAGCCTTTGGTGTTGCTAGAATTGTTTGGTTTGGCCCGGGTCATCCACTTGTACCGTTTGGAATTAATTTATCAATTAAATTCAAGACCTCTTTTTTCTTCAGAGGCTTTGATAAGTATTCGTCCATTCCGGCGCTGATGCAGCGTTCTTTGTCTCCCTTCATCACATGCGCTGTAAGCGCAACAATCGGAATATGCTTTTTAGCCGTTTTTTTCTCACGTTCCCGTATAATGCCGGTTGCTTCATATCCATCCATTTCCGGCATTTGTACATCCATAAATACAAGGTCAAACTGTTTATTTTCAATTTCATCGACCGCCACCCTGCCGTTTGCGGCGATAGTCACCCTATGACCTGCTTTCTGAAGTAACGCAGTAGCAAGCTTCTGGTTTACAAAATTGTCTTCGGCCACAAGGATATCAAGACCCGGCTTTTTTTCTTCACTACTACCTGCCTCTTTAACGCCGTTAATACCAATCTGAACATGCTGCCCCCCGGAAACAGTTTCGTGAACAAGACCGAAACTCGCTGTAAAATGAAAAGAACTTCCACTTCCAGGCTGGCTTTCAACCCATATTTTTCCTTTCATCATTTCCACCAACCGTGAACAGATCGAAAGGCCAAGCCCTGTGCCTCCGTACTTGCGTGTTGTGGAAGAGTCTGCCTGCGTAAAGATGTCGAATATTTTTTGCTGATGTTCTTCAGGAATACCAATACCTGTATCAGTCACCCTAAAGTGAAGAGTTATTTCCTCAGCGCTACGGTCCTCCTTGTCCACACGGATTGAGACACCGCCTTTTTCAGTGAATTTTACTGCATTGCCAACAAGGTTGATAAGTATCTGCCTTACAAATCCGGGATCACCCACGATTGAGTCTGGCACATCTGGAGCTACATCGTATGTCAGTTGCAGTCCTTTTTTGGATGCACTGACAGCACCTATATTCAAAATCTCCCTTATACATTCACGAAGTCTGAAAACAGAAGAATCTAGTTCAAACCTTCCAGCTTCGATTTTAGACAGGTCGAGGATATCATTGATAATAGATAAAAGAGAGTCTGCCGACCCTTTTAACATCTCCATATATTCTCTCTGCTCTCCGGTCAGTTCAGTATCCATAAGCAGATCAGCAATTCCGATAATACCGTTCATAGGTGTACGTATCTCGTGACTCATATTGGCCAGAAAGTCACTTTTTGCCCGGCTGGAAGCCTCGGCTGAACTTCTGGCTTCCAACAGTTCCACCTCAAACCGCTTACGCTCTGTGATATCAGTATTCGACCCGGCAAGTCTTATCGGAGTGCCTTTGACATCGCGTAGCGCCAGCCCCCGGCTTTGGATCCATATGTAATCTCCCTGCTTGCTTTTAAGGCGATATTCTACAGAAAATGAATCGAGTTCTCCCTGCATGCCGCCAATCCAGGCATCAAGAGCAGCTCCCAAATCGTCAGGATGAATTAACTTGTGAAAACCGACAAAATTGTTTTTGATTTCATGCTCTTTATATCCGATCATTTCGAGCCAGCGTGGTGATAAATAAAACTCACCAGTCAAGAGGTTCCAGTCCCAGATTCCGTCTCTGGTGCCGCGCATTATCAGGCTTAACCGTGCTTCACTTATGCTCAATGCTTCTATCGCCCGTTGTCGCTCTATCGCATAACGTATGGATCTGGCCAAAATAAAACTATTCAGTTCGTTCTTAACCAGATAATCCTGCGCACCCTGTCTTACAGCCTGGAGGGCATGTTTATCAACATTCAGGTCAGTCATCACGATAATCGGAACATGAGGGAATTGAGACTGAAAAATGCTTACTGTATCAGGATTCAGACCATTTGTAAGTGAAAGCTCCAGTATTACCACAACAAAGCCGCCTTCAGCCAAGTACGCCAACCCTTCAGAAACCCGATCACTAAAGACAAGATCAAAATCCTCGTCAGGTACTTCTGAAAACATCCTGCGCAACAGGTCAACATCTTCCGGGTGATTCTCAATAATCAAAACTTTTGTGGGTAGATCGTTCATAGAATTAATATCTCATTTGAAAAACTTTTTTATATAAAAAAACAGATAACTAGTTCAGGTATCGTCAGATATATAAGGCAACTTTAATTAGCAAATACGCTTTAGAAGCAGCTAAAGAGTAAACCAAAATACTATTTTCAAAAATCTGAGCTAACTGCTATAGCTGACTGGTTCTTAATCCGTGCAACACCTAACAAATAAAGGTTAACTCTGAATTATGATACGTAAGTTGAAAATTTAAACAGGAAATTAAACAGATAGTGGAATTACCGGAACCGGTAATTTAGACAACCTCAATACCAAGTCCGGAGGTTGCGGATTTGATACTGGTCTTATGACTCTACAGGTTCATATCGCTAACCGGCACAACAGGAGAGTTTTGTTACATCCTTATTGAACGTTTGGGCACAGAGCTTAAGACCTTCCACCATCGTTAGATACGGGAACAGTTGGTCGGCCAATTCCCGGATGGTCATGCGGTTACGGATAGCCAGTGCGACTGTTTGGATAATTTCACCTCCCGCAGCCGCTAGCACTTGACAACCGACAATACGTCCACTGCCTTTTTCGGCCACCAGTTTGATGAAACCACGTGTATCGAAATTAGCGAGCGCACGCGGTACATTTTCTAAATCCAAAGTGCGGCTCTCTACGGCTATGCCCTGCTCTGAAGCGCGTTGTACGGTCAAACCCACCGTGCCAATCTGTGGATCGGTAAAAACCACCACTGGCATAACAGATAAATCAATGGCTACATCATCACCGGTCATGTTGCGTGCGGCACACGTGCCTGCGGCAGCGGCCACATACACAAACTGTGGCTGATTAGTGCAATCTCCAGCAGCATAGATGTTCTCCACATTGGTGCGCATGTGATTATCGATAACAATGCTGCCGCGTAGGTCGGTTTTCACTCCGGCTTTGTTGAGGTCCAGCGCAGCAGTGTTGGGTTGCCGTCCGGTGGCAACGAGCAAATTATCTCCACTGATTGCGCCGTTATTGGTGTTGAGGCGGAACTGTTGTCCATCATGGCTCACGGTTTCCGGCAAGGTGTGCAGCATAACGTTGATACCTTCCCCCCCAAAAACCTGCTTCAGGCCAGCGCCAATTTCCGGGTCTTCTTTTGATAGCAGAGTACTGCGTGCTAGCACCGTTACCTCGGCACCCAGGTGACGAAAGGCTTGAGCCAGCTCCAGAGCAATAGATGAACCACCCAGCACTATCAGGTGATTAGGTATATTGTCGGCGACAAGTGCATCCGTAGAGGTCCAATAGGGAGTGTTACTCAGGCCGGCAATTTCAGGAATTGATGGGGTCGCACCCACAGCAAGCAAAATGCGATCAGGATGTAAAGTACTTTTGCTGCCATCGGTATGAAGAACGAGTAAGGTAGCAGGATCCTGAAAAATGGCTATGCCGCGTACTAGCGTGATACCCGGATTGTTCTCCAAAATGTTTTCGTATTTGGCAAAGCGCAGGTTCTTTACCCGCTTCTGTTGTTGATCCACCATGGCTTTGCGATCAATAGCAGGTGTATTGAGCGGCAAACCAGCTATCGTATGATGGCCTTGCAGATGTGCAATATCTGCGCCCCGGATTAAAATTTTAGAAGGAACACAGCCAATATTCACACAAGTGCCACCAATAACCCTGCCACCTTCGATCATAGTGACCCTGGCGCCCTCTTCGGACGCTTTAATGGCTGCGGCAAAAGCGCCGGATCCAGTGCCGACGATCGCAATATTCAAACCACTTTTCCCGTCACCTGTGGACACATCACCTTGTTCGTTCAACAAATCTGTCTTATGCTCTTCTGTCATTGTCTCTGTCCCCCCTTAACTGTACAGAATTAATTACAACACCCGCTGCCTCCCAATCAACATATTTTTTCATAATAAAATGAACCTCCATAAAGAACGACTGAAAAGAGTAAGGCCACTATAACGCGGCCAGAGGATTTCTGAGTCTGGCCAAAGTGCGGAT
>VAPH01079640.1_pt1 | contig 36743 bp, 33 predicted proteins | sample 3393861 | NCBI WGS metagenome assembly VAPH01 (sample SAMN08290439, study PRJNA428436) | hydrothermal vent metagenome | isolation source: Deep-sea hydrothermal vent chimney | place: Atlantic Ocean: South-mid Altantic Ridge | reverse complement strand
TTTTGTTCTGCAATCGGCAAGCGCGGCATTACTGAATTTAATTACCGGTATTCTGATTCAGGTAACGCTCATGTTTTTGCAGGCATTCAGATTAGTGATGACAAAGAGCTAAAGATGCTGGTAAGCAGCCTGCGCAAGCGGGGTTACAAGGTCGTCGATCTGACTGATAACGAAATGGCAAAATTACATATCAGGCATCTTGTCGGAGGCCGGGCAGCGTCTGCAGAAAATGAAATTCTGTACCGGTTTGAGTTTCCTGAGCGACCTGGCGCTTTAACAAATTTTTTAAAACAAATGGGCGCAGGCTGGAATATTAGCCTGTTTCATTACCGAAACCACGGGGCAGATTTTGGTCGCGTACTGGTTGGTATGCAGGTGCCGCCCGATGACAAGAAAGCGTTTAATAAATTTCTTGATAACCTGGGTTACGAGTTTCTCGAAGAGAGCGATAATCCTGCCTACAAGTTATTTTTAAGTTAAGATTATTAAAGATCAGGACACGGTTATTTCTTTTTTTGTTTATTTAATACCCAGGCTTTTGTGATAATAATTTCTGTCTTCGGTACATTTTGATAATAACCAATTGTGGTCGTGGCCGTGTTTTCTATTTTACGGACGACTTCCATACCCTTGATTACTTTGCCAAATACCGCGTAACCCCAGCCCGTCATGCTTTTGCCCTTGTGGTCAAGATTCGAATTATCATTAGTATTGATAAAGAACTGTGATGAGGCGGTGTGGGGTTGGGGCAGACGCGCCATTGCGATAGTCCCGGTTTTGTTTTTTAGACCGTTGTCCGCTTCATTATTTATATTTGCTTTAAGATTTTCCTTTTTATTTTTAATGCCACTGGTAAATCCGCCGCCCTGTACCATGAAGCCCTTAATGACACGATGAAAAATAGTGCCTTTGTAAAATCCGCTGTCAATGTAAGCAAGAAAATTTTTCACTGTCACCGGTGATTTGGCCGGGTACAATTCAATATCAATATTACCCGCTGTTGTTTGCAAACGAACAACAGGATTATTTTTCGTTGCATTATTTTTGTCAGCAAATGAATAAGCCGGGAAAGCCAGGAGACCAAAAATTACACTGGCTATCATTAATGGACTAGCAAGTCTGAGACCGGGGGTTCTTTTAATCGTTTTATAGTTCATATTTTTTCCAAAAGTTTTATTCAATTTTCAGGATTATATCCCAGTGTTTTTTCTCAACCGGCATAACGGATAACCGGTTTCCTCTTTGTACCAGGCGCATGCCCGTAAGCGCAGATCTTTCTTTTAATTCTTTCAGGCTTATGGTGCGCTTTAGTTTTCTTGCCATTTTAACATCCACCATCATCCAGCGCGGTTTATCGGGATCGCTCTTGGGATCGAAATGTTTGTCTTTTTTATCGAATGCCGTGTGATCAGGATAGGCCTTACTGGCGACTGTCACTATTCCGACAATGCCTGGTTCCTCACAATTTGAGTGGTAAAAAAAAGCCTTGTCGCCAACTTTCATTTCATCGCGCATGAAATTCCTGGCCTGGTAATTTCTAACGCCATCCCAATGTTCAGTTTTGGCTGGTTTTTTTGCCAGGTCATCAATGGAAAATTCCATTGGCTCAGTTTTGAATAACCAGTAATTCATACCTTATTCGCTTTCACTATATTCGTACAGTTTGTGGTCTCCATAAAATCCGTAACGGCCGGCGATGTTCGTAAATTCTGGTTTTGTTGTGGGGTATACCCATGCTATATCATTGAAATAACCGTTATCCGATTTTAAATCAATCCAGTTGCAGATGCCTTTTTTTGGACAATGGTAGGTTCTATCACTAATTTCCATGAAATCATTTTGGCCGGATTCTGGCGTAAAATAGTGGTTTCCTTCCAGGTGAATAATTTCACTGGCAGCTGCGCGCGCTAAAACTTTTTTGTCTTTCCTGGTTATTATCTGGCCAAACATTTTTTTACCGTTGTTAATTTTTTAAATATCCCGTCATTATTGCAGTTTAGCAAAATCAATAAAACGTTTATCTGTTATCGCGTATCGAAGTGGCACATCCCATTTTTCGCTATCAATATTATCAATACACTGAAAATCGTGTGCCAGGCCTGTCAGTAACGGAGCGCGCCAGTATTTACGCTGTTTAATGAATTGCAGGCTGCGGTCATAATAACCCTGGCCCATGCCAATTCTATTGCCTGCGGGATCAAAAGCAACCAGCGGCAAAAAAACCAGGTCAAGTCGATGGGCAGTGATTCTTTTGCCAGGCAGGACAACAGGTTCAGCAATACCAAAACGGTTGTATGCCATATTGGAATCCGGGTTAAACGGTGCAAACCACAATGGCGCCCAGGGCAAATGAGAAATGACCGGCAGGTACACTTGTTTTTTTAATGACCACAAAGTTTCTATGATGGGCCAGGTTTCAATTTCGCCATCACTGGCGAGGTAACAGGCGATACGTTTATGTTTACGCAAAAATCGACTGGCCACCAAGTTTGAAGCGAGGCCAGTTGCCGCCTGTTGTTGTTGTTCCAGGGTGAGCTCACGGCGTTGTGCCCGAATTTTTTTTCTAAGCGTTGTTTTTTTCACGAAAATAAAAAAGTTAGAAATTTGAATAAAAAGTATAACGTAAATAAATCACATATACTCGGACTAATGTAGTTATATTTTGATATGGGAAAATAGTAAATTTACGATTACGAAACAAGGGGAAGATGCGGAAGATAGTAGAATCCTCCACTTGTGCCGTGTTGCCCCTCCGCCTTGAACCAGGCGAAGTAGGAGGGTGCCTGGGGGACACATCAGGCTTCCCACTTCAAGGTGGGCTAGCACAACAGCATCCACGTTCGGCTCCCGGTCTGTAGCTTATAGGTTCAAAGATTGTAAGGACAACACAAACACAGCAGAGAACAGTTCCATTATGGCACTACTGGCAATAATATCCAGAACCCCGAAATAGACTTGTAATTTTTACGAACGAATTTTTAACTAAAGACTTTTAGAAAGGAGGACTTCGGGTTTAATTATGCAGTACTGCTTCAATTTTTGATTGCAAGTTACGAATTTTGTTAGTGGTTTCCGGCGGGACCCCACCCGTGTTTTCAAGTTTTATCAGTTCATCGGCCAGGTTTAGTGCGGCCATAATGGCGCAACGCTCAGCGCCAATTACGCGACCGGAATTCTGGATTTCACGCATTTTTCGGTCAAGCAGGCTGGCCGCCTGGGTCAGGGATTGCCGCTGTTCATCTGGACAGGCTACCAGGAAATCTTTTCCCAGAATTTTGACATTAATGCCTGCCTGGGAACTTTTCATTTAACTTCGCTCCAGTGTTTTCAGGCGCGTGATCATGGTTTCAATTCGGTCCCGGGCAGAATGGGTTTTGTCCAGCAGGCGTTCGTGCTCAGTCGTTAATTTTTCCTGCTGGCCACGCAAATCCTTATTTTCAGACTTAAGTTCCTCGACGGCTGATATCAGCGCATCAATTTTTTGTTCCAGGTTTTTCAGGTCTTGATCAGTCATGGATCGGTCATTTTTTGATAAATAAATGGAAAAACTTACCGAATATTAGGGCCGCACCGGTCGCGGGTCAATGCCCATGGCAAACTATCGGGCCAGTGGTGTTAGAATAGCGATATTATAACCGCATGTTTTTAAAGGACGGATTAAGTATTTGATGGCAATGACAGAAAACGAGCGTGAAAAGGTGGACCACGAAACCCTGAGTCGTGCTTTAGAGGCAGCAGATAGTGATACCTCGGCTGCTGAGGCCCATGGCGTTATATCAGGCGTGTTGTGTGTCTCCAGTGATGACCGGACGGGCTCAAAATGGGTGCCAATACTTCTATCCGATGCCGCCCAAATGGAACCAGAGGCGGCAAAAAAACTGTCCCTTTCCCTGATGGTTATTCATCAACACACACTTGATGCACTTAAATCGGGTAATTTTACGTTTGATTTAATTGTGCCCGATGATGACAAGCCGGTGGCAGAACGTATCACAGCCCTGTCTGACTGGTGTCGGGGTTATTTGCTGGGCCTGTCAGTCCATGGCCCGGCGGGTAAGCAAAATCTGGCAGCGCAAAAAAAAGAATTTGTTGAGGACTTAATCGAAATATCCAATGTCCAGTCAGGGCAGGAGCACGAGAAAGACGCAGAAAAAGACTTAATGGAGTTACATGAGTTTGTTCGGGTCGGTGTCCAAATGGTGTTTGATGAAAGCCAGCCTGATCCAGTTCCTGATGCAGGGACAAAAAAACCGCCCCGCAGAGAAAAACCAGGCACCAGGCATTAACCGGGGTGGTCGCCACACTAATCAGCTTTCGGGCATAATAATGCTTATGAACACAACAATAGATATGGCCCTGTTTGCAAAACGACGCCAGGAGTTAATGGATCACATGGAGGCAGGTGTCGCCATTATTCCAACGGCACCGGAACAAACTCGCAATAATGATGTGTTGTTCCCCTACCGTGCCGACAGTGATTTTTATTACCTGACCCACTTCCCTGAGCCCCAGGCGGTTGCCGTGCTCGTGCCCGGCCGTGAACATGGCGAGTTTATTCTTTTTTGTCGTGAGCGAAATCCGGAGAAGGAAATCTGGGATGGCTACCGTGCTGGCCAGGAAGGCGCCTGTAAACTTTATGGTGCTGACGATTCATTTCCCATTGAAGACATTGGCGATATTTTACCGGGCCTGCTGGAAAACCGGGACAAGGTTTTTTATAGCATGGGTCGTTATCCGGACTTTGATAAGAGTCTTATGAACTGGGTGAATGAAGTTCGTGAAAAAGCTCGCAACGGTGTCCATGCACCGGGGGAATTCGTCAACCTGGACCATATGTTGCACGAGATGCGTTTAATTAAACGTGCCGAAGAAATTAAGTTAATGAAAAAAGCAGCTAAAATCTCGGCCCGGGCTCATAAGCGGGCCATGCAAAGTTGTAAACCAGGCATGATGGAGTACGAGGTTGAGGCAGAACTACTTTACGAATTTAAAAAAGGCGGTAGTCCGTTCCCGGCCTATTCATCGATTGTCGGTGGCGGCGCCAATGCCTGTGTTTTACATTATGTAGAAAATCAATCGCAGCTAAATGATGGCGACATGCTGTTAATTGATGCCGGCGCCGAGATAGATGGTTATGCTGCTGATATTACCCGTTGTTTTCCGGTTAACGGGAAGTTCACTGGCGAGCAAAAAGCAATCTATGAGCTGGTACTGGCCGCGCAACTGGCTGCCATAAAAAAAGTGAAACCTGGCAACCACTGGAATGAACCCCATGATGCGGCGGTACAGGTGCTGGTAGCCGGGTTACGTGATTTGAAACTACTCAATGGCAGTACTGATGAATTAATTGAGAAAGGCGAGTATCGAAAATTTTATATGCACCGTACCGGCCACTGGCTGGGTATGGATGTCCATGATGTCGGTGATTACAAGATTGAAAATAACTGGCGTGAGCTGGAGCCTGGCATGGTGTTGACCGTTGAGCCTGGTCTTTATATTGCCGGTGGTAATAAAAAAATCAACGAGAAATGGTGGAATATCGGCATTCGTATTGAAGATGATGTGTTGGTAACAAAAAATGGCTGTGATGTTTTATCGAAAGACATACCAAAAAGTGTTGCTGAAATTGAAGCGTTAATGAAATCTTAATAGGCAAGGAATTAAGCGAGATACAAAATAGTGGACAAGTTTGATCACGATGTATTAATTGTTGGCGGTGGCCTGGTTGGCGCCACCCTGGCTTGCGCGCTGAGTCAGATAGGAGGTCAATCGGGGGGTCAGGAAAAATTAAAACTGGCCTTGGTTGAAGCCAAACCTCTGGGTGCCAAAGACCAGCCCAGTTACGATGATCGCACTATTGCCATGGCATTCAGCTCGCGACGAATATTCGAGGGCATAGGCATCTGGTCTTCCCTGAGCAAGGCAGACACCACGGCAATCAATCGTATCCACATTAGCGACCAGGGTCGTTTTGGCATCACTCGCCTGGCGGCTGCGGATGCTGGTCTTGAGGCCCTGGGTTATGTGGCCGATACCCGGGCGATCGGCGCGGTGTTATTTGATTTTATTCAGGGCCAGAAAAATATAGATCTGATGTGTCCCGCGGAAATTCAGTCGATCGAGAATGGGCAAGACGAGGTGTTATGGCAACTGGCTGACGGTGCCAGTAAAAAGAACAGCAAGAAAAAATTCCGTGCCCGTATTGTCATCCTGGCTGATGGTGGTCGCTCGGGACTGCGGGAACAGTTGGGCTTCCAGGTGATTAAACAGGACTACCAGCAAACTGCAATCGTTACTAATGTCAGCCCAACGCGACCTCACAACAACACGGCTTACGAGCGTTTTACCAAAACCGGGCCACTGGCTTTGTTGCCCATGGGAGAATCAGGTACACAATCCCGTTGCGCGGTTGTCTGGAGTACTGCCCCGGATCAGGTCGAAAAAATTCTTTCCTGGGACGACAACAAATTTCTGGCTCGGCTGCAATCACGTTTTGGCTGGCGCCTGGGAAAATTTACCAAAATCGGCAAACGCCAGGCCTATCCTTTACACATGAGTAAACCAGTCGACCTGGTGAAACAGCGGGTGATCCTGGCAGGTAATGCTGCCCACACCGTACATCCCGTGGCCGGCCAGGGTTTCAACATGGGCTTGCGAGATGTCGCCTGCCTGGCGCAGGTCCTGGAAGACGCACTCAATAATGGAAATGACATTGGCGACGAAAAAGTTTTGGCGCACTATGCCCAGTGGCGCAAACGAGACAATAAAATGGTGCCACTGTTTACCGATGGCCTGATCCGGATTTTCTCAAACGATTTCCCGCCCCTGGCCCTGGCGCGTAATATTGGATTAATAGCTGTTGATTTATGTCCGCCCCTGAAACGGGAATTTACCCGGCGCACCAGCGGTTTGATGGGCACGCTGCCGAGACTGGCACGCGGGTTACCACTCCAGGAAAATAAAAAAGGTTTCACGACTTAATCATGAACACTGACTGCGACATTATTATTAACGGTGGCGGGATGGTTGGTAGCACCCTGGCATGTTTACTGGCCGACTCGGGGTTGTCTATTGTGATACTTGAGTCAAACTTGTCGCCAGGTGATAAAAAAGCCAGCAAGGATATTCGTGTCAGTGCCCTGACCCTGGCAACAAAAAATATTCTGGAGTCCATTGACGTTTGGCGGCCTGTTAGTGACGCCGAAAACTCGCCAGCACCCATCATGGAAATGCATATCTGGGATGCGGGCAGTCGTGGCCAGATTCATTTTGATAGTGCCGAGATTGGCGAGCCTTGCCTGGGTTATATCACTAGTAATCAACAGGTGTTGGACAGTTTACATGTACGGCTTAAACATAGTGGTAATTTAAATATTAAATATGACAATGGGTTAAGAGATTACAGTATTAGTCGGGACCAGGTCGCTGTTTTAACTGAAGCAGGAGAAACGATTACTGCCAGGTTATTAATTGGCGCCGATGGCGCCTGTTCAAGGGTGCGAACCATTGCCGGTTTGGAAAATCATGGCTGGTCATATAATCAAACCGCCATTGTTGCGACGGTAGAATCAGAAAAACAACACAACAATACTGCCTGGCAGCGTTTTTTGCCTACCGGCCCATTGGCGTTCCTGCCATTGGCCGATTCCCACCAAACATCAATTGTCTGGTCTGCCGACACGGCTTATGCCAATGAACTTTTGCAATTAAATGATACTGACTTTAAAGAAACACTGGGCCAGAAATTTGAATATCGCCTCGGTGAAATAAAAAACGTCGAATCCCGGAACGGGTTCCCGCTGACACTTGCCCATGCAGAAGTTTATACCGATGAACGACTGGCATTAATTGGTGATGCCGCCCACAGAATGCACCCGCTGGCTGGCCAGGGAGTCAATATGGGACTGCTTGATGCCGCTGTGCTTGCCGAAATCATTCAGGGGCATGCAGTACAGGGCCGGGATTTTGGCAAGGCCTTTCGTCTCAAGGCTTATACACGTTGGCGCAAACACGACAACCAGTTAATGTTATCAGCCACAGATTGTTTTAAAAGAGTTTTTGGCATGGACCATTCTTTATTAAATAATGTGCGCGGCCTGGGGATGAATTTTGTTTCAGGCCTGCCGCCTGTGCGTCGATCAATGATGCGACTGGCATCCGGGTTAGCATCTGGAACGGCAACCGGCATGTCCTCTGGAATAATTACCGGTGTGGCAGGAAATTTACCCAGGGCCGCTTTGCCTGTTATAGGCAGTCGCTGGTAATTACTCTGGCACGTTAATCCCAATGCAATTATTTGATATTTCTGCCGCACTGTTGGCACTGGCTGCCCTGTTTAGCTGGGTCAACGCCAGGTTCATTCATCTGCCGACAACTATCGGCGTGATGCTCATTGCCCTGGTTTTTTCCCTGCTGTTAATTTCGTTATCCTTTTTTGGTGTTGATGCCCAGGTTTATGCCAGCAAGCTACTCGCTGGTATAGATTTTAATATTACCCTGATGTACGGCATGTTGAGTTTTTTATTATTTGCCGGAGCCTTGCATATTAATATTAATGACCTGCGTCAGCAGGCATGGGTCGTGTTAACCCTGGCTACCCTGGGTGTGATTATTTCTACTTTTATTGTTGCTGTTGCCAGTTGGTTATTGCTCAATGGACTGGGGTTTTCGATTTCTTTTATTTACTGCCTGTTATTTGGCGCATTAATATCACCCACTGATCCGATTGCCGTTTTAGCCATGTTAAAAAGTGTTGGCACACCAAAAAGTCTGGAAACAAAAATTGCCGGCGAATCACTTTTCAATGATGGTGTAGCAGTTGTGGTTTTCATAATTATTTTAAGACTGGCCACGGGTGGAGAGGCCGTACAAGCCGGCTCTGTGATTGTTTTATTTCTTGTCGAGGCAATCGGTGGTGCGTTGCTGGGCTTCGTGGCCGGCTTTGGTGTCTACCGCATGCTCAAAACTATTAATAATTACCAGGTGGAAGTATTGCTGACGCTTGGTTTGGTCATGGGCACCTACTCCCTGGCCCACGCACTACACGTTTCCGGACCTATTGCGATTGTTATTGCCGGCCTGTTGATAGGTAACCATGGCAGGACACTGGCGATGTCTGACAAGACCCGTGAACACCTGGATACATTCTGGGAATTAATGGATGAAATTCTAAATGCAGTATTATTTGTCCTGATCGGTCTGGAAATTCTGGTGCTTACTTTTAACGGCCAATACTGGTTGGCGGGGTTACTGACAATACCGATTATTTTGTTCGCCCGTTTTGTCAGTGTTGCAATACCGATTACATTAATGAAATGGCGTCGCAAATTTACCCCCGGTGTGATCAAAATCCTGACCTGGGCCGGGTTGCGCGGTGGTATTTCAGTGGCCCTGGCATTGTCGATACCCACAAGTCCTGAGCGTACACTAATACTGGCCCTGACTTATACGGTGGTTTTATTTTCTATTATTGTTCAGGGCCTGACGATTAAGCGACTTTTTGCTGGTTTGGAAAAATAGAAGACCATCCATAAGCTGGAACTACATGGACATGGAAATTTAAGATGTGATTGAAACTATTTGTATGCCTCTTTCATCAGGCTGGTATCAACAATATCAGTTGCATTAAGCCTTGTTTTCATCACACCCAGTTCGTAGGAATAATTCATTAGCTGTTGAATAAAAGCAATATCTTTTTTATCTAGCTTGTGTTCCCAGCCCAGTCTTTTCCTGGCCTCACTGATTATTGAATTTGCATCATGCACCTTGCCTTTGTTATCAGTGATTTTTCCCAGCTTAAATGATTTTGCGATAATTTCATTACCGGCTGTCGGCGAAGAGTTTAAAAAATCAACGGCTTTTTTATGGGCAATCAATACTTTTAAAATCGCCGGGCGTTTTGTGCTAATTATATTTTCTGGCGCCATGATGATGTACCAGGGATAGTTCGGGATTTCCTTGTTCATGTCGAGAATAACTTTTGTATTGCCGCGCATTAGTGACCGGGAAGTAAATGGTTCCCAAATGAATGCGCCGGCAACAATTTTTTCTTCAACGGCAGGGTCCATGTTAGCTGAAGAAATGGTTATGATGTCGAGATCTTTTTTTGAATCCAGTTTAGCAATTTCACCGAGGACATAACCCCTTAATAATACATCCATGCCGCTGCCCGTGCGGACACCAGCAAAGCGTTTGCCTTTAAAATCTTTCATGTTATTGATGCCTGAATCCTTACGCGCGATGACAGAGGCCTGGCCGTAGTTGACCTTGGCTAAAATCCTGCTTTTGAGGCCCTCTGCATACCAGTGGTAGACAGGGGGTGCACCGATATAAGCCAGGTCCAGTTCATTGGCAGTGATTGCCCGGCGGATTAGAGGTCCGCTATTAAATTTAATAATTTTAACATCCAGGCCCTGCTCATTAAAAAATCCCTTTTCTTTGGCAATAAGAATAGGGGCATTGGCCATGGCATAAACCCAGCCAATCCTCAAACTTTCGACTGCATGGGCAGTCTCAATGAAAAAAATTAAAATAAACAGTGGGAAAAAAGATTTAAATATAATTTTTTTCACTATTTTCAGCTCCTCGACATGTATCTATGATTATGGATCGAAATTGATTTAAAAACCATATTATATTAGGCAAAATATACTGAAAAAATTTATAAGTATCAATCGGTTAAAGGTTTAGTTCTTTTAGTTTTCTGGTCAGGGTGTTTCGGCCCCAGCCCAGTATTTTTGCTGCATCCTGTTTGCGACCACCGGTATGTTTAAGTGTCACCTGGATGAGAATACGTTCAAATTCATTATTCAGATCATGAAATATATTGGCATCACCCCGGGCCAGCCGTTGATCAATATCAGTTTTTAATGTGTCTTGCCACTGGCCACTATCGTTTGCATTGTGTGCCTGTAATTCAGGTGGCAGGTCTTCCAGCTGAATTGACTTTCCTGGTGCCATAACGGTTAGCCAACGACAGGTGTTTTCCAGTTGCCGAACATTTCCCATCCATGGCAAGCGACACAAAAAATCCTCTGTTTTTTTATCCAGGTGTTTGGGGGCAACGCCCAGCTCCCTGGCAGTTCGATCAAGAAAATAATTGGTTAAGGCTGGTATATCATCGCTGCGTTCACGTAGTGGCGGCAAGTGAATGCGAATAACATTTAAACGATGAAATAAATCTTCGCGAAATTTACCTTCTGCAACACGTTGTTCCAGGTTCTGGTTTGTTGCCGCGACAATGCGTACGTCAGTGGTAATTTGCTGATGACCGCCAACCCGGTAGAATTTGCCATCGGATAAAACACGTAACAACCTGGTTTGCAGGTCAGAGGGCATATCACCGATTTCATCCAGAAATAACGTACCGCCGTTGGCCTGTTCAAACCGCCCGTAACGTTGACTGTGGGCACCGGTAAACGCACCTTTTTCATGACCAAAGAGTTCGGATTCCAGAAGTTCACTGGGAATGGCCGCGATATTTATAGCAATGAAGGCCTTGTCCGTCCTGGGACTGTTGTTGTGCAGTGCCCGTGCAACTAACTCCTTGCCGGTTCCGGATTCGCCGTTAATCAAAACACTTAGGTTTGATTTGGACAGGCGACCGATTGCCCGAAAAACCTCCTGCATAGAGGCGGCTTCACCAATGATATCTGTTTGCGGTGATACCGTTGCTGGAGAGCTCTCAAACTGGTTACGTTTGTGCTCAATGGCTCGCTTGACCAGTGCGATCGCATCATCCACGTCAAATGGTTTGGGTAGATATTCAAAGGCGCCACCTTTGTACGAGGCCACTGCGCTATCAAGGTCAGTATGGGCAGTCATAATAATGACGGGTACTTCAGGTGCCTTGCTTTGAATAATTTCCAGCAATTCAAGTCCGCTGGTACCCGGCATGCGAATATCGGAAACAATGGCATGGGGTCTTTTTTTATCAAGCAACTCGGCAATACCTTCTGCCGAAGAAAACGATTCAACGATTAACCCGGCCTGGTCCAGTGCTTTTTCGAGTACCCACCTGATAGATTTATCATCATCGATAATCCAAACCCTGTCTTTAGAATTCATTGGTATGCTCCAGCGGCAGAAATACCGAGAAAATTGTTTGTCCAGGCTGGCTTGTGACTTCAATCAGGCCATTATGTTTGGCAACAATATCCTGTGCAATAGAAAGACCAAGGCCTGTGCCTTCCGGCCTGCTGGTTACCATGGGATAAAATATTGACTCAATCAGGTCTGGTGAAATTCCTGGCCCGCTATCTTCAATATCCAGTTGAATAACCAGCCGATGACGGATGTTGCCAATGGCAAACTGTCTTTGTACCCGGGACCTGAATATCAACTCACCTTTATTTTTCATGGCTTCAATAGAGTTTCTTGCCAGGTTGAGTATGGCTTGTATGAGCTGATCTTTATCACCCTCTAGTGCCGGCAGGCTCGGGTCGTAATCCCGGTGAAACGAAATCCCGTCTTTAGTTTCAGCCAGTAATAGCCGAATCATGTGCTCCAGAATTTCATGGATACTGATGGCTTCAAGATTCAGGGGCTGGTTTGGGCCAAACATCCTGTCGACCAGGGCCCGCAGGCGGTCAACTTCCCGGATGATGACATCGGTATATTCGTGCAAGTTTTGACCCGGTAATTCCTTTTCCAGTAGCTGGGCGGCACCGCGAATGCCTCCGAGGGGATTTTTTACTTCATGGGCGAGGCCGCGGATGACCGCGCGATTTGTCACCTGGTAATTAAGTATTTTATCTTCCCTGGCCAGGCGCATCAGGCGGTCAATCGGATTGAGCTCAAGCAGCATTATATCTTCCGTTTTAGAGTCATCTATGGGGGTGATTGTGTAGTCAACGGTTGATTCATTTTTATTCAGCAAAATTAACTGGCAGCTTCGTGATGTAAAAGGGTGACCGCTCTTGAGGGCTTCATTTAGAGACTCCAGTAATTGCGGGGTATGTATTATTGAAGAAATTGGTTGCAGGTTTATCTGGTTCCGACTTTGGGCAAACAACATTTCGCATGCCGGATTGGCACTGGTTATTCTGAGCTGATTATCCAGTGTCAGAATGGCAGTATGCAGATTTTCAAATATCCTTCTATATTGATCCATTGCTTTGTTTGCGCGGACAACAAGTTCTCATTTTCGTAACTTGCGGGCCCTAAAAATTTTCAGGCCCTTAAAAAAGCGAGAGGCCAAATTTCTGAATTAATTCCCGGATTGATTTCGGGACTGATTCCAGGATTGATATTGGTGACCAGCAGACCAAAAATTCAGGGTCTGCTGGTCGGCCAGCATTATTACTTCTGTTTACACGCTGTAATACATATCAAACTCAACAGGGTGAGTCGCCATACGCAAGCGTGTGACTTCTTCCATTTTTAGCTCAATGTAGGCATCGATGGTGTCATCGGTGAAAACGTTGCCTGCTTTCAGGAATTCCCTGTCTTCGCTGAGCGCCTCAAGCGCCTGGTCTAGTGAATAACAGACCTGGGGAATGGCTGCTTCTTCTTCAGGTGGCAGGTCATACAGATCTTTATCCATTGCTTCACCAGGATGGATTTTATTCTGGATGCCATCAAGCCCGGCCATTAACATAGCGGCAAAGGTGAAATAAGGATTACCAGCAGCATCCGGGAACCGGACCTCGATTCGTCGGCCTTTGGGATTAGCAACATACGGAATTCGAATTGATGCCGATCGGTTGCGGGCTGAATAAGCGAGCATTACCGGGGCCTCATATCCTGGCACCAGTCTCTTATAACTATTGGTGGAGGCATTAGTGAAAGCGTTTAAGGCCTTGGCGTGTTTAATGATGCCGCCAATGTAAAACAATGCCATTTCTGACAGGCCGCCGTACTCATCACCGGAGAAAAGATTTTTTCCGCCCTTGGCTAATGATTGATGCACGTGCATACCGTTACCATTATCACCAACCAGTGGTTTCGGCATGAAGGTGGCGGTTTTGCCATAAGAGTGGGCAATATTGTGGACGACGTATTTTAGAATTTGATTTTGATCGGCTCTTTTAATCAATGTGTTGAAAGCGGTTCCAATTTCGCATTGACCAGCCGTGGCAACTTCATGGTGATGAACTTCTACTTCCACACCCATCTCTTCCAGCGCCAGGCACATGGATGAACGCATATCCTGCAAACTATCAACCGGTGGCACGGGAAAGTAACCACCTTTAACCCCTGGGCGGTGACCAATGTTGCCGCCTTCGAAGGTTTTTTCTGAGTTCCAGCCCGCTTCGTCAGAATCTACTTTAAAGAATGCACCACTCATGTCTGAGCCCCAGCGAACATCGTCGAGAATAAAGAATTCTGGTTCGGGACCGAAATAGGCCGTATCGGCAATACCGGTTGAGTTCATGTAAGCCTCGGCGCGTTTGGCAATACTGCGCGGGTCGCGCTCATAACCTTCGCCTGTGTTTGGCTCGACAATGTTACACGTGATAATCAGGGTCGGTTCTTCCATGAAGGGATCCATTACTGCAGTACTGGTATCCAGCTCCAGGATCATGTCAGACTCGTTAATGCCTTTCCAGCCGGCAATACTTGAACCGTCAAACATTTTTCCTTCTTCCATCATCTCTTCTGTTACCTGGCTGGCAGGTAAGGAAACGTGTTGTTCCTTGCCCTTGGTATCCGTGAAACGAAGATCGACGAAAGTGACGTTATTGTCTTTCATCATTTTTGTTACATCAGCGGCTGACATGTTTCTTTCTCCTCAATTTTCGGTTTTTCAATTTGATTTATTCCAGTTAAATTTACAAAGACGGAATTCATGATTGTTGGTTTGGGTTGTGGTTGTTCAAAGCCCCAATGTTATAAGTACCCAGCGGGGCATCAGCGCCAGGTCAAACCTGACAACAACACGCGACCTGAACCTGCTCCATTAGTTTCCCAAACTGTTTTAAGCGGGGATAAAGTTAGCGCTTTCCAAACCAGTCCACTGGCAGGTGTAAAAAAGCACCAAAGTTGCGCCTTGTACTAGCACTAAGCGTGCCAGCTGATTTATTTTCCTAATTTACTGTTTTTATTATAAATTTTAAGGCCAAACGTCCAATAGTCGCACCATTAGAGTGCGATTACTTATTAATGCACATTTTTGGTGCATGGATTTTAGCAAAATAAGACGGTCAGATGCGAGACATATTTATCGTTTTTCAGTTTTTCCTGAAATTGTTGCGCCAATTGGTCTGCATCTTTATCCCCAAGTAAGGCCAGGGGCAGGATAATTTCTACATGGAGCTGACCATTAACATAGTGTAGCGTTGTCCGTCGTATGCTGTTTGCCAGTACCAGCCCCGTGAATGCCGCATTGATATGATCAATGATTGTGTCGCGTCCAGGCAAAGCGAGGCTGGCAGCAGCAGCCTGGTCATCTTCCGTATCGACATGGACCATGACATCGCTAATGTGGGGAAATTCCTCGATTAGTTTTTTGCGGACCGACTCACCAATATGATGACCTTCAGAAACACTCAGCAAGGGACTCACTTGTACGTGGACATCTACCAGCGCATCTCCGCCCATGCCACGGGTCCGTAACATGTGTAGTGAATCAACCCCGCTGGCAGCAGTAATACATTGGTGAATGGCCGCGACCGTTTCTTTGTCGAGGGAAGTATCAACGAGCTGGCGCAAACTTTTCCAGCTCAGGTCCCAGCCGATCTTGGCGATAATGGCGGCAACGGTGATAGCAGCAATGGCGTCAAGATAGGTGAGGCCAGCCATAGTGCCGAGAATGCCAATCACAACCACGATAGAGGAGATGGCATCGGTGCGACTGTGCCAGGCATTTGCCTTAAGTATATCCGAGCGTAATTTTTTTGCCACCGACATGGTGTAGTGGTAGATGGCTTCCTTGATAAAAATTGAAAGCAGGGCAACTGACAGCGCAAGCCAGCCGGGCTGGAGTAATAAATCAGGCTCAAACAATCTTCTGACGGCGTCATAACTGATGCCACCGGCCACGGCTATTAATATTGCGCCAAGACCAACTGTCGCAGCAGTTTCAATACGGGCGTGTCCGTATGGATGTTCTTCATCGGCCGCCACGTTGGCGTGTTTGGCCGCATAAATCACCAGTAAGTCAGTTGCCAGGTCAGAGAGAGAATGGAGCCCGTCGGCAATCAATGCCTGTGAATGGCTAACGGTACCAATAGCAATCTTGCTAATCGCCAAAAGCAGGTCAGCAACAGAACCTACTAGCGTAACTATTAAGGTTTGCTGGAAGCGGCTTTTATTATTATTTTTATCCTGGCCAGTTGCGATTGATGCCGGGGTTGAGCCTTGAGATGGTTGGGGGGTCGCGTCCGGTGATTTTTTTGCAGTCATGGCCCACCCACCTGGATGATTATCAGTATTTTTTTATCGCGTTCCTCAGTAGAGACCAGGCGATGGCCATTAATTCGGCACCAGGCGGGAATGTCATGGAGGGCGCCGGGGTCGGTGCAGGTTATTTCCAGTTTTTCTCCTGGCGCCATGGTGATTACTTTATCCTGGGTTCGGATAACAGGCATCGGGCAGAGCAGGTTAGTAGCATCGAGCTTTTTCATAATAGTGGCAAACAGCTAAATTAAATAAACCAGTCTGCTGGAATGTTGTCTTTTGGTAGTGGCGAAACAGCGAGCTCGTGTTTGAGACCACTGGCAGCAAGAATTTCAAACGTGACTTGCTCGGCATCTCGCCCTTTACCGTAACGGGCCGTGAGTTGTGCCGCCAACCTGATATTGGCTTCACTGGCATCGCCATCTATGAGCGCAAGCGGGCCAGTGTGGCTGGTAGCCTGGAGACTGGTAAATCGTTTTCGGTAACCACTGAGGAAATTAGTTTCTCCCTCGTCACGGGCGATAATAATTTTAATATTCTCACTGGGGCGAATATGTCTGCCAACTTTCAGCAGCATTATGTCGTCGAGATCATAATTTTTATTACCCCTTGCCTGCCACAAATCACCAAGTTTTTTGGCATAACTGGCGTCCGTTAAAAAACAGCAGCCACCTGCCGGCTGGGCATAGTCCTGAAAGCCAAATTCATTTGCCAGTGCCATTTGTGGCTTGCGATTACGACCACTGAATGCCAGTAGTTGCTTACGGTCAACCCAGCCATTTCTCTCGGGTAATGTTTCAGGTAAAAACTGCGCACAAAGTGGCCTGAGTAACAAGTCGTTTGCGCCTGACTCGCGGGCAATTACCGGCATGGTTTCCTTGCGTTGACTCATGGGCCTTTGGCCGATGACTTCACCGGTAACAATAAAATCGAAATTATGTTTAATAATCCACTCATGGGCCTTGCGTACCATGAACCCTTTGCAGTCCAGGCATGGATTCAGGTTGGCACCATAACCATGCTTCGGGTTAGTGAGCACATCCTTGTATTCATCAATGACGTCAACGATATGTAACTTGATGCCCAGTTGTTCGGCCACCCACAAAGCATTATTTCTTTTTTGTTTTTTTTTGTCCTGGTTACGGATCGCGTGGGTATGACCTTCAACACAAAAACCGGTGTAAAAATTAATACCTTCAACATGTATGCCCTGTTCGATCATTACTTTTGCGGCCAACAAGCTGTCCAGTCCGCCAGATATTAAAGCGATGGCTTTATGGGGTTGGTTCAGATTGTTTGCCTGGGATTGCTTCATAATTTTTGTGCCAAACTGGTATTTAAAAAAAATATTAAAAACAAAATAACAAAAAACGGGCCCCGGTTTAAATGAATGGGGCCCGTTTGACTATTCTAATTATTTTTTTGTGCCTTGGAGATCTCCTCCTGCCTTTATGATCATTTCTTTATGAACTTTTAGGTGATAATTCATCAGGATTTATTATCCCCCTAAACTATCCAGTGCATGCCAATATATGATCATGGATGATTCTGGTCTTTAACCCAAGGCCAGATCAAGATAAACCAATGTTCAGGCCCTGTCTATCCCTGACTGTATGTTCTCGTTTTTGATCTGCCAGCCTGGTAAATAACACGCATTATTTACTTAAAATTCGTTTCTTTTTCCAATTGTAGCGTTGCATGTGGGCGCCCCTGCCGGGTTCAAATTCACCTTGTTCGATATGGGTATAGACAATAGGCTTATTACAATCAAAGGCGTAACGACTGGCTCCATAATTTAGTTTGATATTGTTTACATCTGACAGCTCACAGGGGTTACCATTATTTTTACTTGTTTTACTCCTGATTTTTTTACCAAGTTTTTTCAGGTCGAGATGGATACGGGCATAGGGGCGTTTATTCCGGGAGGTTGTTTTCGCGGCTGTGGTTTTAATGCCAGGCTCCTGTTTGGCATGTTTATTTTCGTCAGGCCAGCGGAGTTCGATTTGAGTAGCGGTAAAATTTTTTGCAACTGGCGCCCAGTACCCAGCCACGACTACCCACAAGCCTAATGCCAGTATTTGTGACAGGAACACCAGCTTTAGCGGTTGAATAAAAGGAAACAGGGCCGCCACCAGGTATGACAACGGGTGATAACGCGGAATAAAGGCATCACTTTTTGTTGCCAGGGCACGCAAGTTGGCCATTCTTTTTGAGGCCCAGGGTGCATCGGAAAGTAATTCTGCTAATGACATCGTAAAACCAGAGATGGGTGCGTTTTGCTTGTTAAATTCTGGAATATTCAGTGATATCCAGCGTGGATCACCGGCCACGCTTATAGCCAGGGCCAGTGCCGCATCCACTTGTGATTTACAGGCCGCTAAAGCAATACCATCACGGCGGAATAGCTCCAGTCTTTTCCTGGCCGCACTAATCAGGGGGAAAACGGTACTTGGCCACAGCAGCCAGGACCATTTACTGTGCGGAACAAATAGCCTGGCGACTTCAGCACCAATAATAAAATCAATACTGCCCTGACGATCGGTCAGGATACCGACACTATCGGCGGGTAAAACCACGTGTATTTTTTTACCAACACGCTGGCTGTTAAATCTGCCGGTGGTGGTCTGGTTGAGCAGGTAACTATGTATTTCATGTTCTACCCCCAGACGTTTACAGACAGACTTCACCCTTTTAAACAAGTCCGGATATTGATTCGGGCCCAGTTTTACGGCAAAACCGCGTAAATATGCCAGGCGCTGGATCCTGATTACGACATTTACAATAATTGTGACTAATAGCACCACCAAAGCCGCCGCCAGTAGCAACTGCCAGCTCAGCTGGTATTGTTCCAGTAGCAGCCTGAAGTTGGCCAGCTCATAAAAAATAAAGCTGAACAGGCCTGACCAGAATATAAGGGAAACGGTTAAAGCCGCAAAAAAAAGTTGTTTTTGTTGGCGGGTCGCCTGCATTAGTATGCAACTCCAGCTGGAAATATAGGGTCCCGTCTGCCTGTCATACTGGCAGATTGATCGTATTGCCGATGATTTTGATTTAGGGCGGCCATAAAAATTGTGCTAAACAAAGGAATGTCGTGTCTTTTTTCAATCATATAATTGCAATCATAACCTTCTAGACTATGTTTTGGCGATTCTCGCATTGGCGATACAAAAAATCGAAGCGGCCGAAAGCTGCTAACGAGCCCCGGCGCCTGCGTTTTTTATGGCGGCTGCTGGTTTGGGGTTCGCGCCTCTTGATACTGATTATAATTGTTGATTTGTTTTATGTGGCCAAAATCTGGCCTGATTGGGACAAATTAAGCAAAGGGGCAGTGCCTAAAAGTAACTTTATGCATATTTACGCCCGGGAAAGAAAAAAACACAAAAATTGGCCATATCGACACTGGGTCCGGGTGCCAATCAGTAAAATACCCGCCCATGTCAGCCGGGCGGTGATTGTGGGTGAAGATAGTCGTTTTTATGACCACGGTGGTTTTGATTTTATTGCCTTTCGGGAAGCCATGGGACGCAATGTGGAAAAAGGCCGCATGCGCTACGGTGCCAGTACAATTTCTCAGCAAACCGTGAAAAACCTGTTTTTAAGCGGCAGTCGTACGCCGTTACGAAAATGGCACGAATTACTCATGACCTGGGGCATGGAGGATCGATTATCGAAACGCCGGATCCTGGAAATCTACCTGAATATCGCCGAATTTGGCCTGGGGGTTTACGGGGTCGAGGCCGCATCCCGCCATTACTGGGGAAAATCTGTGACCGAGCTATCACTCCTGGAGGCGGCACAATTGGCGGCCAGCTTGCCAAGTCCCAGAAAACATAATCCGGCCACTGCCACTAAAAGCTTCCAAAGCAGAACCGAGCGGGTTTACTACTGGCTGACTCAAAATCAATAACATAGGTGTGGGATCCAGGGTTAGTGTCAGCGTATTAATGTCAGGCCAGAGCCAAAAACAAGACCGGATGGCTGGAAAGCTGATTAAGAATGACAGATACTCGCGGCTGATAGCGACCATATATATAGTAGGGACAGCCGCACGCTACTTTCCAAGCGGACAAATTTTGTAAATATAAAATATTAAAAAAGACATTTATTTTGAATTTTCAACAACTTATCCTGACATTACAAACATACTGGGCCGATCAGGGCTGTGTCCTGATGCAACCTATTGATATGGAAGTGGGGGCAGGCACTTTTCATCCGGCGACTTTTCTCGGCGCCATTGGCCCGGAACCCACGCGAGCAGCGTATGTGCAACCCTGTCGGCGACCCACCGATGGCCGTTATGGCGAAAACCCGAATCGGCTCCAGCACTATTACCAATTCCAGGTAATACTTAAACCTTCGCCAAAAAACATCCAGGAATTGTATCTAAATTCTCTTAAAAAGGTTGGTATTGACGCTAAAATTCATGATATTCGGTTTGTTGAGGATAACTGGGAATCGCCCACATTAGGGGCCTGGGGCCTGGGCTGGGAGGTGTGGCTCAATGGTATGGAGGTCACCCAGTTTACCTATTTCCAACAAGTTGGTGGCCTCGAGTGTCGGCCGGTCACCGGTGAGATTACCTATGGCCTCGAGCGCATTGCCATGTATTTGCAAGAGGTGGATAGCGTTTTTGACCTGGCCTGGAATGACCAGGTGCGTTATGGCGAAATCTACCACCAGAACGAGGTCGAGTTTTCAGGATACAATTTTAAACAGGCCAATACCGAGCTGTTATTCAGGCAGTTTGATGATTATGAGAGTGAGTGCAAACGCCTGATCGAGGCTAATTTACCCTTGCCGGCCTATGAAATGGTGCTCAAGGCCTCACACAGTTTTAATTTGCTGGATGCCCGCAGCGCCATTAGCGTGACCGAACGGGCCAGGTTTATTGGCCGGGTGCGGGCGCTGGCCCGCTTGATTGCCCAGGCTTATTACGACAGTCGTGAGTCTTTGGGATTTCCTCGAATCGTTAAAAGTACTCAGAACACATAGTTAATTTTTGAATAATTAATCAGACATGGTCGCGAGAAAAAAGAAAAAGAAATCCAGGGCTAAAATAAAGTCCAAAATCAAAAAGCCTGCTGCAAAAAAAGCCATTGCGCCTTTGCTTATAGAGATTGGTACTGAAGAATTACCGCCCAAGTCGCTAAAAAAATTAAGCGATGCATTGACTCGCTCATTAACTGAGCAATTAATGAAAGCCGGACTGGTGAGTGAAAATGATGTTGCGAGTTCATATGCAACACCGCGGCGACTGGCAGCATTATTTCCAAAAGTATTAAATAAACAACCCGACCAGGAGAATTTTAAAAAAGGCCCTGCTATTAAAGCCGCATTCGATGATGACGGTAAGGCAACAAAAGCAGCCCAGGGTTTCGCACGCGGCCTTAAAACTACGCCAGATAAGCTGGAGCAGCGAGAGGGTCATGTGGGACTGCTGGTAAAAACCAAAGGCCGGCAGGCCAAAGAAATTGTGCCTGAAATACTTGCCCAGGCCTTAAAACAGTTACCAATTCCAAAACGCATGCGCTGGGGCGACCTGGATGCGGAGTTTGTCCGGCCCGTGCACTGGCTGGTTTTATTACACGGAAAAAATATTATTAAAACCGAATTGTTATCGGTTAAGGCCGGCCGTAAAACCTATGGTCATCGATTCCATTATCCCAAGGCCATTAGCCTGGCGGATGCATTAAGTTATGAAAAGCGTTTGCAAAATGACGGATTTGTCATTGCCGATTTTGCTAAACGGAAACAGAAAATTGAAAAGCAAATTAATGGACTGGCGGCTAAACATAAGGGCGTGATTGTAAAAAATGAGGCCCTGCTCGATGAAGTGACAAGCCTGGTTGAATGGCCCCAGGCCATTCTTGGAAAATTCGATGAGCTTTACCTGGAAGTGCCCCAGGAGGCACTGATCACTACCATGCAGGACAATCAGAAGTACTTTCCGGTTGTTAACAAAAGAGGCAAATTGTTACCGTTTTTTATTACGGTCAGCAACATCCAGAGCAAGAAAAAAGCCATGGTACAAGCAGGTAACGAGCGTGTGCTCAATGCCCGATTGGCAGACGCCCAGTTTTTCTGGCAGCAGGACAAAAAAACACCCTTGGCGAATCGTGCCAGGAGTCTTGAAAGTGTGGTATTTCATAACAAGCTGGGATCGGTTGCCGATAAAGTCCGACGCGTAAAAAGATTAGCCGCGGATATTGCCGAAGAAACAGGGGCATTACCAGAAAATATCGATCGCGCATCAGAGCTAGCAAAGGCCGACCTGATGACAGGTATGGTCTACGAATTCCCTAATTTACAGGGCATTATGGGGCGTTATTATGCCTTGCATGATGGTGAAAATACCGAAGTTGCCGCGGCACTTGAAGAACAATATCTGCCCAGGTTTGCCGGTGATATCTTGCCAGCAACTAAAACTGGCCTGGCATTGGCACTGGCCGACCGGCTGGACACTCTGGCTGGAATCTTCGCCATTGGTGAGCTACCGACGGGCGAAAAAGATCCATTCGGTTTACGGCGCGCAGCGTTAGGTGCGTTGCGCATACTCATTGAGAAAAAGATAAACCTGAATTTATTTTCTGCGCTGCGAGATGTAGCCGGATATTACAAAGAGCGTTATGACGCCAGGAGTGTTGCACTAAGCGTTTACGATTTTGTAATGGGCCGATTGCGCGCTTATTACCAGGAGAAGGGCTTTTCCGGTGATGTATTCGAATCTGTTTTAGCCTGTCGTCCCAACCGACCTTACGATTTTGATTGCCGGATCAAAGCAGTGAAGGCGTTCTTAAAGCTTAAAGAAGCAGAAAGTCTGGCTGCTGCCAATAAACGAATTAGTAATATTTTAAAGAAAGCTAATAAGGCGCAATGGAATGAGGTTAAACCCGATCTACTGACTGATAAAAACGAGCGCGCATTATTTGATCGCATTGTTCTTGTAGAAAAAGAAGTCCAGCCGCTCATGGAAAGCCAGGAATATACAAAGGCGATGCATGTGTTGGCGCAACTGCGACCAGATGTCGATTCATTTTTTGATAATGTGATGGTCAATGTTGACGATGAAACGGTGCGGGAGAACAGGTTATCGCTGTTATACCGCCTGAATAAGTTATTTTTACAGATAGCAGACTTATCAAAATTACAGGGTTGAACAACATGACAAACCATTCATCAAAGAATTCTTCCCGCGACTCATATAGCGATATGCTGGCAACTGTTCAGGCCTTTCACGACAAGCATGATTTTAAAAATACCGGTGGCGAAGAAATGACCTACCGGCTGGCATTGATGGCCGAGGAGCTGGGTGAAATCTCTGCCTGTGTCACCAAGGGGAAATCAAAACAGGAGCTGGCCGAGGAATGTGCCGATTTGTTTATCCTCATCATGGGCACCGCCATTGCCGCAGGGTTTGATCTCAACCAGGCATTTTGGGATAAAATGAAAATTCTTGATAAGCGAGACAGTCGCATGGTTAATGGCCGCATCAGGGTGTCCGAATTCAGGGGGGTCAACGATGACCAGGAATAATCAGGTCAGAACAAAACAAATCGGGCCAGGCTTGCCATGAAACTGGTCATCCTCGATCGCGACGGTGTCATCAATGAAGATTCTGATGCCTTTATTAAATCACCCCATGAATGGGTGCCCATCCCTGGCAGCCTGGAAGCCATTGCCCGGTTAAAACGGGCCCAATACCAGGTTGTGATTGCCACTAACCAGTCCGGGGTCGCCCGTGGTTTATTTGATATGGACACCCTCAACACAATTCATTTGAAAATGATTCATGCAATTCGTCAACGGGGTGCCGAGATTGATGGGGTATTTTTGTGTCCCCACGGCCCAGATGATGGTTGTGACTGCCGGAAACCCGCAACCGGACTTTTTGACCAAATAGCAGCACGTTTTAAGATGAATCTAAACGGTGTTTTTGCGGTCGGTGATTCCGAGCGGGATATTGTGGCCGCCAGCAAAGTTGGTGCCCGACCGGTATTGGTGCTGACTGGCAAGGGCAAAAAAACCCAGGAGAGCAGTTCCTGGGTTACAGGCATACCTGTTTTTAATGACCTGGCGACATTTAGCCGGGCCCTGGTTAATGAAGAAATAAGCTAAGGAACCTCTGATTAATCCCTGAAGTGGCGCTGGCTGTGTTAAAAAGGAACTCGAAATGCTCTTTTACTACCGTGTAAACTCCGCTTTCTCGTTCCTTTTTGCCTTGCCATCATCCACTTGATAAATTAATCAGAGGCTCCCTAAATAACAATCAGGATTGTTAAAAACATATGCTCCAGCTTCGCTCAATACTCTTCAGATTGTTAATGTGGTCCAGCCTGGTGGTGTATGCGCCACTGACATTACTGACCTTTCCATTTCCCTACATCATTCGTTACCGGGTCGTAACTGCCTGGCCGAAGTACCATATCTGGCTGCTCAAGATGTTATGCAATTTGAGATACGAGGTGCAGGGCCTGGAAAATTTGCCTGACGGTGCGGCCATTGTTTTGGCCAAACACCAGTCGACCTACGAAACATTTGTCCTGAATTACTTGTTTCCGCCGTATACCTGGGTTTTGAAGCGTGAGCTGATGTGGGTGCCATTTTTTGGCTGGGGCATGGCATTGTTGCGCCCCATCGCAATTAATCGCAGTTCTGGCCACAAGGCAATGGGACAATTAATAGACCAGGGACGGGAACGATTGGCAAGTGGCTTATGGGTCGTTATTTTCCCGGAAGGCACGCGCATTCCCGTTGGCAAAAAAGGCCGTTATCGTTTGGGTGGGCCGATCCTGGCTCATGAAACCGGGTACCCGGTAGTCCCGGTTGCCCATAATGCCGGTACTTATTGGCCTAAACGTGGGCTTGTAATTAAACCAGGCGTGGTAAAAATTGTTATCGGGCCCGTCATTGACAGTAAGGAAAATTCGGCAGAACAAATAAGGCGCTTAACAGAAGACTGGATTGAAAGCACAGTACAGAAACTGGAAGGGCGTTCTGAAGCAGCTGTGCTCGTCACCAAAACTAAATAACCCTGACTACAAATTTTCGTCGTATCGTACATGACGTAATACGCTGATTGACGCCCTGTTAAATCACATCTTTGCGCAAGGATTGGCCATTTACAGCGACCTGTTCGTGGCGTATTACCACAATCATTGTTAATGAGCCTTGTTGCCGGAGCCGGTTTTTTTATATTTGGCATTCTCATGGCCATACCATTGGACGTAGCGGCCGGGGTAGTAAATTTAATCCTTTAGCTGGGGCCATGACTGGCCTTGATACCAGCAGTTTTGGCGGCGTTATCGATTGGTGTACCAGTCGAAACCAGGATGTTAGTCGTTTTAGTGATGATAATTGCCCAGATCAACGATAATTTTGTTGTGGTTCTTGTTATTTTGACCCGGGCGGCAAATTTACACCTACTAATTACCTTGATTGGAGTGATTGCAGGAGGAAATTTTATTGGTTTTGCCAGAATGATTATTGCTTTACCGGTCTTATTTACCGCCAGAATTGTTTTTAATGGTTTACTTGCCGGTTGCAGTCAAAATTTAAATACAATTTCTTGTCAAAAATACAGATTTGATTTAAAAAAACCAAAAATTAATTAATAAAGTGAAAAAAATTTAATATATTTGTTTTTTTTTATGTTTTTTAAACAAAATCATTAAAAATTAATATTAATTTACAATTTTTTTTCAGTAAATGCGTTTGCAAGCCGTGAGAACGTCTCTACGCTTAGTGTTTCTGGTCGTTTGCTCAGGTCAATTTCTGTTTTATCAAGCCAACTGAGGTCTTCTGAAAGCGATTTAAGGCTGTTTCTTATTGTTTTACGTCTTTGTGCAAAAGAAAAACGTACAATTTTTGCAAAATCATCCAAATTTTTAATGTTCCAGGGTATTTTTTTGTAAGGTTTCATATAAATTACTGATGAAATGACTTTTGGTGGTGGTGAAAACGCGTTTGCGGGCACATCAAACAGTTTTTTTGTTTCACATTGTAGTTGAATCATGACTGATAACCTGCCGTAGTCCTTACCACCAGGTTTTGCCGTGATTCGATCGACTACTTCTTTCTGCAACATGAAAGTCATGTCCTCGATGCAGCTTATTTGGTCCAGTAAATGGAATATCAGGGGCGTGGAGATATTGTAGGGCAGGTTGCCCACAACCCTTATTTTTTTATTGCCGGCCATTACCTGGCAGTAGTCAAAAATCAGGGCGTCGTGACTATGGATAACCAGCTTGTCTACATCCTGGAAGTGTACCTGTAATTTTCCTATTAAATCGCGATCAAGCTCGACCACATGCAGTTCGTCAAGATGCGAAAGCAGTGGTTGGGTTAAAACCCCAAGTCCGGGTCCAATTTCCAGCATGGCATCTTCCGGGACTGGATCGATGGCCTTGATAATTTTTTCAATGATGAACTGGTCATGGAGGAAGTGCTGGCCAAAGCGTTTGCGCGGTCGGTGGTTAAATTGGTTATTTCCTTTCGCGCTCATTTCTTTCTGGCCATTTGGGCCGCCATGTTCATCGCCAGTAACAGGCTGTTATTGTCAATTTTACTTCTGCCTGCCAGGTCGAGGGCGGTGCCATGATCGACAGAGGTTCGAATAAAGGGCAGGCCCAGGGTGATATTGACTGTTTTACTGAAACCCGCGTGTTTAATCACCGGCAAGCCCTGGTCATGATACATGGCCAGGACGACATCAAAATTTGAATCAGGGTTAAATAATCTTTTTTCTGTGAATATAGTATCTGCCGAAACAGGCCCGGTCAGGTTAAAACCCTGCTGGTTTAATGTTGCCAATACTGGCGCGATTACATCAATTTCTTCACGACCCAAATGACCATCCTCACCGGCATGGGGGTTGAGACCACAAACTGCAATACGCGGGTTTGGTATGTCAAAAACCTGGCGCAAGTCCTGTTGTAAAACCTGCAATACAGATAATAATCGGGTGCGGGTGATATTTTGGGCGACGTCCTTGAGGGGCAGGTGGGTTGTAACTAATGCGACCCGCAATTTTTCTGTGGCCAGCATCATGACCGGTTGTTTTGTGTGACTGAGTTGTGCCAGGTATTCTGTATGACCGGTGAAATTTATACCTGCCGCATTAATAACCCCTTTGTGTACGGGCCCGGTAACCATGCCATGGAATGTTTTTTCCAGGCAGCCCTGGGCAGCGATGCGTAAGGTTTCGACAACATAGGGGCTGTTCTCCGGGTCCAGTGACCCTGGAATGACGCGGGTGATTTTTTTAACGGGATAATGATAAATACCCGGCCGTTTGTCTTTTGGCTGCCATACCGGGAATTCTATATCAACGCCCAGCTTTGCGGCCCGGTCATGTATGATTTGCGGGTCAGTTATAACAACAAATTGTGTCGCGAGTTTTTCAGTTTGCCATGATTCTTTTGCGAGGCTGACAATCAGGTCGGGACCAATGCCGGCAGGTTCACCAGCGGTGATAACAATAATCGCAGGCTTAATCATTGGAACCGCTTCCAGTCGGGCCGGGAAGATGTTTTTATGAGTTGACGTCCGGGTTCATATGACGGACAAAGGCCTCGTCACGCAATCTTCTCATCCACTGTTGGTATAGTTCGTCTGCTTTTCTTTGACGAATCTTGAGCCGTACCTTGCGTCGATCTACCTGCTTGCCAATATCTATTTCCTGTCTTTCAAGTACTTCTATCAGATGAAAGCCAAACTGACTTTTTACAGGTTCGCTTAATTCATTGTTTGGCAGCGCTGTCATGGCCTTCTCAAAATTAGGGACTGTTTGTCCCGGATTGAGCCAGCCTAAATCGCCTCCCTTGGTAGCGGACAAGGAATCCTCTGAATAGGCCCTGGCCAATGTGGCGAAGGATTCTCCGTTTGTGATTCTTTGTTTTAATTCTTCCAGCTTTGCTAATGTTTCACGCTCAGAACGTATGGTGCTGGTCTTCAGGAGAATATGCCGGGCGCGCGTCTGGGTTATTTTTTTACTGGTTTTAGTCAACCTTTTTTCATGAACCTTCAAAATATGGAAACCATTGGGGCTGCGCAGAATGCCGGTGATTTGATCAGGCTCAAGGGTATTGATTGCATCAACAAATAATTCCGGTAACTGGCCCGAAGACCGCCAGCCAAGCTGGCCACCGTTTAGTGCTTCCTTACTTTTTGAATACCCGCTTGCCATGGACGAAAAATTAGCGCCTTGCTTGAGTTTATCCAGGACCTGTTCGGCGAGTTTTCTTGATTTGGCAATGGCATCAGACGATGCATTTTCGGGAATCGGGATCATAATTTGCGAGAGTTTATAAGCATCGGAACCACCCAGCTGCCGATTGCGGTTTTCAATAAATAAATCTATCTCACTTTCAGTGACCCTGGTCTTGCGGTTTATTTCTCTGTCTGAAAGTTTTTGGATTATAATCTGACGACCTAGTCGTTCCCGGTATGACACCAGGTCAATTTTTTCTTCCTGCAGTTTTTTCAGAAATGTTTCGCGGCTTATGTTATTTTTTTTAGCAATGGAATTAATTGCCCGCTCTATATCCTGGTCATTTGATCCAAGTCCGATTTTTTTAGCAGTTTGTAATTGAATCCGCTCCAGGATAAAACGTTCCAGCACCTGCTTGCGCAGTAATGCCCCAGTGGGTGGTGTAATACCCCTGCTGGCTAATTGTTTCCTGGTATCTGCCAGTCGAGATTCTAGTTCGGACACAGTAATCACGTCGTCATTTACGATGGTCAGAATGCTATCCAGTGTTGTCATGGTTTGTTGGCTCGCATTTTCCACAACTTTGCCATCGACAATGGTTAGAACGGTGCTTGGCTTTTGTTTGGGTATTTGATCTATCTCTGCCAGGGCCGGGGGCGCATAGAAAAGTATGAGCGCAAAAACAATCGACAATCGGGCGGCAGATCCTGGTGCCGGATTGTCATGGGTAGTTTGCCGGGGTTCAGGAGCAGCAAGATCTGGGGATTTTCTGGTGTTCATTGTGTGCACTTAAAAATTATCGAAATTTTACGAGATTCTATGGGTAATCATACCATAGGCGCGGCCCGAATTGCGTCACCAGGTACGGGTGCCAGGAACCGCCGGCCTAATCTTCGTAAAACATGCTCTGTTTTAGCGGGTTAAATGCCGTGCTGCCTGTTTTTCCCAGGGATGTCAGTTCAAGTTGTACCAATACTGACGTAGCCTGGTTGCCATCGCTTTTTAATCTGCGATTACCAGATAGCCTGAATGCCCAGCAACAGGCCTTGCGATATTCTAAACCAAGATTTGTTTCCAGATTTGTCTTGGCGGTCAGGGAGTGATTCCACCTGCCCTGGAATGTCCAACGGTCAAAGGCAGGCCACATGAATGAAATATCCACTTGTTCGTCAGCAAAAGTTTGATCATTAGGCTGGAGACGGTAACCCGCGCTCAGGATGCTGCGTTGACTTGGCTGATATTGCAGAAATGTATTACCACGGCGGATCTTGTTATTTTCATGGTCCCATTGTAATGCACTGCGCCAGTACCAGTTGTCAAGTAATCTTACTGTTGCTTCGCCGGCAAGGTCTGAATAAGGTTTTTTATTAATTTCTTCTGACAAAGTAACTTGTTGCACCTCTAAATAATTAATAATACCTGCGCTTAGTGACAGGTATTCAGAGCCAGACTCGTTATCCAGGAACCTGGATGTGAGTGCAACAGTTAACTGGTTGGCATCTCCCACCCTGTCTTTGCCAACAAAGCGGTTTTCACGAAAGAGACTGGCAAACCAAAAATCAGGCAGGGTGGTATCAAAAAGTGGCAGGTTCTCCTGATCACGATAAGGTACATACAAATAAAACAAACGCGGTTCCAGTGTTTGGGTAGATTTCCCATTATTGAATGTTCTGTCGAACAACAGCCCGCTGTCCAGGCTCGTGTAACCAATTGCCCGTGAGTCTTTTTCTACAAACTCAGCATCACGAACAAGCGCATCCGTGTCACTAAGATCATAACTCCAGTAGTAAAAACCAATTTTTGGCTTGATAAATCCGTACGAGCTACGCAGTGGGTAGCTGGTATCAGCCTGGAAATAACCGCGCTGGCCATTGACACTGTCTGCTCTCTGAAAATTTGAAACATCTCCCACAAAACTATAATTAATACTATTGGATTTGAACGTAGGCACAGTTTGCAAATTGATTTGCGGTAGCATGCTATAGGGCGTCTCATCAGTTGTGGCTGCTTCATCGATTGTCTGGTAACCAAAAATCTGGGTAAAAAACTTAACTTTTTCACCTTCGTACCTTAAAGCAATTCGTTCCGGTAAATGTGTCTGGCTTGCCAGGGCGAGGTTATTTTTAAAATCATCAAGGTATTGACCATCGGAGATCCAGTTCAACTCGGCATCTACTTTCCAGTTGCTGCCAAGTTTCTGTTGGTGATTGAATCTGGCTGCTGATCGGTTGCTGTCAGTTTGCAAATCGTTTGACAGATACTCCAGGTCGAGATTGCCCGAACTATTTTTAGAAATATATCGAAATTCATTGAGAACCTGCAGGCCGCGTTTACTTAGATATTTAGGTGTCAGTGTATCGTCCATATTGGGGGCAATATTAAAGTAGTAGGGCACACCAAAAGTTGTACCGACCCTGTCGGACGCGCCGATAACCGGCGCCAGTACACCTGATTTTCTTTTACCGGACAGTGGAAAATCAAAATAGGGCCAGTAAAAAATAGGGACACCCTGGAAACGCATGACGGCATGTCGAGCGATGCCCAGATCTTTCTCATAATCGATATTAAATTCAGATGCAGATATATACCAGTCATTCTGGCCCGCCGGACAACCGCTGTACTGAACATCAAACATGCTGCCCATTTTTTGATTCTCAATCGTAATCAGCCCGGCCTTGCCATGACCCAGTTGTGGCAATGTGAAGCGGGCATTTTTGGTTGATCCGGTGCTGGCATCTGGCTGCAACGAAATTGCATCGGTCTCAATTTTTGCGCCATCACTTGTAAAATATTTCACCTTGCCGCTCACCTCCAGCTCATCTCGAGATTTGAAGTATTTTGCCTGATCTGCCTGGATGATTGTGTTGTCCTGTGTAACTTCCACATTGCCATAGAAACTGGCCGAACTACCTGGCGTTAGCTCGGCCCGGTCGGCCTTGAACTGGACCGCCGAAGTTGATTGTAAAGGACTGGAAAATTGTGGAGGATTACCGCAGACACCGGGTTCGATTGACCAGGCAGGTCTCGCTGCCGTGACAAGAAGGGCTATCAGTAACAGGCCTGTTGTACGTTGCATATTTGATTAAGATACTGTTGCGGCCAGAGGTATTGCAAGCGCTATCCCGGTTTTTGAGTTGTTTCTATTTTACAAGATTGCATACAATAGCGGCTCATATAATGTGGCACTATCGTCACTGATTCAAGACTGATATTAGTATTAGGGCAAGATTGGACACAAACATGGACATAAGACTTGAAAAGCTACACCGTTGGCTAGAAAAAATTCTGGATGTCAGTGAATATGAACTTAAGCCGGCTTCTGCTGACGCCAGTTTTCGCCGCTATTTTCGTCTTTTTATCGATTCACAAACACTGATTGTAATGGATGCGCCGCCTGATCGCGAATCATTGCTGGCTTTTACAGATATCGCAAAAAAGTTTTTTGACCTGGGCCTCAATGTGCCCGAGATTATTGACCTGGATCATGAACAAGGCTTTATGCTGTTATCGGATCTGGGGAATGCACGCTATCTCGATAAATTAACACCGCAAACCGTTGACAGGTTATACGGGGATGCCCTGGGTGCACTGGTTGTCTTGCAGGCAGGCACTCAAAGTGAGCCTGATTTTTTACCAGATTATGATAAAAAATTGCTGATCCAGGAGATGCACTTGTTTACGGACTGGTACCTGGTGCATGAGCTTGGGGTTAAAATTTCAGACAAACAGCAACAGGTCTTCAATAGTACTTTTGCAAAGCTGGCCAATAATGCCCTGGCCCAGCCCCAGGTATGGGTACACCGTGACTACCATTCGCGAAATCTTATGGCCACAAACAAACATAATCCTGGAATCCTGGATTTTCAGGATGCGGTTCGGGGTGCGGTAACTTACGATCTCGTTTCCCTGCTCAGGGATTGTTATGTTAGTTGGCCCCGGGAACAAGTCCTGGACTGGGTGGAAGGCTACCATCGGCTGGCACAGGAATCAGGTATACCTGTGTGTGATAGCGCTGAACAATTCCAGGTTTGGTTCGACCGAATGGGCGTCCAGCGGCATCTCAAGGCAGTCGGTATTTTTTCGCGACTTTGCCATCGTGACGGAAAAAAAACTTATTTGGACGATATTCCCAGAACCATGAAATACATCTGGCAGGTTTGTCAGCATGACAGTGAACTGGGGCAACTCACAAGCGTGCTTGCAGACCTTGGTGTAACCGAGTGAGTAATCCCGGGATCAACACATCCAAGTCCGATATGCAGGTAATGATCCTGGCCGCGGGTCGTGGTCAACGGATGCGACCCCTGACCGATAATACGCCCAAGCCGCTTTTAAAAATAAAAAACAAGGCCATTATCGTTTATCTCATTGAGTCGCTGGCCAGGGCAGGATTCTCAAACCTGGTTATTAATTACGCCCACCTGGGCGACCAGATTGTGCAGTTACTGGGCGATGGTAAAAACTGGGGCGTTCAAATTAAATATTCACCCGAATCCACTGGCGGTCTTGAAACTGGCGGCGGAATATTCAAGGCATTACCCTTGCTCAAAAGCGATCCATTTATTATTGTTAATGCTGATATCTGGACTGACTTTTCTTTTACCCGCCTGCGCCAGGATGCTTGTCGCAACATAAACGGTCTGGCCCACTTAATCCTCGTGGATAACCCTGAACATAACGCCGAAGGGGATTTCTGCTTGCAAGGTGATACTGTGCTGGAATCTGGGCCCCGTATGCTTACTTATAGCGGTATTGCTATTTTGCGACATGAATTATTCGCAAGTAGCAATGGTGGTGTATTTCCCCTTGCGCCCTTACTTCGAGATGCAATGAAAACAGGATTGGTTACCGGCGAGCATTACCGGGGTACGTGGGAAGATATTGGTACACCTGAACGTCTACAGGCGCTGAATAATAATTTCACTTCCACAGATTAATCAGCAAACAATATGAATTCAAATTATTTATATCGTATAAATTTTTTTTATCTGTGTCTTTAAAAAGTGCGGACATAAAAAAACCGGTGTAACGAATCACTGTTGCCAATTCATTACACCGGTTTAGGGCGGTAATACTTGTGTAAGCCCTAGTGGTTTCCCACCCTGATTTACACGCCGCTTTTAATCAGAACTTACCTGATTTTACCTCTTTTTCCTTCTAGCCTTTTTCTTGGCTTTCTTTTTAGCCTTCTTTTTGGCCTTTTTCTTCACTTTCTTTTTAGCCTTTTTCTTAGCCTTCTTTTTGGCTTTTTTCTTGGCTTTCTTTTTAGCTTTTTTCTTAGCCTTCTTTTTGGCTTTTTTCTTCACTTTCTTTTTAGCCTTTTTCTTAGTGGCCTTCTTTTTCGTTTTCTTCTTAGCTGCCTTTTTCTTGGTCGTCTTGCGTTTGGCAGCCTTTCTCTTCGTGGCTTTTTTCTTAGTTGCCATTACAGCACTCCTTGGGTTGTGGTTAGAGGATATTAACCTTAAAACTAGGATAAGCTGACGCCGGATCTACGTTATCCAGACACGAGAAAAGACAGCCACGCTGGCTGTCTTTAAAGACTTCCGTCAGATTATCCCAGTTTTCCCCCTTTCGGGGTTTCGTCTCTCCTGAATTTGTAAAACATCCAGGGTGTCGACAAAATCTTAATCGATCCAAAACAATAGCCTTGCTCCAATTTGTTTGGTTACAACACTGATGTATTCAGTCCATTTTAATAAAATTATAAAAATTTCATTAAAATTACTTTTTTACCAGCAATGGCCCACGCAAATTCTTCTGAGCCGGAACTACTTTTTCTTAATTTAAAATTAAACTCTCAATTTAAAATTAAAACAAAGTAAGCTTAATTAATCCTATCTAGCACAGTGGTTAACTGTGTCAAGGCGTAAATGTAATAACAACAAATCAAAAATGCAAATTTATTTTATAAAAAAATCTGTTTTTAAGAAATTGTTTTATCGATTTTGAATTAAAAATTAATTTTTTTAGATTTTATCGTCCTAACCACACTTTGAATCACCACAACCCAGGCATGTCATGCAACCATCTAATTTAATCACAGCCTTAGCCATACACTTGTTGCAAAGTTGTGATTCAGGCGGAAATTCACTCGCTTCATTACTGTTTTCATCGCTTATTTGCGCATGTTTCTTGTTATTTTCAAATTCAGTACGTTTTTTTTCTATAAATGCTTTTGTGTGCTCATCAACCTCTTCGGTTGCTATCAAGCCAATTATTTTCATGTGACATTCGATTATGTCGCCAATTTCAGCCACCAACGATGGTGTATATTTACCTTTCTTGAAATACCCCCCGCGCGGATCAAATACGCTGTGTAATTCTTCCACAAGAAACGTAACATCGCCCCCTTTTCGGAATACGGCAGAGATAATTCGTGTTAATGCCACAATCCACTGAAAATGCTCCATGCTTTTTGAATTGATGAAAATCTCGAATGGACGTCGTTTTTCGTGTTCTGTGTCCGGATTAAGCACAAGATCATTAATGGTCACATAGAGCGCATGTTCTGTGAGCGGTGTTTTTAGCTTATAGGTACTGCCCAGCAATGATTCTGGTCGTTCCAGTTTTTCGTGCATATGGACGACATTGCTTTCTTTTTCCGATTCTTGCTCTTCTTTTACAACTTCAAAGCCTGTGATTTGTTGATTAATTTTAATTGCCATTTTGTCTTTCTCCTCGAATTCTTTCCTTTAATACACGCTTGCCACTAAAAACGACCGTAGTAACCTTCTTTCAGGGCATCATAGAGATTGGCAGCGGTATGGGTTTCATCGTCGTATTCCACTTCTTCATTGCCATTGAGCTCGACAATTTCACCGTTATCCAGCTCAAAACGGTACTTGGTATTAGCCAAATCTTCTTCTTTGACCAGTACGCCCTGGAAGGCTTCAGGATTAAATCTGAATGTGGTGCAGCCCTTGAGTCCTTTTTCGTAGGCGTACATATAAATATCCTTGAATTCTTCAAACGGGAAATCTGTAGGTACATTGGCTGTTTTGGAAATAGATGAATCTACCCATTTTTGGGCCACTGCCTGAATATCAACGTGTTGTTTGGGGGTGACTTCATCGGCGCAAATAAAGTAATCGGGTAGTTTATTTTCCTGTTCTTCAGAATTTGGTTGCGCGTTTTTATTAATTAGTTCGCGATAAGACAATAATTCGTAAGAATAGACTGCTACCTTTTCTTTTGTTTTGCGACCCTCACGAATAATATTACGGCTGTAATGGTGTGCAAAAGAGGGTTCGATGCCGTTGCTGGCATTATTTGCCAGGGACAGGCTGATGGTGCCGGTGGGTGCAATTGAGGTGTGGTGGGTAAAGCGCGCACCTTTATCGGCAATTTTATCTGTCAGTGATTGGTCAAACTGTTGCATGTAACGACTGTATTTTGCCAACAGCACTTTACCCGGGATTTCATCGCCTGCTTTTAACCCGTCGCTTACCATCTCGGGTCTTTTTGCCAGCATTTCGCCAGTGACTTTAAACATTTCTTCCATAATGGGCGCCGGGCCTTTTTCTTCAGCAAGTTCAATGCCAATTTGCCAGCCGACTTCTGCCATTTCCCGGGCAACGCGTTCGGTAAATTCAAGCGATTGCGCGTCACCATATCGATGCTTCAACATGGTGATCGTCGAGCCAAGACCGAGAAAACCCATGCCGTGACGTCGTTTGTGGGTAATGGCATGGCGTTGTTCTGCAAGGGGCAGGCCGTTAATCTCGACGACGTTATCAAGCATGCGGGTAAAGATCGCGACCACTTTGCGAAATGCCGGCCAGTCAAAAACCGCCTGATCCGTAAAAGGTCGGGTAACAAATTTTGTCAGGTTCACTGATCCCAGCAGGCACGAACCATAAGGGGGCAAGGGTTGTTCGCCACAGGGATTGGTGGCCCTGATATTTTCGCAAAACCAGTTATTGTTCATTTCATTGATGCGATCAATGAGAATAAATCCTGGTTCGGCAAAGTCGTAAGTCGAGGTCATGATCAAATTCCAGAGACGACTGGCTGGCATGGTTTTATAAACCCGGCAGGCTACCTGGCCAATATCATTGGTCGTGTAACCTTCATCGATTGGCCAATAGCGCCAAACGATTTTTGCATCACCGTCAGCCAGGTCTCTTTCATTGGCTGGAAATGTCAGGTCCCATTCCTGGTCATTTTTGACTGCCTTCATAAATTCATCGGTAATCAG